>Ga0351852_10023_pt1 | contig 65597 bp, 65 predicted proteins | sample TotcelHFGM3001N6_FD_206802 | JGI IMG/M metagenome (GOLD analysis project Ga0351852, IMG submission 206802) | Enriched cells from coal bed in the Powder River Basin, Montana, United States - Total cells FGM rep1 HSBNCT.FGM.300.1.N6 ...
CGAGTCCACGTCAACCCAGTCCGGCTCCCGTGACTGCCGGACCTTCCTCTCTGATTGTCTCTTGGAGGTCACGGGACTGTACGCGATTGCCGGTAGGGGCATTGTTGGCAGCCTGTTAGACTAGTGTTGAAAGCGGGATTGACTACTCCATGCGAAGGGAGAACTCGGTGACGCATCGCGAAGAGCGACAGGACGGAACTGTCGTGAGGGCTACTCGAGCTGTGATTGACCTGCATGCCATAGGACAGAACGTCTCGGCGATACGGCGGCGGATCGGAGATGGACGGCACCTGATGGCGGTAGTGAAGGCAGACGGCTACGGCCACGGCGCCCTGCAGGTCAGCCGGACGGCGCTTAGCAGCGGGGCGGACTGCCTCGCCGTGGCTGTCCCGGAGGAGGGACAGGAGCTACGTCGAGAAGGCATCGAATGTCCCATCCTCGTCTTCGGATTGATACAGCCTTCGGAGGCGTGGAAGACTGTAGAGGCCGAATTGGAGCAGACAGTCTGCTCAGCTGACCTGCTGGACGCCCTGGACCAGGAATCGCGCAAGCGCGGTGTTACAACTGCGGTGCATATCAAGGTTGATACCGGGATGGGCAGGATAGGCCTCGCGCCGGGGGATGTGGTGGAGTTCTCGCGTAGAGTCAAGGACTATCCCAACCTCTCGCTCAAGGGCCTGTATAGTCACCTGTCCTGCGCCGACGAAAAGGACAAGGCCTTCACACGAATCCAGATTGCGCGCTTCCAAGAGGTCCTGGGTGTCCTGGCAGGCGCAGGCATCTCCATTCCGTTGAGACACCTCGCCAACAGTGCAGGCGTGCTGGATTTTCCCGAGGCGTACTTCGACATCGTACGCCCTGGCATCATGATCTATGGCCTCTATCCGTCGCCCGACGTCAGTCACAGCGTGGTCCTCCATCCTGCGATGAGCTTCGTCACACGCATCTGCCAGCTCAAGGAGGTGCCTGCAGGCACCCCTATCGGGTATGGCGCAACCTTCGTGACCACTGAAGAGATGACCAGAATTGCCACGATACCCGTGGGCTATGCGGACGGCTATCGCCGACTGCTATCAAACAAGGCTGAGGTTCTTGTCAAGGGAACGAGAGTCCCCTTGTTGGGACGCGTGGCGATGGATATGTGCATGCTTGATGTCACTTCCGTCTCCGATGTGCGGACCGGTGATGACGTTGTTCTGTTCGGCAAGGGACTTCCCGTGGAGGAAATGGCGTCTCTCATCGGCACTATCAATTACGAGGTGGTGACGGGGATTGGCAAGCGCGTGCCACGCGTGTACGTCTAGTGCCATCTCGAGCACGGCCGTCGTAATGTGAAGGGTTTCGCCCTTCCTCGCCGCAGCAGGTAGGAGACAATGCGGTGGGGGCGTTGGAGGCAGACAGACTGATTCATGATTACTGGGGAAGCACACGGCTGCAGCATCGTCAGATTCGCGAAAGGACTCTGATGAACAGCCGTCTTCAAGAGTGATGTGTTCCATTGAGGAGGCACGATGAGATTCAAGGACAAGTCCGTGTTGGTCACGGGTGGTGGTAGGGGCATTGGCAGAGCGATATCGATTGGTTTCGCACGGGAAGGTGCGTTGGTGGCGGTTAACGCGGCTCACCTCGCAAGCGCTGAGGAAACGGCGGCGCTGATACGCGAAGCCGGCGGCAGTGCCATCGGAATCGAAGCGGATGTCACGAGCGAAGAGCAGGTGAACGGGATGGTTGACAGGGTGGTCAGGGAATTCGGCTGCATCGATATCCTGGTGAACAACGCGGGCACAAGCCACCCCATTATTCCGACGCTCGAGCAGAATACGGCCGACTTCGACCGGGTCATCGCCACGAATTTGCGTAGCGCTTACGTATGCTGCAAGGCTGCCGGCAAGTACATGATTCCGCGGGAAGTCGGCAAGATAGTCAATGTTGCGTCTATTTCGGGCCTTAGCGGATAGCCGATGCGCACCGGGTATGCGCCGTCGAAGGCTGCCATGATCAACATGACCATGGCGCTCGCGGTCGAGTGGGGGCGCCACAACGTCAACGTGAACGCGGTCGCGCCAGGACACGTACAGACGGACATGGTTCGGGGCTCCATCAGCAAAGGCATTCTTGACGAGCAGAGGCTCGTCAATCGCACCGCCCTTGGACGATTGAGCACGCCTGAAGATATCGCGAGCGCGGTCATGTTCCTCGCATCCGAGGAATCAAGGGCCATCACCGGCATCTGTCTGATCGTAGATTGCGGCTGGATGGCGAACGGGTTCTACATGTAGCCTGAGGTCCAAAGGTGTCTCTGGGCCAGATCGCATGCAAACGAGCTCGCGATTGCGCAAGGCACCCGTCACGATAGGAGCCTTCTGCACGACAAGGAAAGATGCGTCTGAGAGTCAGACGGTCTAGGGAAACGTTGCCCGCGGTATTCCAGGAAGTATCTGTCGACAAGTTGGTGCAGTGACCAGAGACCTTGTGCGCGCTCATCTCGGTATTCGGTCCCCCCGCACTATTGACATGCCGAATAACATGCTGATAAATTCCAAACTCAAGCGTTCGTGACTTTCTCGTGCGACATCTCGTCGTCGCACGTCACGCTTCCAGATAGGCGACGCCCCGGCGAAAGGTCGATGTGCCTCGGGCACCTGCCGCAGGCAGGAGGAGTCGCCACTTGGAGAATCGAACCGGTATGGTGGTGCAGATAGAACTCGATCCCGATTGTGTTCTGTATGTCTCGAGTCAGGAACGCAGGAGTGAACTGCACCGGCGGCCAGGAGGTGCGAGATGAAGACGTTAAGGCGGGGAGCCAGTCCGTAGGGTTTTCGGCATTTGTGGTCTGCAAAGATTGAAGGAGGAGGCTAGGAACATGCGAAGGCGCACTGTGATTCTACTCGGTTCCATGCTGGTAGTTGTGGCCCTGGTGGCCACCAGCTGTGCACCAGCAGCACCCACCACTCAGCCCACCAGTCCTGGCGGGGCACCGAGCTACAACTACAAATGGAGGATGACCACTGCCATTGGCTCCGAGACCGACCTGGCGAAGGCCTGCGTGGTGTTGGCCGATAAGATACGGGAGCGGACCAGTGGACGCGTCGATGTCACCGTCTATGCCGATGCAGCGCTCGGCGCTTGGGATCTGACGAATGAGATGATCCAGCGTGGCGACATCCAGATGATGGCAGAGGCGCTCGATGACAGTTGGGACCCCAGAATCGCCATCGGTTACTACATGCCGTTCCTCTACATTGACTACGCGCAGCAGGCGAAGCTCTGCGCTCCGGGCGGCGTGGTCTACCGGCTGCTCAACGAGGTGACCGGCGGATTGAACTACCGGGTTCTGGGCTACTTCTCTTCGGGAGTGGGAGGCACCAGTCTTACTGATGTCCCCAACGCTCCTTTCGATCCTGATGTCCCGAAGGGCATGAAGACGAGAGTGATGGCGCTCACTGCCTGCCGGCTCACTTACGAGCGGCTCGGCTACATGGTAGCGGCCATCCCGTTCGGCGAGGTCTACACCGCGATTCAGACCGGCATCGTGCAGGGACAGCAGGGCGGCGGCACAATGCAGGCGTGGATGTTCAGGGACGTGAACAGTGTGTGGATCCACTACAAGGACTACATCGAGCCGAACTGGTGGTCCATCAACGAGAAGGCCTGGCAGAGCCTGCACCCGACGGATCAGGCCATAATCCTGGACACGGTACAGGAGCAGCAGCAGATACAGCTCGAGTACGTGGCACAGATGGACGAGAACTACATGAAGATGCTCAAGGACTATGGCTGGACCATCCTGATTCCCACCAACCCCGAGTGGGAGAAGATGGCTGCGGCCGTTCGAAAGGACGTCTGGCCCGAGCTGGTCCCGCTTATCAGCGCTCCGTTCCTGGATGAGGTCTGCGACGACCTCGGCATCGCTCGAGTTACGTAGTCGTCTTCATACGAGTTGAGTTGGCACACCGCTGGGGGAGTCCGGAGCGGGCTCCCCCAGCGTCTGAACGGAGGGAGAAGAGTGAGCAGCTCATCCTTTCTCGGCAGTCTCCTGTTTCGCTGGCTTCCGCGCTTCATGCGCATCCTGATGGTGGTGGCCGCAGTGCCACTCATACTCCTCATCTTCGCGCAGGTCTGGCTGCGCTACGTCTTCCAGTTGCCCCTTCTCTGGGTGGAAGAAGTGGCAATCACTCCTGCCTTCTGGATGTACATGACCGGCGCTGCCTACGCCGCGTACGACAAGTCGCACATCCGGGTGGGTGTGATTGACATCGCAGTCAAGGACGAGAAGAAGCGCCTCACCTGGAGGTGGATCGCCTCCGTGATCACGCTCTGTTTCGCGGTGCTGTTCTTCATCTGGGGATACAACTTCTTCATGGAGGACCTCGCCTTTGGGCCGCAAACGGCCACCCTCAGGTATCCGCTCATCTATGCCCGCTCGTCTTTCTTCCTCTCGGCCGGCATACTCGGCGGTATCTACTTTCTTCTGGATACCATCGACCTGACGCGCCAACGCTTCTGGAACAAGGCGCCGCTCAATAGGGGACTCAATGAGGGAGGTGAGTGACGATGGACTCAGCATTGCTTGGCGTACCCTATCTGGGTCTTATCGTCTGCGTTGTCATCCTGGTTGGCCTCCTGGTGCTGGGCCTTCCGGCGCCTTTCGCCTTTATGGGCGCGTGCGTGTTCCTGATATACGTGTACGGCTTCGACGCGGGAGCTCAGTTGCCCGTGGCGTTCCATAAGATGAAGTCGCTCACTCTCCTCTCCCTCCCGTTCTTTATCATGCTCGGGGGATTCATGACGGTGGGAGGCATCTCGTCGCGTCTCGTGGAGGTCGCCGAAGCCCTGGTGGGCAGGATTACCGGCGGCCTTGGAGCCGTCGCCATCGTGAGTTGCGCCATAATCGGCGCCATCGCCGGAACGTGCTCCGCCGCAGTTGCCGCCCTGAGCGGATTGGTGATTCCCGAGATGGAGAAACGTGGCTACTCGCGCGGATACGCCACCGGCTTGCTGGCGGTGTCTTCCGTGCTGGGTCAGCTGATTCCGCCCAGCGTGCCTATGATTCTCTACGGCTTCATCACCATGACATCGGTTACCGCGTGCTTCCTCGCCACGGTGGGGCCCGGAATCCTGACCATCATCATCTACTGCACGGTGAACTACTTCATGGTGCGGAACAATCCCAACATCTATAAGGCTCCGCCAGTGGATTTCAAGACTCAGGTGGTTCAGATCGGCAAGACCTCTCGACGAGCTATGTGGTCGCTATCGATGCCAGTGATCCTGCTTGGCGGAATCTACGGCGGCATTTTTACCCCTACGGAGGCGGCGGCGGTTGCACTGGTGGTGGCCATATTCGTGGGGCTCTTCATTCACAAGGATCTCAAGTTTAAGGACATCGGGAGAGTGCTCGTTCAGCAGTCCGTCACCACGGGCGTGGTCGTGTTGATGGTCATCTTCGTGCTGATCCTCAGCCGCATCATGACGATGCAGAACATACCCCAGGACATGATTAGGTTCGTGCGCGGACTTACGGAAAACTACTATCTGACCCTGCTGATGGTGAACGTGTTCCTCATCTTCCTCGGCATGATCGTTGACGATTTCACCGGTACCTTGCTGGCTGCTCCTCTTCTCTTCCCCCTGATGCAGCATCTGGGGGTACACCCGGTTCACTTTGCGGCAATCCTGGGCACTAATCTGGGACTGGGGAACGTCACTCCGCCAATGGCGCCAATCCTCTATCTGGCAGGCAGACTCGGCAATGTGACGATTGACCAGATGATCAAGCCGGCGCTGATTTTCATGATCTTCGGTGCTGTGCCGGTTGTTCTGATCACGACATACTGGCCCGACCTGTCCCTGTGGCTGCCGACACTGGTGATGCCGAAGCTGATGGGAAGTGGGGGGTAGAGCGCTGATACCGGATCGCAACAGGGTTGGCGCGCATGCGCGGACGGGTTCTCCGGACTTAGCAGTTCTTGTTCGTCGACCCGATTCCGTGCCGCGTTCCGGGACGTTGTTCCAGGTATGTGACAGGTTGTGGAGATGTGACAATTCGGGGGTGTTGACGAGCCATGACAGATGATCGGGCACCCAGGGAGGATTCCAGGGAAGCAGACAGGATATGGGTATGCCACTCGGGCGGTACCTCAAGGATCGTCCAATATCTGGGAAGTTGCGTGAACAGGCGGTCGAGCTCTTCACGGCGAACGGGGCGACTCACTCTGCGTTAGTGATGGAGCCCTTCAGGCTGTACGTGACCCATGCGAGGGACTCACGCAAGTGGGACGTCGATGGTAGCGAGTAAATCAACTAAGTGATGGGGCACGGCGCGCTTGTTGTTGGGCACAGCCACCCCGCCATCGCCGAGGCGTTGCAGGAACAGGTGTCAAAGGGAGTGCTCTATTGAGACAACCACGAACTTGAGGCCGGGTGGGCAACGCTTGTCCAGAACATGATGCCCATCGCCGGGTGTATGGAGTTCTGCACCTGTGGACAGGAAGCCAACATGATGGCCGTCTGGCTCAGCCGCGCCTTCGCTGGTAGGAAGAAGGTCTTGTGTTTCCAGGAGAGTTTCCACGGTTGGGGTGAAGACGTCATCCGCAAAGACGCAGCCGGTGTATATGCCGACGATGTCGATGAGATCCCGTTCGATAACGTAGACTCCGTGGAGAAGGGTCTGACCGCACCGCACTATGCCATCCCGATGACCGAGGGTGGCGGTGCTCACACGTGGGTGTTTGATGGTAGACATGCACGTACAGTCGCGCTTGGATTAGAGAAACCGAAGAAGCTGCCGAGGAGGAACAGATCATGATTGACGCTATTAGCAAACTGCCGCGGGTACAACTTGGTTTCTATCCGACTCCGCTCACAGATGCGAAGCATCTGTCGTCAACGGTGGGAGGCCCCCGCATCTTCATCAAGCGCGAGGACTTGAGCGGCCTGGCCATGGGCGGCAACAAGGCGCGGAAGCTCGAGTTCATCATTGCCGACGCGCAGAAGCACGGCGCCACGACGCTCATCAGCACGGCGAGCGCACAGTCGAACTTCTGTTTGCAGACGGCCGCAGCGGGCCGCAAGTTCGGCATGAAATCGAGCTTCGTGCTCATGAAGGGCGTCCACAACGAGACCCAGGGCAACCTGCTGCTGCAGAACCTGCTCGAGTCGGAGGTGGAGATACTCGAGGTAGGCGACATGAGCTGGCTGCAGGGCAGCTTTATCTCGGACAAGCTGCAGGCGGTGGCGGAGAAGGTGAAGGCCAGGGGCGAGACCCCCTACATCATGAAGCATAACCTACCCGAGGTCCCGGCCATCCTCGGCGTCGTCGGCTGGATGACCGTGGCTGACGAGCTTGAGCAGCAGTTCACACGGATGGGACTGAAGGTCGACTACGTCGTCCTCGCCAACGGCGGTGGTGGCACGCAGGCCGGCCTCGAGCTTGGCTCGCGCTATCTGAACGCCCGCTGGAAGGTGGTGGGCGTGCCGGTGCTGAACAAGGGCGAGTTGTCGCGGAAGCTGACCGCCGACCAGGCGAACGCCGCTGCCGGCTACCTCGGTCTCAAGGTCAAGGTGGCTCCCGAGGAGATCGAGGTGCACGACGAGTACCTCGGGCCGGGATACGGCATCCCGACTCCGGAGTCCCTCGCGGCCATACGGCAGGTTGCGCAGACCGAGGGCATCTTCCTCGATCCCGTCTATACGTCCAAGGGGATGTCGGGTCTGATCGGCCTGTCCAAGCAAGGGCGGTTCAAGCCGTCTGATACGGTGGTATTCGTGCACACGGGTGGCATTCCGGCCCTGTTCGCGTATCAGCCCGAGGTGATCAAGTAGAGGTTCCGGCCCTGTGACCGGAGACCGCGCGCCACGGCTGCGCGGTGACTGCAGACGAGGCACTCGCGCCGTTTGGACGGCGTGGGCTGAATAGAGGAGGAGTACAACATGAAGACACAGATCGTCAGCAGCAAAGGACCGGCCCCGGCGGGGCCGTACAGCCCCGGGCTGAAGGCCGGCGAGTTTGTGTTCGTCTCCGGACAGGGACCGTTCCACCCTGAGACGAAGGCAATGGGCGAGAGCATCGAAGAGCAGACCAAGCAGACGCTGGAGAACGTCAAGGCCATTTTGGACGCGGGCGGCTCATCGATGGCGGACGTAGTCAAGGTCACCGTGCTCATGACCGACCTCAGCGAGTTCCAACGGATGAACAAGGTCTACGAGGATTTCTTCCCGAAGCCTGCGCCCACGCGGACGACGTTCGGTGTGGCGCTTGCCGTTCCAGGCATGAAGATTGAGATCGATGCCATCGCGTACGTTGGTAAGTAGACGATTGCGGTCAGCGCTCACAGGCGCTGACCGCAATCGCTGCTAAGGAGACACCCCCATGCTTTCAGAATTGAGCTACCTCGATACTCCATCGCTGCTGATAGACGTCGACAGGATGGAGCGCAACCTGAAAGAGATGGCCGACATCGCTGCAGATGCGGGCGTTGCCCTGAGGCCTCACATAAAGACCCACAAGTCTCCCAAACTGGCGCTTCGACAGATCGAACTCGGCGCACGCGGTGTGACCGTGGCAAAGATCGGCGAGGCGGACGTTATGGCCGACGCTGGGATCAAGAACATTCGCATCGCCTATCCCATAGTCGGACCTGAGAAACTCGCACGCCTGGCGAGACTGATGAAAAGGGCCGAGGTCTCCATCTCACTGGACAATTTCGAGGTGGCCCGCGGACTCTCACAGTTGGGCGAATCGATTGGAAAGAAGATTCCTATTCTTCTGAAGATCAATACCGGTCTGGCGCGCGTCGGTGTCACTCCGCACGAGGCAGTTCCCCTGGGAAGACAGCTGGCGGCGCTGCCGGGAGTGGACCTTGTGGGCATCCTGACTCACGAAGGCCAGGCGATGCGTGAGCGTTCCCTGGAGGGTGCAAAGCGGGCTGCGCGGGAGGCCGGCAAGATCATGGTTGAGACCGCAGAGCAGATGCGTGCGGCAGGACTTAACATACGAGAGATCAGCGTCGGCTCAACTGCCACCGCGCGAGAGATCGCGTACGTTCGCGGCGTGACCGAGATACGGCCCGGAACCTACATTTTCAACGACGTGAATGAGATAACCGTCGGTGTGGCTTCCGAGGAGACTTGTGCGCTCACCGTTCATGCCACTATCGTCAGCATCCCTGCCGATGACCGTGCCATTCTCGACGCGGGGTCAAAAGCGCTTACGTCCGACCTGTTGGGCGGGTCACCGTCCAACGGCTATGGCTTCATCAAGGGATACCCCAACGTGAAAATCGCCCGGCTGACGGAAGAGCACGGAATACTGGAACTGCAGAACGCGAGGCAGACATTCAAGGTCGGGCAGCGAGTCGAGATAATCCCGAACCATGTGTGCCCCGTGGTGAACCTGGCCGACGTGATGTACCTGATGAAGAACGGAGAGTGCCAGGGGCAGGTCGAGGTACTGGCCAGGGGCAAGAACAGGTAGGGAGACACCCTCGAAGGGAGTGCGCCGAATGGAAGCGAAAAGCGTCGTTGCCATCGTCAGAGGGCTGGGCCCGCTTGAGGATGCAGACATCGACCGCATGGTGCGGGAAGTGGTCATCCTTTCGGGCGGACTCGGCGGCATCGTTAAGAAAGGCGGCACGGTCGTCATCAAACCCAACCTGGTCGCGCCCGTCGGCCCGGAAAGAGGTGCGACCACCGACCCGCGCATTTGCAGGTCCCTGGCTGACCAGGTGAGGGAGCTGGGTGGCCGCGCCATTATCGCCGAGAGCTCGGCCATCGGGGTCGACACGGAGGAGGCGTTCAAGGTCTGCGGCTACGATGCTCTGCGAGTGCAGGGCTACGAGGTCGTCGACCTCAAGAAGGCGGCTCTCGTGACGGTATCAGTCCCGATGGGCACCGTGCTGAAGGAACTGAAGCTGCCGCAGTTGGCGCTTCAGGCCGATGCCATCATCAGCGTGGCGAAGATGAAGACGCACGACCAGTCGATCGCCACCCTCGCCTTGAAGAACATGAAGGGACTCATCCCCGATGCACTGAAGAAGCAGTTCCACACCACCTTCGGCGTGTTCCGCGCGGTGGCGGAGCTCAACACGGTCGTCAAGCCCGCCCTTTCCATCGTGGACGCGCTCGTGGCGCAGGAGGGGCTTGGCCCGGTGTTCGGCACGCCCGTGACCATGGGTTTACTTGTGGCGGGTCGCGACCCCGTCGCTGTCGACACGGTTGCTGGCCTCATCATGGGCATCGAGCCCCAAGAGCTTGAAGTGGGCAAGCACGCGTCCGAGCTTGGCCTTGGCGCCATGGATATGGACCGCATCGAGGTCGTGGGCGTTCCCATCGACTCTGTGAAGCGGCGCTTCAAACGCGCCGCTGAGGCTCTGGAGGAGACGCTCCATCTACCGGAGGGGTTTGAGCTCATCTTCAACGAGATGGCCTGCACGGGATGCCGCACAGGCGTCCTGAGTTCGCTCTGGGACCTGGCGGAAGAGGGCCAGATGGGCGTGCTGCGCGATACCCGCATCGTAGCCGGCATGATGGAAGAGCCGCCTCCTCCCTCGCCAAAGCGGACCATCTACGTCGGCGCCTGTGCGTCGAAGTTCAGATATCAGTCGGAGTACGTGAAGGGCTGCCCTCCGAACAACGTCGACATCCGGGCCTGCATCACCGGTGTGACACCCGAGAAGTTCTTTGTGGAGTAGTAGCTCCACCTGCGTGAAGACGGTGGGGGGAGAAGCCCCAACCGCAGGGCCTCCGCCGTCGGTTCCGGCGGTAGCCGAATACGGGTTGGCATGCCATGGAGGGCGAGAGGAGGCAGATGAACATCTACGGACGATTCGGAGTGAAGCCGGTCATCAACGTCGCCGGTGCGATGACGCGCTACGGTGGCACGATAGTCGGGCAACAGGTGCTCGACGCTATGGAGGAGGCGGCGCACTATTCGGTGCCGCTGGACCGACTGCAGGCCGCCGCCAGTCGCGTCATTGCCGCACGCACGCATGCTGAAGCGGGCATCGTCACCTGTGGCGCGTCACATGCGCTCACGCTCGCGACCGCCGCCTGCATCTGTCGCTGGGATGTGGCGAAGATGAACCGGCTGCCTCACACCGAAGGCATGGCCCACGAGGTGGTCATACCGATGCACCATATGTCCGGCTACGACCACGCGATCCAGGCCGCGGGTGCGCGCATCATCCCTGCAGGGGTGTTCAACGACACGCCCGAGCCGCTCACCGTCCGCCCCGTGGACCGATGGGAGCTGGCGGCGTGTATTACTGAGCACACGGTCGCTATCGCCTGCGCTCCACTCCCCGGCTCGCATCCCCCGCTCGAGCAGATCATCGAGGTGGCTCACGCGCACGAACTTCCGGTTATCATCGATGCTGCGCCTCGTGTGCCCCCGATGAAGAACCTGCACCTCTACATCGATATGGGCGCTGATCTCGTGGCCATCAGTGGTGGCAAGGGCATCAGGGGCCCGCAGGCGAGCGCCATCCTGTGCGGACGAAGGGAACTCATTGGTTCCGCGCTACTGCAGATGCTCGACCTCGCGGGAGAGCGCTTCGACGATTGGAATCCACCGGCCGAGCTCATCCCAAAGGAAAAGCTGCACGGCAAGCCCCTTCACGGAATCGGCCGCAGCGGCAAGGTCACCAAGGAGGCCATCATCGGCCTGCTGACGGCGCTGGAGTCGTTCACGGACGAGGAGTTCTCGGCGCTCTGCGCCACCCGGCGTGAGCTACTGACGGGTATGCTGGCGCATGTCACCGGCCTCGCGGGGGTGCATGTGGGGCCCGACGAGGACGGCGACGAGTACTACCCGATGTTGAAGGTGGTCGTTGACGCCCCCGCGGCTGGTATCGACGCGATGGAGGTCGCTCGCCGTCTGAAGGGCGGGGAGCCGGCAATCTATTTCGAAGAGAGCGCGGTGGAGCAGGGCATCCTCTATATCGACTCGTTGAACCTGCAAGATCGCGACACTGCCGAACTGGTCGGCCGGCGTCTGCGTGACGCGTGTGGCCGATAACAACCCCGCGCTGGCTGAACCGTACCGTCCGGCAGTGCGACAGCGCGATGCGGCACGAGCATATGAAGAGAGAGAGGAGGCGCGATGTTCGACGTGCTGATCAGGGACGGCTGGGTGCTCGACGCGTACTCGTTCAGGAGATTAGTGACACATCTCAATCTCGCAGTCGTGACGGTACTTGTGCGCAGACTGTTGGCGCGCGTTAGGCGACCCCGAGTTGCTGTGGATGAGACGCATGGCGTATTGTCACAGTCGTAATTAGCCAAGGAGGACTTGACCATGGTGTCGGAGAAAGTGCCTTACGAATACCTGAATACGCCTTGCGTGCTGCTGGATCTTGACCTGCTCGATGCCAACATCCGCGAGATGACAGATTGTGCGTCGGATGCGGGAGTGCAACTGCGGCCCCACACCAAGGTGCATCAGTCGGCCTGGATCGCGAGGCGGCAGCTTGAGGCCGGCGCTTGCGGCATAGAAGTTGGCATCATCGAGCAGGCGGAGGCGATGGCGCATCAGGGACTCCACGATATTGTGGTAGGGCATCCGTTTGTTGGAGAGCACAAGCTGGCGACATTGAAGAGAATCGCCTCGAATCCCCGCAATCAGGTCTGGCTGGTTGCGGACATGGTTGAACACGCCCTGGGGTATGCCGCCGTGGCTCGTGGTGTCGGCAGGGAACTGCCGGTGCTGTTGAAGATAGACACGGGAGGCATCCGTCGCTATGGAGTTCCACCCGGCGAGCCTGCGGTCAAGGTTGCGGCTGAACTAACACGGATCCAGGGTATACATCTCGCGGGAGTGTACGGCCACGAGCATGGCGCAGAGAATACCGAGGAGGGGTTGTCCTCCAAGGCGTTCGAGGACGCAACGACGCTTTGTGATACCGCCAGGGCGATAAGGAACGCGGGCATGGCAATCGACCACGTCTCGGTTGGGGCTTCGCCGACCTTCCGCTGGACCTGCAGGTTCATCAAGGAGGGCAAGTTCCCCGAGATCACGGAGATTCATCCCGGCAACTGTGTCATCGGCGACATCGGCTACATGATGAACGGCGGCAACAGACGGGAGTCATGTGCTGTCACCGTGCTGACCTCGGTCATGAGTGTGTCGCACGATGCGTACGCCGTGTTGGATGCCGGAATCAAGACATTCGGTGCCGATTCCCTCATCGCGAAACGCGATACTTCGGACTTCTTCTGGGAGGGGATGCCTTCCTACGGCTCGGTGCAGGGCAGGTCGGACCTCTGGCTCGGTCGGCTCAACGCCGAGGGAAGCTGCATCTACTACAGGGGGTCTGGTGGGAGGCTGTCACTTGGCGAGCGGTTGGAGATAGTGCCCAACAACGCCACGCTGGTCATCAACATCCACGAGAAGCTCTACGGGGTTCGAAGTGGTATCGTCGAGCGGATGATTGATGTAACCGGACGTGGAGTCGGCAGCTAGCGGTTCCAATAGTTCGGGCTGCGGGACTGCCTACGACCTTCGTTGACAGTCCGCGTTCCCGATGCTAACGTGCAGCAGGGTTGTACTTTAGGCACGTTGCAGTCGAATATCATCATCCCGGAGTAGATCAACAAGGAGGGGCAACATGAGCGCCGAAGCCAGACTCAAGGAACTGAGAATCACGCTGCCCGAACAGTCGAGACCCGTTGCCAACTACGTTGCAGTGGTCAGAGTAGGGAACTTGCTGTTCGTGTCCGGACATGGCCCGATCAACGACGGCAAGATCAAGATGGCGGGCAAACTTGGCCGGGACTTGACCGTGGACGAGGGATACCAGGTCGCCCGCACCGTGGGATTGAATTGTCTTTCTTCGATCAGGACTGAGCTCGGGAGCCTCGACAAGGTGAAGCGCTTCGTGAAGCTGCTCGGCATGGTCAACTGCACCGAGGACTTCAAAGAGCAGCCGAAGGTCATCAACGGTTGCTCTGACCTGCTTGTTGAGTTGTTTGGCGAAGCAGGCAAGCACGCACGGTCAGCCGTTGGGATGCAGGCCCTGCCGTTCGGCATCCCCGTCGAGATTGAGATGGTTGTTGAGGTAGAGTAGCCCGCGCTGCCGCGGCATGGCTGGTGCGGTGTGACGAAGCGCCGCAAAGCAGATGACGCCTATGGTCGTCAGCAGCGAGGGCGTCGTGTCCGTCGCCTGACTGCCGAGAGGTCATTGTACGTGGGCATACTTGTTCTTGTTCTCACCTCCTGTGTGCACGTTCCAGCTCAGGGGCGAGTCGATACCCTGAGCTGGCGGCGTGTGATTGCCTATCGCTAATCACGCACGAGTCCATGCAGCGGATTCTACTTCATGTCCTGCTCCTTTCTTCGCCTATCCTGGAGCAGAACTCCAGTTATCACCCCTGTCCAAATTCCTGGGGTCACCTTAGAAGGCAGCTAAACACCGCGTCGGGGGAGGCGTTGTGCTTCCCCTTTGGCCCGCGTGTTGTTGATTCTTCCATCCGAAGTGTGGAGCGCCAACGTCGCGGTGCTATAATGCCCTGCTGCTTCGCGCGCCTTTCGGGGGGCCGGTCGTGTGCCGGCGAGCCGCGCAGTGCTTCGTATCGGAGGATTCGTTGGCAACTGACAGGCGCAAGCCGTTCTATGGCTACTGGATCGTGCTCGCTTCGTTCATAAGCATCGGCATCACGTTCGGCTGTGGCTTCTACGCGTTTAGTCTCTTCGTCACACCCCTGCAGCACGAACTGGGTTGGGGCAGGGGCGATGTGATGGCGGGGTTCGCTATCTTCTTCCTGATGACCGGTTTGGTTGCGCCGCAGGCCGGCAGGCTGGTCGACAGGCGTGGTGCACGGCTGGTGATGTGCGCCGGCGCCGTCATAACCGGCATCGGATTCCTCCTGCTACACTCGGTTTCTGCCCTGTGGCAGTACTACGTCGGCTATGCCATCGTCGGCCTCGGCATGGCGGGCACTGGCCAGATCACGACCAGCGCCGTTGTCTCCAACTGGTTCGAGAAGAGGCGCGGAACCGCCGTTGGTATCATGGCGTCTGGAGTCGGCATAGGAGGCCTCGTGCTAGCCCCGGTAATCGGCACGTACCTGATTCCGACACTTGGATGGAGAGACTCATTCCTGGTTCTCGGCATGCTCTGCTGGGCCGTGATCATTCCTCTGGGTCTCCTGGTGGTCCGCACCCGGCCCGAGGAGAAGGGGCTCCAGCCGTATGGCGCGACTGCCGGCGCAGGGGCGAGTTCAGCCGAAGCGGCGCAGCCGAAGGCGGGAGTGTCCCTCAAGGTGGCGATGGGTACCATGACGTTCTGGCTCATCGTGGTGACGTACCTCCTCTGCCACTTCGCCCAGGTTGGAGCCATCCAGAACCAGGTGCCCTACTTCGAGGATGTCGGCTTCCCGGCGGCCGTCTCCGCAGGGGCCCTCGGGGCGGTCGGCTTGTGCAGTGCGTTCACCAAGTTCGGCTTCGGATGGCTCTGCGACAGGACGCAGGCGAAGTTTGCGCTTGCCATCGGGCTGGCCCTGCAGGTGGTGAGCGTCATCGTGCTCATGAACATCGATGCGGAGTCGTCGGCCTGGATGGCCTGGCTTTATGCTATCACCATGGGCCTCGGCATCGGGAGTTGGCTCCCAACCATGTCGATGCTCGTGAGCGGTTACTTCGGCCTGCGCCACTATGGCTCCATCTTCGGCGCTGTCACCATCCCTTACGCGGTCGGCAGCGCTATCGGTCCGCTCGCCGCCGGACGCATGTACGATGCTTCGGGGACCTACGACCAGGTGTTCATACTCTTTCTCGCGCTATTCTTCGTCTCAATCGTCACCATCTTGGTGACCCGCCCGCCTGCAGTTCGTTGAGCGCTCGTGGGAGCGCCGGCGCCCTTTACGTTCCGCTGTTGCCACGCATATACTTGAGACCGTCTGACGGAGCGTGCCGAATCATGGGACAGATAATCGCGATGGTAGTTTCACAGCTGGGGGAGTGTGAGGCAGGGCACCGGGTCGGCGACGAGTTCGACATCGGACAGAAGACGCCGCCGGGAATGTGCTCGTGGGCTTTCTATGCGCTGTATCCGTTCGCCCAGGTGCTGCAGTTCGGTGGCAGCTTCCCGTGGGAGCCGGATGCCGGGGTGTCCCGTGTTGCGTGCCCCGATCCCGATAACCCGGTCGTGTTCGAACTCAGAAGGGTGCATCCGGGGGGCACTGGATAGGACCAGCGCGGGCCGGTTCCCCCCGGGAGTCCAGCGGCCCAGCCCACGCTAAGTCAAGTGGTGCGATGTATACGCCAGAGACCGGAGAGCGCCATCCGAACGCCTTTCTGAGGGGCCTGAACCGGCTCGCTCAGTCCGAGTTCTGGCTTCGCATCGTCTCGAAGCTTCGCGGCCATTTCATCGCGGGCATCCTGGTGGTCGTGCCGCTTGGGGCCACTCTCCTCATCCTTAAGTGGCTGTTCGATTGGGTCGATGAGCTACTCCAGCCAATCATCCGTACTCTGGCGGGCAGGCCTTTGTACGGGCTGGGGTTCGTCATCACCCTGCTCATCATCTACACCGCCGGGCTCATTACCACCTACTTCGGCGGTCAACGGCTTCTGCGCCTGGTGGAGAACCTCATTTCCCGGGTTCCGGTCGTCAGACCGGTCTACAACGGCATCAAGCAGATACTGGAGAGCTTCGCAGCGCCCCGCGAGACGGGCTTCATGCAGGTAGTGCTGCTGGAGTTCCCTCGCAAAGGCATTCGCTCCATCGGCTTCATTACCAATGAGGGGTACGACGCCTCCGGCCAGAAGTTGCTCAGCGTGTTCGTGCCCACCTCGCCCAACCCCACATCGGGTTTCCTGCAGATGGTCCGTGAGGAGGACATACTGCGAACGGGCATCTCCGTCGATGACGCACTGAAGATGATTGTCTCGGCGGGACGAATCTCCGTCAACAAGATGAATAAGCCGCTGGAGAGAAACGTGAACCAGGCGACGGTGCGAAGGCCACCTGCGATGCATTCATCTGATGACACCGCCTGACCTGTCCTTCAGTGCGAGCCTGCAGCATGCAGATAGAAAGGAGCGACATGGTGGACAATTCCCGTTACGAGGTTCCCGCAGAGAAATTGCGCTGGGTCTGCGATCCCGAGCAGTTCGACTTTGCGTGTACGGAGGATCTCGCGCCTCTGCACGAGTTCATCGGCCAGGACCGGGCGATTCGGGCGATAGAGTTCGGTCTTTCCATGGAGCATGACGGCTACAACATCTACCTTGCCGGCCTGACCGGCACAGGCAAGACGTCCGCGGCCAAGACGTACATAGCGAGGCTCATCAATGAGCGCGAGAAGGCGGGGCAGTCCTACCACGTCAGTGACTGGTGTTACATATACAGCTTCGCGTACACCGATCGACCACGCACTGTCGAGTTGCCCAAAGGCATGGGGCGCGTATTTCGCGACGACATCGCTGGCCTGCTCCAGCACCTGAAGAAGGACCTCGCTAAGGCATTCTCCAGCGAAGACTACAAGGCGCAACGCAAGGCTATCATCGAGGAAAGCCAGGTGCGCCAGCAGGAGATGTTCAGCCGCTTGCGCTCCGAGGCGGCGAAGAAGGGCTTCCTCATTCAGATGAGCCAGGTGGGTGCGGCGCTCGTCCCCGTCAAGGGCGGCAAAGCACTGTCCCAGGAGGACTTCATGGCTCTGGGGGAGAGAGCGAAGAAGTCCATCGAAAAGAATCGCAACGATCTGCGAAAAGACCTCGAGTCCCTGTTCGAAGAGGCGCAGGACATCGATCGTGTCACCGGGGAGAAGTTGGCGGAATCGGACCGCCACCTCGCCGACTACACCATCTCGCGGCTGTACGATGCCCTGGCCAAGAAGTACGCGGATTCGGCGGATATCCTCCAATTCCTCACCGACCTCAAGAAGTACACCCTGGACCAGGTTGATAGCTTCAAGTCGCCGCGGGAAGCGAAGCCCGAAGAGGCGCCGGTACTGTCTGTTGACGAATCGCGGTTCGGGCCTGATCCCCTGTTGCCGTTTCAGGTCAACGTATTCGTGGACAACAGCGCAACCGAGGGGCCTCCAATCGTGACTGAGACGAACCCCAATTACGTCAACCTCTTCGGCAAGATAGAGCGCAAGTTCGTCCTCGGTGGCTACATGAGCGACCACACCATGCTCAAGCCGGGCGCCCTGCACCTCGCGAACGGCGGTTATCTGCTGCTCAGCGCTGCCGATGTCGTCACCAACCCCGGCGTCTGGCCGGCGCTCAAACGTGCCCTCAAGACGCGCGAACTGGGAATTGAGGAGCCTTTCGAGCAACTGGGGCTGATTGCCCCACAGGGATTGCGACCCCTTCCGATTCCCATCGACGTCAAGGTCATCCTCATCGGAGATGCGTCCCTTTACCAGCTCCTTTCCGCGTACGACGAGGATTTCTGGGAGATATTCAAGGTGAAGGCCGACTTCAACTATGAGGTCGCCCGAACGCCAGACAACATGCAGTCCTTTGCCGCCTTCATTGCCGGATGCTGTGTGGAGTGCGAACTCAAGCATTTCGATCGCACCGCCGTGGCTGCGGTCATGGAATTCGCCTCGCGCATGGTGGCGAACCAGGAGAAGTTGTCTTCTCGTTTCGCGTTCATCAAGGAACTCGTCGAGGAGGCAGAGTACTGGGCGCGCAAGGAAGGCGCCAATCTCGTGCATGGCCCACATGTGAGCCGCGCTATCGAGGAGCGTCGATTCCGTCACAATCTCCCCGATGAGCGGCTGCGTGAGATGATTGAGGATGGCACCATCCTTATCGAGTCCCGCGGCTCTGTGGTCGGGCAGGTGAATGGCCTGAGCATCTACAGTCTAGGCGACATAATGTTCGGCAAGCCTTCGCGAATCACGTGCAGGACGTTCCTCGGGCGGGGTGGGGTCATCAACATCGAGCGCGAGGCCAACCTGAGCGGCAGCACTCACGACAAGGGGGTGCTCATCATGAGCGGCTACCTGGGGTGGCGCTATGCCCAGGACGCGCCCTTGTCCCTCTCGGCGAGCCTGTGCTTCGAGCAGTCCTATGGTGGGGTGGATGGTGACAGCGCATCGTGCGCCGAGCTGTACGTGTTGCTGTCAAGCCTCGCTGACCTGCCGCTGCGGCAGGACATCGCTGTCACGGGGTCGGTCAATCAGAGAGGTGAGGTCCAGCCAATCGGCGGGGTCAACCAGAAAATCGAGGGCTTCTTCCAGACGTGCAGCACGCAGGGATTGACGGGCACGCAAGGAGTCATGATACCGAGCCGGAACCTGCGCAATCTCATGCTCCGGGACGACGTAGTTGAGGCCGTGCGGAAGGGGCAATTCCACGTCTACGCTGTAGACTCCGTTGAACGGGGCATGGAGGTACTCAGCGGAGTCCCTATGGGCCGGAAGCGCAAGGACGGAACATATCCGCCGCAGTCAGTGAACGGCCGCGTAGTCGCGCAACTCCGTGACATGGCGGGAAAGCTGAAGGCCTTCCAGGGTCCTCGCAGCGGGGAATCGCCCACACACGAGCAGTCCCAGGTCTGACGCCGTGTAACGGCCTAAGGCGTAACGTGTCCAGACGGTTGCTCTTGCTGGCGTTGGGAGTGGTCGCGATATCGTGCGCGGCCGTGCTCGTTCGCCTTGCCGAGGCGCCGCCCCTCGCTGTCGCCGCGTTCAGGATGCTCGCTGCCTCTGTCCTTCTGCTGCCCGTTGGGCTGCTGCGGGCCGGTGACGAGATGAGACATCTGCTGCGGAGCCAGTGGCGACTTCTTGCGCTGGCGGGCGTGCTTCTCGCGCTGCACTTCTCCCTGTGGATTTCCTCGCTTTCGCACACGTCTGTGGCCAGTTCTGTTGTGCTCGTCACCACGACACCTCTGTTCGTCGCGCTCGCCTCATGGGCGCTGTTTCGTGAGCGCCTGCGAAAGGCGACGTTCGCCGGCATAGCTATCTCGCTGGCCGGGGCATTGTTCATTGGCTATGCCGGGCTGGACAGAGGTGGTGCCGCCCTGTCAGGGAATCTGCTGGCGCTGGCCGCCGCCATGGCCATGGCTGGTTACCTGCTTGTCGGCAGGCGGCTGCGCCGGAGCGCCGGCCTTCTGGCGTACTCTTCGGTGGTCTTCTCCGTCGCAGCACTGGTGTTGCTGTTCGCGGCCATCATCTCCGGCACGCCGTTCAGGGGCTACACCGGGACGACCTATATCGCGATGCTGGCGCTGGCGCTCGTGCCGCAACTGGTGGGACACATGTCGCTCAACTGGGCGCTGCGGTTCCTTCCCGCAACCATGGTGACAGTGGCCGTTCTCGGCGAGCCGGTCGGCGCGTCGTTTCTCGCGTGGACGGCACTGGGAGAGCCTCCCACCGAGCTGGAAGTGGCGGGAGGTGTTCTGATGATGGCCGGCATCGCGTTCGCATTCCTGTGGGGAGGGACTGCGCCGACTCGTCCGACCCCATGAGCGTTCCCGGCGCCCGTCTGCCTCTGCGGGAGCGTCTGCGTTACGGGAAACGTATCACCGGCGATTGCACGTCGCGAGTCCCTGTGTTGACCCAGCCGTCCTCCCCCTGCACCGGCATGTCCTGCATCGTGCGTGAGTCGACGGCGCTGAGCGAGGCGAACCGGAGTGCGGTTGGACCGGGCACGATTTCGTTGGTCTTGAATCGCACGATGAGGATGCTTCCGGTCCCCTCGATGCCGGTGACGTCGCGGAGCAGTACGTCCACGGACCCCGACTTGTGGATATCGTACTGCATCACCGCAAGGCGCCCCACATCACCCTGGACTACTGAGACGGCCGTGACTACCTCGTTGTCGTATTCCAGGGTGAGTTCGAGGTTGCGCAAATGTTGAGCGTCATCAACCAGGATGGGAACGAGGAACTCGCCCACGCCGAGGTAGTCGGCTGGATCCCTGGGGTTCAGATGACTGGAGATGATGACGACCCCCAGCACCAGGATGGCGATTGCGCCCACAACTATGGAACTGACGACGATTGAGCGCCGGGAATTCGGCTTCTTCGACTCGCGCCAGAGCATCATGATACGCTCCGGCACCGAGGCGCCCGGCCACTCGCTCGGCGCCACGCTGCTCGCGCCATGTGCGCCCGGCTGCTGACCGCCCTCGGCCATCCGGTGCACCGCCGGCACCGAGTCCAGCCAGTCGAGGTCCTTCGCCGTCTCGGCCTGCAGGGCCTTCTCTCTCACTGCTATCCGTGCTTCGGAATCCGCACGCCGGGCGCGCAGCTGGTGAGCTTCCATCTCGTAAGCTGCGTCCATGACCTGGCCCGAACTGTGACGGCCTTCCAGGTCGTGGAGCGCCTCCTCCAGCTCCGCGGCGGCGGCACGAGACCGTTCCGTCTCGCGTTCAACAGACTCCCGGAGAGTTCGCTCCCTGTCATGCAGCTCGGACAATCGCTCTGACTGCTTCCTGAGGTTGGATGCGAGGCGTTTGTCGGCTTCGCCCCCACCTGTCGCCTGGATCTCAAGCTGGTGGAGGCGCCTACGGGCCTCGTCGCGGGCCGCCAGCACATCTTTGAGTTGCGCGAGTGTGTCTGCCAAGGTCACCTTCTCTCCGGTTGCGGTTGATGTCGCCTATTGTAGCCGACTACACCGGTTCTGGTCCCGCGGGGCGGGAAATAGGGGAGATTCGGTGCAGCGCTTGGCGACGGTGACGTTTCTCTCTGCATTACTGGCGGGCATTGCCGTGCTCACCAGCGGACGTCGTCGTCGCTCGCCAAGAGTCTCTACGCACGATTGTACGCGAGGGGGTCGTCGACCCCATTGTGTGGGCGATGTGTCGATTGCTGCCGTTGTGGTTGCCGGGCTGACCGCGGATGTCACGGGTACTTGCGCCATTGCAGGAAGCCAAGCACCGTTAGTCCCAGCGCGGCCACCACATAGGCGAAGAATCCCTCGCGCAGGATGACGAGTTCCCGGAAATAGCTGTCGTGCAGGGGCAACTCTCCCAGGAACACGGCGGCCACGAGAGCGCAGATGGCGATAATCCCCGCCGTAATCTGGAGGAGACCTCTCGTGTGTGGAGTTCTGACGAACGATACGCCGATTCCGGCAAGCCCACACAGGAGACCTCCCACGGCTGCGAGGAAGCTGACGCTGGCGCCGGACTCGCCGCCGAGGTCCTTGCCAAGAAGGTCGGTGGGAGCGAGCCACGTCAGCCGCACACTCACCAACAGCAGGACCGCCGCCACGAGTGCCGCGATGCGCAGACGGGTCCAGCCCCTGGCTACCGCAGGTGACGTGGCGGCAGCAGCGGCGTGAAGCTTCGCCGGTTTGGCCTTCTTCTCCGGAGCGGCAGGCGTAGTGGGTTGTTCGGGTGCAATCGCGACGCCCATGTCGCCGAGGTCTTCGGCAGACTCGGCGGTGAGCGCTATCTCAAGCTCTGAGCAGCGTTCCTCGACGCGGCGCTGATGCGCGTTCCATCGTCGTTCCTCAGCGCGGAACTCAGTATCAGTAAGCTCTCCTGCAAGGTGATTCGCCTCCGCTCCCTCCAGCTTCAGCCGGCACATGTCGCCTTCGCGCTCCGATGCCTCCAGTTCCTTCCTGATTGCGGATTTCAGGGCTTGAATGCGGGCGGTTACTGCGGCGATTCGGCCGTCATAGTCGGACCTGCCCGCGGAGTAGTCGGCCGCCGAAAGGGTGCCCTCAGCCTTGAGGTCCTCAAGTCTGGACGCGAAACCGAGGAGTCGGTCACGCTCTTCGAGTGCGGTGCGCAGACTCACCAGCGATTCAGCCATTCTCACCTGCCCGACACGCGGTTCACTGTCAGCCCGGGAATCGGGCCGCGCGGAGAGCGCGCCCGGCATCTTGACGTTACAGCGGCGTAATGGGTCCCGTCAATGGTTCGGCCTGTTGTCTCAGGCGAGGGAGTCCAGCAGTGCAGGCAGTTCCTCGAGTGACAGGATCCGGTGGTAGCCCTGGAGCGAGGGAAACAGGTCATGGCGGTCGATTATCACCGCCGTGATGCCCACGGCAGTCGCCCCTTTGCCATCGGAGAAGTGCTCATCGCCAACGTGCACTGCCTCGCCGGGCTTCGCCCCTGCACGACGCAGTGCCTCAAGGAAGATGGGCGCTGCCGGCTTGTTCTCGCCGTTTGCGTCCAGTGGGGTGACGGCGAAGTCCAGCAGGTCAGCAAGCCCTAGCTTCTGCAGCATTGGCTCCATCTTGTGGGGCATGTTGGAGATGAGACCGGTGGTGATACCCCGTCGCTTCAATTCACTGAGCGCAGGCCGGACGTCCTCGTACACCGCGAACCTGTAGTCCTTGAACCGTTCAGCGAAGCGCTGCAGCATCGCCACGGCCGTGCGCTTGTCCGGAAGCGCAACGCCCGCTTCGGAGAGGACTCTGTTGTTATAGCGGATGTACGTCTGGGGATCTTCGTCCGCGTTCCAGCGCAGAGGTCGGCCACCGCTCATCTCTTCCTCGGCCGCGTAGATGCCGCGAAGCATGTCACGGTCGCTGACCTCTATCCCGAACTCCCGGCATATTTCGGCGGAGAGCACGTGACGGTCGGGCTCCATGTGTATCAGCGTATTAACCATGTCGAAGAACACAGCACGAATCGCCATTGCGTCTCCTCATCGGCTCCAGGCTGCCGGCCTCCATGCCGAAAGTACTGTTGACAGTCGTATACGACTATGCTAGATTCAGGAAGGCCCCGAGTAGTCAAGCTGAGCCGGGTGGAAGTCGCGGCGCAAGTCGGGACGGTGTGGTGGTGAGGTTACTTGGGGCCATTCTGTTACTCGTGGCGATGCGCCACTTTCCTCCGGGGCGGCCTGCTGCTCGCACTTCTCGCGGTGTCCATGGCGCTCTCCATAGCTATCTCCTGGTTGTCGTACCAGTCGTGCACTGTCTTCACCACGTCGGCGACATTGTCGCAGACCACCAGCAGTCCCAGGTCCGTTTCTGAGATGTACCCTCCGGCGAGCGTTGTATTCCTGAGCCATTGCAGCAGCCCGTTCCAGTACCTGCTGTCGTACAATATTACGGGGAACGGTTTCATCTTGTGCGTCTGGATGAGGCAGAGAATCTCGGTGAGTTCGTCGAGGGTGCCAATGCCGCCGGGCATGGCGATGAATGCCGTCGCATACTTGGCCAGCATCACCTTTCTCGCGAAGAAGTGGCTGAAGCTGATGCTCAGCGTTGAGTACGGATTCGGCTCCTGCTCCACGGGGAGATCGATGTTGAGCCCCACGGAGATAACGCCCGCGAGGTGGGCCCCCTTGTTCGCGGCCTCCATCAGTCCGGGGCCTCCGCCGGTCACGATGGCGAAGCCGAGCGTGCCGAGCGCATGGGCGATCTCCACGGTCGTCTCGTAGAGCGGGTCTCCCGGCTTGACCCGGGCTGAACCGTAAATGGTGATGGCCGGCTCTATTCCCGAGAGACGGTCGAATCCTCCGACCATCTCTCCGATGATGCGGAACATCCGCCACGCGTCTTCCTTGGCAAGGTCGTTTATCTCGTATCCGTGTGGCATGTCTCCTCCTGGACTTTCCGAAGAGCCCGCTACAGCAGGTGCTCCATGATTATCATGTGGGCCAGGTGCGCCTTCTCGCCACCCCGGAACTCGAACATCTTGACGTCTCCGCCCATGAGAGTGATGGCCAGGGTGTCGCTCACGAGGAACCCCTTCTGGATGAAGAATCCCGAGTTGTCCTCGCTCGCCACCGAGGCGATGCGACTGAACGGGATGCTCACCAGAGCCTTGCGGTTCTTCATGAATTCTTTGTCGTAGTAGACGATGCGCTTGTCGGTGATGCCGAGGAATCCGGTGCCGCGACCTTTGAGGTCGAACACGGCCCGTATCAACTCGTCCGGCAGGCAGACCGCCTCGATCTTCTCGAGCTGGTCCTGCTTGTCGACGTACATGTTGCAGGAATACTCAGGCATGCGAAACTCCCCAACGCGGGACTTCTGAATGGTAGATGTCGACTGTGAGGGTGTCAACCTCTGGGGCGTTCACGGGATGACAGATATGACCGTGCCCCTCTCCACCACCAGCCCGTCGCGCTTCAGTGTCTCGAGTGCGTCGTCGAAACGACTGTCCCACTCCGCAATTGAGGATGCCAGCATCCGAGCTGATGTGGGGCCATCGCGCAGCAATGCGCGCAGGATGATGCCTCTCGCCTGGCGCCGGGAGCCCCCGAAGCGGCTCTGCGGGCGATGGTGTGCGCTTCGACGTGAGGGATTGCCTGATTCCTTCAGCATGGCTCCGTAATCCATCAGCGCCTGGTACCAGCGGCGCGGCTGCGCGCGGTCCAGCGTCGCTTCCACCAGTGGCAGTATCTCAGCGTCTGACACGCCGGACGCTTCGGGGAAGAACTCGTGGATGAACACGGCCCGTATGTTGGTCTCGACGAACGCCTCCGGCAGGCCGAATGCGAATGTGCGAATGGCCGCCGCGGTGTAGGCGCCGATGCACGGCAGCCGGCGCAGCAACTCCTCTTCTTGCGGCAAGCTCCCGCCGAAATCGATGCATACCCTCTCCGCAATCGTGTGCAGCGCGAGCGCGCGCCGGTTGTACCCCAGTCCCTGCCATGCGGCCAAGACGTCCGCGGGGCGCGAACGGGCAAGGGTCTCGAAGTCCGGGAACCGCCCGGTGAAGTCGATGTACTTGGGCACTACCCGGCCTGTCTGCGTCTGCTGCAGCATCACCTCGGCCACCAGGATATGGTACGGGTCGGTGGTGTGCCTCCAGGGGAAATCCCTGCCATGCTGCTCGTAGTGTGCGTACACGGCCTCACGGAACCGCTCTACGGCGGAGTCCTCTGGCGTCGGTCGCTGCACTGTGGTGGTCATGGTCCGGACCCTGTATGGCTCAGAGCGTGTCGCTACGGCACGGTGAAGAGCAGCCCCATCAGTATGGCCGCCATGCCGGCATTCAGTGTGAGGAATTCCAGCCGCTTGAGGACGAACACGCGGGGGGTTGAGTGGTCCCTCACCAGCCTGACGCCGATGAGGCTGTTAGACAGCGCGGCGGCGACAGCCAGTCCCAGAAAGAGGATGTTCCACTGGAGTCGGGAGTCTACCGGCAGGAAGAAGAGCAACACTACGAGTACGGCTGCGGTGATGTGGAAGGTCGCAGCCAGTCTCGACGAGAGCAGTGTGCCGTAGCGGGTGGCGAACGTGATGACTCCGGCCCGCCGGTCACCCTCGGCGTCGGCCACGTCAATCATGGTCTCGAACCCAAGTCCGGCTATGAACACAAGCCCGGCGAAGTACAGGAACAGTGGTCCGGCGGTTCCTCCACTCGCCAGCCAACCGATGAGCAGGGGCGTGGGGAAGGCGGCCGCGAACAGCACGTTCTTGAGTGAGATGACTCCCCTCAGCCACCGGTTGTACGCCATGGCGATAATGGCTCCCAGTCCGATGAGGAGGCCGGACGCAGTGCCGGCGAGGATGGCCGCTGCTATCGCCAGGATGAATGAGATGCTGCCGGCAATCGTCGCCGCATGCGTGCTCAGCGCGCCGGTGACGAGCGGCCGGTCGGCTCTGTCGTTAAGCCTGTCGCAGTCGAGGTCGAATAGGTCGTCGAACGCGTAACACCCCGCGCCCACGAAGAATACTGCAACGGCGGACAGAAGGACCGGAGTTGTCGGCATGGCGTCCGTCGTGAGAAACGCCCCCAGGAGAACGCCGGCCGCGCCCAGAACGCAATACTCGATGCGTATCAGTCGCGCCAGTGTCATCAGGAGCGCCGGCGCCCGCAGTCGCAGGCGTGTGCGCGATGCTGGCCCTTCAGTGCGACTCGCCATCCCGCTCTCCGCGCTCGACACGGTCACGACTCCCCGACCATCACGCGCTCGCGCTCCTGCTCGAACTCGCAGCGCGCCTCCTCAAGCTGTTTGAAGACCTGTTCCCACTCCGCGCTGAGCGCCGCGATGCGCCCCTCCAGTGTCTTCTTGCGCTCGACGGTCTCCATGACAAGCATGGCATTGCTGTAGTGCTCCGGGTCGGCCAGCAGCAGGTTCGCCTCGTGCAGCTCGCGCTCGCACTGCGGCAACTCGACTTCTATCGCGGCGATGCGCTTCTCCAGGGGGGCTCGTCTCTTGTAGAACCGGTTGCGCAGCTCGCCGTCGCGGCGCTTACGTTCCTTGTCGAAGTCCCGCCCCTGCCTGCCCGCAGTCGTGGCGGAACCGCGCTCGTCAGCGGTCTCGCGCTGTGTCTCTCGCCATCGTACATAGCTGTCGTAGTCGCCCTCGTATACCACCGGTGCGCCGGCACGTACCTCGACGATCTTGTTTGCTGTCTCACGTATGAGCGTACGGTCGTGTGTGATGAAGCACAGAGTTCCCGCGTACGCTTCCAGCGCGTCAGTCAGTACCTCTCGTGAAGGGATATCAAGATGGTTGGTTGGCTCGTCCATGAGCAAGAGGTTGGACCGCTGGGTCAGCATCTTGGCCAGTGCCAGCCGGCTCTTCTCACCGCCGGAGAGCACTGACACCTGTTTGTAGACGTCGTCACCCCGGAACAGGAAGCCTCCCAGCATCGTGCGCAACTCCGTGTCGCTCTGGTCGGCGGACACGCCGCGCAGTTCGTCGATGACGGAGTTGGCCGGATTCAGCAGCTCGAGCTGATGCTGAGCGTAGTACGCCAACTTCACGTTCAGTCCCAGGGTCCGTTCCCCGCGGTCGAAAGGCAGCACTCCCGCCAGCATTCGCAGCAGCGTAGTCTTGCCTGCGCCGTTGTGACCCACAAGCGCCACTCGGTCGCCGCGCCGCAGCGTCAGATTGAGATCCCGGTACACCACGTTGGGACCGTACGCCTTGCGGACGTGCGAAAGCGTGATGACCTCCTCGCCGGAGCGTGGTGGAGCGGGGAAGGAGAAGTGAATCCGGGCGCTGGTTCGCGGCACGCTGATGCGCTCCATCTTCTCCAGTTTCTTGATGCGGCTTTGCACCTGGGTGGCTTTCGTGTTCTTGGACCTGAAACGCTCGATGAAGCGCATCTCCTGCTGTATCTTGCGCTCCTGTCGCTCGGCAGTTGCCTCCAGTATCTCCAGCTCTCGCTGCCGGGCCACGACCCAGCTGTCGTAGTTGCCGTTGTGAATCATGAGGGTCTGCTGCTCTAGGGCGAACACGGTGTTGATGACGCGGTTCAGGAATGCCCGGTCGTGAGATGTCACCAGCACCGCACCCTGGTACGCCTTGAGGTAATCCTCGAACCATATGCAGGACTCAAGGTCGAGGTGGTTGGTCGGCTCGTCCAGCAGCAGCATGTCGGGATTGAGAAGCAGGAGTTTGGCCAGTTCGGCGCGCATGAGCCAGCCACCGCTGAATTCGGAGACGTGGCGGGTGAGGTCGTATTCCGAGAAGCCGAGGCCTCCCAGCACTATCTTTGCCTCATACTCCAGGTCGTATCCGCGGGCGGCCTCGAACTGGTGCTGCAGGTTGCCGAGCTGCTTCAGCAGTCCCTCCATCTCCTCGGGCCCGGCCTCCGCCAGCTCCTCTTGCAGGAGACGCATCCGATGGGCCAGCCCGGACAGGCGGGTGGAGCCGCGGAGCACGTGGTCCAGAAGGAACGTGGCGGAGGACGGGTTGATGTCCTGCTCCAGGAAGCCGATTGTCGCGCCCTTGCGGATGCTCAGCGTGCCGGAGTCCGGCTCAGAGTGACCTGCCAGCAGATTGAACAGCGTGGTCTTGCCGGAGCCGTTGGGGCCGATGAGGGCGATGCGGTCGCGCGGCCCTATCGTGAAGGAGGCTTTCTCGAAGAGGACCTGATCGCCGAAGGACTTGGATATGCAGCTGGCGCTGAGCATGGATGACTCGGCGAGAGTGTAGCACAAGCTACCACGCGCTCGCCCCACGGAGGATTGGGGGGATTGTGTTCGAATCCTCGCAGGGGATGGCTTCAGGCTGTGCCGACGAAGCGGCGGTGTGCTGGTCGATGGACGATAGTGCACGACAATAGTCGGTCATTCACGCGTTGTCCGCGTCCATCGCGTCCACTCCGTCCGGCACGCCAATCCGCCCACCCCGCGCCCCCGGGACGGGTAGAGCGCATCCTCGCCAGATGAGCTACGCAGGGCGCGAGAGAGAAGCACGGCCGGTCTCCTGCGTTCCGTGGCCGCGTTCTTCTGATCGCCGTGATTGGCTACGCGATAAGCCCCCGCTGTACGAGTCCCACAATCACCAGGATGACCCCGATGATGAGTAAGACGACGAGGATGGGCAGTGCCACGAAACGGATGAACAGTCCCACCAGGAACAAGACCACAAAGATGATACCGATGACGACAACGAAACTAAACATTCGCACCTCCCTTCGTGTCTGCCGGGGTGAACGATTGGCAGGAATGCGGGGACATTATACTCACCTCCACTGCGGACCTGGCATGGATGAGCGCCGACCGACGTTGTCCGAATCACAGCAGCGGTGTTTCGTGGTGGTGGCTCGTGTTCCCTCATCTCAGGCGGCCATTGGACACAGCAAGACGCACTTCAGTGAGCCGGCATCGCATGCCGGCTCACCAGCACAGTCCGATTCTTGGTCGAGCGTTCTGCAATCACGACTCAGAGCGTGTTGTCTTCAATGACGGCCGCGGCCGCGTTCGTCTTGACGGAGGCAATGCCATTCAGCACATTGTCTTTGGTGGTGTAGCCTTCGGATACCGCGATGACCTCTCCATTCACCGCCACCATCCTAAACCTGAATTCCCCCGCCTTATCCTTGTTGATCTCGAACTTGGCATCGACTTTGTGTCGCCCTCTGCTTGTTATCCTCTCCTGGACTATTCCCTTGTATGACTCATACCCATGGTGCGTATAGTAGCGGTCAAGCAAGTTGAGGTCTCTTTCCTCCTGCCACTTCTCAATCTCTTCCACCCACAGGTCCTTGTCCATACCAGGGGCTTCTTTGAGCACCTTTTCTGACATGCTCAGCACGAACTTGTTCGTCGTCGGGTGCCACTTCAGAGCTTCCCAGGGGATGGCAAACCACTTGTCGGATATGCCAAGAAAGCCTCCGAAAGCGACCAACGCAAATGCGATAATACCTTCGCTCATATCCACGACGAAGGTTTGCACCTGCCCCAGGTCTTCGCCTTTCTTGTTAATCACATCGTACCGCGCCAATCTAATGCTTGGTACGAACCTTGGCGCCTTGCTGCTCATCGTATTCCTCCCGCTGAATCCTCTTCTTCCGGCGGCCGTCTGGCATGGCTGCCAGTGTATATAGCCGCCGAAGCAGTGGAAGACGAAGGCCAACGGCCTCCCATCTTCCACTTGCCTGGCTGGTCTTTCAGGGTTTCTTTGCAGGCCCGGTATCCTTGCCCTTGCCGCGGCCGCCACCGGCGCCCTTGCCCGGCCCACCGGACGGACATGAGCCGGCATTTGCGCCGGCACGACGGCCACCCTGAACACCTTGTCCCCCACCGCGCCCGTCATGCGGCCTCGGCTCTCCTCGCGGATTCTCTTTGGGACTCATGCTGTCTCTCTTCCTTCCAGCCTGTGCTGTTTCGTTCTGTGCTGACTCGAACGCTTCCACCTTGATGGTGTGGCGGGGAGGCATGGTGTCCCCCCGGGCTGGAATCCCGGGCGTCTAGAGGTGCCGGGCCGGAGCATCTGGTCTACTACTTGCTCTGCTCCTTCCTGATGGTCCCAAGCTTCTTGTCAGACCGTGTGTCCCTTCCGTCCTTGTTCCTGATGGCGCCGGTGGATAGACCCAGGTCCTTCTCCACTGCGCCAACCGTCTTGTCGCTCCTCACCTGTCGTGCCATGTTCCTCATCCTCCTTCTACTTCTACCGGTAGTTGGCTCTCATCCGAGTCCAACGTGGCTGTTTGATGGTAACAACCAATGCCGCACGTCCCCAAGACCTGCGGCTTTATCGCGACCCAGAACAGCATCCTCCTCTACGTCACATCCCCTGTCCAGACTGGGCCTTCAGGAAGTCGTGCTGGGTGTGCAGAAACCCAGCAACATCATCATCATCATCCACCTTGAGCAAGTTCCCCGTTGCGACATCCACCCCACCACTTGCTTCCTCCTGACAATCACCCAGCACAACTAAGTGTTAGTCTGCACTCTGTTGCACGTCGCCACAAACCTCTTGCGGAGGTGTCGCACAGGCATTCCGGTGCCGGTCGACTACTCTGATGCGCGGCAACAGGTTGAGGTGACAGCGCCAGAGAAGGGGGTATCGTCATGGTCCCGGGTAAGGGCACTGAAGTGGCGTGTAGTGGTACACCGAAGTGCGCTTGGAGGGCTGTGTCCTGCAATTGTGGTCTGACAACGCGAACACGGGACATGCGGTAACGCCATGTGGCTTGAAGGCCGTTCGGTCGTCCGTGGCTCCCACCCACCGTGTCGGCACGGACGCCTATCCTCCACCCGGACCTCTCAGTGGCTCGATTCCGGTTGGCCGATTTCCTTCACGTGTGGTGCGAGAAACGCCAGAGGCACTACGCCTGTGGCGGCGGCGTGCGGAAGACCAGCCTCATTATCGCGACACCGGCCGTGGGTTCGCACGTGAATCCCGCCATCTCCTGGACGGTCCCGTCCCTCTCGATCGCGACACTGCGGATAGTGAGGGAATGATCAGTACACACCTCGTCCTTCTCAACGCGGAAGAAGACTTCGTGCCCTCCGTAGTAGGTTGGCCGGTGGTCCCACAGTGCGATATCCGACGCGCTTATGGAGATTGATCTTCGCACCGGGTTGATTCGACTGGTGTCCAGGGCCTCCCATTCTGTGTCCAGTCTGAAGGCTGTCACCGACGTGAAGCCGGCATCGAAGTCAACTATCAGCTCCCCCCACTCATGAACGGGCGGCAATCCAGACATGGCGGAAGGCTGGGACGTCTCGTTCCAGGTAGCCGTGAACCTGGTTCCGCTGAAGCTGCCGCGGACATACCCGGGTGTCGCCCCTCCACTTCCCATGTTGAACGCTGATTGCGCAGGCGCACCGTCAGAGCGCTTCCACGTCGCCTTGACCGAGACAGTCACCTCTGCCTCGGTGCACTCGAGGATGCTGCCGAGGGGCTGGTCGCCCACGTGGAAGCGCGCGGAGCCCTTCAGTCCCGACCCGGGCGCTTCGACCTCGATGATGTACCAGCCGTCGGGAGTGCCACTCTTCACGGTGACTTCACTGGTAAAGACACCATTGCCGGCGGTCGCGATCGAGCCGGGAACCTTCTCAAGCGGTCCCCAGTCGGTCACGTTCAGCTCAGTCCTCGCGGGCGGGTCGACGCGGACCACAAGCGTGATCTTCTCCCCCGCCTTCACTGTCTCAGGAGTGACGGATACGTGCAGAGGCTTGACGGTTTCCGCTCTCGCGTATTGCAGGTCAGGCGTCACCTGGTAAGAGCCAATCACTTCGAGTACCGCGTGCAACTGCTCGATGGATGGTGCGGTGACCTTCCACGTGTGGGTGACCTCGGCCCCGGCACGAATGACGGAGAATTCGTGCAGCGGCTCGCCCTGAAGCTGTCCGCCGATAACAGTCACCTTCATCTGGACCCACTGTACGTCCTCATCGGCGACATTCGTGACCGTCGCCTTGAGCTGGTACTCATTACCACTCTGGGGTACCACCTTCAGCTCCGGTCTCATGGCCGATATCGATGAGCGCCACATCGTGTACACAGCCTCGATCGCTGCGTACGTGCCCTTCGCAGGCGATGTCCAGAACTCCTTGAGGTTAGCGTGAGTGACCCTGGCGGCTTTGTCGGTGTAGTCGACCACCCTCTGGCCCTGAGCAGCGCATGCAGCGTCAAACGCACTGGTGCCGTTTACCCATCCGGGGGCATCGGACTCCTGACCACCGGTATACGGTGACTGTTCGTACGCTTTGTTTGCCGCAACTTCCCAGCGGATATGACTCCCATACCAGAACTTGACGTCCCAGAACCCCAGGCCGTTCAGGTACCAGGGGTCGAACCAGTCGCGGTTCGCGTTTGGCCCCATGTCATTGTGGTATGCGACATACCTGCGGACGGATTGGGTGAAGTTGTCACCACCACCCCAGCCGCCCCCCGGTGTCTTGGGGGCACCCGGTCTTCCGTACAAGTAGTCCGGACCGGTAATCGTGTCGTCCATCAGATACGTGCCTCCACGGTCCAGCTCCAGCGCCCGACTGCCGGGCATGCCCACCACGTGGTAGGGCACAAACATGTCGGCGAGGAAATGGGCGGACCACGCCGCGCCCTGACCTGCGCTCACACCGCCACTTGAGCGCGGTTCGGCGATCGCTTGCACGAGCTTCAGGTAGTAGTCCTTCGCCGCGTTGGGCGCATTGCCTCCGCCTTTGCCGTTGTCGAGTAGCGGATTGTAGTAGTGGTCCGAGTACCTGGTCTTCGTCTCATCATCCGGGCCATCGCCGACAATGTCGTACTGGCTGCTTCCTACGAGGTCGAGTGTGAAACCACTGGTCCACTTGACGCCCTCGTGTGCGAGTATCTCGGGGAGTGCCGGAAAGCCGCTAGCTGCGTGCGCAGGGTCCGCTTGCAGCAGCCGGTAGGCTGCCTTGAGGACATGCTGATGCGTGGGACAGATGCCCGGCCAGCGGGTGGTCCCGCCCCAGGCATAGGCCTCCGCAGGAAAGCACGTCAACAGCAGAGCTGCCAGCGTGAACGATGACATTATTCTGGTCAGGTTCCTATTCATCTTCAATGTAGCGGACTGCCTTCTCAACACCCTGGACAGGCGCAGGATTCCAGGAGGACTGTCATGGCCTGCGCGAGGCGCCGTGTCATCCTCTGCTGAACAATCTCAGCTACAAGTCGCTGTTGTCAATCCCATGAAGGATAGTGGGCCGTGTTATCGGCCACGGACCGGAGTCATGGAATCGCGAGGATACGGGATCTGGGCGATACAGGGGCACCTTAGTCACGCCCGCACGTGACTTTGGTTGCCTGCTATCGGCGGCTGCAACCGTTGCGGTGAGAAGTGTGGACGTCACCGCAGACGGTCTGCGCGATGGTGGACCACCGCTTGACATCGCTTCTTCAGCGTGCAATCATCCGGTCCAGGGCGCGGCAGTCAACGCGAAAGCTCCCACCGAGGACGGCCAACTCTGTGGCGCCAGGGGGAAATCGGGTAGGGATGGAGCGACGCGGGGGGTGGCGTGCCCTCTTCTTTTTTTCACTCATCCTGAGGACAGTCCGTGTTGCATGCTCCTCGGCCTGTCAATCGGTGTCACAACGCAAACGTCCACACGGCCCGGCCGTCTTCTTCGGACAGGTGCACCGCAGGCTCAAGCCCCTTCAGTCTCAGCCCCAGCCAGAGGTGGCAGGCGCATATCCCGATGTCCACGTTAGGATGCTCCCACTTGAAGTGCCGGTAGCCGACAGGCATAGAGACTGAGACGGTCTTGAGGTCAGGAGCCACTGTGAACCGCCAGAACTGGCTGTTGGCGGCTGAGGGCGCCTTACGGGCAAGGTCCAGCGCATACGCCATGTCGGGCGAAAGAGCCTCCTCCGATAAGACACCCGCAAGCAACTCTCCGACGGGCTTTCGTTTGTAGCTCACAATCGCTCCGGTCATCCGGTCGATGAGTCGAAGCCCGTCCTTCCGCCAGTACCCCAGCGGCGTGATGCAGATGGCCCGCTCGTCAGGAACCTCCCCCTTGCCGTAGCCCCATCTGGGCTGCTGCGTCGCCGCATTCTCTCCCAGGTGCGGCATCAGCCGCTCCAGTTCCGCGAGCGAGTAGTGGCCATACCAGCAGGTCGCCACGCCCAGGCTGGTTGCGTAAAGAATGAACATCTCCCCCACGAAGCCCGCCCGGGAGATCGACATCACGTCGGTCCGCGACATGAAGGCCGCGTTGTCCGGTGGCCGCATCGCCCTGTTGCTGTACAGGTTGCTTTCCGGGTGGGACTTGAAGAACCTCGTCTTCACGCTGTGCTCGAAGGGGACGCTCATGCCACCGGCGAAGTCCTTCAACAGTGCCATGGTGTCAGGCTCTAAGGGACGAATCTCGTAGCTGCGCGCGGATCTCCGGACATTGATGGCTGTCTCCCAATCGATATCCTGCACCGTCGTGCCTCCCTTTGATGAGTGCTTCCGGTATGGTAGCGCATCAAGCCTGCTATGCGGGAGTGCCGCCGGTTGTGTCCCCAACGCTTCCGTCACGCTCACCACGCCCCACGAGAGATGAACGTGCGTGGCTCTTGGTCCTCTTGTCGTCGGGTATACTTGTCCCCCGTGGCACTCAGACGCAAGGCTGAGCAACAGGAGAAGGGGGTCGAGAGGCCTGTCTACGGCGTCGAGTCCCAGCAGGGCGTTCTGTTGGTGCTTCCGGCTCTGCTGTGGTTGCTTCCTCAGGTGCTCGGACAGGGTGGGTCCTGGCGAATCGTGCCGGCGATACTCATAGGCATCTTCGTTGTGTGGGGTGGAGTCGCCTCCGCCATCGGGTCCACATCGTGGTATCGACTCGGGCTCGACAGCCGTCTTATCGCCCTCTCAGGTGTGGGGCATACCTCTCGTGTGCTCAACGCGGTCTGCGGCACTGGCTCGCTGGCCGTCTCATTCGCCAGGGCCATTGGCTCTGGTGAGGTGGTGGCAACAGACAGATGGAAGCCCACGAAGCGCGTGCCGGACCCATCGAAGCGGACGCGCGACAACGTTCGTATGGAGGGTGTCGACCACGTCGTGAGGGTGCAGGAATCCGATCCCCTCGCCATCCCCTACAAGGACGGCTACTTCAACGCGGTTGGCTCCAGATATGGCATTGGCGGGTCGCGGAAAGACCGCCGGAGGATACTGCTCGAGATGCTGCGCGTGATGAAGCCCGGCGGCCGTCTCGTGCTGGCGGAATCTGTTCCCGTGGCTCTGTGGCTGAGATACCGTGTCCTGCCGCCGTTGGTTGCACAATACAAGGTGAACGACGTGCGCCTCTCGAGGTTCCGTTTTACCTCGATTGTCTCCGCTCAGAAGCTGGGTTGAGCACGCCGGCTCTTGCAGTGTCTGACGCAGGTGAGCCGTGAGCGGAGAGAGAGGGACATTCGAGGCGACTCAATGCCGCTACAGAGAAACACACGGAGGTGACACAAGTGAGCAGGGTGATATATGAGGAACGACTCTTCTCCAGATGGATGACGTTGCTGCTGGGCATCGTCACCCTGGTGATGCTCTGGCGCGTGGTGCAGCAACTGCAGGGCAGTCCCGCGGCAGACGTTCCCTTCTGGTTCTTCCCGGCCATGTTGCTGTTGTTTGTGCTGTGCACCGTCAACTTTGCGTGGCTCACCATCCGCATCACGGACGAAGTGGCGGACATCGGCTACGGTGTGCTGCGCAGCCGGGTCAAGTGGGCGGATATACTGGACTGCTATCCGGATGAAGCGGCTGTGGTTCGGTATGGGGGTTGGGGGGTGCGTTTCGGCTCCTACAAGGGGCAACGCCGCCTCATCTACAACACGATGGGCGACTCGCGGGTGGTGTTGCACGTCACGGGAAAGTCGTTCCAGGAGCTGGTCTTCTCTACCGCGCAACCCGAGGATGTTGTGAACCGGGTCCGTGAGCACCTGGGGTCGCTGAAGCGCTGATGCCGCAGTTCCGTGAGCCGTCTGCCGCCGACCGCCGCGCTGGAATCCGCGTCCTTGTTGGCTACGTGGTGGCGATATCCGTGACGTCTGTTCTCATGTTCCTCGTGCCCGGGCCGTTGGGGTTGGCGGTCTGGCTCGTTCTTGTGCTGATAGGGACCGCACTGCTGGCGCGCTGGAACAGCCGCCACTCAGGCTACCGCTGTCGCCACTGTGGCCACGAGTTCGCGATATCGACACTCACCGAGCTTGCCAGTCCCCATGGCACTGGCGATGGGGGCTGGAAATACCTGAGATGTCCGGCTTGTGACCGGAAGTCCCGGGCGAAGGTGCTGGTGAAGGCGGAATAGCGCTTCCACCGTTGCAGGTGGGCCGACCTGGTTGTGGCTGACCTCGGAACTTCGTGTGCATCAACACGTCGCGCGCCCCGGAACGGTCTTGACAAGTTGACTGGAAACGCCGACAATACAATGCTTATCAAGTTAGTCAGCATTCAAGAGACATTGACATGAGACTATCGACGAGGGTGCGTTACGGCATACGGATGCTGGTGGATGTTGCGGCGCACCAGGGCGAGGCCCCGGTGGTGCTCAAGGATGTCTCCAGGCGACAGCAGGTATCCCTCAACTACCTCCGGCAAGTCATGGCCCCTCTTGTGGCCGCCGGCATCATGAGAACGGAAAGGGGTAGTCTGGGTGGGGTGCGGTTGGCGCGGGAACCTGGCGATATCAAGCTGAGCCTTGTCGTCCGCATTCTCGACGGGTCGACGGCTCCGGTGGATTGTGTGGATGCGCCCGCGCTGTGTGCGCGCAACACCGAGTGTGTGACGCGCGGCGTCTGGTGCAGGTTGAAGACCGCGATCGATGGGGTCCTCGAATCACTGACCATACAGGACCTTGTTGAGCAGCAGAAGATGGTCGGCCAGTCCGATGCGATTGCTTTGTGCGCAACGCCTGAACGGGCGTTTGGCATCTAGGATTCGCGTGGCCTGCCGGCAGTCGAGTTGATATGAGAGGGTTGTTCCAAGATGTCGGAGCATAACGTGCGATGGACCGTGCGCGTCGGTTCCCGGGGAATCGGCTCCTGCTGTGACGTTCCAGGGCAACCGGAGGAGTGCGTGGATACGGAACTGAACGCTGGAGACACCATATCACGTGGTGGTTCTCAATTGGGCGTTGGCTCCGATGCTATCCACGTCACCATGTCCGCGTCCTGTGCGCAGCCGTCCGGGGGTTGAACTGCACAGGGGCGCACCCATCGCATCGTGCCTCGTGTCCCCTCTGAACCAGCTCCGGCAGGGTGAAACCTGAACCCCTGCGTGAACACCACCATCCCACATCCTGTGGGGCGAACAGCAGAGGCTCCTACGTAGCCCGGCCCGACGCAGACACCCTCCGGAAGCGTCCGTGAGTTCGTGTCGTTCGCTGTGCACGGACTCCACCATGAAACACACATGAGACGCTCTTCGCCCACAAGACACGACGGGAGCACCCCTGACAGCGCGTTGAAACGAATGAACGAGAATCTGGAGGAAGAGTGGCAATGTCGGACACAAGACTGGAGACCATCGCAGTACATGCAGGACAGGAGAGTGCCGACCCGGCTACCGGGGCGCGCGCGGTGCCCATCTATCAGACGACGTCGTACGTGTTCCACGACGCCGAGCATGCCGCCAACCTCTTCGCTCTGAAGGAGTTTGGCAACATCTACACGCGGATAATGAATCCCACCACGGACGTCTTCGAGCGCCGCATGGCCGCTATTGAAGGCGGCACGGCCGCTCTGGCGGTCGCGTCCGGCCAGGCGGCCGTGGCCACGGCGCTGTTGAATGTCACCCGGCCGGGTGACGACGTGGTGTCCGCCAACAACCTGTACGGCGGAACCTACGAGTTGTTCCACTACACTTTCCCCAAGCTGGGCAGAAGCGTGACGTTCGTCGACGCCAACCGCCCGGAAGAGTACAGGAAGGCCATCACTCCACACACGCGCGCCATCTTCGCGGAGACCATCGGCAACCCGGGCCTGGACGTGCCTGACTTCGAAGCCATCGCCTCAATAGCCCACCGCTCCGGCATCCCCTTCGTTGTGGACAACACCGTCGGAGTCGGCATCGTCAAGCCTATCGACTACGGCGTGGACATCGTCGTCATCTCCGCAACCAAGTTCGTTGGAGGCCACGGCACCTCTATAGGAGGCGTCATCGTCGATTCTGGGCGCTTTCACTGGGACAACGGCAAGTTCCCCGAGTTCACGGAGCCGGACCCCAGCTATCACGGCGTCAGCTACTGGGGCAACTTCGGCAACGTGCCCGGCATGGGGAACATCGCCTATGCCCTCAAGGCGCGGGTGCAGTGGCTGCGCGACATGGGGGCCTGTCTCAGCCCCTTCAACTCCTTCCTCTTCCTCCAGGGGCTGGAGACCCTGCCCTTGAGACAGGAGCGGCATTCGGAGAACGCCCTGGATATTGCGCGGTTCCTGCAGCACCACCCCTCGGTTTCGTGGGTCACCTACCCCGGCCTTGAGGACCACCGCAGCCACGAAGTGGCCGCGAAGTACCTGAAGGGCCGGTACGGCGCCATCGTCGGCTTCGGCATCAAGGGCGGGCGGAGCGCCGGGGTGAGTTTCATCAACTCGGTGAAGCTGCTGTCGCACCTCGCGAACATCGGGGATGCCAAGTCTCTCGTGATACACCCGGCGTCGACGACGCACCAGCAGTTGACCCCCGAGCAGCAGGCTGAGACCGGAGTGACGGACGACTTCCTGCGACTGTCCGTCGGACTGGAGCACGTCGAGGATATCAAGGCGGATATCAACCAGGCGCTCAAGGCGGCTACAGATGAACGCTAGTCCGGCTTCCGGTTCGGCCACTGCGAAAGCGGCAGGCGGCATCGGAGAGGTTGAGACGCGGTACTTCACCTTCGCCGCACCGCCGGATGAGATGCTGCTTGAGTCGGGTGACAGGCTTGGGCCTGTCACCCTGGCCTACGAGACGTACGGCACGCTCAATGCCGATGCATCCAATGCCATCCTGGCTCTGCACGCGCTTTCCGGCGATGCGCATGCCGCAGGGTTCCACCCCGAGGAGACCAACCCGGGGTGGTGGCACAACATGATTGGGCCGGGCAAGGCGTTCGACACTGACAGGTACTACGTCATCTGCTCCAACGTCATGGGCGGCTGCCAGGGGTCGACGGGGCCATCGTCACTCAATCCCGCGAGCGGCAGGCCATACGGACTGCAGTTCCCTCTCATCAGCGTGGCTGACATGGTGGCGGCGCAGGAGCGGCTCGTCCGTCACCTCGGCATCGAGCGGCTTCTCAGCGTCGCCGGCGGCTCCATGGGAGGCATGCAGGTGCTGCAGTGGGCGGCATCGTTCCCCGGCATGGTGCGGTCAGCGATCCCCATCGCGACGGCGGCCCGGCACTCCCCGCAGCAGATCGCGTTCAATGAGGTTTCCCGCCAGGCAATCATGGGAGATGCGGACTGGAGTGACGGTGACTACTACGGCAAGGAGGCGCCGGACCACGGGTTGGCGGTTGCTCGCATGATAGGGCACATCACGTACATGAGCGACAGTTCCATGGCGGCGAAGTTCGGACGGAAGCTCAGAGGGGAGAATGCTGCCGCGAAGTTCTCCCCCAGCTTCGAGGTGGAGGGCTACCTGGAGTATCGAGGGCAGAGTTTCGTTAGGAGGTTCGATGCCAACTCGTTCCTGTACATCACCAAGGCGATCGACCAGTTTGATCTGACCAATGGCCGGGGACTGGATGCTTCCCTGTGCCACGCGGGCAACACGCAGTTCCTGGTGATCGCGTTCAAGTCCGACTGGCTGTATCCGTCGTATCAGTCGCAGGACATCGTGCGTGCCTGCAAGCGAGCCGGACTGGATGTCAGCTACTGCGAGATAGACTCGTCTTACGGACACGATGCCTTCCTCCTCGAGGTGGAGGAGCAGGCACATCTCATCACACACTTCCTCAGGAGAGTATCGAATGCCGCACAGAGACGATGACACGGCTGATGACGGAGTCAGACGAGAGTACCACGTCATCATGGACCTCATCGAGGACGGCTCCTCCGTGCTCGACCTGGGTTGCGGCGATGGAGAGCTCCTCTGGCTTCTCGTGAATCGCAAGCGGGTGCGGGGCCGCGGCATCGACATCAGCCAGCAGGCTATCCAGCGGTGTGTCATGCGCGGACTGAGCGCCTGCCAGGAGGATATGGAGCGTGGCCTGTCCGAGTACGGAGATGAGTCCTTCGACTATGTTGTGCTGAACCAGAGCCTGCAGCAGGCGGTGCGGCTGGAGGAAGTACTGAAGGAGGCGCTGCGCGTCGGACGCCGGGTCATCGTCGGTATCCCCAATTTCGTGTACTATCGGGCGCGCCTGCAGATGCTTGTCACCGGCCGCACCCCTGTGACCCCATCACTTCCTCACATGTGGTATGACACGCCCAACCTGCACTTCCTCAGCCTCAGCGACTTCCTCGTGTACTGTCATGAGAGACACTACGCCATCGAGAGAGCGGTCTACCTCGACGGGGAACGGACTGTCCGTTCCCTGCCGAATCTGCGGGCGCAGACAGGGGTCTTCCTCTTGTCGGCAGGGGAAAGCCCGACCGCGATTTGAACCGGGCTGCGTGGCGTACGCCAGCCGCCTCAGTTGGCGGCAGCCCTGGTCTTGGACTTCTTCAGATAGTCGTCGATGGCCGACTTCAGCGCCTCTTCAGCCAGGACGGAGCAGTGCATCTTGACCGGCGGTAGCCCGCCCAGGGCTTCCGCGACGGCGTCATTGGACAACCGGAGCGCCTCTTCGATCGTCTTGCCCTTGACCAGTTCGGTTACCATCGAACTGGTGGCGATGGCTGCCCCGCAGCCGAAGGTCTTGAACTTCGCATCGGTGATGACGCCGTCCTTGACCTTGATGTACAGCTCCATGATGTCGCCGCACGTTGGATTGCCGACGTGGCCGATGCCGTCCGGATCCTTCATGTCCCCCACATTACGCGGGTTCCTGAAGTGCTCCATAACTTTCTCGCTGTACGCGGTGGGTGCTTCGTTCATGACTATCTCCCTTCGGTGGCCTTGTTGAGCGGCGACATCGCCCTGAGTCTCGCGACGATGCCCGGCAAGAGGTCGATGACTCGCGCCACGTCCCGCTCCGTCGTCCACTTGCCCAGGCTGAATCGCAGGGAGCCGTGCGCCAGTTGATGTGATAACCCCAGCGCCAGCAGCACATGGGATGGCTCCAGGCTTCCGGAACTGCACGCGGAGCCGGTGGACGCGCAGATGCCCTCCATGTCGAGGTGCAGCAGCATGGACTCGCCCTCGACGTAGTCCACGCTGATGTTGACGTTGTTAGGCAGCCTCGTCACCGGATGGCCGTTCAGCCGCGTATCACCCATCCGTTCCAGGAGACCCTTGATGAGCGCGTCACGCAGCCGCGTGAGCCGCTCTGCCTCTGCGGCAATCTCCTGCTGCGCCATTTCCGCCGCCTTGCCAAGCCCCACGATTCCGGGGACGTTCTCGGTGCCCGACCGTCGCCTGTGCTCCTGTCCTCCCCCGTGGATGAAGGGGCTGAGCTTTGTGCCCTTTCTGACGAAGAGCGCACCGACTCCCTTCGGGCCGTAGAGCTTGTGGGCGGACAGCGAGAGCATGTCTATGCCGGCTTCGTCCACAGCGATGGGGACGTGTCCGACCGTCTGCACGGCATCCGTGTGGAAGTAGACGCCTGCTTCCTTCGCTATTCTGCCTATAGCGGCGATGGGCTGTATGGTGCCGACCTCGTTGTTGGCGTGCATCACCGAGATGAGCATGGTCTTCCCCGTGATGGCCTTGCGCACAGCATCTGGGTCGACCATACCGTGACCGTCCACCGGCAGGTAGGTGACGTCGGTTCCTCTTTTCTGCAGAAAGCCGCACGTCTCCAGCACGGCATGGTGCTCGATGGTGGTGGTGATGATATGGTTGCGGCCCGTGTCTGCCGCGAAGGCCACGCCTTTCAGGGCCGCATTGTCTGCCTCGGTCCCGCCACCGGTGAAGACGATCTCGTCTTCACGCGCGCCTATCAGGGCTGCCACCCTTGCTCTAGCCTCGGTTATCGCCGCTCTGGACTCGCGCCCGTAGGAATAGATGCTGGCGGCATTGCCGAAGGACTCGGTGAAGAACGGCGTCATCGCCGCAAGTACGTCAGGGTGTGTCGGCGTCGTAGCCGCATAGTCAAGGTATGTTCGTTGCATCAGCGTTCCCCCCAGTCTTCCGTCCGCGGTCCCTGTCCGGGCCCCACGCGGAGCCGAATCACGCGCCATTCTACGTCACTTTCGAGCCGTCCCGCACACCGGTCGCCCCGAATTGCCCTCATCAGATGCCGTCTCCCCCGTGGAACTGCCCGGTCCCGTTCTGTCTTGAGTTCCCCGCTCGCGCCACAGGGGCGGCGATTCCGGCCAGCCTCTCGTCGTCCCTCACCCGGTCCTGGATTTCGTCGCGTTTCTCGACTATGAGCCGTATCGCTTCCGCGACCGGATTGGGCGCGCCACGCCGCTCCGTGTCTCGAATCGGTTCGCCGGGGTCCCCCAGGATCCTGCCGGGAACGCCAACGACCGTGGCTCCCGGCGGGACCGGCTTCGTTACCACCGAGCCTGCCCCGATCCTGGCCCCTTCTCCTATGGTGATGGGGCCCAGCGCAACAGCGCCTGCTCCCATGGTCACGGCATTCTCGAGACGAGGGTGCCGCCTCTTCTTCTCCATCGTCGTTCCTCCCAGCACCACTCCCTGGTACAGCAGCACGTCATCGCCAATCTCGGCGGTCTCGCCGATGACCACGCCGGCGCCATGGTCGATGAAGAACCGCTTGCCTATCTGGGCGCCGGGATGTATCTCGACGCCCGTCAGAAAGCGGTTCACATGAGAAAGGTATCGGGCCGGGAACCACAGCCGGTGCTTCCACAGCCAGTGGGCAGGACGGTGCAGCCACAGGGCGTGCAGCCCCGGGTAGCAGAAAAGCACCTCCGACACGCTCCTGGCTGCGGGGTCTCTGGCGAACACCGTGCGAACGTCCTCCCGCAGCGTCTCAAACGTCCTGGTGCTCATTGCCCCACCATGACCGGGACCCTTGGTTTCCTCTTCCACGTTGTCCCCTGCGGTGAATCCTCAAGGACTATCCCGGCCTCATCAAGTCTGTCGCGAACCACATCTGCCTGCTGCCACTGCTTCTCTCGTCTCAGTCGGTTCCGCAGGTCTACAAGGCCTTCGATTGCTGCCCCGGTATCGGTCGGCTCTCCGTCCGGCACGGAGCGGTTCAGTTCGGCGTAGACCGAAGCGATTGCCCCTGCGATACCCCCGTCATCCTGCGCCTCCGCCCGGGGCGAATCGAGAGTCAGTCCCAGGACGCCGCTCAGTTCCAGAAGGGTGTCCCGGGCCTCTCTCACATCGGCGCCTGCCGCCTTATGGCGGTTGATCTCCCTGGCCAGTTCATACAGCACGACGAGCGCCCTGGGAGCATTGAAGTCGTCGTCCATCGCTTCGATGAACCTGTCGCGAAAGCTCGCGACACCGATGCTGCCCGCAGCCATGTCATCGGAGTCGTTGCCGCCCGCCGCCTGTCGCAGGCGCTCTGCGTTCTTCTCCGCTGCCAGCAGAGCTTCGTCGCTATAGGAGAGAGGGCTGCGATAGTGTGAGCTGAGCACCAGGATTCGCAGACCGTCGGCGCTGGACTTCCGCAGCGTCTCCCTGATGGTCACGAGGTTGCCCAGCGACTTGCTCATCTTCTCCTTGCCGCTCTGCAACAGCCCGTTGTGCATCCAGAATCGGACGAAGGGCTTCTTACCCGTGTAGCTCTCAGACTGGGCTATCTCGTTCTCGTGGTGTGGGAACATCAGGTCCTGTCCGCCGCCATGTATGTCGAGCGTTTCACCGAGGTGCTTCAGCGACATGGCAGAGCACTCGATGTGCCAGCCGGGCCTGCCCGGGCCCCAGGGGCTGTCCCAGTACGGCTCCCCCGGCTTGGCAGCCTTCCACAGGGCAAAATCCATGGGATGTTCCTTGTCTTCGCTGCGGACTGCGGTCAGGTCGGCGACCATCGACTCCACTGTGCGGTGCGACAGCTTGCCGTAGTCGGGGACGCTGCGCACCCGGAAGTAGACGCTGCCCCCCGACTCATACGCATGGCCGTTGTCCATCAGTCCCCGAGTTACCTCGATGATCGTGGGAATCTCGTCCGTCGCCCTCGGGTAGACGTCGGCAGGAAGAACGTTCAGGCTGTCCATGTCCTGCAGGAACCGGGCGGTGAACTTGTTCGCCAGTTCCTGGGGAGAGACTCCCTGTTGAGCTGCGCGTTCGATAATCTTGTCGTCCACATCGGTCACGTTCTGTACGTACTTCACCGGGTACCCATGGAACTTGAGGTAGCGCCGGATGACGTCGAAGACGATGTTGCTCATGGCGTGTCCGATGTGCGTTTCCGAATACGGAGTGACGCCGCAGACATACATCTTCACTTCATCGCTTTGCGGCGTGAACTGCTCTTTCTGTCCCGAGAGGGTGTTGTATATCTTCATTGCGGTCCTCCTTGTTCTGTCTCACGTCGTGCGCGGGCGCTCACTCGTCCTCGAACAGCCATGTCGAGAGGTAGCGCTCACCGGTATCGGGCAGGATGACCACAATCAGCCTGCCCTCGTTCTCCGGCCTGTGTGCCACCTGCAGAGCCGCCCAGGTCGCGGCGCCGGACGAGATGCCGGCGAGTATCCCTTCCTCCTTCGCCAGTCTTCGCGCCATCTTGCCTGCGTCTTCGTTGGCCACCTGGACGATCTCGTCTATGAGATCGGTGCGCAGCACGGCGGGAACGAAGCCGGCGCCGATGCCCTGAATCTTGTGGGGACCAGGCTTGCCTCCGGACAGCACCGGCGAAGCCGCCGGCTCCACCGCGATGGCCTTGAAGCCCGGTTTTCGCGACTTGATGATCTCGGCCACACCTGTGATGGTGCCGCCGGTTCCAACGCCGCTCACCAGGATATCGACGGCGCCGTCGGTGTCTCGCCAGATCTCTTCAGCGGTGGTGAGGCGGTGTATCTCCGGATTGGCAGGGTTGTTGAACTGCTGGAGCAATACGTAATTCGCGTTCTCGCGCGCCAGTTGCTCGGCCTTGCGTATGGCTCCGGGCATCCCCTCGGCGCCGGGGGTCAGCACCAGCTCGGCCCCGAAGACCGCGAGGAGCTGCCGGCGTTCAACAGACATCGTGTCCGGCATCGTGAGTATGAGCCGGTACCCCTTCGCTGCACTTACGAATGCGAGCGCAATGCCCATGTTGCCGCTGGTGGGCTCGATGAGCACCGAGTCCTTCTTGAGCAGTCCTCTGGCCTCGGCATCGACGATCATCGCCACTCCCAGCCTGTCCTTCACGCTGGATATGGGATTGAACGACTCCAGCTTGGCCACCACCTTCGCCTTCGCTCCGTCAGTTACCCTGTTCAGAGTGACCAGGGGTGTGTTGCCGATGAGTTCTGTCGAGTCACCGGCTATGCCTCTCGTGACCTGCGCAATCTCTATTGTCTTGTACCGCAGTTTGCTAACCTGTGGTGTCATCTTCTTGTTATCTCCCTATTCGTCGTGTATGTGTCAGGCATCTTGTGGCTGGAAGCACCATTCAAACCCACACTCATCACTCAAGAACGCCGACGTCTCCTTCCCTTCACCGCAGCCGGTTGTCCTGCCGCGCTGCTTACAGGCGAAGGCACTACAGGGCGCTTCACGCGGCTGAGCCTCCGTCGTCTGGCCGGTGGGCCGGAGCACCTCGTTCATCGAGCCCGTTCGATACCCCTCAAGGTCAAGGCTGACGTACGTGTACCCTTGCCGCCTGCACGCGTCGATGATGAGCCTGCGTGTTCCGGGCACAACGGTCCGGTCCAGTTCCTCGCTCGCAATTTCGATCCGCGCCAGGTCTCCGTGGTCGCGCACCCTCACCTGGCGGAAACCCAGGTCTCGAATGCTCCGCTCCGCTCCGCCGAGGCGGTCGAGAAGCTCGACCGTTATCTCGTGTCCGTACGGAACGCGGGAAGCCAGGCAGGCGCCTGACGGCAGGTCCCAGTTCGGTAGACCCCGCCGCTGCGCCATCGTTCGTACGAGGTTCTTGCTGAAGCCCAGTTCGGCGAGTGGCGATCGGACTCCGAACTCCCTGGCGGCTGACCGCCCCCGCCGGGTGTCCAAGTAGTCATCGCGGTTCGTGCCGTCGAGGACCGCGGAAGCGCCCTCCCGTGCGGCTATGGCGGCCAGTTCACCGAACAGCTCTCGCTTACAGTAGTAGCAGCGGTTGTGCGGGTTGGCGCGGTACGCCGGATCGTCCATTTCACGGGAGGCAATCAACTCGTGTCGTGCCCCCAGAAGCTTCGCCACAGCGACAGCCTGCTCCTTCTCCTCACCGGGGTACGACGCGGAACAAGCGGTGACTGCCAGGACATGCCGGCCCAGCGCATCCCGTGCTGCAGCGAGCAGCAGGCTGCTGTCCACTCCTCCGGAGAACGCCACTACCACGCTGCCCATATCGGCAATCGTCGATGTGAGCCGGGCGTATGCGGTCCGGGTGTCCTCTTCGCTGACGCGTGTCAGCTCAACTTCACTGTGTGGCCTGTGTGTAGTTGCCACGTGCTGCCTCCTCTTCAGGCGTATGTCCTGCGTCGCCTTTCCGGATCGGGGACTTGCGTTCGCTTCACCGGTGTCGCTGTCCCGGTGCACCCGGCTGATTGCGGCAACGTGACAACAACAGAGGTTGTGCGAACTGGTTGTGGAAGCGATCCGGCCCCGGAGAGCGTCAATGCTCTCGGCGGGAATGGGTCGAGCATCCAGAAGTGCGGCAGGGCCTACAGTGAGGAGGGGACAGGTACTTGATGAACCGTCTCCCGCTAGGCATGTGAGCGTTGAGTCTCAGTCTGGCGGTGACTGCGAGGAGGTCTCGATTCAACTGTACGACATCGATTGACGCCTCACGAGGGGAGGCCCAATCAGAGACGGTTGAATAGATGACTGTTTTCATCATCATTATCAACTATATGACATCGCGCGGTTCACAGTCAAGTCCTGGTGGTGGGCTGTGTTGATGGTCTACGATTCTGTCCTCCCCTAAGCGTTCAGCGAAAATGTCCGCATGCAGGAGGTGCTGGCGTTCGCGCAAGAGGCGAGACGGAGTGTCGGAGAAGGCGTAGTTGGGGACGTCGGTGTGTCATAGTGGAGGATGCGTGGGGACAGGGAATGTGGGAACGCGGTGGGCGTCGCCAACGGTGTTGTAGGCACATCAAGTCACCCTGCCGCATGCTCGTGCCTGACTATCTCCGGCGAGCAACGCACGTCAAGAGGGAGGAAAGGTGCACTTTCGGCGACCACAAGTGCAGAAAATGTGGTTGGATGGGGGCGGAATCATACTAATGGGGCTTGACAGAGCGTATGGCCTTACGTAGCATGACCTTGGTGGCAAAGATTCAGCTACTAATGTGGAGATACTGGTTTAAGGAGGGGGAAATGCTGAGATTGTGTAGGACGGGTACACGGACAAGTCTAACGATATTCATGGCGCTGGCGCTGGTGCTTGCCGGCGCTTTTGTGCCGGGTCAGGTGCTGGCCGTCGGAGTCGCGCCGTCGCTCGGTGTTGCAGATAGTTTTGCTGTCTTGGGGTTCTCAACGGTGACCAACACGGGCAACACCGTCCTTTCTGGAGACTTGGGACTATACTCTGGGACTTCGATTACTGGCTTCTTTGGTACTACCGCCAACGAGGGGCCCGGGATTGTAACAAACGGAACCGTACACCAGACTGACGCAGTTGCGCAGCAGGCTCAGATTGATGCGACCACTGCGTTCAACAATCTGATGGGACAGACGTTCGACTACGACTACACCGGTACCCCGGATCTGTCCGGAATGACTCTCACTCCAGGCGTCTACAACTTTGATGCGACGGCGAGTATTGCGGTGGGGCAAACACTCACGCTCGACGCTCAGGGCGACCCCGACGCGGTATTCATCTTTCAGGTAGGCAGCGCTCTGACAATAAACAGCGGCGCGCAAGTTATCGTCATCAATGCCCCTCCGGATTTCTGCAACAAGTTCTGGGCCGTCCAGGAGTCGGCTACTCTCGGCACCGGTAGCGTCACCCAGGGAACCATTATCGCGGGCTCGAGCATCAGCGTGCTCAGCGGCGCAAGTCTGTACGGAAGGGCCATAGCCCTTACCGGTGCGGTGTCACTGGACACCAACGGCGTCACCGTTCCTTGCCAGGCAGAGCCCCCCACCTCTCCTCCCTACACCCTGGAGATATTCAAGTTCAATGACCTGGATGGGGACGGGAACTATGAGCCACTGACGGAGTTCCCCCTGGCCGACTGGCAGTTCAATGTCTTCGATTCGGGCGCCACTCCTTTGGGGGGCAATCCCTACAGCACCGATGAGTTCGGTTTCATCGTCATACCGGGATTGGCGGCGGATGACTACACCGTCTACGAGGTAACGCAGACCGGCTGGGATCTCACCACTTCTAACCCTCAGACGGTGACGGTGTCCGCCAGTCATGGAGAAAGGGCGGTCTTCGGCAACCAGCTGGCAGAGGGCACACTGGCCATCTTCAAGTTCAATGACATCAACGGAGACGGAATATATAGCCCGCTTGATGGAGATGAACCCCTGTCCGGCTGGGCCTTCGACGTCACCGGACCCAGTGCCTACAGTGATTCCGGCACCACCGGCACTGACGGCTTCCTCCTCTTCACGGGCCTGGCGCTGGGCGACTACGAGGTAACCGAAACGGTACAGCTCAGTTGGGGTGTCACCACCGGCAACCCTCAGACAGCCACGTTGTCCGCGGGCACCGGAACGGTCGTCCGCTTTGGTAACCTCCAGCTTGCGCCGGGGACCCTGGAGATCTTCAAGTTCAATGACCTGGATGGGGACGGAGTCTATGACCCCCTTGATGGAGAGACACCGCTGTCCGGCTGGGACTTCGATGTTGACGGACCGGGTGGTCCCTACAGTGGTACCACCGACGCCAATGGTCTGTACACACTGACCAACCTGGGGCCGGGCTTGTACACTGCCACAGAAACGGTGAAGGTCGGCTGGTCTGTCACGACCTTGAACCCGCAGACGGCCGAATTGGACGTGGAAGGCGGGGCAAGATTGAACTTCGGCAACCAGTTCACGTTCGTGCCTCCGTCTCCCTCTTCCGCGATGCCGGTGGGTGGCGAGGCCAGTCCCGTCAACAAGGTCGGACTCCTGATGCCGTGGCTCATTGTTCTGGCAGTAGTTGCCGGGGTTGCCATGGTAGCGAAACGCAGATTGCACAGCGACAGGTAGTCGTACACAAGTGTTCGAACAATGGGACCGGGTACCCCTCCCCGGTCCCATTTTCTTGTTTGGAATCACCGCGCGCACCCACTGCGCCTTCTTCAGACATGGTTGCTCCTGCACGCTGACGCCGGTGGCGAATCTCGTGCCCCCCTGGTTGGCCACGCCGTATCCTTGAGGAATGGCCTGGCGTGCTACTGTTGCTGCGAACCGGACCGGGACGGCGCGGGTGCTGCCGCGGGGGACCACGGCGGCGGGAGATGATGCCGGCGTGTGAGGAACGTCTCCGGAGCGGGCTGGTGACGGCCGTTCGGTCAGTCACATGAGGGTGCTAGAATGGGCACTGAACGCGACACGAGCACATAGCGCATGACGGGACGCAGCAGCAAGCCGAAACCACGCGCACAGCGCGCCGATCGCGATGGGCGTGCCTGGCTCTGGGTGGCAGGCATCGGTTTCGCGGTGGTCATAATCCTGGGGTTCCGTCTGATGATGCCGCAGTCGGGCAGTCTCGATGCCGACCTGCGGGCCGCTCTCATCGACCAGCTCTCCCCCACCCTCCCCAACGATGAGTTTCGCGCCTCGGTGGTTGACTATGTCGAGGATTTCGGCTTGCCCGTGGATGTGTACGAGGGGGACGCGGTCGATGTGGGGCTCTACCGTTCCCTTGGCCGGCAGAACTACGGCGTGCTGGTGATACGCTCCCACTCCGGAATACTTGAACTGGAAGGGTCTCAGGCTGAACGCGTGACCGCTCTGTTCACCAACGAGCCCTACAGCCAACGCAAGTATGTGTCTGAGCAGCTTGGTGACCGGCTACTCATCGTGAGGCCGTTTGAAGAGGATTCCGAGCTCACGTTTGGAATCACTCCTCAGTTTGTGCGTCAGAGCATGGAGGGGCGTCTGCCCGCGACAGTCGTCATTGTGGCCGGGTGCTCCATCCTTGGCCGGACCGACCTCGCTGAGGCGCTCATCGCCCGCGGCGCATCTGTAGTCATCTCGTGGGACCGCTCCGTTGGCCTTGCCCACGTGGATGAGGCTACCGCCGTACTTGTTCAACACCTCCTGAATGACCGTATGACGGTGGAGCGAGCCGTCGTTGCCACGATTGTTGAAGTGGGACCCGATCCGGAGTACGGCGCCTCTCTGAGGTTCTATCCTCCTGCGGCTGGCGCGCGCACGGCTGTGGAACTCCTTGCAGGACCCGCCTGAACACTCGCAAAAGCCATTGACATTTACGAGTGGCGGTCCCTATAGTAAATAAGAGGCATCTGCCTTCGGGCAGATGCCACATGTTCTTGAGGCCTTTGCCGGCGTCCTGCGGGTCCAATTGATAGTGGCCGTCACCCGGAATAACCCCATTGGGGCGGTGGCCCTTTCGTATCCGATGGAGTGGTCGATACGCTGGCTGGCTTGTATCTCACAAGTAAGGAGGTGAGTATGCAACAGAGAGAGCAACTAGCGACGCGGTTGGGCTTTCTGCTGGTGGCGGCGGGTTGTGCCGTCGGCATCGGCAACATCTGGCGGTTCGGCTACATCACCGGCCAGAACGGTGGAGCCGCCTTCGTCGTCGTTTATCTCATATTCCTGGCTATCCTCGGCTTCCCCGTGATGACCATGGAGTTCGCTATTGGTCGTGCCGCTCAGAAGAACCTGGCAGGCGCGATGACGGCGCTCGAACCGAAGGGCAGCAAGTGGCATATCTATGGCCACCTCGGCATCCTCGGCAATCTCATTCTGATGATGTTCTACACCACGGTTGCCGGCTGGACCCTGGCGTACCTGTATCACAGTGCGGCAGGACACCTGATAGGCAAGAGTCCGGACCAACTGGGCGGGTTCTTTGGAGGGTTGCTTGGCAACACCAACGAACTGATGCTCTGGGTCTTCCTCGTGGTCCTTATCGGTTACGTCATCTGCGCTGCCGGCCTGAGGGCCGGCGTTGAACGCGTTGGCAAGCTGATGATGAGTGGGCTCTTTGTCCTCCTCATCATCCTCGCGGTGAGGGCGGTGACCTTGCCCGGCGCGGGAGCGGGCCTTGATTTCTATCTCAGGCCTGACTTCTCCAAACTGAGCTGGAGCGGCGTCTATGCTGCGATGTCTCAGGCGTTCTTCACCTTGAGCCTCGGTATCGGCAGCATGGCTATCTTCGGCAGCTACATCTCGAAGAAGCGCGCCCTTGCGGGTGAGTCGATTCGTATCATCGGCATAGACACGTTTGTCGCGCTGATGGCGGGCTTGATCATCTTTGCCACCGCGTTCGCGTACGACGTCGACCCCGGTGCGGGTGCCGGCCTTGTCTTCATCACCCTGCCGAACATCTTCAATGCGATGGCGGGTGGACAGATATGGTCGGTGCTCTTCTTCCTGCTCCTCGTGCTGGCGGCCATGACGACCGTCGTCGCGGTCTTTGAGAACCTGACCGCCTACGCGATGGACCAGTGGGGCTGGAGCCGCAAGAAGGCCGTCGTCATCGAAGGTATCGGGGTGTTCGTCCTGTCCATTCCATGCGTCCTGGGTTTCAACGTCTGGAGTTCTATTCAGACGCTGCCCGGCGTTGAAGGTTCCAGCTTCATCGATCTCTGGGACTTCATCGTGAGCTACACACTTCTGCCGGTCGGCTCCCTTATCTTCGCCCTGTTCTGTGCCCACAGGTTCGGCTGGGGCTGGGACAGCTTCATCAAGGAAGCCAACTCCGGCGAGGGAATGAAGTTCCCCGTCGGACTCAAGTTCTACTGTGGCGTTGTCCTGCCGCTGATTATCCTCGTGGTCCTCGTGGTGGGGTACGTGCAGTTGTTTGGAGGATAGGATTCGGTTCGCTGGAATGCTCAAGAAGGGAGGCCCTGGGGCCTCCCTTCTCTTATTGCCGCTGTTTCACAGAGGGGCTAGATGCGCTGCAGCAGCTCCCGGTACTTGTCCATTCGCATCGTCTTGCCTTCGGACTGCACCATCCATGTCATCCAGCATAGCTCTATGGGGCGGTATCCGGTGGCATCCGCGATGCGCGCAATGGTGTCGATAAGCTCCAGGTCTCCTGCGGTGGGCAAGGGAGCACCAGCCTCGGAAACGATGTCGGCGATGACCCTGCGGACAATCTTGTCCGGCATGGATGTATCTACGCCGCCCATCATCCTCAGATATTGGTACGTGTTGATGCCCACTCCCTTCACTGTCCCTACGGGGTCCCGAGCCCATGTCTCAAGTGGCGCACGGGCAGCCCACATACGCAGCGCGGCAGCGTCGTCGGTGGTGTCGTTCACAAGGCATGCCGCAGCATCGCTCGCCATGCGCCATGAACGCCGGTTCTTCCACAGTGGCGCAACGTCTTCATAGGACAGGACGGAAAGCTCCCGCAGATTGCGGGGAGCGCGGCCCTCGTTCATCCGCTCTTCGTACCTCGCGACAGCCGGCACTACCGCCGTGAAGTAGTTGAGACCGATGGACATGAACGCGGCGTCGACGAGCATCAGTGTGACGCTGCCGCCCCAGCGCTGTGTCGCCAGACAGCGCTCGCAGTGGGAGCGCAGCCCCCCGCATGGCGCCATGTAGCGGTCAACCACCTCCCGCAGTCGCGTCACTTCAGCGCAGGACATTCCGTTGCCACACATACGGATGAAGATGATACCATGCGCGTGAAGACGCCATGCGCCCTGAAATGCAGGAGTAGGGTGTTGTTTCGTTTCGAAGGAGGTTCTATGCCGACACTGTTCGAGGAAGTCTCTCTGTCGGAAATGACGCTGCGCAATCGATTCGTGCGGTCTGCTACGTTTGAGGGGATGGCTGACACCACAGGGGCTGCCCGGGATGCTCTCGTGAACCTGACCGAGGACCTGGCGAAAGGGGAGGTGGGTCTCATCATCAGCAGCCACGCGTACGTTGAGCCTAGGGGTCGGGTTCGGGCGTCACAGCTCGGAATTCATAACGACTCGCTCGTGCCCGGCCTGTCACGGCTTGCGGACGCCGCTCATGCCCACGGTTCGAGGACGCTGGTGCAGATCGCTCACGGCGGCTGTACTGCGAACGATCCCGACGGCGAATGGGTCGGCCCCTCCGCGATGACGCTGCCCGACGGGCGCACGTGCCGGGAGCTGTCGAAGGCCGAGATACGGAACATCGTCAGTGACTTCCGTCGCGCCGCCAGGCGGGCAATGGACGCGGGCTTCGATGGCGTGCAGATTCATTCGGCGCACGCGTACTTGCTGAATGAGTTCCTTTCTCCCTACTTCAACCGGCGTACGGACGAGTATGGCGGTAGCCTGATCAACCGCGCGCGCATCCACCTCGAGGTGCTCCGCGCTGTCCGTGACGAGGTGGGGGACGGTGTTCCCGTATTCATCAAGATCAACTCGGATGACTTCCTTGACAATGGCTTCACGCGCAAGGAGATGGTCGAGGTGGCGCGCATGCTCGAGAAGGAGGGCATCACTGCGGTGGAGATAAGCGGCGGTACGCCGTTCAGTCCGGCCGACCGCGGCTTCTCCCGTCCGGGGATGCAGCCTCCACAGGAAGAGGTGTATTACCTCGATGCCGCGAAGATGTTCAAGGATGCGGTGTCAGTCCCGCTCGTCCTGGTCGGCGGCATCCGCACGTTCGCCGTGACCCAGAAGCTGGTCGAAGAAGGGGTCGCTGATTTCATCGCGTTGAGCCGGCCCCTCATCCGTGAGCCGCACCTGGTGCGGCGCTGGCACGAGGGCGACACCGGCACGTCGACGTGCATACACTGCAACCTCTGTTTCGGCCCCGCGCGTCTTGGCGAGGGCATCTACTGCGTCGCCGAGAGGAAGCAGAAAGAGGCAGCCAGAAAGGGGGCGTAGCCCGGCTGCTGACGGGTACTGTCGTGCGAGGGGCGCCGGAAGGCGCCCCTCGCACTGGTTTCTACTACGCGTACGGGTAGAAGATGAAGAAGAGCAGGCACAGCGCGAAGAGGACCCATGCCGCGGGGTGGATACCGCGAGCTTTCCCGGCAAATATCTTGCACAGCGGGTACAGCACGAACCCGCCGCATAGCCCCACTCCGAGGTTGTAGGTGAAGCTCATCAGGATGATGACGCCGAAAGCCGGGATGACCTCCGAGTAGTCCGAGAAGTCTATCTTCGCGATTGGGCTCACCATCAGGACTCCCACGATGATGAGGGCTGGAGCCGTTGCGGCCGAAGGTACCGCCGAGAAGAAGGGCGCGAAGAACAGCCCCAGCAGGAAGAGTAAGCCTACTACCACGGCCGTAAGGCCGGTTCGGCCGCCCTCCTCGATGCCCGCAGCCGACTCGATGTAGGTGCCGGTCGTGGTCGTTCCCAGGAGTGCGCCAACTACGGTTGCCAGCGCATCCGCGAGCATCGGTTTCTCGATTTCAGGCAGGTTGTTCTCCTCATCCAGGAAGCCTGCGCGCATCCCGACCCCGATGAGTGTGCCGACGGTGTCCAGGAAGTCCATTGTGAACATCGTGAGGATGACCGAGAAGAAGCCCCATGTGAGCGCGCCACCGATGTCGAGTTGCAGGAAGATGGGCGCCAGGCTGGGAGGCATCGAGACCCACTGGGCCGGCGCCTGCCCCACGCCGCCAACAAAGCCGATGAGCGCGGTGACGACGATGCCGAGGAGCAGTGAGCCTTTGATTCGCCGTATTAGCAGGAAGGAGATGAGCAGGGTTCCGAAAATGGCCAGCAAGGGCCCCTTGCTGGTGAGGTCTCCCACATGCACGGGCGCACCTGGCACTCCAACGACCACCAATCCAGCATTGTTGAGCCCTATGAAGGTGATGAAGAGGCCGATGCCCGCGGCGAAGCTCGCCTTCAGGTTCAGCGGGATGGCCTTGCTCATCGCGGCGCGTGCCCCGGTAAGGGTGAGTATCGTGAAGAGCACACCCCCGATGAAGACGGCGCCCAGCGCGGTCTGCCACGAGTACCCGAGGACGAGAACCACGGTGTACGCAACGAACGCGTTCTCCCCCATGTAGGGCGCTATGGCGAACGGCCTCTTCGCGTAGATGCCCATCACCAGAGTTCCGAAGGCGGCGGAAATGATGGTCGCCACCATGGATGGGCCGAACGGGATGCCCGCTGCCTCGAGGATTGCCGGATTGACCACGATGATGTAGGCCATCGTGACGAATGTGACCAACCCCGCGAGGATTTCGGTGCGGACCGTGGTGTGGTGTTCTGAGAGCTGGAAATACCTGTCGAGGAACGGACGCGGCATGCTGAGCCCTCCTTTTCTACTCTACGGGATGAATCGAGTCTACCATGGGCGCATCTGTTTGAGTAGAGGTTCTCTCCGTGTGTTTGAAGGCCCTGCAGACGGGCATCTCACCAGCGGTGTTCGGACCAGCGCGACGTTGGCTATTGGGCTAGCGGGATGATGAAACTCGCAGCAGCAGGTACGACCCGGATGTCTACCGGCGTGTAGCCTATGGCGTCGCCATCCGCCTGTACCGGGATCTGCTCGGCGCAATCTACCGTGATGGTCTTTGCGCTCGCTATGAAGCGAATGCTGAGACGTTTCTTTCGTACCAGCAGGACATCAAGGACGGCGTTTCCCAGCTCGGGTGGAGTGCCTTTATTGACATAACAAATCTCAGCTCTCCCATCATCGAGTTGTGCGTCGGAAGTGCGCAGTCGAGGCATCCACAGCGCCCCTGCATTGTCGACGAACAACTCGGCTGCGTCGATCTCTTGGGGACAGCCATCGATGGTGAGGTGGAACCGGCGTGTCTTCGCCTTGCGCATGCTTCGTACAACCGTGGCAACATACGCGAGGAGTTTGAGATAAGTCTTCTCCTCCGTGCGCAGGTCCGAGATGGAGAATGACGAGAGACCGGCGGATGCGTTGAGGAAGAACAGCCTTCCGGCTATGTCGAGGGCATCGATGTCACGGACTCGATGAGGTCCCAGCAGCAACTCCAGAGAACGTCTGGCTCCAAGTGGGATGCCGAGTAGTTGCGCCAGCATGTTCGAGGTACCCACCGGCACGATTCCTATGCGGCAATCCTTGCCGCGCAGCTGGCTCGCGACAAGTGATACCGTGCCGTCACCACCCACCACGACGAATTGTCGGACTCCCTCGTCGTATGCCGCGTCAAGCCTGGCCTTGAGTGCCTCAGTGTCTCTGAGATAGTGCACCTCACCGGTGACGCCCTCCGTCGTGAGGAACTCGCCGAGGCGTATCTGGACGAGCCACTTGGAGTAATTCCCGGATTTGCGGTTCACCACGAAGAAGAACTTTCGGCGAGCGATGGCGAGGCCACGGTGGACCGGAACGGTCAAAGCCTGCTCGCCGGCGGACTGTATCCCCATTCCCCGAGAACCTCCCATCACGATACCGTCTGCTATAATACCACCTCTTGTGCGTACACGAACAATGAGGACGCATCCCTCGCCCCCCTCGGCCTCCCGGTTCTTCTTCGGCTACTGGATTGTCGCCTTTGCGTTCCTTTGTCTCACCATTTGTATTGGCTGCGGCTCGTTTGTGTTCAGTCTCTTTGTCAGTCCTCTGCAGTCCGAACTTGCCTGGAGTCGCGGCGAGATTATGGTGGGCTTCACCATCTTCTGGGTCATGATGGGAGTGGCTTCGCCGCTCTTCGGTCGTGTGCTGGACAGACACGGAGCCCGCCGCGCGATTCCGCTGGGCGCCGTCGTGATGGGCTGTGGATTTGTGCTCCTCAGCGTGGTGCACAGCCTTCCCCTGTTCTATCTCGGCTACGTACTCGTCGGGACAGGGGCTGCGGGCATCGGCCCGGTGCCGACGAGCGCGATTGTGTCCAATTGGTTCAGGAAGAGGAGAGGAACTGCTGTTGGCATCACGTCGGCGGGCATCGGTGCAGGTGGTTTCATAATGGCGCCGGTTGTCGGGTATCTACTGGGAGCCTTTGACTGGCGAACCGCTTACCTTGCCATGGCTGTCATCGTCTGGGTCAGTATCATTCCATTGTCCCTGCTCCTCGTACGGACACGCCCTGAGGATGTGGGGCTTCACCCCGATGGGGCGCTGGAGGTGGAGGAGACTCACACAACTGGAGTGGGCAACGGAGTTGTGTGGGGGTTCTCCCTGCGCCAGGCCGCCGCCACGCTCCCGTTCTGGCTTATCGCTGTTTCATATCTGCTGGGCAACTTCAGCAGCATGGGTGGTCTGCAGGCTCAGGTACCCAATCTCAACGACATCGGCTTTCCGACTGCAACGGCGGCGGCGGCGCTTGGGGCGATCGGGTTTGGCAGCGGTGTCGGCAAGGTGTTCTTCGGATGGCTCTGCGATCGTATGCAACCCAGGTTCGTGAGCGCTATTGGACTCACTCTTCAGTGTGCAGCAGTGCTCATCCTGCTCCAGTTGCAGTCCGACTCGCCGATGGCTCTCATATGGACATACGCACTTCTCATGGGCTTTGGCGCCGGCAGTTGGCTGCCGACGATGTCGATGCTTGTGAGCAGGAGTTTCGGACTCGCCTTCTACGGCGCGGTATTCGGCGTAATCAACCTCGCGCAGAGTGTCGGGACTGCCATCGGACCTCTTGTAGCGGGGGTGATGTACGACACCATGGGCACGTACCGATGGGCATTCATGCTATTCGCTGCCCTCTATGGCATCGCGATTCCAGCAGTTCTGCTCGTTCGGCGCCCCAGAGTGCGCATGCCCGCGTGAGCCGGCGGCGCTGGTCATGCCCCCTAGTCGTACAAGGACACTTTGAAGACTACCTTGCTGACCTGTGCGGGGCCATCCCACTGGGTCTGCGGCATATGCGCCTCTCCCGGGAACAGGATCACGAAGTCGCCCGTCTCCATCTTCAGTTCTGTGTAGTCAGCCGGCGTCCCGAAGAACATGATGTCCTTCGCATCTTCGTACGGGGTCTTCACATCGAGTCCCGCCACCTTCGTCAACCCCATCATCTCGCGGCCGGAGAAGACCACCTGTATATCCGCGTAGACGCGGTGCGATTCGAAGCGACGCTCCTCTTTGGGCTTGGTGTTGTAGTTCTGGACCATGTAATAGAGCTTCTTGCCATCTACCTCATAGTTGCCCGCCTCTTTGGCGGCCAGATTGCCGGTCCTGAGCAGCGTAAACGCCTGCGCGAACCTCTTGCCGAGGAATTCGTATCGCGCCGAGTTCTCAAGCCTGTCGAGTATCATCGAAACATACCTCCAGTGCGGAATGATGCGAAGCTACCATGAGTCGGGTGTGAAGTCAATGCGACAATGCCGTGCCCCGGTTGACTCCTGGGAGAGGTTGCCCGAACCGAGAGACGTGCCGGGCGTGAGGAATGGTCTGGAGTGGGGCGAGGGTCATGGCAGGCAGTGGAGCATGACGCCACGCCCTCGCCCTGTGCTGTTGTTGCCGGCTACTCGCGTGTGTCGCCGCGCTGCCGCTCGAGTCGTTTCGACTCGCGCAGCACCGCCACCTGGGCGACAATCCCGATGACGAAGAAGACGGCGATGGGTATCAGGAAAGGAACAACTTCCGCCATACCACACCTCCTTCTCTGGATTCCGGGCGCGCCCGGAACGTTGGCCATCCACGGCGCGTCCCAACTAGAGTGTAGAGAATCTTTCGCTGATTGGACAAATGGAGAGGGTGTGGCGGCGTCGACTTGACACGGCAGGGCCGGCGTCACCAGCGTAGACGCCGGGGGCACGGAACAGTGACTCACCTGGCCCTGTTATGCTGCAAGAGGGAGGTGCAGTGACATGAGAAATGTATGCGTGGCGCTGGCTCTTCTCCTGCTTTTCGCCGGTTGCTCTTCGCCGGCGGAAGTCCCCGAACAGCAACAGGAGCCATGGGATTCCTTTGAGTTGCCACAGCCGCTTCTCGCGGGGAGTGTATCGGTTGAAGAGGCGCTTCTTGACCGCAGATCTGTCAGAGAGTACTCAGACAAATCTCTGAGTCTGGAGGAAGCGTCCCAGTTACTCTGGGCGGCGCAGGGTGTGACCGCGGATTGGGGAGGGCGCACCGCTCCCTCGGCCGGAGCACTGTATCCGCTTGAACTGTATCTGGCGGCTGTTCGCATCGAGGGCCTCGCCGCCGGAGTCTACAAGTACGTTCCGAATGGACACGCGCTGGTTGTAGTGCACCAGGGCGACGTGGCGCGGGAGCTGGCCGACGCCGCTCTTGGACAGGGCAGCGTTCGCGACGCGGCGGCTGTGCTGGCCTTCACCGCGGTGTACGAGCGAACGTCGGCGAGGTACTCCGAGCGTGGCATACGCTATGTCCACATGGAGGCGGGACATGCCGCGCAGAACGTTTTGCTGCAGTCCTCGGCCCTTGGTCTCGGTTGCGTGGTCGTGGGCGCTTTCGACGATGACGCCTTGAGGGAGGTGCTGAATGCACCGCTTGAGGAGACTCCACTGTGTCTGATTCCCGTGGGTGCGTTGCCGGTCGGCAACTCATGAATGGTAACCCCGCTTGCCATGCTGCAACGGGCGAGAGTACCATCGTAGCTGGCGCGCGCGCATATACGGAGGTGCAGTATGGAGTGCATGTCGTTGACGGAGGCTATGGTCAGTCGGAAGAGCATCCGCGGCTTCACAGCGGCTCCCGTGCCGAGAGAGGCGCTGACACGCATCATTGAGCTGGCAATCCAATCGCCCTCCGCGTCCAACGCGCAGCCATGGGAGCTCGCCGTGGTGACGGGGGCTCCTCTGGCGGAGTTGAACAGGCGTGCCGTGGAACTGCGAGCCGCGGGGGCGCCTGTCAATCCTGACGTGGCGCCGGCAGACCTGTTCGGGGATTACCTCAAGCGGCGACGGGAGGTGGGCATCCAGGTCTTCAAACTGCTCGGTATTGAGCGACACGACATGGCCGGCAGGGAGGCGTGGAACCGGAAGGCGCTGAGGTTCTTTGACGCGCCGGTGGGTGTCTTGATCTACACGGATGGCACACTCGAGCGCGCGCGGACCGATTTCGACCTGGGTCTGCTGACGGAGGCCCTCTGCCTCGCAGCCATGTGCTTTGGACTGGGCACGTGCATCGACCAGCAGGCTCTCAGCTATCCAGAGTTGATTCGCGAGATAACCGGCATCCCGGAGGGTAGCCGCCTTACCGCAGCCGTTGCCATTGGCTACCCGGACTGGGACTTCCCGGCGAACAAGCTCGACAGCACGCGCGAGCCCGTTGCGGCCGTTACTTCGTGGCACGGTTTCGACTGAGCGACCGAGCGGTGTTCGCGTCGGCACGGCGCCGTTGCGTCGTACCGCGGAGTCGGTAGTCGGTTCCACTTGGCTTCGAAACAGACTATACTGAGGCACTTGTGGCTGGTGCCGTGGTCACCGGAATGGAGCATCGCCGACTGTGAGTCTTCCTCCCGTCTTGTTCATCCATGGCATGTGGGCCGACCACGCGCACTGGAACCGGTTCCGCCGTTGCTTTGAGCATCTCGGCTTTGAGACACACGCTGTCACCCTGCTGGGTCACACCACCCCCCAGGACAAGGCCGACCTGCGGCAGGTGGGCATCATGGACTTCGTCGCTCAAGTGCAGACCAGGATAAGGTCCCTTCCCGCTGCGCCGGTCGTCATCGGACACAGCATGGGGGCACTGGTGGCGCAGAAGCTGGCGGAACTCGAGAGGGTTCGCGCTCTTGCATTGCTCGGCCCCGTTGCTCCCGGAGGCGTATCCCCGGTGCGGCCATCCGTGGCGCTGTGCATCGCAGGCAACGTATTGGACGTGTTGCTGCGCAGGCCCTTTATGATACCGGCGCGCAACGCCCGTTACGGCATCCTCAACACGCTCCCTCCTCGACTGCAGGACGTTGTGTATGAGTCGTTCCTATATGAATCGGGAAGGGCTCTGTCGGAGATGCTGAGAGGCGCGATCTCTGTGGATGAGCGCAGAGTCGACTGTCCGGTGCTGGTTGCGGTCGGCGCCATGGACCGGGCCACTCCCCCTTCGGTCGCCCGGCGCATCGCGCGGAAGTATGGCGCGGAATATCGCGAGTACCCCGGGCAGTGCCATTTCCTCGGGGCATCGCACGAGGCCATGGGAGACATCGCTGAGTGGGTTGTCGGAAAGGTGCAGCGATGAATGGTCTATCGGGCAAGAGCTGGCGGGAGTCTCGCATCGGCCGGTTTGTCCCCGGTCTCGTGCTTCTGTTCGCGTTTGCGCATTTCGCGCACCATCTGGTCACCGCGCTGCCTGTCCCGCTGCTGCCGTTCATTCGTGATGAGTTCAACCTCGACTACACGAGCGTGGCACTGGTGGTGTCTGCGTTCTCTATTCCGTATGGCTTCTCTCAGTTGCCGGCAGGTTGGCTTGCCGACCGTTTCGGTGCGAGGCGTCTCATCCTCGTTGGAATCAGCGGAGTGGCGCTGTCCGGCCTTTTGGTTGGACTCTCCACCAGCTACACGATGCTGCTGGTCGCGCTGTTTCTCATGGGGGTGCTTGGAGGGGGATACCATCCCTCCGCGCCTGCCGCTATATCGCAGGTGACCGAACCCTCGCGTCGTGGACGGGCGCTTGGCTTTCATATGATCGGGGGCAGCGCCAGCTACTTCCTCGCTCCACTTGCTGCCGGCGCGCTCGCGGCTGTGTGGGGCTGGCGCATGCCTTTCGTCGCCCTCGCCGTTCCGGCCATCATCTTCGGTGGCGTGTTCTTCGCGATACTTGGACGGAGGGAGCGCGCCGCCCGGACCGTCCGGGCATCTGCTCAGCCTGTCGCCGGCGCAGCAAAACCGGACGGGGCTGTCGAGAAGATCGACTGGCTGCGGATGGGCACATTCCTGGTGTTGACCAGTGTGAGTGCTGCTGCCGTGCTGGCGGCCGTCTCGTTCATCCCACTGTACCTGGTGGATGTCCATGGCTACGCGGAACATAACGCCGCAATTGGCGTCGCCCTGTTCTATTCCACCGGTCTCTGGTCCGCGGTTGCCGGAGGCTATCTCTCTGACCGCATCGGCAGAGTGAGAGTTGTCGTACTGTTCGGACTTCTTGCGGGTCCGGCGGTTGCGATCCTTGACTTGACCGGCTCGACGCTTATCGTGATGGGGCTTCTGGTCTTCCTGGGCGTGGGGATGTACGCCCGGGCGCCCGCCTCCGAGTCGTATGTCGTCGGCCATACTCCCGGTGGCAAACGCTCCACGGTGCTTGGCATGTACTACTTTGGCTCGATGGAAGGCAGCGGCGTGCTCGCACCGGTGTTGGGATATCTCATCGACCACTACGGGTTCAGCACTTCATTCCTGTTCACAGGCATCGGCTTGCTGGTCGTTGCGATTGTCTGCGCGGTCATTCTTCTCCGCGGCTCCCCCTCCGATTGATGTTCATCTCGCGGCGGACTACCATCTGTGACGCGAATACAATGAACGCAGAGACTGAGGACGCTCGCATCCCCGCCGGTTTGCTGCACCGGTTGGCGACGTTGCGTGGTGCGCATGGAGTCGTCCATCCGCGGTTTGGCGACCTGTCACTCTCTGACGCCGTCCGCATGTCGGGCGCTCCTTATCGCCCCCCCGCTCATCCCGCCATCGATGATGTCATCATCCACCTGACCGTCACGGGGCGCTGCAACGCCAGGTGCGACGGTTGCATCAATACGTCGCTTGAGTCCGGTTGCCGTGAGAGAGGGCAGGTTGTGATGGAGTTCGAGTGTGACCCCGCGCGTGATGCGGCCACAATCGTTAGTGTGGCCCGGGATTATGGCGACAGGCCCGTCACGGTGGCGCTCTATGGCGGCGAGCCATTGCTCGAGGTTGACCGCGTGTTGCAGCTTGTGCGTGCCCTCGACGCGACGCCCATTGCGCCTCGAGTCCGCTACATGCTCTACACCAATGGTCAGCTTTTGGAGAAGGTCCTCCGTTTGTGTCCCGGCCTCTTTCAGAGGGTGAAGCTTCTCTCGGTGTCCATCGATGGCGACGCTGAACAGCATCGTCGCTTCCGGCCGGGTACCGACCTTCCAACTATCGAGACCGGATTGACGCGTCTGCGTGAGGCATTCGATGGAGAAGTGCTCTTCTGGTCGACCTTGCGTGCAGGCCAGTCACTTCGCAGCTGCTTCGATCAGTTCCTCGCCTATTGCGACAAGTCTCTGGTGGGGCACTTCTTCTGGCATTGGGCCGAATCGCCGGACCCGTATCGCGACTTCGCCGCGTACCTGCGACGATACGGAGAGGAACTGGAATACGTGGTGCAGACGTACGTCGAGCACCTGCGGCGTGGCAGGCTCCTCTCCATCGTGCATCTGAACGAGCTGGTGACGTACCTGATGACGGGCAGAGTGCGGGGACACAGCGCGTGCGCCGTTGAATTGGCTGAGAACTACGATATCGTCGGTGGCAGGGTTACGGCGTGTGCAGACCTGCCTCTCTCGATCGGCGGACTCCCGGTTAACGCGGTCGACCAGGGCTCTGCGCCTGAACTTGGCTTCCTGGTGACGTATCGAGGCTCCTTAGGGTGCGATTCCTGCGGAGTGTATCCGTACTGTGGCGGACGGTGTCCTGTGCAGGTCCTCGCGGGGTCTCCCGAGCGTACGCTACAGATATGCCAGTTGATGCGGCTTCATGTGGGCATCGTGCAGGAACGAATGGACGACATAACCGGGGCGCTGGCACGAGCGGGCATCACGTCCGACGCTCTCTATGACACGTCCGCGTACATAGCGCGGTACACGGATGTGGTGCCCTGACGGGGCAGCGTTCTCGCGTGGGACCGGGCAATCAGGGGCTCGCGACGGGGCCCAATGATCCGCAGGCGTCTACCACTTCACTTCGTAGGAACCGAGCATGAAATCGATGTCGGCCTGCAGCACTCCGATGACTTTGGAGGCAACCAGGCTATCATCGATGTCGAGCGTCATCCGGGCATCGCCGTTGGCTGTCCCGAGGACGTGGAGGCTGCCACAGTTCTTCCCGTCGCTGGTGTGTACCGGCACGGTGACCCTCGACTGGGTAGCGCCGCTCGTGAGTGAGTACGTCTGGATGGCGGCTTCGGCCACGCCGAGTCCCTGCTTCAACACCAGGTCGCGCACTTCATCGTAGAGCATCTCCGGATTGAGGCCGCGGTAGGTCTTTTTCACCTGCACAGTCATCGCACTCGTTCTCCTCAGGGCATTATACCACCGGCTTTCGGTTCTCTCAGTGAGCCGTGCTGCTATAATCCATGGTACACATGAAAGACGAACTCATGGAAATCCTTGTCTGCCCTGTCTGCAAAGGGGACCTCGCACTCACCGTGACCGAACGTGATGAGGTCGAGATTGTGTCGGGCGCTCTCTACTGCAAAGCCTGCGATTTCAGCTATCCTATCACGGAGACGATTCCGAATCTGCTGCCTCCGGACATGCAGGGTCAGGGCGTGTAGACCACGCCCGCAGTGGGGGACTCCCATACCTCGACGGCGCTGAGTCGCAGGGGACTGTCCGCGAAACGAGGCTGGAGCCTTCCAAACAGCCATGCGGCGATATTCTCGCTGGATGGTGGCGTGACCGCGAACTCGTCGAGTTCGTTCAGACAGCAGTGGTCCACGAGTGCCAGTTCTTCACGCACGTGACGCTTCATCTCGGCGAAGTCGTAGGCCATGCCATCAGTTCCCACCGTAGAGGCCTCCGCGCGGATGACCACCTTGAAGCGGTGGCCGTGCAATCGCTCGCACTTCCCGTGGTACTCGGGGAGGTAGTGCGCCGCGTCAAAATGCTCTTCAACGAATAGCTGGTACATCTTCTCCTCCCGTCATGGCGTGCACCCAGTGCCGGTCAGTACTGTCCAGCAACAGTTGCCGGATGCTCCTGTGGAGCACCGGGTGCACGAAGTCAGGTGCGATTTCGGCCAGCGGCACAAGAGCGAACAACCTGTTCGGTAGCTCTGGATGCGGAATCACGAGCCTTGCGGACCGCAGGCTTTGCAGTAGAGAGCGCC
>Ga0351852_10032_pt1 | contig 57070 bp, 50 predicted proteins | sample TotcelHFGM3001N6_FD_206802 | JGI IMG/M metagenome (GOLD analysis project Ga0351852, IMG submission 206802) | Enriched cells from coal bed in the Powder River Basin, Montana, United States - Total cells FGM rep1 HSBNCT.FGM.300.1.N6 ...
CTACTCATGCGTTCACACGAGTCGACACGCCGACTCCACCTCCAATGTGTTAGTCGTCGCCCTAGAACAGCTTGCGCTCCGTACCATGCAAGAGGCGGCTGATGTTGTCACGATGCGCGTACACGATATAGGAGACCAGGAGCACTGCATACGCCGCGTGAGGCAAGGGCACACGCCCGACAGTGTACAGGACCACCATGGCCGCACATGTCACCAGCCCCGCAATGATTGAGGCGAGAGACATGAAGCGACTCACCATGGCGACAACTGTCAGAATGCCAATCCCAAGAAGGGCCACAGGCCAGTTGAGATAGACCATGGAGCCGAAGAAGGATGACACGCCTCTTCCGCCACGGAAGCCGGCAAATATCGGATGATTGTGTCCGATGATGGCCGCCACTCCCGCGAGGCTCTGCACCACGGAGACATCAAGGACGAGACTGCCGATGGACATGGTAGACAGCGACCAGAGAAGCGTCGCGGCCAAGACCGCAAGAAATGCCTTCAAACCATCAAGGAAGAGTGTGAGGAAACCCCATTTGCGCCCTGCCGAGCGCATGACGTTGGTTGCGCCGGTCTTGCCGCTTCCGGTAGCTCGAAGGTCACGTCCGGTCTTCAACCATGCGACGACGAGGCCGACAGGTACGGAGCCGAGGGCGTATGAAAGTATCAGAATCCCCATGAGGAGCAACGCGCTCATCATGCGGCAGCCTCCTTGCGCCGGGGACGTCGTCCGGCAGGCACGAATTCGAACAGGAGGGGAACGCCATGAAAACCGAACTGGCGCCGCAAATCGTGTTCCAGGTAGCGGGGGTAATTCGACGGGACAAGGGCAGGGTCATTCACATGGAGCACGAATTTCCACGTCTCCACATCGTCCTGATGGGCCCACACTATGTCAAGGCGCCGCGTCCCGGACATGGGCGGAGCATGCCGTTCAACCGATTCCTTGATGGCAGCATCTACTGCCGTACGAGATAGCCGCATCTCCCTGGCCCTGGATACCTCAAACGCCTTCTGAAGCACGGACTTCACGTGCCTCCTCTCTTTCGCGGACACGTGGAGTACCGGGACAAACGACAGGAAATCCAACTTCCGCTTCATCCAGTCGCGATGGGCGTCACGATGGTCGGGGGGCACGAGGTCCCATTTGTTGACCACAAGAACCAATCCGCGGCCCGCCTCACGCACGTACCTCGCGATGGTGACATCCTGCGCGGTTGCCGGCTCCGTGGCATCCAGAACAAGTATCGCGACATCGCAGCGGTCGATGGCCTGCAGCGCGCGCAACACCGAGAAATAGTCTACACCGTACGTGACATGCGACTTTTTACGTATGCCGGCCGTATCGACGAGCACCAGTCTCCGCCCCTGCCACACGAGTTCGGCGTCAAGCGGGTCGCGAGTGGTGCCGGGAGTCGCATCGACTATGGCGCGTTCATCGTTGAGAAGCGCGTTCAGCAGCGTGGACTTCCCCGCATTGGGACGACCAACTATCGCCAGGCGAATGGAACCTTCCGGATACGATGCCGGTGGCTCAGCCGGCGGCAACTTGGCTACCACGGCGTCCATGAGTTCGTCGATGCCACGATTGTGCAGCGCACTCACCGAGACCACGGAGTCCACGCCAAGCCGGTGGAAGTCGCTCACTAGAGACTCATGCAGCGCGTGATCCACCTTGTTCACAACCAGCACGCACTTCTTGCCTGCGGCACGAACCATCGAGACCGCTTCCTGGTCGCTGGGAATGACGCCATCATATGCCGCCACGACAAGCATGATGACATCCGCCTGGGCGATGGCAAGCTCAGCCTGGTGCTTGACCTTCAACTGAAGCTCGGAGACGGCGTCAAGGCCCCATCCCCCCGTGTCCACCACCAGGATATCTCGCCCACCCCATGTCACGGGCACGATAAGCCGGTCGCGGGTCACGTTGGGACTGTCGTCAACCACAGCGTGCCGCTCACCAAGAATGCGATTGAGGAGCGTTGACTTACCAACGTTGGTCCTGCCAACGAGAGCCACCACTGGCCTGGACATCACTACACCTCTCTAGTCGGCGGGGATCAAGATCTGGGCCAGAACCGCCTTCTGAACATGAAGCCGGTTCTCGGCTTGGTCGAACACTGCCGAGGATTCCCCATTCAGGATATCAGATGTTACCTCTTCACCGTGATGAGCGGGAAGACAGTGCATGAACACTGCGTCCGGACGCGCGTGTGACATCAGGGCGGCATTGACCTGAAAGTCAGCAAACGCCACCCTACGGATGGCGGCTTCCTTCTCCTGCCCCATGCTTGTCCACGTGTCGGTGTAGACCACATCGGCATCTTTCACCGCCTGGAACGGATCGCCGGTCAGTGTGACGCTTGAACCACTGGTTGCCGCCAACCGGCGTGCGCTGCTTTCCGCAGCAGCATCGAGTTGATAGCCGGAGGGAGACGCGATGGAGAAGTCGACTCCGAGCATCGCAGACAGCAACGCGAGGCTGCGCGCCACGTTATTGCCGTCGCCCACATAGGCCAGCCTGACACCTTTCAATCGGCCCTTCCGCTCGCGGATAGTGAGGAAATCGGCCAGGGCCTGACACGGATGCTCAAGATCGGACAATGCATTGATGACCGACACGGTCGCGGACTGCGCAAGCTGCACCAGGGTGTCGTGGCTGAACACGCGCGCGACGATACAGTCAACATAGCGACTCAGCACGCGTGCGACATCAGGCACGGGTTCCCTCTGGCCCAGACCAACCTCCTGAGGGGACAGATAGAGGCAATGCCCCCCGAGTTGCGCCACGGCGAGGTCGAAACTGACCCGCGTCCTCAGAGAGGGTTTCTCGAACAACAGGGCAACCGACCTCCACGGCAAGAGGCAACGCATGCCGCCCTGCTTCATGACGAGAGCTTCTTCGATGAGCTGTTCGGCGCCGGCAGGACCAAGGTCGATGACTGACAGAAGGTCCTTCTTCACGAACGTTTAGTATAGCATGGAGGCGAGGCGTATAATGGACCCGATGCACCCTCAGCAGCGACGCGTGCTCCTGCTGGTCGACGGCAACGCACTCGTCCATCGTGCCTTCCACGCCCTCCCCCCTCTAACCACTTCCAGGACCGGCGAGATGGTGAACGCCGTTTACGGTTTCGCCAATACTCTCTTCAAGGTCGTGAGCAACCTCAAAGCCAGCCACTGGGCAATCGCCTTCGACTACCCCGCCCCCACATTCAGACACGCCCTGTACGAGCAGTACAAGGCCCAGCGCCCTCCGACTCCCGAGGAACTCAAGAGCCAGATACGCCGAGTCCACCAACTCGCCGATGTCCTGGGCATGCCCTCCTTCGAATTGAAGGGATACGAAGCAGACGACATACTCGGCACGCTCGCGGTGAAGGCGCGTGAGGCGGGCATTGATGCCGCCATCCTGACCGGCGACCGCGACCTGCTGCAGATTGTTCGACCCGGCGTCACCGTGCTCCTGCCGGGCCGCAACTTCAGCGAAGCCGTCACCTACGACGGCACCGCGGTGGAGGCCCGCTTCGGAGTGAGTCCCGGGCAGTTCGCCGCGTATAAGGCGCTGGTCGGTGATACGTCGGACAACATTCCCGGCGTCCCGGGCGTGGGAGACAAGACCGCAGCGAAGCTGCTAACTCAGTTTCATACGCTGGATGCACTCTACGAACGAATCACCGAGGTCACACCGCTTCGCGTGCAGGCGTCGCTTGCTGCATCAATGGACCAGGCAAGAGCAAGTCTGCAACTGGCTACTATCGTCACCGACGTGCCCGTGGACCTGTCACTGGACAGCTGCCGCATCGGCAACTACAACCACGACCGGGTCCTGGCGCTGCTCAAAGACCTCGAATTCAACAGCCTCGCTGCGCGCCTGCCTCAGCGTCCAGCCGAGGATGCGACGACAGTCGCACCCGCTCCGGCAGTGGCGCCGACACCGACCGGAACGGAGACCGGGACCGTCTTCACGGCCAAATCGGCCGCCGGACTGAAGCAGGAACTGCTGCGCGCAACCGAGATTGTGCTCTGTGCTTTCACCGAGGACCCGTTGCAGGCGTCCTCGCGCCAAACGCGACGTGAAGCAGCCATGTCCTCGTCGCTACGCGGTCTCGGGATTTCCACCAAGGCAGGACAGCTCGTCTACATGCCGACCAGGGTATACACCTCCGGCGAGCCCAGCCAGACGAGCATGGAGCGACCATTTGAGGTGCTCGCGCCGGCACTGGCACGGGACGATTGTCTGAAAGTGAGTGACGACGTGAAGGCGGTGCTCCGCCACCTCTCCGCGCTCGGCGTGGCGGCTGGGATTTCGTGGTTCGACATTCCGGTGGCAGCGCACCTCGCTGGTGAGAAAGCAGTCAGCCTAGCAGCCCTCGCACTGAACCGCCTCGGCATCACGATTTCCGACACTGCGGTCACTACCGACCCACTTGCACCACCCTCGAACGAGGGCGTCGCAGCAATCCTCTCTCAGCGAGCCGCAGCCTGCAGGGCTCTTCGCGAGCCACTCGAGAGTGACATGGAGCAGCGCGAAGTGCTCACGCTGTTCCGCACCGTCGAGATGCCGCTCATCCCGGTTCTCGCCGAGATGGAGAACAACGGGATACTGGTGGACACGCAGAAGCTGCGGGCGATGTCACGAACGCTGGGAGAGCAGCTTGCGGCCCTCGAGATCGATATCTACAACGCGGTAGGGCACCGTTTCAACATCAACTCCCCGAAGCAGCTTGGCAACGTGCTCTTCGATGAACTGGGACTGCAGAGCGGACGCAAGACCGGCAGCGGGCATTCGACCGAGGCCTCGCAACTGGAGTTGCTGCGAGGGGCTCACCCGGTAATCGACCTGGTGCTGCAATTCCGCCAGCTCTCGAAGCTCAAATCCACGTACGTTGATACCCTTCCGGGGCTGGTGGACCAGACGACCGGCAGGATTCATACTGTGTTCAGCCAGACGACCGCAGCCACCGGACGGCTCTCGTCGAGCGAACCGAACCTGCAGAACCTCCCCATCAGGACGGAACTGGGCCGGACAATCCGCGCGGCCGTCATCGCGCCCCGTGGGTGGACGCTCTTCAGCGCGGACTACTCGCAGATTGACCTCAGGGCACTTGCGCACCTGTCACAGGACGAGGCTCTGATGACCTCTTTCCTCAACGATGAGGACATCCATACCACCACGGCGAGCAGAGTCTTCGGGGTCTCGCCAAGTGACGTGACAGGTGAGATGCGTCGGACGGCAAAGGTGGTCAACTTCGGCGTCATCTACGGGATGAGCGACTACGGGCTCGAGCAGGCCACGGAGCTGTCGCGGGCTGAGGCGGGCCGATTCATCAAGTCCTACTTCGAGCAGTATCCCGGGGTGCAGCGCTGGCTGGATAGAACGAAGGAGCAGGCACGGGACAACCTCTATGTCGCCACGCTGCTCGGCCGCCGGCGCTACGTGCCCGAGATCCGCTCCAGCAACCGGCAGGTGCGCGAAGCCGCCGAGCGCATGGCTGTCAACGCGCCCGTGCAGGGTACGTCCGCCGATATCATCAAGGTGGCCATGATACGCATCTACGAGGAGATGCACAGCCGCCATCTGAAGAGCAGGCTGCTGCTTCAGATACACGACGAGTTGCTGTTCGAGGCTCCCGATGAGGAGCTTTCGACCCTGTCCAAGATGGTGCGGACGCTCATGCAGGGAGCCGTGGAACTCACCGTACCTCTGAAAGTCGACCTCAAGTCCGGTCCCAACTGGGCCGACATGAAGCCCCTCCCCGCGTAGTGCGCCACGCTCTACAGCGCGCGCAGGAATGCGTCGATATCCGCGGCGGCCCGTTTCCCCGCCCCCATCGCACTGATGACCGTGGCCGAGCCGGTGGCCATGTCTCCACCACACCACACCCCTTTCTTGCTGGTGCGCCCGGTGGCGAGATCCGTAGCGATGAGACCCTCGCCCTTCAATTCGAGCCCCGGGGTTGTGCCGGGAATCACAGGGTTGGGCCGGGTCCCCAGCGCTATGATGGCGGTATCAATCTCCATTTCGAATTCGGTATCCGGCTTTGCGATTGGGCGTCTGCGACCGCTCGAGTCAGGCTCACCGAGCTCCATCTCGTAGCACTGCACAGCTCGAACGTTGGACTTGTCATCGCCGATGAAGCGCAGCGGGTTGGTAAGGAGCTTGAAGATGACTCCCTCTTCCTTCGCATTCTCACGCTCTTCAGCACGGGCAGGCATCTCGTCTTCCGACCGCCGGTAGATGATGAAGACCTCCTGAGCTCCCAGTCGAAGCGCGCAGCGGGCAGCATCCATGGCGACATTGCCGCCGCCGAAGACGGCCACACGCTTGCCCGCACGGATCGGCGTATCCATGTCGGGGAATCGGTAGGCCTTCATGAGGTTAATCCTCGTGAGAAACTCGTTGGCGGAGTAGACGTTGTTGAGGTTTTCGCCGGGTATGTTGAGGAACATCGGGGCCCCGGCGCCAGGCGCGAGGAACACTGCGTCGAAGCCTTCTGCCAACAAGTCGTCTACCGTCTCAGTTCTTCCGACCACGTTGTCGAGCACCAGTTCGACACCCAGCGAGGTGACGTAGTCGACCTCGGACTGCACGATGCTCTTGGGTAGCCTGAACTCGGGTATGCCGTACTTCAGGACTCCTCCCGCGGTGTGCAGCGCCTCAAAGAGAGTCACCGAATGACCGGCTTTGGCCAGGTCAGCCGCACAGGTCAGTCCGGCTGGCCCCGCGCCCACCACCGCGACTTTTCGCCCGCTGGGCCCAGCCGCCGGAACGCCGGCTTGCTCCGTCTTGTGTTTGAGAGCCCAGTCGGCCACGTACCGTTCGAGCCTGCCGATTGCAACCGGTGCGCCCTGCCTCGCAAGGACGCACGACTTCTCACACTGCTGTTCCTGGGGACACACCCGACCGCATACCGCAGGGAGGCTGTTCTTCTCCTTCAGCGCCTGCGCAGACGCCTCCATGTCTCCCTCGCGGAGCGCCTTGATGAACTCCGGTATCTGCACATTGACAGGGCATCCCTCTTTGCAGGTAGGCTTCTTGCACTGCAGACAACGGTCCGCTTCCGCCACGGCATCGGCCTTTGAGTAGCCTACCGCAACCTCGTCGAAGTTTCTTGCACGAACCTTGGGGTCCTGATGAGGCATGGGGACCCGCTTGAGGTTCAGTTCTTTCTTAGGCATGGTGGCAGCCCCCCTCGCATTTGCCGTGGAGTCGCTCGACCGATGACTTCTCTTCTGCGAGGTACGCCCGCTGGCGACTCATCAGCAGGTCCCAGTCCACCTTGTGTCCGTCGAAATCGGGACCATCCACGCACGCGAGTTTCGTCTCGCCGCCCACTTCCACGCGGCATGCGCCGCACATGCCGGTGCCATCAACCATAATCGGGTTCAGGCTGACAATGGTAGGCACCGCAAACGGCTTCGAAGTGAGAGATGAGAACTTCATCATGACGGTTGGACCAATGGCGATGACGCGATCCACCGACCTCTTCTCCAGCAACTCTCTCAGCGGCTCGGTCACCAGCCCCTTGCGACCGTAGGTCCCATCATCGGTCGTCACGACGAGCTCATCACTGAATCCGCCGAGCCTGTCCTCCCAGAACACGAGGTCCTCTGTGCGGAACCCCATGATGGAGATGACCCTGTTGCCGGCAGCCTTCATCGCGCGTGCTATCGGAACGATAGTGGCGATAGCGAATCCTCCGGCGACACATACCACCGTACCGTACTTCTCTATTTCGGTAGGTTTGCCCAGTGGCCCCACGAAGTCGTCAATCGCATCGCCGGCGTTGAACTTCGCGAACTTCTCGGTGCTCGCCCCGACCTCCATGAACACAACGGTGACCGTTCCGGCGTCACGGTCCCAGTCTGCGATAGTCAGGGGAATCCGTTCCCCCCCCTCGCCGTGGTGAAGCATGACGAACTGGCCGGCTTGCGCCTTTCGCGCCACGCGCGGTGCTTCCACTTTCCAGAGGTGGATGACGGGAGTCAGATCCTGCTTCTCAAGAATGCGATACATGCGTCCTCCGGCGTGATGGTTCCAGCATAGCGAAGGCACGATTATACACCCCGGTTTTCGCTGAGCGCATGTTTGGAGTCGACATGACTCCTGTCCTACACTTGTCAGGCATGCCTGAACTACCAGAGGTGGAGACCATCCGGCGGGCACTGGAGCCCCTGTTGTTGGGAGAGCGGCTCACCGGACTCGAGGTACTGGACGCGCGCATCGTGCAGGGAGACGCCGCGCAGCTTCGAGTCGAGGCGTTGGGCAGGAAAATCGCGGAGGTGATGCGCAGAGGCAAGCACCTCATGCTCCTGCTGGAAGGCGGCAAGGGCATTGTCCTCCATCTGCGCATGACCGGCTCACTCCTGCTCAACGAACCCGAGCGCTCGCCGAGGGTGCGCGCAATCCTGAGATTCTCGAATGGCACGCAATTGTTCTTCAACGACATGCGGCGGCTCGGCACCATCGCACTCATCAACGACGTCGAAGCCTACTGCCTGAGGTTGGGGCCCGAGCCGCTGTCGGAGGGCTTCACGACCGATAGCCTGGCTCGCTGTCTGGCCGGCCGCCGTATCCCCGTCAAAGCGGCGCTTCTCGATCAGCACCTGGTTGCAGGCGTCGGCAACATGTACGCCGACGAGGCCCTGTTCCAGGCGGGCTTACACCCGCTGATTCCGGCCGGAGATTTGCACTCAGGACAGGTGCAGCGCCTCTGGATCGCGATTCGGGCAGTCCTCGAGCGGGCGATCACGAGTCAGGGCGCCAGCATCAACACGTACTGTCTTCCGAACGGAGACCGGGGAAGCGCGCACGACTCATTCTGTGTGGCGCACAAGAAGGGTGTTCCCTGCCCCACGTGTGGGACGCCAATCAACAGGGTGATGGTGCGAAAGAGGGGCTCGTACTACTGCCCGGAATGTCAGCGACACAGCTAGCGGGCTACCCCGCAAGCTGAAAGAGGTTGGTGGCAGCGACTAGATTTGAACTAGTGACCAAGGGCTTATGAGTCCCCTGCTCTACCACTGAGCTACGCTGCCCCACGCGTTCCGTAATTTACCACAGGCATCCACAGGGGTCAACGAAAGCCTGCGGTTTCGTCGCTGGAGTGCCCATGACTGTCGCCCCATGACCCCAACGCCCCTGACCTTTCCGAGCATGCGTCAGGACTATTGCGTGATGTGAAGGGTACGCTGAAGTGGCAATACTTAAGCAGAGTACAAACAACCTCCAACATTCCTTGAGGGCAGTGAGAATGGCGCAACGACTGACGGACACACTCTATACGATTGAGACGGCCGACTCGACTTCGGGGACTCTTGACGGCCTATATTCGGACTACCGTGAGCGACTGGTGCGGTTTGTGACGCCGAAGGTCGGAGGCGACAGCAATGCCGCCGAGGATATCGTCCAGGAAGCGTTCGCGGCCGCTATCGTCTCGCTGGCGGGATTTGGAGCACGATCGAGTCCCTACACCTGGCTCTGCTCCATCGCGCAGCACAAGGTTGCGGACTACTATCGGAAGAGATCTCCCTCCGACATCGAGACGTCGACAATCGACCCGGACATGTGCACGGATTCGAGCGAAGACGACACCTCCTCGTCGGTCGAACAGTGGTTTGAGGCCCTCGAGACCAGGGACATGGTACAGCACGCAATCGAACGGCTGCCGTATCCGTACGGGGTTGTGCTCCGCCTGAAGTACTTCGACGGCCTCAGCGTCGCGGAAATCGGCAAAGAGTTGGGCAGAACTTCCAAGGCGATAGAAGGATTGCTGGCGAGAGCACGCCAGGCGCTGTGCCGCGACCTGTCAGAACTCGCACCGGCCTGATGAACTGAAGCAGATTCGCCCCCACACCAGCGTGCAGCCACGTCGGCCCCGAAGGCCACATCGGCCGTCACCGCAAGGCAGACCTCACCCCCCAGACCGAAAACGTCCCTCATCTTGTCGGTTGAAAGCCGCCCCCTTCACCACCAACCCGTTCAGCGCCCAGAGACGTCCAGCGCCACCGACGCGGATAGGTCATGGTTCAATAGTCCTGGGACCCCATTGACGCCACTGGGAGCCTGTGCTATTGTCGAATACGTCCCTATATTGGTGTTCGTGGAAGAACACCGGAGGCGGGATTCGCACAGAACACAGGGCGGACAGCCCCGATAGAAGCGGATGGGCGGCCACTCCCCTCGTGTCAGCTTGCCCCAAAGGTCATGTTTCCGCGGGTGCTTTGTGCCATTTCCACGACTAAGTAGGTGACCATAGTACTGCTCCCGTGTGCGCGGAGGTTAGGGATATGAAGCGTCGAGTGCTGTCGATTTTCAGCCTACTGCTGTTGACATCGTCACTGTTGCCGCCGCCGGCAACGGTTCTCGCAGAGGCTTCGGAGCCTGGCTGCCCCGTGGTCGACTGGAGGATACCGGATTGCCACACCGATCCTGTCGGCGAGCCGGGGATCGGCACCGACCACTCGGACCTCGTCGGCACCGGAGCGTATCCGGCTGCCTTCTACGCGTTCGATACTTCTTCGAGTGGCTATGCACACTTCCGTGAAAGAGTCGTCGGTCAGCCGACGTTCTCCAACGACACCTTCAAGAACGCGGCGTGGGTCGTCCTCCTGGACTTCGACTCAACTCCGGGATACGACTACCTCATCGGCCTCTCGGGCAAGAACCCAGAGATCGTATCTCTGTACCGCAACCGAGTGGGCAGCAGGCAGATCCCCTTCCTCTTCAGCCCGACAAACGTGGACAGTGCGGAAGACCGCCTCGGCTCAAACTTGCCTGCCTCGAGTTTCGCTCTGGGTTCTAGAGACGACACAGGCGAGTACTGGTTCGTCGAATGGTGGTTCCCGATTCAAACGCTCATTCAGTACCTCCCCGAAATCAGCTCCCCCGAAGATTTCGACCGGCTGATTGAGGAGGGCCATCTCCGCCTGTACTTCGGCACGGCAGAAGACAACAACAACTATAACAAGGATGTACTCACCTGCCCCGCACCGGCAACGCTGACCGTGTGCAAGGTGGTAGTCAACGACGACGGCGGCACGGCCAACGCACACGACTGGAGCATCGTCATATTCGACGGTGATGGCAACGCGGTCGCCACCCAGAGGCCTCTGTCAAACGAGCAGAACTGCGTCACGTTCTCGCTCACCGACGGCGCCTACACCATAGTCGAAGTGGGACCCGATGGCTACGCACCGACCTTCTCCGGCGACAGCACCGACGGCACCATTGCCCTCGAACCGGGCGATGACAAGTCAGTGACCATCATCAACAACGATGAGCGGGACTGGCAGCGTCCTGACTGCCATGAAGATCCCACCGACGATTTCCCCGGAGTCACTGGTCTCCGCGAACTTGATCTCGTTGGGGACTCTTCGGACGCCGCAGCGTTCTACGACTTCGCTGAAGACTACGCCAATTTCCGCGTTCGGGTTGTGGGAGACCCCCTTGCCGTGGGCAGTGAGCAGGGTCTTCTCCTCAACGCGTGTTGGGTTGTGGTGCTCGACTTCGACTCGTCGAACGGCTACGAGTATCTCATAAGCCTCTCAGGGAAGGAGGGTGAGGAGAATGAGTTGGGCGAGCCTGAGGAGGCCGTCCGGCTGTTCGAGAATGCCGACGAAGGCAAGCAGATTCCCTTTCTGATGGACCCTACAAACACCGATATCGCCGAGATCCTGCGCGAGGAGTTCCTGCTAGCCGAGTCCCCGTACTACTCCTGTGTGGAACTAGACACCGGCTACTGGTTCGTCTCATGGGCCATCCCTATGGACGCCCTGACCACATGGATAGACGAGATTGGAGAGGCCAGCGATTTCGACGAGTTGATTGCCTCAGGAGATTTGACGCTGTACTTCGGCACTTCTGCCGACCACAACAACTACAACAAAGATGTGCTGGACTGCGACTATCCAGCCACACTGACCGTCTGCAAGGTGGTCATCAATAACGACGGCGGAACGGCTACGGCCGACGACTGGGACCTCATCGTACTCGACAACGAGGGTAGCGAAGTCGCACGACAGTCTCCCGCGTCAGACGCGGACAATTGCGTCAGTTTCACTCTCAGCGCGGGATCGTACACGATATCCGAGGAAGGTCCCGGCGGCTATGCTCCTTCGTTCTCGGGTGATAGTACCGACGGCACCATCACGCTCGAACCCCGCGACGACAAGAGAGTTACCGTCACCAACGATGATTTCGACCCCACCATCACTATATGTAAGGAACTCATCAACGATGATGGTGGCCGGGCGGTCATCACAGATTGGGTGTTTGTTCTCACAGACAGCCAGGGTGTTGAGATTGGCCGCCAGTCTCCCGCGTCTGACGATGAACCTTGCGTCAGTTTCGTGGTTCCCATGGGGACCTACACCATCACCGAGGAAGGCCCGTCGGGCTACGTGGCCACCTTCTCAGGCGACAGCACGGACGGCACCATATCCGTCGTACTGGGAGACAGCAAGACCGTCACGGTCACCAATGACGACCTCCCCCGAGGGTTCTCCATCAGCGGCCACAAGTACTGCTGCGGCGACAGCGGATGCAGCGAGACCGGCATCGAGGGATGGGAAATCACCCTCGTAGGTCCCCTCGAGGATGAGCCCGTTCAGCAGCAGACCACGTTCACCGACGAAGACGGCTACTACGAGTTCACCAACCTGGCGGCAGGGACGTACATCGTCTCCGAGACGCCCCTCGACAACTGGGAGAGTTGCACTCCTGAGGATGCAACGATTGTTGTCGGGCCTGGAACCGGAGCCGTCTATAGTGCACCGGGAGAGACCGAGTACTACAATCCGGCCTCCGCCAGTTGGCTTCCCGCGGTTGCCGCGTGGGAGCCGAACAACAACATCGACCCGTCATACTGGGACACTTCGCTCACCGGCCACTCCTTCCCTGATGATGCCGACTGGGTCTGGAGGACTTTCCGCGCCCAGAATCCGATCTCTGGCGAGGTGGTCACATTCAGGCACGAGTTCACTGTTCCGGGAATTCCCGCTGCCGGCGACCTGTGGATCACCGTGGACAATGGCTACGAGGTCTACCTCAACGGCACGTTCATAGGCTCCGCTCAAGTCTTCGATGCCAGTAGCATCCCATGGCAAAGCAGTTCCTTGCACGAGGCGTGGGTGAACTCCCATGGATGGGAGTCCGTCGAGCACTACGATGTCTCCGGACTGCTCGTGTCAGGTCTGAACACCCTGATTATCGAGACAGCCAATGAGTACATGGCTCCTCCTGACAACTCCGTGTACGGCACTCAGGACTCCAACCCTGCCGGCCTCATATTTGAACTGACATATGCCACAGAGCCGACCGAGGACTACGTGGTCGACTTCTGCAATTCTCCGATAGCAGAAGCTTCCAGCAACTCTCCCGTGTGCACGGGCGCCGATATCGAGTTGCTGGGTGGCCCCGAAGGCATGGATTCTTACTCTTGGGAGGGCCCCGACGGCTGGACCAGTGAGATGCAGAATCCCACCCGCACCGGCGCCACTGGCGACGTGGCGGGCGATTACGCACTGACAGTTACGTCTCGCGGTTGCTCCGCATCGGCATCCACAACAGTCATCGTGAACGAGGCCCCTGAGGCTGACGCCTCCGCCGAGGCCGAGAGCGTCTGCACCGGCGCCACCATCGAGCTGCTCGGCGGCCCCGACGGCATGTCCTCCTACGCCTGGTCCGGCCCCAACAGCTTCGCGAGCGCCCTCCAGAACCCGACCATCGCGAACGCCGCCGAGGTCAACGAGGGTGAGTACACCCTCACCGTCACCAACGCCTCCGGCTGCTCCGATACCGATACCGTCACCGTGACCGTCTACCCCACGCCCTCCATCTCCGTCGCCAATGCGGAGACCTGCGACGGCTCTGCCGCGACACTGACAGCCGACACGACCGGCTCGGACTGTCCCGTCGTGAGCTACCAGTGGTACGCAGTCGACGGAAACATTGAAACCCCGGTGGGCGGCAACAGCGATACCCACACACTGCCCGCCGACCTTGATCCGGGCGTCTACACCTACGCATGCGTCGTTGTCTGTGAATCGGGCTGCAGCGCACGCGACGAAGCTACGATAACGGTCTTCGCACCTTGTGATGCCCTGGCGCCCGACTTCGGCGTCTGCGAGGGCGTTAGTCTCAGCGACGACCTGTTCGTCACGAATGGCGCCGGCTGCGGCGACCCGAATTGCTGTTCCGTCACGTTCGACTACTCAGCAGTCAACACCTCGACGCCCGGTCAGTATCAGTACACCGTCACCTGCGGCTGCCCCGACGGTCCGTGTGCACCGGTTCAGGCATCCGGCACCGTCACCGTGAACGCGGAACCAACCGCGTCCTTCACCGTGAGTCCGTCCTCCGGAACCCGCACGCTCAACGTGCAATTCACAGACAACTCCACCACGCCGGCGGGTAGCACCATCGTGCTCTGGGAATGGAACCTGGACAACGACCCAACTATCGAACGCACCGACACCAGCGCCCCGGCACCCTTCCAGCAGAGCTTAGCCACTGCGGGGACCTACCTGGTCTCCTTGACGGTCACCACCGAGGAAGGCTGTTCGGATACGACGACCAGGACGATTACCGTCACGAATCCGTCGACCCCGTCCGGGGGCGGAGGAGGCGTCGACCTCGCCGGTGAGCCAACCTGCTTCTTCGACGTCGACATGCTCGGTGAAGTCACGAGGATCTACGTGACCTGCCAAGATGGCCGCTGCATCGGCAACTACGAGCCCGATGACCCGAGCGACGAGAACTACCTCGAGTTCACCGGCGGCACGCGTGTGACGTACAACATCGATGGCGAGTTCAACGGCGGTCCGCCCCGGTGGGTTCGGATGCGCGAGATGGACAGCCCTCCGCCCACCTCTGAAGGGCAAGTCGCAGTCACCGCTGTGTACAGCTTCATTGGCTATACGGCTACAGGGCTGCCCACCGACTCCATCTTCTTCGATGCCGCAGTCGGCATGCAATTGGACTACAATCCGGATGCCCTCCCCGAGAACACCACAGGCGTCGGAATAGCGGGGTGGAACGAGGAGACGCACCAGTGGGAGTTCCTGCCGCAAGCCACCGGCCGTGTGGCTGGCGTTGGGACGGCAACCGCTGATGTGATGCACTTCAGTACGTTCGCCGTACTGGCGACAACCGGCGAGGCAGTCAGCGAAGCTCCCGCGGCGGTGATCACCCCTGCGGTGCCAGCCGGTTCCAGACCCGCGACGTTCGCTGGCAGCAACCTCCAGATTGAACCGGCCGTCGAGAGGCTCTGGGGTCCGCTCACATTCATCACACGGACCGGCAACTCCGTGACCATCACCGCAATCGTCGAGAACGTGGGCAACGAGTCAGGCATCTATGTCGCGGAGCTGATGCTCAACGGCAAGGTCGTCGGAAGTCAGGATGTGTCGCTTGCGGGCGGCGAGCAGAAGCAGGTGCGGTTCGTGGTGTCGCGCATCGCCGCGGGAGACTACCGCGTCCAGATAGGTGAGCTGAGCGGCGCATTCACCTCAGAGCGGGAAGTCACGTGGTGGCTCATAGCCGTGGTGATTGCACTTGCCGCCGGCCTGGCGGGATGGTTCGCGCTGCACCAGCGCAGGAAGAAGCAGATAGCATAGCAAGTGCTGTCTTCTGACATTGGCAAAGAGAATAGCCGGCGCGGTGGCCGGCTATTCTTCGCTATTCGGGTCTATCTCCCAGAGCGATTCCGGGGACTCAACCAGATCGGTATAGAGACGACCATCGAGATGGTCGATTTCGTGCTCCAGCGCCTGCGCGAGAATGTCATCGGTCGCAGTAATCCTGACCTCTCGCCCATCCCGATTGCGGGCCTTCACCTTCACAGTCACGGCGCGTTTGACGTCGCCCTGGTACCCGGGGACCGAGAGGCATCCTTCGACGATGACTCGCTCGCCTTTCTTCTTCACAATCTCCGGATTGATGAGCGTGATGACGTCCTCTCCCGGGATTTCGATGACCGCCACACGCAGCGAGACCCCCACCTGTGGCGCGGCGAGTCCCACCCCACCAACCGCCCTCAGCGTGTCAATCATGTCGTCGATGAGCTTCAACACCGAAGACTCTATAAGGGGAACCTTCTTGGCAGGCTCCCTCAGTACAGGATCGGGGACAGTACGAATCTTACGTCGCGCCACGTTGAGTACCTACTCGATAGTAGTCGGAATCATGCGATGTCCGAGCCGGTCCGGACCCTTCTTCCTTTCACCCGGAGTTTCTCGAGACACATCTGAATGATACACCCCTGACGCTGCGTGTGTCCGCACCGGACACCTGTACGCCGCGTCTTCCGAGCGCGCCACCTCTAGAACGGGATGCCGATGAAACCGAAGGCGAACACTACATGCACGACCAGACCAACCACAAACACACGCCACAGTATGCAGTGGCGCCTGAATAGCCCCTGGAACCATGATGCCTTCCGAACCAGGCCCGCGTTACCGTTTGCCGGCACGCAGCGGCATGACAGCATCAGCAGCACCGAGGTCACCAGCACCACAAGCCCGGAAGCAAACAGTATCCTGACCGCCTCGATAGTCTTGAAGAACGCCATGTATGCCTCCCTCTCAAGAATGGCTAGGGAACCATCTCCGCATAGCCACGCGCGCTGTGCTGGACCCGCTCACTGTCACTCGAGCCATAGGCCCAGATGACTTGAATCGGCACCCCCCGCTCCAGAGACACATCCCGCGAATCGCCAGTACTCAGTTTGCGTTCAAATTCGAAGGTGGTCATTGAACTCGTCCTCAACCCTGCAAACGAGAGCAAGTCATCCGTCCCACCCTGCTGCACATCCGCGCTGTGCGGCCCGAAATCGCCTGTACTGTACTGGTCGAGCACTACTGCCTCGCCGTTCACCATCATCCCGAATACCATATCGGCATTCTTCATACGGGAGCCAGGTTGAAATCCGACCGCAACCCATCCCTGCACATCCGCCTGCATCGCTATCATGATTGCCTCATCGGTGCTGCTCCAGAACAACCGATATGTGCCCAGTCTTAGTTCGTTCGCGTACTCGCCCGGAGTCACCACTCCATCCGCGCTCCACAGCACAGCCCCGGGAGTAGGAGACGGCTCCACGGGGGGAGCCGTGGTGGCAGTGGGTTGAGTTGGCTGACTCGGCTGGGTCGGCGTCGCGGGGGGCACCGTCGGCGTGGTTGGAGGCGTCGCAGGCGCCGCACCTGAACATGAAACAGCGGTCAGAGCAACAACGATCAACACCTCCGTAATCAGCAATCTCGAATGAATTCTCATCACTGCCTCTTTGCCATCAGTTATCCCCGGCACCTTTCCCTGGCCTGTGCAAGAGGAAGCAACCCCTCGCCCACGCACCGTACTTCTCATGCCAGCGCTTTCCGGATGGCGGTCAGCCGTCGCGCGTCCGACCGTCTCGTCTCGGCAGGCCGCAAGTCGCCCAACAGCAGGCGGTGATGCGGCTCCGCCACCACATCACGCATGACCCCAATGAGCAGGCGATCGGTCCTGCGGGCAGCCCCCATGGAGTCCTCGAATGATTCAGGGGTCGCATCCAACTCCGTGACAGACCCATTGTACAAGTCATACGTGTTGTTGAACGTCACGCACGGCTGCAGCACATCCACGAGCGAGAAACCCTCATGTCCAATCGCGCGCACGAACAGGTCGGTCAGATGGTCGAGTTTCGCGGCGTAGCCACGAGCGACAAAGGTAGCTCCCGCGGACAACATCAACATGAGAGGGTTGAATGGCTCCTCAACGCTGCCCCGCGGGGTGGACGGGCCATGGAAGCCTTTCACACTCGTCGGCGTTGCCTGTCCGGTCGTGAGGCCGTACGCCCCGTTGTCGTGCACGACGACGGTGATGTCGGAATTCCGCTTGGCTGCGAAGACGACGTGGGAGAGTCCCTCGCCGTACGTATCACCGTCACCGACGAAGACAACTACCTTCAGTCGGGGATTGGCGAGCTTGATCCCCTGGGCAGTCGCCACCGAGCGACCGTGCAAACCATAGAACCCGCTCAAGTTCAGATAGTCGAATATCTTGCCATGCTGACCTATGCCCGCCACGACGACGAGGTCGCGGCGGTCCGTGCCGCCGGCCTCGAGTTGCCTCACTGCCTTCTTGAACGCGCCCAGTATGCCGAAGTTGCCGCAGCCCGGACACCAGGTGTTCTCCGCGTAGGTTGCGAGATCATCCATCTGCAAGCACCTCCTTCAGGCGAGCGGCCAGGTCTTCGGGGTCGAACGGTCTCCCATCATACTGCGTCACCGCTCCACGGATGCGCACACCTGCCCGTCGTTCCAGGAGCGCCGCCAATTGCCCGGCGCAACTCTGCTCAACCACCACTACCTCAGTGCCGGCGAGGTCCTGAAGCTCCCATTCGGGAAACGGCTCCAGGTACACTGGCTGCACGACCTGCACCTCAAGCCCGCCAAAGGACACCGCCTCGCGAACGCTCATCGTCGTCGAGCCATACGTCACAATCACTTTCTTGCCTGAGCCGAAGCGATTCACCGTCCGCATGCCATGGAGCGATTCGATCAGACTGCGCCGTTTCCGGAGTCGCTTCTCATGCATGCGCGCAATGGTGCCGGCATCCTCGGTTGTGATGCCGCTCTCATCATGTTCATAGCTGGTCCACTTGATGAGCGCAGCGGACGGAGCAAACTTCAAGGGAGACACGCCGGAATCCGTGTTCTCATAGCGGCGATACGCCTTTCTCCCGCGATGCATGACCGGTTGCGGAACGTCTGGTAGAGCCTCCGGCAAGGGTGTCGTCATTCGGCTTTCTGAAAGATGTTTCTCAGTCAGCAGGATGGCGGGAGTCTGGAATGCCCACGCAAGGCCCATGAGTTCCGCAGCCAATTCGAAAGCCTCAGCGGCAGTTCCCGGGGATGCGACGACGCGGGGGAACTCTCCGTGTCCCTGGTTCAAAGCGAAGGAGAGGTCTCCCTGGGCCGTGTACGTAGGCACACCAGTCGACGGCCCCGGGCGGGAGGAAAGCACGCACAACACCGGAGTCTCCGACATGCCGGCCAGAGACATCCCCTCTTCCATAAGGGCCATGCCGCCGCCGCTACTCCCTACCGCCACACGTGCGCCAACAGACGCTGCCCCAATCGCCATGTTCATCACCGCGATTTCGCTCTCCGGATGCATCACCGCAATGCCGAAGTCATCCGCCTTTGACGCAAGGTAATGGAGGATTGAGGATGATGGCGTCATCGGATAAGCGAAGAACATGTCCAGTCCGCCTGCATAAGCGCCCAGACTGATGGCCTCGTTGCCGGTGAGCATCGTGGCCGGCGCCTGTCCCTTGGCGAGCGTATAGCGTCCCATGACCCGTTCGCTCGCCGCGTCGTAGACGGACAGACCGTACGTTACATTGTTCTCCACATCGCGCGGGTACTTTCGCCTGATGAAGCCGGCGGCCTCTTCGCGCGAAAATCCCACTGCTGCCAGGAGCACGGCCACCGAGGCAACACCCAGACGCAACGCTGCTCGTGTGTACCCCTTGGCAAGAGTAGACAGCGGAAGCCCTATCGCAGACCCGGGAGCCTCGCTCACAGCATCGGAGTTGTACACGAGGGTGCCATCCATGGACAGGTGGTTCTGATGTACGACATGGCTGCGCTTGTCCAGCGCAACCACAAGGTCCGCGTGGATGGACTGGCTGAGAACCGGTTGGGGTGACGACGTCACCACCGAGAAGTTATGTCCACCACGAATGAGGCTCTGGTAGTCATCCATCTGGAAGGCATATCTGCCCATCTCTCCCGCAAGGTCTGCAGCGATGGTGCCTGCGAGCCGCACGCCGTGCCCCGCCTCTCCAGCTACCAGAAACGTGAACCGCTCTCGGTCTGACATGTCAGCCTCCTGCCCCACATTTGGCCCGGGATGTCGGAGGGCGCGATGGCACCGGGCGACCCAGATGCCACCGCGCCCATCCGCTGGATGGTCTGTAGCAGTCGCAGCAACGAGGAATCAGAGAACCGAAATCCCCTTCTGCGTTAGTTCATACTGGCCACCCTGTTCGGCGGCATACCCAGCCGCAACAAGGTCGCGGATGCCGCTCCGCACGCGATACAGGGCCAATCCACTGGTCGCGGCAACCCCCTCCGGGGACACCTTACCTTCTTTGAGAGCGGCAAGAACCCTCATGCCTGACCCGGTCGGTGTGCCATCAGGACTCACACATGGCATCGTCCACCCCTCCTACAGCTTTCTCTTGCAGAAGTACCAGTCGACGCACTCGTAGCCCTGCTTCAGGCGCTCCTCTGCCGTCTCCTGGGTCTGCGGCGGAGGTACGATCACCATATCGCCGGGCCGCCAGTTGGCAGGAGTCGCAACCTTGTTGGCATCGGACGTCTGCAACGCATCAACAACGCGCAGTATCTCGTCCATGTTCCGTCCGGTAGTCAGCGGATAGTACAGAATGAGCCTGATGACCTGATTCGGGTCAATCACAAAGACGCACCGGACGGTCTCCGTCTTGCTCTGGCCTGGATGCACCATGCCGAACTTCGTCGAGACCTCCTTGTTCAGGTCGGCGATGACCGGGAAGGTGATCTTGACGCCCGTCTTCTCCTCAATGTTCCGGACCCACGCGATATGTGACGTCACACTGTCGACACTCAGTCCGAGCAGCTCCACGCCGCGCTTCTTCAGCTCGGGCTGAATCTGAGCAAACGCCATGAACTCGGTAGTGCACACCGGCGTGAAATCAGCCGGGTGCGAGAACATGATGATCCAGCTCCCTTTGAAATCCGACAGCTTCAGTACACCATGCGTGGTGGGCGCCTCGAAGTCGGGAGCCTTCTCCCCCAATCTGGGCATGCTGACGACTTGTACCATCTGTTCTTCCATAACCTTATGACCTCCCCCTCAGTGTTGCCCAATGCGCCATCCGGCGCGCGGCCAACACACCGCGCCGCCGGACCGAGTGCGCGACGTTCCTAGAATTCGAGACAGTTCTCCCACACGCCGTGGATATTGCAGTACTCCAGCGCACAAAACGCCTTGAACTGGTCCACCGGTACTTGGAATTTCACGTTGGGGCTGGTGTAGCCGGGGGCGAAGTCAGCCCGTCCAAGGCTGATTACCTGGCCGTCCTTCTTGACACCGAGCAACAGTATCCAGGCGATGTGGTGCTCCACAGTGTTGGGGTGCGGCACTTCCTTGCCAACGAGCACATGCACAACATCCACACCTCCCTCGCCCTTCTCAACCTCGATGAACGGAACGTGTTTCTCCTTGCCTTCCACGGCTGCCGTCTTCAGAATGTCTCCTATTCGCATTTGCATACCTCCTGTCATCCCGTCACTTCACTACCAGCGCTGCAGTCCCCCCTCTATCCGAGGCCGGCACTGCGATGCTTCTCCACAATGAGCGCCACAAGCCTATCGATGGCCCCAAGGTCCTGTTCAGAAGGCAATCCCTTGACTATCACGGGCTCGAGAACTTCAACTTTGAGATTGGGCACAAGCGCGAGAAGCTGTTCGACAGCCTTGCCACCCCATCCGAAGGAGCCGATGATGGATGCGAACATCAGCCGGGGACGAAGCGCGTTTGCCAGCATCGCCGCATACGCCACCTGCGGGTGCGGCCCCGCCAGCACAGTCGGTGTTCCGAGCACGACCGTTGCTGCGTCCACAAGCTCCATGGCAAGTCTTCCGGTGTCACCGCCGCTGAGCTTGTGCGGCACCACCAGCACCCCGTTCTGCGCAAGTCCGCTGATGAGACGATCCACCAGTACCTGCGTGCTGCCGTGCATGGACACATACGGGACCACAACCTTGTTGGCAAGAGGGCCCGAGACCCAATCCCTGTACATGTTCATGATGACCTGGGGTTTGTCATGAAGCGGACCATGACTCGGAGCGATGATGGCGATTTCATGGCCGGCCAATCTCTCAAGGTGCTTCACGATGTTGGTTCTGAACGGCATCATGATCTCGGCGAAGTAGCGTTTCGCGGGACGATACGCCCACAACGGGTCACCGATGAACAACTCGGAAGTCGCCAGGTGCGACCCAAACAGGTCACACGGAAACAACACGCGCTTCTCGCGCAGGTACGTGAGCATGGTCTCCGGCCAGTGCACCCACGCCGCATGGATGAACTCCAAGGTCAGGTCACCGAGCGACAATGTCTCACCGTCTGCCACTGTCACCACACGCTCTTCCGAGACATGCAGCAAGTCGACAAGCATCCCTTTCGCCTTGGGCGTACATACCAGCTTTGCATCCGGGAAGCGTTCGAGAATGTAGGGAATGCTCCCGGAATGGTCCTGTTCCGCGTGGTTTGCTATCACATAGTCAAGTCGGGACAACTGCAGGGCGTCAAGAAGCCCGCGCCACTCGTTCGTCTTGGCCGGATCGACCGTATCGATGAGTGCCGTCTTCTCCGACCCGGTCACGAGGTAGGCGTTGTAGCTCGTTCCGTCGGGGAGGGGGATCAGTTCGTCGAACAGCTGTCTGTCCCAGTCAACGGAACCAACCCACTGCACTCCGTCAATCACTTTTCGTGCCCGCATATCACTTTCTCCTCATGTACTGCGTTCACTCTCCATGCGGTCAATCGTCCCGAGGCTCACGTTCAGCCACAGGATGAGTTGTGTGCGCGAGCGGGTTCTCCCTCGAGACCTCTGCGCCGTACTGAATCATCTCAACGGCGCCAAGATACTCGCCCGCATCGTTCCTCACGGCGTACCACCTGAAGCGCCTCACCTCACCATCGGCGGTCACCACCCGGTCCACCACATCGCGCGCTCCACTCTTCAGGCTATCCAGAACTTTGTTCACTGCAGCCACACTGGACTGCTTGTGACACCGCTGCGCTGTCTTGCCGAGAGCTGACGGCTGCCATGCCGGCCCCCGCTCCGCTGTTCTGTTCCAGAAACGGACGTCGTCATGGGCATCGATGAAGGCGAGCTCCATCGGCAGAACGTCGAGAAGTGCGCACAGCTGCTCGTGAGTCATGTTGTGAATCATGTAGATACTCTCCAGCCCCACTGCCGTCCGCTGCCGAGAGCCCCGCATGTCGAGCTCTCGCCGAAACCGCGAAACAGTGTCGTCTCTGCTATTCCTCGGTCTTCTCGAACTCACTCTTGGCCGCACCGCAGACCGGACAGGTCCAATCGCCAGGAATCGCCTCGAATGACGTTCCGGGCGCGACACCGTTGTCAGGGTCGCCGACCGCCGGATCGTAGATATAGCCGCACACGGTGCACTTGTACTTGCTCACTGCCGATTCCTCCTTGTGGTGTTGTATGTAGCTGGGAGCATTCCTGGGTGTGACGCCACGCTTTACGTCGTGATAGAAGGCATATGACATCGGCGCGGCGCCACTGAGAACGCGTGCACCGACCACACGCCCCACAAACAGGGTGTGCGTCCAGGCGTCGAGTTCGCGGTCCACCTCAACTTCAAGGTACGCCGTGGCGTACTGCGTCACGATGGGGATGCCAGAGACGCCAGTGAGCGTCTCCATTCCCTCGAACTTGTCCAGGTCCCGTCCCGATTTGAATCCGAAGCGACCGATAAACTGGAGAGGCGCCTCTTCAGACAGAACGGACGCCGTGAACTTACGGCTTGCTGCGACGTATTCGTGAGTGAGATTCTTCTTGTTGAGGCACACCGCAATCGCAGCGGGTTCCGCGCATACCTGGATAAGAGCGTTGGCAATCTGGCCGTTGGCACGACCGTCGAGCACGGAACTGACGACATAGAGTCCGTAGCCGATACGATGCAGAGCCTCCGGCTGCATCTCTGGAACGTCGTTGTTCTTCACTACATCAGGTCCTTCTCGCTCGATTCGATTGCGTGCTGCAGTTCCGCATTCAGTGCATCAGGCAACCCCTCGATATCCACATGCAGGAAGCCTCTCACGATAGTTGAGGCCGCCTCGTCCCGGGTAAGACCACGTGCCATCAGATACTGAACTTCTTCCTCAGCTATCTTGCCGACCGCCGCCTCGTGATAGAGGTCGATTCCGGCAACTGTCCCGCGCAACTCGGGCACCGCGTGAATCACACCGCCATCGTTGAGAATCAGGCCACGACACTCGAGGTGCCCCTTCACGTCGGGAGCGTTGCCCTCGATGTACCCACGGGCAATAATCTCTCCGCCGGTGACGATGGCACGCGATACGATTTCCGTGCGTGCGCCGGGCGCATCGAGGTACACCTTCGAACCCGCGTCTATCTTCCCGCCAGGAAAGCCTGCAAGGACGCTGTTGAATCGCACGGTGGCGCCTTCGCCGACGCACCGCGCTACAGGGTTCATCTGCAGGTCCTGAACCGGTCTCATGATGACATAGTTGCTGATGAACGTCGCTCCCGCTTCGACGATGACGGCGGTCCTGGGCCGCACCGCAATGCCCGGCTCCCAGTTGTGAATCATCGTGAACGTAAGTTTCGCCCCTTTGCGAACGTAGAATTCCGAGACTCCCAGATGGAGTCCTGACTGGTGATGCGGCCCGGTGGTGCACCCGGTGATGATGTGCAACTCGGAGCCTTCCTCCGCGATGATGATGTTGTGGACGCTCTGCGCAAGCCCCTCTGTGCCAAGATAGAGGCATGCCTGCACGGGGAAGAGCGTCTTCTGTCCCGGAAGCGCACGGATGAAGTACCCGTTGCTCTCCGCCTGATCATCGACGAATGACGTATACCTATCGGCCGCAGCATCTACTGCGCCCCACCACAGGTCAGAAAGCCACTCGTGCTTCTTCAGGGCATCGCGAACCGACATCAGTTCAATCCCGTCCTGCGCGAGCGAGACATGAACAGGAGTGTGGTCAATCTGCACGAAGGTGCCGGAGCGCCCCGCGGTTTCGTCGGCCATGACGCCGACGTTGAGCATCCGCGCCTTCACGTCGTCCGGCAACCCACGCGGATCCTCGCTGTAGGGTCGAACGGGCGCTGAAGCTGAGTAGTCCCCTGGGTCCACCACGCCATGTTCGCGCAAAGGTGCCGGGGGCTGCATCACGCCTCGCGGCGCATCGGGAGTCACTTCACGCATCGACTGCACTCCTCGTATCCGTGCTGCTTGATGGTGGTCAGAATCTCGAGCGGATCGCCTCCGCACGAGAGGCGTCCGTTTATCATGACGTAGCCGGTGCGAGCGCTCACGTAGTCGAGGATATGCCCCGTATGGGTGATGACAAGCCCGGAGTGGCTCCGTTCACGTATCCTCACGTCCTTCTGAAGCAGGCGGTTAATGAGGTCGCCGATAACCGCGATGTTCACCAGGTCCACACCCGACTCCGGCTCGTCGAGAAGAACGAACTCTGGATCCTGCGCCAGCAACTGCAGCAACTCAGACCGCTTGATCTCGCCTCCGGAGAAGCCGTAGTTCACGTCTCTATCGAGGAAGTCGACCATTCCCGCCGCCGAAGCCATGTCACGTATTTCGCCTTCCGTCGCCTCCCTGCGGAGACATGCCGTAATCATGTCCCGGGTCTTGACCCCGCGAACCACGGGAGGTCTCTGGAAGGACATGCCCATTCCCATGCGTGCCCGCTCATCCACCGTAAGACCGGTGACGTCCTGTCCCTTGAAGGCTATCGTGCCGCGCGTCACGACGTACTTGGGGAAGCCCATCAGCGTCATGAGCAACGTGCTCTTGCCGCTTCCATTCGGCCCAAAGAGTGCAGCGGTCTCGCCATACCGGATGTCGAGGTCGATGCCGTGGAGTATCTCCACTCCACCGACCTCGACGTACAGATTCCTGACAGACAGCATCACATCTTCCATGCATCTCCCTTCCGGAGAGACGGGGCTATCCTTCAAGCGACCACTTCTCTTTCACGGTATGCCACCCGGCCGGATCGGTCAGGTACTCGTAGCTGTCGAGCAACGCCAGGTGATGCATGCGCTCTTCGCCGGCCAGCGTGATGTAGAACTTCTTCTCGCCTTCGGAATCCGTCTCTGCCGCGCGAGTGCGATACATGTCATAGGCGTGAAGCTCATTCGTCATAGCCGCCTTCATGGCGTCGAGTTCGGAACGGCCAACCTTGACCTGTGCGGGAGCAACGGACTTGTACTGTGAAGTCACCTTCTTCAGATAGGCCCCTGCCCAAGCGGGCGCCTCAATATCGGGCCAGCCTTTGCCCTGGCTGATTTCCGCCTCTATCGCCTTGAATCGCTTCGCGTGCTCATCCTCCTCCATTGCCAGCCGTTCAAACAGCTGCTTCGCCAGAGGGCTGACAGAATTCGCGGCGGCCGCCTGATAGTAGCCCTTCTCCCGCAGTTCGATCTTCAGGGCTGATTGCAGAGTCTCCATCCGTTTCTCGGTGTTGTCCTTCATCTCCATTCCCTCCTCTACTTTTCGATCGCACTAAGAGTAGCGACGTTTCAGTTCAGATAGCTCTCGAACGTGTGTGCGTTCTTCCTCGATGATGTCGGTCACGGCGTCACGCTCCCGCTGCGGCACAAGGTCCCTCATCTCCGAGTAGAACAGAATCGAGTCCTTCTCCGCCCCGAGGGCGAGCTGCAGCGCCTGGGCCGGACCGGCAGCACGCTTCGCCATATCCCGCGCCACCTGGTCACTGGTGAACACGGATGAGTCTATCAGCGCCCGCAGATAGCTGCCATACTCAATCTCGTCTGCCTGAGGCGTTACCGGCTCCAAGTCAGCTCTTGACCGCAACCCCTGGAAGACCTCGATATGGCGGCGTTCCATTCGTGCCAGCTTGCCGTACGTTTCCTTCAGAGCCTTGTCGGCAGCCAACTGCGACAATGACTCGTAGTAGGCAACTCCGTTTCTCTCAATGCCTACCGCAATGTCATACAACTCACCTGCTGTGAATACCGCCATCGGAACGCACCTCCTCGTTTTGGACACCTGCGCGCGAAAGAGTCCGCACGGTGGATGACCTCTCACCCGCCTTCTGACAGCCTTCGCAAAGACCTCTGAACTCCAGTACGTGGCACCTGATATGAAGCCCCGTGCGGACGGCGACGCGCTTGTCGAGATCCTGGTCGACAGGTTCCTCGACATCGATGAGGGCGCCGCATCGCTCGCAACGAAAGTGGTAGTGCGGCGCAGCGCACCCGTCATACCGGCTCATTCCCCCGATGCTCTCGTACGATCCCACTTCCCCAGTCTCGGTCAGCAGTCTCAAGTTGCGATACACCGTACCAAGGCTTATCCCGGGAATCTCACGCTTCACTTCGCCATACACCCAATCCGCAGTCGGGTGACACACGGTGCTGCGCAGAACGCGCAGGATAGCTTCACGCTGTCTCGAAGTTCTCATATCAGGACGGTAATGGTAACTGTTACTGTTTCAACACGCAAATCGTTCGCGTAATTTGTGCTGCTGAGGGGGAGCCATCAACCCGCCCTCGAACATGTCCACCACGCAACGGATTGCGCGGTGCGTTTCAGAGGGGGAATCAACGAGAGATGCGCCATCGTGCCTTGCGGGCGCACTCACACCACCACCCTCACCTCCGAGAAACCGGCAATCCCACTGGAATGGATGACAGGGCGATTCTAGTGAGGACGCATCGCGCTGTCAAACTGTCGAATCCGTCTGTGAAGGCGGCTCACAACCGTCACCCGCAGAGCCTGAGGCCAGCCTCCTCCCGAGTTCCGTTGCCTGGCTGATGTGCTCGGGGTAGTCCCTCACCTGAGCCCTCCCATCGAGCCCGCGCACCAGCAACTGGTCGAAATCCCGCACCCCCACGGCATCGAAGAAGTACTTTGCGGTGAGCAGCACTCCGTCGAACAGCTTCGGGCCGCTGGTGGCCCCCACTGCAATGAGTGCCCCTTTGCGCGACTCAAGGTCGGGCGTCCACGACTTCAGCACGCGGCGCCTCATCCAGAGTGCCTGACAGCGGTCGACCAGTGCCTTGGCCTGGCTCGTCAGACCGTAGAAGAACACCGGCGAAGCAAGGATGATGCAATCTGCCGAGACAATCACATCGTAGAGATGGCTCATATCGTCCTTGATGGAGCAGGTGCCATCTACGGCGCAGTGGTAGCACTCTGTGCACGGGAGGATTCGCAGTTCGCAGACCGGCACCTTCTGCGTCGCCGCGCCACACTCCGCGGCCCCTGCAAGCGCGGCATCAAGCAGTATCTCGGTGTTGCTGTCCCTGCGCGGGCTTCCCATAATCCCTACTACAGGCATCGATACCTCCGCTCACTATTGTCCCACCGGAAACAAAGACTACGCAACGCTGGCGGGATCTACGTCCACCACCCAGCCACGAGGCAGCCCCAGGTCGGCAAGCACGTCGCCCGGACGAGAGCCCCGCAGCGTGAGATGCCAGCGATAGCGCCCGCGCAGGCGCCGCACGAATGCCGGCGACGGGCCGGTGAGACGCAGATCCGTGGACTCAATCTCCGGCACGATTGTACCGTGCACGCGTTCCACTTCGCGGCGGCACCGGTCTTCGTCGGGGTGAGAATACATGAGGCTGACCATGGAACAGAACGGCGGATAGTAGGCTTCGCGTCGATACCGAATCTCCGCCTCGTAGAACGCCCGGTAATCGTGTGAGGCCGCGCTCTGAATGACGTAATTGTCCGGCTCGTAGGTCTGCACAACCACTCGTCCCGGCTGGACACCCCGCCCCGCACGTCCGGACGCCTGCGAAATAAGCTGAAACGCCCTTTCCGACGACCGGTAGTCAGGTACGCCCAGTCCCACATCGGCACTGATGACGCCCACCAGGGTGACACCGGGAAAATCGTGCCCCTTCGCGACCATCTGCGTCCCCACAACGACATCGACGTGCCCTCCCCGTACCGCGTCCCGCAACCCCGAGCCTCCCCTTTCGATGGCAGGCACGTCGCTATCCCAGCGGATGACCCGGGCGGAGGGGAAGGACTCCTTCACCTGCTCCGCGACGCGCTGTGTCCCGATGCCAAGAAAACGGATATTGCGGCTACGGCACCGGGGGCATAGCTCAGGAATCTTCGCAACGTAGCCACAACGATGACAGACGAGCCTGTCCCGCACCGCGTGGTGGGCAAGAGCCACCGAGCAGCGGGGACACGAGAAGACGTGGCCGCAGTGGCGACACTGAACCAGCGTGGCCGTACCGCGGCGATTGAGGAAGAGAAGCACCTGTTCCTGACGTGACAGGGTTTCGGCGATGGCGGACTGCAGTGCGCGGCTGAACAGACTGGAGTTGCCGCTACGCAGTTCGTCGCGCATGTCAACAACCTCCACGGGAGGGAGACCGACCGTGCTGCCGATGCGGTCGGGCAATGGCAGGAGCTGAGTCTCCCCGGACACGGCCCGATGATATGTCCCAACATCAGGCGTTGCGCTGCCGAGGAGAAGCACCGCCCCCGTGGCGCGTGCAATCTCCCGCGCCACATCCCGCGCGTGATAGCGAGGAGCCACATCGTCCTGCTTGTAGGTCCACTCATGTTCCTCGTCCAGAACGATGAGACCGGGACGGTGCAGCGGCGCGAATAGCGCGCTACGTGGTCCGACGACGATGTCCGCGTTCCCGCGGTTGACCCGTTCCCATTCATCGAACTGCTGTCCAGCGGTGAGGCCGCTGTGCAAGAGCGCCACGCGCCCTGGAAAGCGAGAGACGAACCGCTCCACCGTCTGAGCGGCAAGGGCAATCTCCGGCACAAGACATATCGCCTGGCGCCCCGTGGCGAGTGCATGACCGGCGGCGCGCAGATAGACCTCGGTCTTGCCGCTGCCGGTAACACCGAAGACGAGATGCTCAGAGAATGTACCGCTATCGAGCGCCGCAACGATCGGCTCAAGCGCCGCGGTCTGAGCCGAGGTGAGCACCGGCACCGGGGACGGATTCGTGGGGCAAGTTGAAAGCGTCTGTCTCCAAACACGCCTTTCTTCGAGTTGAACCAGACCGCGCGACTGCAGAGCTCGAAGCGTCGCAGGAGTGGCATGGATAGTGGCTCGCAGCTCACCGCTGGACGCGGAACCGCCGCGTGCGATGAGATGCTCCACGAGCTGGAGTTGGCGACTTGCCCTTGCCTTGCTCAGGGCTGCGCGCTCTGCCGTAAGGTGCTGAGCGTCCGCGGTGAGATAGACAATGAACTCGTTTCGAGGCCCGGCACGGCGCTCGTGCGGCAACTCGCGTCTCACGAGAACGCCTCGCTCGACGAGCGACGCGAGCGCCGTTTGCACGCCGGCGCCGTCATCCCCGGACCGCAACCGCGCTGCCGTCAACCTTCCCTGCTCGCGCACGCGTCGCACAAGGTCGGACTCCAATCCGCTGAGCCCTGCCATTGAGTCGCCATACGACTCAGCAAGCTCGTACACGACTTCAGACTGCCGCTCAACGCCCGGAGGAAGGAACAACGCAAGGGCCGGGAAGAGCGAACAAAGGTATCGCGAACTGATGAACGATGCGATGGCAAGCTGCCGTGGAGACAGCACGATGTCCGGCGATATGGAGGTGATCGGCCGCGTAGTCTCGTGTGAGGACTCGGGGGTGACCGCAACGACCACCCCCCGCACCGTCCGAGGACCGAACGGCACCCACACGAGCTGACCGGGACTGACGTCGGCCCGGTCCGGGACGCCATACGAGTAGGTGGGGCGTCCCGCCGGGGCGTCGATCGCCACCTCTGCGTACGGCATCAACCTCCGGGGGCGACGATTACTCGCCGGATTCTTCGGTCTTCTCCGCCTGCGCGGCCGGAGAGCGCTTCTCCTTGAGCCTCGCCCGTTTGGCGCTCAAGTCTCTCATGTAGTAGAGCTTCGCGCGCCTGGCCTTGCCTCGCCGAATCACCTCAACGCCATCAATGAGAGGTGACTGATACGGCAAGGTGTACTCGACGCCGACGCCATACGCAACGCGTCTCACGGTAAAACGGCCACCATCGACGCCGCGTCGAATCCGGATCACCATACCCTGAAAGTGCTGCACACGCTCTCGCTCACCTTCGCGCACGCGCACCGAAACACGCACCGTATCGCCTGGAGAAAACTGCGGAATGCCCTCATTCACCTTAGGCTTCACGATCTCTCTGATATCCATGTTCGCTCCTTGTCACTCAATGTTACTCTACTCAACAAGTCCGGTCGCCTCGCCGCGGTCGCCATGATCGACTGGCGGCGTCTCCAGGCCGAGATTTCTCCGTGATGCCCCGACAACAGCACCGGGGGCACACCCCACCCGCGAAACTGCTCCGGGCGCGTGTAGTGCGGGTACTCAAGCAGCCCGCCTGCATGTGATTCATCCGCCGCCGACTCCTCGGAGCCCAGCACTCCCGGAAGGAGCCTCACAACCGCATCCACCACAACCATCGCCGCCAACTCGCCACCGGTGAGCACGTAGTCACCGATGCTCAACTCATCCGTCGCCAGATGTTCGGACACCCGCTCATCAACCCCCTCGTAGTGGCCGCATATCAGGACCAGGTGGTCAGAGGCCGCCAGTTCCGCCGCAACAGCCTCAGTGAAGAGGCGCCCGCGAGGCGACAACAGGACAACAGGCGAATCCGCCACTCCGGTCAGACCACGAACGTACTCAACCCCCTCAAAGACTGGCTCAGGTTTGAGCACCATCCCGGCTCCACCCCCGTATTGATAGTCATCGACGGTCGCATGACGATCGTGGGTGAAATCGCGGATGTTGTGCGTGACAACTTCTACGAGGCCCTTTCCCTCAGCTCTCTTCACGATGCTGTGGCTGAAGGGCGACACAAACATCTCCGGAAAGAGGCAAAGGATATCTATGCGCATCACGGCCTCGAATCACAGGTGCCACCAAGCTGAAGATTCTACCACATACACGAGCGGAAATGAATTCGTTCGCGAGCCGGTCGCACACCCATGACCTTCGATGGATAGTGGGCTACTTGACAAACCGGATATGAAGGCCTTAAATAGGCTAGTGGGGAAAAGTGGGGAGAAAGGGAGACAAGTGTCTCGTAGGGGAAGAAACGGATGTTCTTTGGTGAGCATGTCTACAAACTAGACGACAAGGGGCGCGTCCCGCTTCCTCCGAAGTTTCGCAGGGACATGCGGGACTCTGTCGTGCTCACCAAGGCACCAGAGAAGTGCATCCGCGTCTATCCGCTCGCAGAATGGAAACGGCTTGCCGACGAGCTGGCCTCGAAGGCGGTGACTTCTGCCAGCCAACGCAAGCTCAACAGGGCCATATTCGGAACGGCCTACTCCGCCGTGTTCGACAAACAGGGTCGCATGGCGCTGCCTCTACCTCTCCGCCTTCATGCTGAGATCGGAGAATCGGTGGTGGTTGTGGGGGTCAACCAGTCGGTTGAGTTGTGGAACGAAGACCTGTGGAAGGCAGAGAAGGCGGCAGCAGAGGAACAGGCCGAGCAGATACTGGAAGGCATGGGAGGCAGTTGAGCAACGACGCACTGCCCTCGACGGCCCATGTCCCCGTGATGGTGGATGAGGCTATGGAGGCACTGAACGTTCATCCGGGCGGACGGTACGTTGATTGCACGCTGGGGGCTGGTGGTCACGCTCGCGCCATCCTGGAGAGAATCCAACCCGAAGGCCGCCTTCTCGGTATCGATGCCGACCCCGTAGCGTTGGAAACCGCGGCGCTCTTCCTCAGCGACTTCAAGTCCGCAGTTGTCCTGGCACAGTCGAACTTCGCGGAGATGGGGCAGGTGTGCCGGGAGCAGGGCTTCGCTGCGAACGATGGAATCCTGTTCGATCTCGGAGTGTCTTCGATGCAACTCGACATTGCGGACAGGGGGTTCAGCTTCCAGCGCGAGGCGCCTCTGGACATGCGCTTCGACACGACTTCGGGGCCGAGTGCGGCAGACATAGTCAATCACTACAGCGAGCAGGAGTTGGCTCGCATACTGTGGGAGTACGGAGAAGAACGCTACTCCCGCCAAATCGCGCACAGGATCGTGGAACAAAGACCGATCCTGTCCACATTACGACTTGCGCACCTTGTGCAGCAGGTCCTGGGCAGCAGGCGTGGCCGAATCCATCCTGCCACCCGCACATTCATGGCTCTTCGCATCGCGGTGAACAGGGAACTCGAAAACCTCAAGGTAGCACTGGACCAGTCGAAAAGCCTTCTGCGCACCGGTGGAAGACTTGTGGTCATCAGCTACCACTCCCTGGAAGACCGCATCGTGAAGCAGTTCATGCGTGCGGAAGCGGCGGAACACGCCTTCTCCCTCATTGCGAAGAAGGTCATTCGACCTACTTCCACGGAGCTTCGCTCCAACCCCCGCAGCCGCAGTGCGCGGCTCAGAGTCGCTGAGTGTCTCGCGTAGGCACGGACTGCGCCTCGGCGACTGGCGCAATCTTTAGGAGGTGAATATGGCCAAAGGGATTATTACCGCTATAGATGTAGGCACCACCAAGATAGCCACGATTGTGGCCAATGTCCGTAGCCAGGATGACATCGAAGTCCTGGGGGTGGGCGTTGTCCCGAGCCACGGACTGCACAAGGGCATCGTCGTCAACATGGACGAGGCGAAAGACGCGATTGCCACCTCCATCCAGGAGGCACAGAAGATCAGCGGCATGAGGGTCGACTCCGTGTACGTAGGCGTGACGGGCCGCCACATCAGCAGTATCAACAATAAGGGAGTGGTGGCCATCCCGCGCGCCGATCGCCTCGTCAGGTCGGACGACCTGCAGAGAGTGCTGGCCGCATCCAGGAACGTCGCCGTGCCCGAGGGGAAGAAGCTGCTCCATGCGATTCCGCGCTACTACACCCTTGACGGCGAGGAGAGGGTGAAGCAGCCGGTGGGGATGCACGGAACCAGGCTTGATGTCGAGACTCACATCATCACCGCCTCGGTATCGTCGGTACAGAACCTGGTGAAGGTCATCCGAAGCATCGGCGTGCAGGTTGAAGACCTGGTCCTGGAGCCGCTGGCCAGCGGCGAAGCTGTTCTGACGGCGCAGGAGCGCGAGAGCGGCATCATCATGGCCGACCTCGGCGGCGGGACCACAGACATCGCGGTTTTCAAGGACGGAGATATCTATCACACCGCGATAATACCGGTGGCCGGCTACCAGATAACAAGTGACATCGCTATCGGACTCGGTCTTCCCTTCCACGTTGCAGAGCGCATGAAGAAGACCTACGGAAACGTGACCCCCGGACTGGACGTGGGAAAAGAGCAGGAACTCACAGGCATCGAAAACGGCCATACCGCCTCCTATCGTGAGCTGTGCGATATCGTGCGTTCCCGGATGGAAGAGCTGTTCGAACTGATCCTGCTCGAGCTGCCCACCACCGACTACCAGCGACTCGCCCCGTGCGGTCTGGTCCTGACCGGCGGCACGGCAAACCTCGCAGGGCTGGTGGAGTTGGGCAGGGAACAGATCAAGATGCCGGTACGGAGAGGTGCTCCGCTCGGCAGTGGCGTCTATGGCATCACGGACATTCTTCGCGATTCTGCCTACGCAACGACCCTTGGGCTCGTGTTGTGGCAGGCTCGAAGCCGCGAGCCTTCGGCGTGGCAGGGCAAGCGGCCGGGTATGTTCGGTGGCCTAGGCAAACTGCTGCGGAAACTCTTCCGGGGTTAGGTTCGGAACGTCGACCAGTAGCTAAAACAAGGAGGAAGAAATGGCTAAGACAACTTACACACCGGCCCCGGCCCGAATCAAGGCGATCGGCATCGGCGGCGGTGGCACGAACGCAATCAACCGCATGATTAGAGAGGGCATCCGCGGCGTAGAGTTCATCGCGATGAACACGGATGCGCAGGCATTGGCTCTGGCAGAGGCCCCGACCAGGATCCAGTTGGGTGAGAAGCTGACGCGCGGCCTCGGCGCGGGCGGAGACCACCGGGTCGGTTACAAAGCTGCCGAGGAGAGCAAACAGACGATTCAAGAGGTGGTTGAAGGGGCGGACATGGTGTTCGTTGCCGCAGGAATGGGGGGCGGCACCGGGACCGGCGGCATTCCCGTCGTGGCGCAGACCGCCAAGGAATCGGGCGCTCTCACCATCGCAGTAGTCACCAAGCCCTTCAAATTCGAGGGAGGCCACCGCATCGAGGTCGCAGACGAGGGTATCATGAACCTCACCGAGAAGGTCGATACGCTCATCATCATCCCGAACGACCGGCTGCTGCAACTGTGTGACAACAAGACCACTGTGGACGCAGCGTTCAGAATGGCGGACGATGCGCTCCTCCTGGGCGTTCAGGCTATCTCAGAGGTAGTCACTGTCCCCGGACTGATCAACCTCGACTTCGCCGACATCAAGTCCGTCATGAAGGATGCGGGACCCGCATGGATGTCAGTCGGACGCGGCACGGGACAGAACCGGGCGGTCGAGGCTGCGAAGGCGGCCCTGGCGAGCCCTCTGCTTGCCGCGCAGGTCACGGGAGCGAAGGGCGTGCTGTTCAACATCACCGGTGGGCCCAGCCTCACCCTGTTCGAGTGCAACGAGGCTGCGAGCGTCATCAGCGACGCAGTCGATCCCAGGGCCAATATCATCTTCGGCGTTGTGTTCGACCCCAAGCTGGACAGTGAGCTCAAGATTACGGTCATCGCGACCGGATTCACGAGCCAGTACGGTAAGGGCTCGCCCGATACCGAGGAACTCAGGAGGCTCATGAAGGGCGGCGGAGAAACGCTGGACGTACCCTCCTTCCTGCGCCGCAGCCAGCGGCATGCAGGAGGCCAGCTTTCCGAGGCGCTGAGGGGCCGGCCCGAAGTGACTCCCCAACCATCCCGCCTCTCATGGCAATAGTCTAGTTCTCGCCGGGGGATGGCCCCAAGGGGCCATCCCCCGCCACGATGGCAGCGACTCAGAAGTCGCTTGTGACCCACTATATATGGTGGTAGAATGAACGGATACCACAAGAAGTGGGGGCTGCCACATGAAATGCCCGTTTTGTGGGGCACCGGAGTCGCGGGTAATCGACTCTCGTGGCCTCGATGAAGAGGTGAGGCGGAGGAGGGTCTGCTCCACGTGCGGAGGGCGCTTCACTACCTCAGAACGTGTACAGAATCACGCCCTCTTCGTGGTCAAGAAGGACGGACGCCGCGAGGCATACGACCGCGAGAAGCTCGCCGCCGGGATACGGAAGGCGTGCGAGAAGCGCCCCCTCCCCATGGGATCGGTCGATAAGCTCATCACAAGCGTCGAGGAACGCCTCCACGAGCTGGGCAGAGCCGAGATATCGAGTTCGACGATCGGCGACCTCGTGATGGATGAACTCGAGAAGGTCGACCACATCGCCTACATCCGATTCGCCAGCGTCTATCGCGAATTCGCCGACATCGGCGCTCTCAAAGAGGCGCTGGACAGTCTGTCGGCAGGACAGAAGACACGACATTCTCCTGCTGACAATCCGGACCCATCGCATCAGTAGCAGGAAGGAGACCAGCGCACCATGGCACGCCGCTCGACCAGCAAGGAGAACCCTCCCGTCACCACCGACAATGTCGCCAGGGCAGTGTTCTCCGCGGCCGAGTCCGTCGGAGTCACCGACAGAGAACTCCTTGAGCAGCTCACCGAGAGGGTCAGCGAGCAACTTGGCGTCGCGCGTCCCCTTCCCGGAATGGAGGAACTGGTGTCTGTGAAACCCGCGACGGCCCCGCGCAGGACAGGCGCATCACGCGCTCCGGTGACGCCCCTCAGAGTCGTCCCTGCGCAACAGCCCGTCGCCACGGCGCCCGGCCTCGCGCTCTCAGGCAACGCGATGACAGTGCTCAAACGCCGATATCTCGCTAAGGGCGACGACGGCTCGGTGGTCGAGGCGCCGGATGAGTTGTTCAGGCGAGTTGCCCGCCACGTGGCCCACGCCGAGGTCCTCTTCGTCCCGGGCGCCGATGAGCAGCTCTGGGAGGAGAGGTTCTACCGGGCGATGACCAGCCTCGAGTATCTGCCCAATTCCCCGACCCTGATGAACGCGGGGCGTGAGCTGGGGCAGCTCTCCGCATGCTTCGTGCTTCCAGTTGAGGACTCCATGGAGTCCATCTTCGATGCGGTGAAATACACAGCTCTCATTCACAAGAGCGGTGGCGGGACCGGCTTCTCATTCTCGCACCTGCGTCCACAACAGGACCGGGTCGGGAGCACCGGCGGCGTCGCCAGCGGCCCTCTCTCCTTCATGCAGGTATTCGACAAGACAACAGACGTCATCAAACAGGGTGGGATGAGAAGAGGGGCCAACATGGCCATACTGGACGTCACCCACCCGGATATCAAACGCTTCATCACCGTCAAGAAGGAGCCGGGAATCCTGACCAACTTCAATCTCTCCGTGGGCGTGACCGATGAATTCATGCAGGCGGTCCGCGCCGACGGAGAGTACGACCTGCTGAACCCGCGGACCCGGGAGGCAGTCGAGCGCATCCGAGCAAGGGACGTGTTCGACCTCATCGTGGACATGGCCTGGCAGTCGGGAGACCCGGGCATTGTCTTCCTGGATGAGATCAACCGATACAATCCAACGCCGCATCTTGGCCGGATTGAGAGCACCAACCCGTGCGGCGAACAACCGCTCTTGCCATATGAGTCGTGCAACTTGGGCTCCGTCAATCTTGCGCGCATGGTAAGCCGCACCGCCTCTCGCGCTGAAATCGACTTCAAGCGGCTGGAGGAGGTCGTCAGGATGGCGGTGAGGTTCCTCGACGACGTCATCGAGGTCAACCGGTTCCCGCTCCCTGAGATACGAGAGAGAACCCTCGCCACACGGAAGATCGGGCTGGGGGTCATGGGCTTCGCCGACTTCCTGCTGCAATTGGGCATCCCCTACAACAGCGAGGAAGCGCTGTCTGCTGCCGAGCGCGTCATGGAATTCATTTCGGATACCGCAAACAAGGCGTCGGCTGACCTCGCCCAAGAGCGCGGGGCGTTTCCGGCGTTCAATGGGAGCGTATATGACAGGACCGGGCAGCCGATCTATCGCAACGCATCGCGCACCACCATCGCGCCGACGGGCAGTCTGAGCATACTGGCCAACTGCTCCAGTGGCATCGAACCGCTCTTTGCCCTGACGTACCAGCGTCACATCCTAGACGGGGAGGACTTCCTGGAGGTCAACCCCTTCTTCGAGGAGACGGCCCGTGAGCGGGGATTCTACAGTGAGAAATTGATGAGAGCGCTCGCCGGAGGCGAGCATCTGCGAGACATGGAAGACATCCCGGAGGACGTCAAGAAGACGTTCGTGTGTGCCTATGACATATCTCCCGAATGGCATGTCTCGATGCAGGCAGCCTTCCAGCGGCACACCGATAGTGCTGTCTCCAAGACGGTCAATTTCCCCAGGACCGCAACGAGAGAAGATGTGGCGACCGTCTACCTGCAGGCGTTCGAACAGCATCTCAAGGGCATCACCATCTACCGCGACGGGAGCCGAAGCGACCAGGTGCTCACCACGGGAGCGGCCAGAACCGCTGAGAAGGTCAGCATCGTGCCGCGGGCGCGACCCAAGGTCACACGTGGGGTGACCGAACGGGTGAACACCGGCTGCGGCAACATGTACGTGACCATCAATTTCGATGACCAGGGTGTCTGCGAAGCGTTCGCGACGCTGGGAAAGGCTGGAGGATGCGCAGCGGCGCAACTCGAAGCCACCAGCAGGCTGATCTCGAATGCGCTGCGGTGCGGCCTCGACCTGGGCGCCATCGTGAAGAACCTGCGCGGTATCCGCTGCCCATCCATCTCATGGGAACAAGGGAAGGCGGTTATGTCCTGTGCCGATGCGATTGCCGGAGTGCTCGAGAAGTACGTCGGAGACGGAGAGACAGCGGGTGTCCACACCCGGGAGACCGGCCCTGGTGGCCAGTGTCCGGAGTGTGGAGGCGGCCTGATTCACCAGGAGGGCTGCAGCATCTGTACGTCGTGCGGCTACACGAAGTGTTCATAGGGTGATCACGAGGAGACAGACACGGTGACAACGAGCAGGGGGCACTACTACGCGGGACTGCAGCAGATTGCCGCCGTCGCGAATGCAGGCCTCACCCTGCGCCGCACCTGCAACGCCGTCGCGAAGATCATCGCCGTCTCGATGGATATGACCGGCTGCAGGGTGCTGCTCCTCAACACGAAGAAGGACTATCTCACCACCGTCGGCTCGTTCGGCCTCAGCGACCTGTACCTCCGCAAGGGCCCTCTTGATGCGCGAAAGAGCCTGCCTGAGGTCCTGGAGGGACGAATCGCCGTGGTGCAGCACGCGCCCACTGACGCGCGGGTGCAGCATCCCGAGGTTGCTGAGTCGCAGCACGTGGTGACTATCGTCGCTGCCCCTATCGTGCGCAAGCCCGACATGGTGGGCGAGGTGCGCGCCTATTCCAGACAGCCACGCACTCTGTCGGAACTGGATGAGGATTTCCTGCGATCGGCAGCCAACGTATGCGCGGTGCTGTTCGAGCGGGCCGAACTCAGTCAGTTCAGAGACCGCGTGAAGAAATCCTGCGCCAAGCGAGCCACGGCGCTCCCCGCCCAGATGCCGCCAACCTCACTCAAGCCGACAGAGTTCGCGCACGAGAGTGAGGCTGAGTTCGCCAGTCTGCTTGACTTCTACCAGATAGAGTGGTTATACGAACCGCGTTCGTTCCCACTCGCGTGGAACGGCGACGGCATCTCCTTGATGTTCACACCTGACTTCTATCTCCCCGAGCTGGACATGTACATCGAGCTCACCACCATGAAGCAGGACCTCATCACCCAGAAGAATCGCAAGGTGCGCAAGCTCCGCGAGATGTACCCCGACATCAACGTCCGGCTGCTGACGCGAAAAGACTTTGCGCGCCTGCTGTCGAAGTACGGCTACGGACCGCAGGGAGATGCAAAAGTCGAGGGCGTTGGCCGGGTGCTGTACAGCCAGACACAGATTCAGCGCCGCGTGCGCTCCCTGGCACGACGGATATCCCGCGACTACGCGGGCCAGCGCATCGTCATGATAGGAGTGCTTAAGGGAGTGGTGTGCTTCATGTCCGACCTCATGCAGCACATCTCCATCCCGGTCAGAGTGGATTACATGGACATCTCCCACTATGGAGGCGACGGAGAGATCGTCAAGATAACGCGCGACCTCGATGCGCCCATCGTCGGCGAACACGTTCTGATGGTGGAGGACATAGTCGACACCGGGATGACACTCAACTACGTTCTCGCTCACCTCACATCCCACAAGCCGGCGACCCTCCGGGTGTGCACATTGTTGGATCGCACCCCCCGTAGGCTTGCGAACGTAAGACTGGACTATGTAGGCTTTGAGATTCCCGACGAATTCGTCGTGGGCTACGGACTCGACTACAAGGACGAGTACCGCAACCTGCCGTTCATCGGGATACTGAAGCAGGATTAGGCAGCAATGGGAAATGCCGACATGTGCCGCAGCCAGCTGACGCTCCTGATTCCGCGAAGCGTCATAGAGCAGACAGTGGAGCGCCTGGCGGCGCAGATTACCGAGGACTACCGCGACAGACAACTGGTCGCGGTCGGCATCCTGAAAGGCGCCTTCATCTTCATGGCCGACCTCGTCCGTCGGCTGTCCATCCCGCTCGAAGTGGATTTCATCACAGTCTCAAGCTACGGCAGCAGCACCGAGAGTTCTCGCATAATCACTCTGCGCCAGGACCTGACGACGGACATCAGGGGCAAGCACGTCCTCGTGATTGAGGACATCGTCGACAGTGGCCACACGGTGCGCTACGTACTCGAGCACCTTGCTGCCGCCGGCGCGGCGTCTGTGCGCCTCTGCGCGCTGGCCGATAAGCCGTCGCGCCGTGAGGTGAGCGTCCGATTAGACTACCTTGGCTTCACCGTGCCCGACCGGTTCGTCGTGGGTTACGGACTCGATTTCGACAACAAGTTCAGGTACCTGCCTGACATCTATGCGCTGGAGAGTGATGCCTCACACAGCTAACCTCATCCGCGTGGCGAGAGGCGAGTTGCCCGCGGACCTCGTGCTGCATAACGCTCAGGTTGTCAACACAGTAACGGGCTCCATCGACCGAGCGGATGTGGCGATATACGAAGGCATCATTGCAGGCGTGGGAATCTACAAGGAGGGACGCGAATACGTCGACCTTGACGGCGACTACCTGCTCCCCGGGCTGATAGATGGACACACACACATAGAGAGTTCCATGCTCCACCCCGCCCGCTACGCGGAGGCGGTCGTACCGAGAGGCACTCTGACACTCGTGACCGACCTTCACGAGATTGCGAATGCGTGCGGTCTGGATGGAATCGAGTTTGCCATCCGCTGGAGCTACCGCATCCCTCTCGACATGCTGTTCATGGCGCCATCCTGCGTGCCTGCCACTCCGCTTGAGACGTCGGGGGCCGAACTGGGGCCAGCCGCCATCCGGCAACTGCTCGCTCGCCCGGAGGTGATTGGGCTCGGAGAGGTGATGAACTACCCCGGCGTCCTCCACGCCTCCCCGGACGTGCTGGACAAGCTCGAAGCGGCGAAGGGAAGGCCCATCGACGGACACGCGCCCGGCCTCCGAGGCATGGACCTGAACGCATATCTGGCGGCCGGCATCATGTCCGACCACGAATGTACGACCCGCGAGGAAGCGGAGGAGAAGCTGCGCAAGGGCATGTGGCTCATGATTCGTGAGGGCTCATCCGAGAAGAACGTCGAGGAACTTCTCCCCGCGGTGACCGACAATACCTTCCACCACTGCATGTTCGTCGTGGACGACAGGACCGCAGCGGACCTCGCACACGAGGGGGATATCGACCACGTGGTCCGCAGAGCCATCTCTCTGGGCATGAACCCGATTCGCGCCATCCGGCTCGCCACATACACCCCTGCCCGGTACTTCCGCATGTTCGACCGGGGCTCCATCTCTGCTGGAAAGATCGCGCACTTAGTCACCGTTCGAGACCTCCGCAGCTTCGTCGTCGACCGGGTATTTCACCGCGGCAGGCTCGTAGCTCAGCGTGGTGAACCGCTGTTCGGCGTGACGCCCGACTCACGCGAGCTTGCAGATACCGTTCGACTGGCGCCAACACAACTGGAATCCCTCCGGATTCCGCGCACCGGCAGTGAATTCCCCGTCATCGAACTTGTGCCCGGACAGATAGTCACCCGGAAGCGAATCATGGCGCCGGCAATTCGAGACGATGCGTTCGTATCCGATGTCGCCCGTGACATACTCAAGGTGGTGGTGGCGGAACGTCACAGGGGCACAGGGAATGTCGGCAAGGGATTCGTCACCGGTTTCGGGCTGCAACGGGGCGCGCTGGCCAGTACGATCGGACACGACTCTCACAATGCCATCTGCGTGGGAGTGGCGGATGAGGATATCGCGGGAGCCATCGACGCGCTGCAACACATGCAGGGCGGACTGGTTGTCTTCGCCGACGGCGCGGTCAAAGCTGCTCTTCCCCTGCCCATCGGCGGGCTGCTCTCGCCGGAGCCACTCGCCATGGTGATCGAGGCTCAGACAGAGTTGGAGGAGGCAGCGCGACAACTGGGAGTGACCCCCCAGTCGCCGTTCTCGCTGCTGTCCTTCCTTGCGCTTCCGGTCATCCCCGAGTTGCGCGTCACCGACCTTGGCGTCGTGGACGTCGCCACATGTCAAGTAATCGCTTAGCCTTCCTGCGCTCTATCCCAACAGTGCGCGTGCGATGACCAGCTTCTGCACTTCGCTGGTGCCCTCGTAGATTTCAAGTATCTTCGCATCGCGGTAGTACCGCTCGATGGGAAGGTCTTTCATGTAGCCATAGCCGCCATGTATCTGGAGCGACTTCCGCACCACATCCATGGCCGCATTCGCTGCGAAGAGCTTCGCCTGCGCGACTTCTTTGGTGAACCGCGCTCCGCTATCGGCCAGCCTCGCCGCCCTGTAACCCATGAGCCACGCGGAGTCAACCTCGTTGGCCATGTCGACAAGCATCCACTGAATGCCCTGAAACTCGCTGATGGGTTGTCCGAACTGCTGTCGCTGCTTCGAGTAGGCGATGGCCGCATCCAGTGCCGCCGAGGCTACACCGACGCCCTGGCCTGAAACGTCGAGGCGCCCTTCATCGAGAATGGAGAGCGCGATACGCATGCCCTTGCCCACCTCACCAACCTGATTCTCAACAGGGACACGCACATCGTCGAACACGAGTTCCGCCGCGCTTTCCGCTCTGATGCCGAGCTTGTCCTCGACCTTGCCGATGCTGAAGCCGGGCATTCCCTTCTCGATGATGAACGCCGTGATTCCCTTACTACCAAGTTGCTTGTCGACGGTGGCGAACAAGAGGACGATGTCCGCTCTGTCACCATTCGAAATGAAGCACTTAGCACCATTGATGACCCAAAAATCGCCATCACGGCGCGCTACCGTGCTCATGCGAGAGATGTCGCTACTGGCCTCGTGCTCCGTGAGTCCATACGCGCACAGCTTCTCTCCTTTTGCAGCCGGCACTACGTAGCGTCTGCGCTGGTCTTCATTACCGAACTGAAAGAGTCCGCTCAGCGCCAGTCCCATGTGCGTACCCATGATGGACGCCACCGAGATGCTCGCCCGTGCCAACTCGATGGACATCAGGTAAGCGTCCATGAGAGAGCCTCCCTGTCCACCGTATTCCTCAGGAACAGTCAGTCCCGTCAACCCCACTGAGGCCATCTTCTTGAACGCCTCATAGGCAAGCTCGTTCCGCCGGTCCCATTCGTCCGCGCAGGGCGTGATTTCACTCTCCACGAAATCCTTCATCTGCTGCCGGAACATACGTTCCTGCTCGGTCAACAGGATGTCCATCATCTCGTCTACCTCCGTTAGCCAGTAGTCGAAGTGGGTTGACAACTGCTCCCACGTTCGTTTTCTGAGTATACCCCCCCATCATGCGGATTGACAGACCCGAGAACGGTGTCTACAGTAGGGAATCACGATGAGTACTGAGAGAATGCAAGAACGGTTCTGCGTCATCGCTGACGACCTGACCGGAGCCATGGACACTGGAGTCGGGCTGGCGCAGGCAGGGCTATCCGCCGTCATCACCTTCTCCTCCACGACCCAGATTGCATCGGATGCGGTCGTCGTGACAACGGACAGTCGTGCAGAGTCGGCCTCCGAAGCGTACCGGCGGGTGAAGGCCGCCGGAGAGCGCTTCCGCGACTACTTCATCTACAAGAAGGTGGATTCAACCCTTCGGGGCAACGTGGCGGCCGAACTGCAGGCCCTGCTCGACGTTACCGCCGCACCTCACGCGGTGATGTGTCCGGCGTTTCCCGCCATCAAGCGCACGGTTGTGAACGGCATCCTGCTGGTTGACGGCGTGCCGGTGCACCAGACGAGCTTCTCCCGCGATCCCGTCAGTCCGGTAACTCGCTCCGACATCATCGAATTGCTGCGTGCCGGTTCGGGCATAGGCGCCCTGAACCTGAAACTCGATGACGTGGAACGCGGACCTGTGCACCTCGCCGAACGCATCAGGGAAAGCGCCTCCAGGGTGGTCGTCGTGGACGCAGTTGAGGACAGGCATCTGCGCTGCATTGCGGATGCGCTGGCTACGAGCTCGGAGCGGCTGCTCCCATGCGGGTCCGGAGGCCTGGGGGCGCATGTACCGCTTGCGTTCGGCTACTGCGTCGGGGAACGTGACCTGCCGCCTGCTCCCGCCGGCCCCGTGCTTCTCGCCGTGGGCAGTCGGAACGACGTGAGCGTCAGGCAATTGCAGCGGGTGCTGGACACCATCAATCCTCCGCTCATACGTGTCGAGCCGAACGAGTTCCGGAGCAGAGCTGGTCGCGCGTCACGGGCGAATCAGCTTGCCTCGAAGATAGTGCAGCTGTTCTCGGAGAGCAGGGTCGTGGTGTTAAGCTCTAGCTTGAGCGACTACGCGCCACAATTGCGCCACACGATGGCTCCGGTTCTGGGTGCCGTCGTCTCGAGGGTACTCGCAAGCTGCACGCTTGCGGGGCTGTTCCTGTCGGGAGGGGACGTTGCCCGCGCGGTATGTGGCGAGGAGGGAATTCAGGCCTTGCGGATCCTCGGGGACCTGCAGCCGGGCGTCATCGTCGGCGAGGCCGTCGGCGCCCGGTATGAGGGCGTCCGCGTTATCACGAAGGCCGGAGGCTTTGGGAACGAAGAGGCGATGACACAGGCCATCCAGCACTTCACTCAAGGAGCGTGACCATGACTACGTACAAACCCCTGCTGGCAATCACGATGGGCGACCCCGCCGGAGCCGGTCCGGAGATAGTTGTGAAGGCGCTCAACTCCCCGGAAGTCCGCCCTATCTGCCGTGGACTGGTCATTGGTGACGCCGGCGTGATGCGCGCCGCCGCCGAGATTGTCGGCATACCGATGGAGATTCACGCAGTGTCATCACCAGACGAGATGCTTTCGGGCGAGCGCGTACTAAACGTACTCGACCTGAAGGATGTCGACCTGTCGAACCTCGTCCGAGGTCGTGTCAGCGCCAGCGCGGGGAAGGCGGCATACGACGCTATCGAGAAGGGCACTCTCCTCACACTGGAGGGAACAACCGACGCCATTGTGACGTCCGCGTTGAACAAGGATGCATTGAACCAGGCGGGGTACCACTTCCCCGGCCACACACAGATACTCGCTCACCTGTGCGGCGTGAGCGACGCGGTCATGATGCTGACGGCAGACAACCTTCGAATCGTGCACGTGTCCACACACGTCTCGCTTCGACAGGCGTGCGACCTTGTTACGAAGGAGCGTATTCTGCGGGTGCTGCAACTTGGCGTGGACGCCACCAGGTCGATGGGCGTGGAGAAGCCTCGCGTCGTTGTCCCCGGGCTGAATCCGCACTCGGGTGAAGGAGGGCTATTCGGAACCGAGGAGGCAGACCACATAATCCCTGCGATAGAAGAGGCGAAGTCTCTCGGCTTCGACGTGAGAGGACCGCTGCCACCTGACACCGCCTTCCTGAGAGCGTATCGTGGCGAATTCGACCTCGTCATCGCCATGTATCACGATCAGGGGCACATCCCCATCAAGATGGCCGGATTCGAGAAGGGCGTCAACGTGACGCTGGGCCTGCCCATCATCCGAACTTCGGTGGACCACGGAACGGTCTTCGGGAAGGCCGGCAAGGGCACGGCCGACCCGACGAGCATGATTGAGGCCATCAAACTGGCGACAACGATGTGTCGTACCGCACGGGACTCATCTGCGCGGCGGTGAACCCGTCCGCGCGATATGCCGGGCCAGGAAGTCAGCTCTGCGCTTGAGGTGCATCAGCGCCCGAACGGCCCGCTCGGGACTTGGAAACGCGAGCGTGGTTCCCGTGCTCTCAAGAGTTCTTCGCACTTCCTCGAAGTGCATGCCATACATGAAGTAGACGAAGGGCTTGTCCGGGAAGTCACGGGCAACATCGCGAATCATCGCCAGGTGCTCATCGCCCAGCCTCGGCTCGTACGCGCTGATTACGGCCATCGCCGCGTGTACCTTCGGGTCTGAGAGCACGTGTCGCAGAACAGTGGTCTCCATCTCCTGTCGTGAATGGCCCATGATGGATACGCCAGGCCATATGTCCACCGGGTTTCCAACGCCAAGCCATTCGGGGGAAAGCGCCTTAAGTGCCGCCATGGTCGGCTCGGAGAACTCCACCAGGTCCATGCCATAACGGCCACATGCATCGGCAGCGATGATGCCGAAACCGCCGGTGTACGTGGTCACACCGATGCCATTACCCTTCGGAGGAGGGAGTCTAAGAAACGCGCGCGCCGCGTCCGACAATTCCTCGATATCGTTCACCCGTATGGCCCCCGCGTCCCGCAAGGCAACGTCCCACAGCAGGTCGCTGCCGGTCATCGCGCCTGTGTGTGACTGGACGGCACGGGCGGACTGGGCTGAGCGCCCGGTCTTGATGCACAGAATCGGCTTCTTCAGCGCGACACGGCGCACAGCCGCCAGGAAACCCTTGGCGTCGGGCATTCCTTCGACATGGAGCACTACAACCCGTGTGTCCGGATCCTGCTCGAAGTAGTGCAGGCTGTCGACCGCATCAACATCGCACGCATCACCGACATCGACGACCTTGCCAACAAGTCTTATGTCATTCAGCCCAACGAATGTGCCACCGGTTTGTGAGACGGTCCCGATTCCATTCACCTCCATGGGAATGCGGATGTACGACGTGCTCATTTTCAGATGAGCGTTGGCCACGCCGAACGTGTTCGGGCCCAGTATGCGCGCCCCGGCGGCTTTCGCCATGTCCACTATCCGCCGCTGAAGCTGTGGCCCTTCTACGTCATCTGCATCCGCGAACCCCTGGGTGATGATGACAATTGCCTTGATGCCTTTTTGAAGGCAGTCCTGGACAACCGGAACTACGAGATTCCTCGGCAGACTGATGAGCGCAACGTCGGCAACCTCCGGAATCTCCCCAACCGTCGCATAGGTCTTCACGCCGAGTATCTCCGTTGCGTTGGGATTGACGGGATACAGGCGGCCTTGGTACCCGTAGTGGAGTAGGTTCTCAAGCAGGTTGTACGCCTGCGGGCCGGTCTGCCGGGATATTCCAACGGCAGCAATCGACCTGGGCTCCAGGAAGAGTTTCATCTGTTCAACGACACTCATGCGGTCATTCTCCTTGACTGTGTGGTGGACAGCACATGTTCTCTGACATTGACAGACCTGTCAATCCGGTCGCTGCATGTCGCGCCGGGTCGAACCCTGTCTGATAGACTTCACGTCAGCCGAAGAACGTTCCAGGTATGGAGGGCCGAGTTGTCTGACGAGAGACGAAGCGAACTCCGCGCAGTGTTTCACCCGCGTTCCATCGCCGTTGTAGGTGCATCATCCGACCCGCGTAAATCAGGGGCAAAATGGGTCACAGGGCTGCGCGCAGCGGGCTATGCGGGCGCCATCTATCCGGTAGCAGCGAGCGGGGGACGCATCGCCGGCCTGGACATCTACCCGAGCCTGTCCGCAGTACCCGGCGGCGTGGAGTATGTGATCGCCTCGGTACCGGCCCGGTCGGTACTGCAGCTTCTGGACGAATGCATCTCGAAGAGAGCGAGCTTCGTACACTTCTTCACGGCAGGCTTCAGCGAGACAGGCTCGTCCGAGGGAGAGGACCTCGAGCGCCACATGCTGGAAGTCGCCCACAGGGGCGGCCTCCGCATCATCGGTCCAAACTGCATCGGCAATTTCTGTCCTGCGGCGGGGATTCCACTCGGTCCAGTGCCGGCGGGCAAGACAGGCCTGCCGGGCACAGTCAGCTTCATCTCGCAGAGTGGGGGCATGGGAGCCAAACTCGTAGAGTACGGCTTTGGACGTCAGATACGTTTCAGCAAAGGCATCAGTGTGGGTAACTGCATCGATCTCGATACAAGCGATTTCCTCGACTACTTCGCGCATGACGAGGACACGCGCTTCATTGGAGCCTACCTGGAGGGAACGAGAAGCGGTAGGCGACTATACGAGTCGCTCCGCAGAGCCAGCGCAGCCAAGCCGACCGTCATACTGAAGGGAGGCCGTACCGAGGCGGGCTCCGCCGCCGCGAGGTCTCACACCGGGTCGCTTGCCAGTTCAGCCCCTGTGTGGAGCGCAATGCTGCATCAGGCAGGGGCCATCGAGGCGCGTAACCTGGAGGAACTGGCCGATTGTCTACTGCTGCTGCAGCAGTTGGGGCCGATCCGCACACGCAACGTCGGGATTGTGGGAGGACTCGCTGACGGAGGTGGAGGCATCTCCGTGTCCGGCAGCGACGCCTGCAATGACAACGGCCTCTCCGTGCCGCCGCTTCATCCCCGGACCAGAGAGCGCCTGCTCGACTTGATCGGAGAGGTCGGCAGCATCCTGAGAAACCCGGTCGATGTGAGTCCCGCTCAGTTCAGGGGGCTCGACGTGCTGCACGAGGCCATCCGCGTGGTCGCCTCCGACGACGGCATCGATCTCCTGATCATCCAGGAGGACGTTGACATCATGCACTCCTTCCTCGGGGTAGATGAGACCCGCGAAGTCAACGAGTTCCTGGTGAAGCTGCCCCAAGAGACGACCAAGCCGATCGTCATCGTCCTTCCGGTGGGCTCTACCGAGTCACACCGGGTGGCGGTGGAGGAGCAGGTCCTTGCGGCAGGCATTCCGGTGTTTCCCACGATGGCGCGGGCAGCCAGGGCTGTGTCCCTGGTCAGCGGACGACCGGGCTGACCACCCCTTCCGTTGCTTTACAAGTAACAGCGCGCCGGACTATAATCGACACCTATGCCCCTTTCTGAATGCACCCGCGCGTGTGCCTCTCTGGCCCGAGTACTCACTATCATCGACTCCACATCGAAGCACAGCTATGTGGTGGGCGGGTTCGTTCGCGACAGCCTCATGGGGCGTACGGCGAGAGACATCGATGTCGTCGTGGCGGATGACCCCTTCGCTGTTGCGCAGCACGTCTCCCGAGAGCTCGGCGCTACTTTCGTCCCACTGAACCAGGAGCACTGCATCGCACGCGTGGTGTATACCTCGCAGCAACAGGCAGAGGTCGACTCCAACGCTCCCGGTGAGGGCGCACTCGTGGTCGACTTCGCCCGGTACGACGGCCGCGTCGAGGACGACCTTGCCAGGCGGGACTTCACAGTGGATGCCATGGCCGTCCCCACAGCTGTCATCCTTGCGAATCTGTCCGAACAGGGCGCGCTCCGCGGAGACATCACAGGCTGTGTCGTGGACCCACTGGGCGGGCTGCACGACCTGGAGGACGGAGTAATCCGTGCGTCCGGGCCGGATGTATTTCGGCAGGACCCCGGTCGCTTGCTTCGTGCCGTTCGGCTCGAGCGAGAGCTGGGATTCACCATCGACGCGCAGACTGAGTCAGCGATTCGTGAGTGTGCGCACATGGTCTCCAGAGTAGCTGCAGAGCGAACGCGCGAGGAACTGCTGAAGCTGCTGGCGCTGCCGCACGCCGCGGACAGCATACGCCGCCTCGATAGCCTCGGTTTGCTTGTGGCCGCGATTCCGGAGCTAGGAACGTGCAGGGACGTGGAACAGCCTACCTGCCATTTCTGGGACGTACTGGAGCACTCCATCCAGACCGTTGCCACATACGAGTTTGTGACCGGACAGGCAGACTGGAAATACGGCAACGATGAGATGCTTGAGCTTGTGCCGGATGACCCGGCCTACCGCATGTATCGCGCCTCCCATGTCTCGCTCGAGGCATCCAGGTCCACACTCATCAAGCTTGCGTGCCTGTTGCACGATGTGGCCAAGCCGCAGACAAAGTCGCTCGAGGACACCGGGCGTTCACGCTTCCTGGGTCACTCAAAGGAGGGGGCGGCCCTTGCCAGGGACATCCTGCAGCGGCTTCGTTTCAGCGCGCAGGAGGCCGCTTTTGTGGAGACCCTTGTGTACAACCACCTGCGCCCGCCACAGATGTCTACCGAGGGCCTGCCGACCCGTCGAGCCGTCTACCGCTTCTTCCGCGATACGGCCAGTGCGGGAATCGGCGTTCTGTACGTCGCCATGGCAGACTACCTGGCGTGCCGGGGGCCGCTCTTCACCATGGCCGAATGGCGCAGCACCTGTGACCTGGTGGACTTCATTCTGCACGAGCATGAACGGCAGGAACTCGCAGTCGCGCCCTCAAGACTAATCGACGGATGCGAGATCATGCGAGCCCTTGGAATACGCCCAGGACCGGCTGTCGGACTGATACTCGAGACCATAAGGGAGGCACAGGCCGCCGGAATGGTTAACTCAAGGGATGATGCCCTGAAGCTTGCCCGGAGAACTATCGAGAGTGAGCACTTCACTGTGAGGACTTCGAAGTGAAAAAGAGAGATACCGCGATTCTTGTATTCATCGTCGTGCTGCTGGGCTTGTGTCTGGCAGCGACCCTTCCGATTCAGACGAATCTGCTCGGCCCCGGAGGATTGCGGCTTGGACTGGACCTCCGCGGAGGGAGTCAGCTTCTCTACAAGGCCGACTTGTCGAAGAAGGAGTCGTCCGTTACCGACGAACAGGCCATGGCGTCGGCGATGGAGAAGATACAACGCAGGGTCAACGAGTTTGGAGCGGCTGAACCCATCGTTCAGAAACAGGGGACCGACCGCATACTCGTGCAACTCCCGGGCGTGAAAGACATTACGCGAGCCATCAGCCTGATAGGCGACACCGGATTGCTCTATTTCCGCGAACTGCAGGTGGATGCGAACGGCAGCCCTGTGCTGGACAGCCAGGGCTACTACACCTTCCGTGAGGAAGCGGCCACCGCCATTGGTACTGACGGAGAAGTGCGCGAACTGACAGGCCAGTATCTCAAGCTCGCGAACCCGGATTTCGACCAATTCGGCGCCCCGATAGTCGTCTTTGAATGGAACGATGAGGGGGCCCACCTGTTCCAGCAGATCACCAGCCGGAACCTTCAGAAGCCTCTCGCTATCGCCATCGACAAGGAGATAATCTCTTCCCCCACGGTCGAAGCGGTCATCACCAACCGCGGGCAGATACAGGGCAGCTTCACCGTTGAGGAGGTACGCGACCTGGTCAACAAGCTGAACTCGGGCGCACTAGACGTACCACTCGAACTGATAGATGAGCGGGACGTCGATGCGACGCTGGGCGCCGACTCGGTGCGAAAGAGCCTGATAGCCGCCGGCGTGGGCATCCTCCTCCTGTTGATCTTCATGGTAGTGTACTACCGGATCCCGGGAATAATCGCGTGTGTCAGCCTCCTCATCTACGGGGCAATACTGCTGGCGATATTCAGCACGTTTTCATCCCAACTCACGCTTACACTTCCGGGCATCGCGGCCTTCATTCTCTCGCTCGGCATGGCGGTCGATGCGAACGTGCTGATATTCGAGCGACTCAAAGAGGAACTCCGCGCAGGCAGGTCCCTCCAAGCCGCCGTGGAGATCGGCTTCGCGAGAGCATGGTCAGCCATCAGGGACAGCAATATCACAACGCTCATCGCCTGCCTGATACTCTTCTGGCTCGGCGGTACGTTCGGAGCCTTCATGGTCCGCGGATTCGCGCTCACGCTTTCTATCGGCGTCGCCATCAGCATGTTCACGGCCATCGTCGTCAGCAGGACGTTCCTGCGCATCATCGTTTCCAGGAAAGTTGTAACAGACGTCCGCGCATACGGGGTGAGGTCATGATTGATTTCGTGGGCAAGAGACACTGGTTCTTCCTTGGTTCCGCCATCGCGGTGGTGGTGGCAATCTTCGCCCTCGGGGCGTTCGGGCTCAGGCCCGGAATCGACTTTTCGGGTGGCACATCGATGACGCTGCGGTTCGAACCACAGGTGGAGCAGGGTGAGTTGCGCCAGGCGATGGCCGACTACGGCAGCACCGACGCCATCATACAGAAGAGTGGCGACGACTACCTCATGCGCCTGAAGCTGCTCTCCCTCGAGGAACGTGAGGCCCTCCTGACCACGTTGCAGACCGAGTTTGGCGGCGAAGTGACCGTACTCGACTACAACACCGTTTCTCCGTCCATCGCGACGGAGACCGCCCGCCAGGCAGGACTCGCCCTCGTATTTGCCTCCATTGCGATGCTGCTCTATATCGCATGGTCATTCCGCAAGATGCCAAGCCCCCTCAAATGGGGAACGTGCGCCATAGTAGCCCTTGTACACAACATCGTCATTGTGGCCGGCCTGTTCGCCATCCTGGGCAAGACCCGGGGAGTTGAGGTGGATGCCCTGTTCATTACGGGGCTACTGACAATCGTTGGCTACACCATCAACAACACGGTCGTGGTCTTCGACCGCGTCCGGGAAAACAGGTCAAAGGGCATCAGCCCCGACCTTGGGATCACCGTCAACTGCAGTCTCGTGGAGACGCTGGTGCGGACTGTCAACACCTCACTCACCACGCTCTGCGTCATCCTGGCGCTCCTGCTGTTCGGCGGCAGCACCATCTATTACTTCATCCTCGTTCTCTTCGTAGGGCTGCTGGTGGGCACCTACAGCTCCATGTTCATTGCAGGGCCGCTGCTGGTGACGTGGGAGAAGCGAGAGTGGGGACTGGTGCTGAGCCGGATTCGCGCGGCGCGGCAGACCAATTGACGTCGTAACCTCGGCAGGACGCGACATTGACTGTTGAAGGGGTACTCGGCGACTGGCGGCACACTTTTCGCTGCGCCCGGTACTGCGCGACGGCGGTGCTCGTTTCGCTTCAATCCGCGGAGCGCCGCCATAGGTGCTCTCTGACTGCACTGTGCTGCCACCAGGAACACCGATCACGTTCGGATTGACAATCGGCAACTCATGTTCCGCAAGAGGGATTGATTCTCGCGCCGTACAGCAGTATTATTCATCTACGGTGCTTGTAAAGCAGCAGCCCCAAATCAAACCAGGAGGTAGGAAGTGAAAGGAAAGCGACTACTCGTACTGTCCGTTGCGGTCTTCGCGCTCAGCGCACTGCTGATTGCGGGATGCGCTCCTTCGACGCCCACAACTCCCACTACTCCCACCACCCCAACGACACCCACGACACCCACAACACCCTCCCAGCCAAGTACCGACAAGTTCACCTGGCGCATGCAAACGCCATTCCCGGCATCATACCCCATGTACACAGGCGGCAATATGCTCGCCGAGAAGCTCAATACTATGTCGGCCGGCCGCATCGTCGCGACCAACAACCCATCCGGCGCCATCGTCGATGGCCTGAAAGAGATGCGCGCGGTGGTTGATAAGGTCCTTGACGCATCCATGACCGCCTCGCACTATCACACCAGCGAGGTCGGCCTGGTCGGTGACCTGTTCAACCTGTATCCTGCCGGCCCCAATCCCATGGAGTTCGCGGTCTGGTACTACGAGGGTGGCGGTGCGGCGCTGTGGCAGGAGATGTACGACCAGAAGAAACTCGCCATCCATCCGACACTGGCGATGTGCACCTCCGCGGAGCAGTTCGGCTGGTTCGCCACCCCTGTTACATCCATGGACAACTTCAAGGGCATGAAATTCCGCACCGCAGGTATCTGGGGCGACATGCTGACTGCGGCCGGCGCGGCCGTTGTCACGATGCCCGGCGGGGAGATCTACGAATCCATGCAACGTGGAGTCATCGATGCGTTCGAGTTCAGCACTCCTGGCGTCGACTTCGCAGCGGGATTCCATGAGCTTGGCGCCTACGCCCATGGCCCTGGCGTCCACGCCCCTATGTCCGCCTTCGAGTTTCTCATTCACCAGGACACCTGGAACAAGATGCCCGCTGACCTGAAGGCCATCCTCACCCATGCGTGTGAAGCGAACTTCATCACGTCCCTCGCAATGGTCGACTACGGTGACACGCTCGGCATGCAGCAATTGACTGACTACGGCACCCAATTCGTGAGCCTGCCCGAAAGCGTGCAGATTGGCATCGTCAAGATCGCCAATGAGAAGTACGACCAGATTGCTGCTGGAGACCCCTTCTTCGCCAAGGTCCTTAAGTCTCAGCGTGAGTTCCTCACAGCCTACCGCGCCATGAAGTCCTTCGCGCAGCCCGATCCCAACCTCATGGAAGAGTACAAATAGTCATTCGATGCAGGGCGAGTCAAGCTTCACAGCTTGACTCGCCCATTTCTTCTCGACCGAAAATTGAGGCGTAATCCATTGAGAAAAGCACTCAGGGCAGTCTGCAATGTCATCGATTCTGTGAGCACATGGGCGGGGAAGGCCGTCTCATGGCTGCTCCTCGCCTTAATCCTCGCCCTCACATACGACACGTTTATGCGTTATGCGTTCAGACAACCCACCGTGTGGTCGTTCGATGTGTCGTACATGCTGGGCGGTACTATCATGCTGATGGGCATGGCCTGGGTCACCACTCGGCGGGAACAGGTCCGCGTCGACATCCTCTATTCGAAGTACAGTCCCAAAGTGAAGCTGATCGTCGACGCCGTGCTCAACGTCTTGCTCTTCTTCCCGGTCTACGTCATGTTGTTCTCGCGAGCCATTCCACGCACGATCTTCTCCTTCACAAACAAGGAGTTTTCGGAGGTCGGCTTCTGGCGCCCTCTGATGTGGCCCTACCGTACGATGATGTTGGTGGCCATTCTTCTCTGGGTGCTTGCCACAGTAGTGTGGGTTGTACGTGACCTTTACAGGCTCAAGACGGGGGAGGACCTATGATTGACGCAAGTCCTGAAGTAATCACCCTCGTCATGCTTGGTCTCCTTGTGCTACTCGTCGGTAGCGGGTTTCCACTTGGCTTGGCGCTCAGCGGAGTCGCTCTCGTAGCGGGTATGCTGTTCTGGAATGCGAGCATCTTCTCGCTTTTCTATGACAGGCTCTTCGGCGTGACCACCAACTACAGCTTCCTGGCAGTGCCTCTGTTCATCTTCATGGGCATCATGGTAGAGAAGTCAGGCGTGTCATCGTCTCTGTTCAACACGCTGTACCTGTGGCTGGGCGGAATACGAGGCGGACTCGCTGTCGCGACAATCTGGTTCGGCACCGTCCTCGCTGCGACCGTGGGCGTCATTGCCGCGTCAGTCACCATGCTCGGACTCATCGCACTGCCCTCCATGTTGCAGCGTGGCTATTCCAAGGAGCTGTCCACAGGCGCGTGCTGCGCGGGCGGGTCCCTTGGCATACTCATCCCACCAAGTATCATGCTCATCCTCTACGGACCAATGGCAAACATCTCGGTAGGTAAGCTGTTCATAGCGGCGTTTCCGGCCGGGCTGACGCTCTCGGCGCTCTACACCATCTACATCCTCGTCAGGTGCGCCCTGCGCCCAAGCGAGGCGCCGGTTCTCCCACCCGAGGAGCGCAACGTGCCGCTGAGCCTCAAGATTCGGCTGCTTGTGACTTCCCTGCTGCCTCCCCTGATCCTCGTGTTGGCGGTGCTCGGCAGCATATTCTTCGGCATCGCAGCTCCTACAGAGGCTGCCGCCGTAGGCGCCCTGGCGTCGACAATTATGGCTGCCGCATACCGCAAGCTAACCTTCAAGGTTATCAAGGACACGTGCTTCACCACTGCGGGGACTTTCAGTATGGTCTTCATCGTGGTGGTCGGGGCAACGTTCTTCACCAGCATCTTCCTGGGCCTCGGCTGCGGACAGGTCGTCAAGGACTTCGTCCTGTCGGCTCCGGGCGGCAGATGGGGCGCGTTCTTCATCATCATGTTCCTGGTTTTCATTATGGGAATGTTCATCGACTGGATCGGCATCATCCTGATTATGATTCCGATAGTCAGCCCCATCGCCGCAGCGGCAGGGTTCGATTCTCTGTGGTTTGCGATGATGATTATCGTGAACCTGCAGATGTCATTCCTGAGCCCTCCTTTTGCCTACGCCATCTTCTTCCTGAAGGCCATAACGAAGCCCGAGCAGGGCATCGATACGGCACACATCATCCGCGGCGTAATCCCCTACATGGGGCTCATCGTCATTGCTCTGCTGTTGATGGTCGTTTTCCCCCAAATCATCACGTGGCTCCCCGCCAGAATGATTACCTAAAGCTGTCAAGATGGGCGCGGGCAACCCCGCGCCCATCTTCTCCTCCCACCTCCACCGCCTCGTCGCCCCAGCTTGACTGAAAGGCGGGCGTGCTATCATAGTGAGACTGCCTGAGGCAGACTCCCGGTGCTGACATGAACGGGACTCCTCCTCAGGTTCGGCATCGCGCCGGGGAGAATCACACGTATGGCAGAACGCGCTACAACAGTAGTCGTAGCCGTGGTCCAGATGGCGAGTGGACCGGACAAGCGTGAGAACACCGTCCGCGCAGTCGAACTCGTCGGCCAGGCTGCCGATACGGGTGCGTCTGTTATTGCCCTCCCGGAGACATTCGACTACCGCGGAGACAGGCTAGACCTCAATAACATCGCTGAACCCCTCCCCGGGAGCGCGCTTCATCCGCTGTTGGCTGTTGCCAGAAAGCGCAAGGTGTGGATACTGGCAGGCAGCATTCACGAGAGCGATCCGGCCGGAGGCATGCCCTTCAATACGTCCGTGCTCATCGACCCGCAGGGTAGGATGGCTGCGAAGTACCGCAAGATTCACCTCTTTGACATCGCCATCGGCGACAGGTCGGTCACCGAGTCGGCGAAGTATCAGAGGGGCCGTGAAGTCGTGTACGCTGATGTGGCCGGGATGAGAGCAGGCCTGACAATCTGCTACGACATGCGTTTCCCCGAGCAGTATAGGCTTCTGGCGGACGCGGGCGCTGACGTGGTCTTCATCCCTTCTTCCTTCACCGCTCCGACCGGAGAGGCACACTGGGAGGTGCTGTTGAGAGCACGCGCCATCGAAAACCAGTGCTTTGTCGTCGCTCCGGGTCAGGCCGGCATG
>Ga0351852_10034_pt1 | contig 56152 bp, 46 predicted proteins | sample TotcelHFGM3001N6_FD_206802 | JGI IMG/M metagenome (GOLD analysis project Ga0351852, IMG submission 206802) | Enriched cells from coal bed in the Powder River Basin, Montana, United States - Total cells FGM rep1 HSBNCT.FGM.300.1.N6 ...
GAAAACGGGTGACCCATGCGATGCTACGAATTGATTGAGTTAAGCGCGGCGATCGCCGTCAACGCCGAAGAGTTCATCCAAGGACGGAAGCGTCTGTCGGACGCCAGCGTCTGGGAGTATTGGTCCGTTTCCCGCCGCCGCTTTGACCGTTGGGCTCGTACGCTGACGAACGATCTGGAACAACTACGTTCCGACGACGAGGAACCGTCGCTCGTTTGGCGGCGCGCCCGGCCCGTGCTGGAGGAAATTCTGACGGGCGAGATCCTGACCCGCGTTTGGACGGCCGTGGCATGTGCATACGATCAGCACGGCGGAGCCAGCTATGTGTCGCCCGTCGTGCGCAGCGTGTTTCTGGGGCATCTGGAAGCGCGCAACCGGGCGCTTCACTTCATGTTTCACGCCCAGGATCGCGATCCGGGGCCGGTTCTGGCCATCAACCGAGTGCGCCATCGCAGCGAACGCTGGACGGACATGCTGCTGGCATATCTGCCGCCCCACGACGACGTCGCGACGGTCGCTTTCAACAAACGCCGGGTCGTCGATTTCGCCGCGGACGCCCGCGACCCGTTTCAGCGGTCCCATGCGGAACGGTCCTGGCAATTATTGCGTTGGGCGCTGCGGAGTTGTTTCGGCGGCAACTTGTCCAAAACCGGTCGCAATGACGATTTGAATGCGCGGATCGGCTCGAGCGTTGTGGCATGCTTTCGGCCGGAACCACTCGGCGATACGACGAGCGCGTTCGATTCGCTTTGGATGGAGCGGCTGGAATACACGATGGAGGATGCCGATACGCTGATCGAAGAACTGCTCGCCGAAGCTTGCGGGGTGTAGCACGAGGATTGGCAGGCGGTAAAATGCTTGTCACCATCGGCGCCGGCGTCCGTGAACCTGCCTCGCCATCCCGAACGCTTCGATCACACCTTTCGTCTTTGGAGATTTTTTCCATGCGCACACCACCGTCGACGAACTTGGTTTTTTCATGCTCGCTCGTCCACTCCTGCCTCGCCGGACGATGCTGGCGGCGGCTCGGCTTGACGGCAGTGCTTGGCGTCTTGGCGGTGTTGACCCTGCCGGCGCATGCACAACTGCGATTCGAAGCCGAAGATGTGTCCGGGCCGGACGACGCTTGGATCCGGGACAAGGAGGCTCCCGACCGGTGGAACTTGTGGAGCACCGACAAGGACGCCAACCTCAAGTGGTCCGGCGGAGTTGTGCTCCGCAGCCCGGCGGTGATGGCGGATCGGGAACGTGCCGAAGACGGCGCGCCGCCGTTGCAGACGGTCCTTCGCGACCTTCCTGCCGGGGTCTACACGGTCGAGCTGAAGTCCGGCCGCGTGCTGGGCGTGTCGCTCGACGGCACCACGTGGCAAAGGTATTCCGGCGGGACGCTGCTCAGCCGGCACCAGGTCGCCGCGGGCGATTCGATTCGCTTCTGGGTGGATGACCGGTTTGCGGTCGAGAACGAAGCGGGGCGCGGGGCGTCGTATTACGATTGCGTGCTGCTCTACCCACATCGCAGCATCGAACAGGGCATCGTCAATCCGGGCTTCGAAGAGTTGACCAAGGAGGGAACTGTTGCTCAATGGAATTGGTCGTCGCGTGACGGCGGCGGAATCGAGCGGGTGACCGACACGGTCCGCAGCGGTGCGCAAGCCGTGCGGATCCAATACGACGGTCAAGCCGACTGGACTTTGGCGAACGCGGCTCGACTTCAGGTTCAGCCGGGGGACGAGCTGTGCGTCCGTGCTTGGATGCGCGGCTCGGCGGGGGGGGAACCCGTGTCGGTCGACGTCGTGGGCTATCAGGACGGCAAGCCGATCTTTTGGCAGCTGGGCCGCGGAAGGGCGACGATGAGCGGGGAATGGGTCCAGGCCCAGGGATACCTGCGCGTCCCCGACGCGATCGACGAGGTGCAAGTCCGCTTGACCGGCCGAGGCCGGACCGATGTGATTGTGGACGAGGTGTCGTTGCGGCCCGAGAAGATCGTGTATCTGCCGCGGCCTCAAGTCCGCGGCTGGGCCGAGGCCCGGCCCCGGGAGTCCATGGGGCGCGCAGCGGTGGCCATTCCGCGGGACGGCGGCGTGTATGTCAGCTGGCGGCTGTTGGCCGGGGATCCGGAGGGCCTCACATTTGACGTGTTCCGCCAACTCGGAGACGATGCACCGGTAAAGATCAATCCGCAGCCGATCGTTCAGACCACAGATTTCTTCGATGCCGCTGTGGTACCGTTGGAACCGCGCCCGACGTACACGGTGCGGCCCGCGGCGGGTGGTACGGGGGCCGTCGGCGATGCGGTTTGGGCCGAAGCCGGCGAGGGAGCGTCCTACGTCCGCGTCCGGCTCGCGGACGAGAAGATGCTGTTTCAGAAGGTCGGCATCGCCGATCTGAACGGCGACGGCGTGTACGATTATGTGATCAAGCAGCCTCACGAAAACATTGACCCTTGGCACAAGTACTGGTACAAGTCTCCGGAAACCTACAAGATCGAAGCCTATTTGAGCGACGGAACTCGCTTGTGGTCGAACGACCTGGGCTGGGCCATCGAGCGAGGCATCTGGTACTCGCCGTACATCGTCTGCGATTTAACCGGAGACGGCCGGGCCGAAGTCGCCGCCAAGATCGGCGAAGGAGATCCGCGGGACGAAGAGGGTAAAGTCACCAGCGGTGCGGAGTACGTCGTGGTCTGGGACGGCATGACGGGCCGCGAGATCGCCCGCGCCCCCTGGCCGAGTCGTGATCTGTTCGATTCTTACAACTATGCCAGCCGCAATCAAATCGCCGTGGCGTACCTGGACGGCAAGACGCCTTGTCTGCTTGCGCTGCGAGGCACCTATACGCGAATGCTGGTGCAGGCTTATCTGCTGCGGGACGGCCGGCTGGAGTTGCTGTGGGAATATGACAACGAGTCCTACGGCGGGATGTATTGGGGGCAAGGAGCCCACTTCACCCAGTGCGCGGATATCGATGGGGACGGCCGCGACGAAGTGCTGTTGGGCAGCGCAGTGCTGGACGACACCGGCGTGCCTCTGTGGACGACCGGGCGAGGCCACCCCGATGCCTTTTACCTGACAGACGTTTTGCCCGGCAATCTGGGAATGGAAATTGCTTACGTGATAGAAACCCGGCAACCGGCCGGCGGCGGCTTGAATGTCGTCGATGCCGGGACCGGCCGCACGCTCTGGAAACTCGATACGCCGACGCGTCACGTTCACGGCAAAGGCATGTGCGCCGACATCGACCCAACCTATCCGGGCTGCGAGGTCTACGGCGCCGATGCAGACGGGCACACGTTGACCGAAAACCGCTGGCTGTTCGCCGCGGACGGAACGCTGCTGCGAAGCGGAACCGATTGTCCGTGGAGCTTCGACATCAGCACGCTGTTCTGGGACGCCGATCTGCAAAAGGAAATGCTGCGTGGCAACACGATTTCCGATTACCAAGGCTCTCCGCTGACGCCGGGCATCGCCGGCCGGGTCATCCTCAAGGCGGACGTCCTGGGCGACTGGCGGGAGGAGATCATCGCATCGGTCAACGGGGAACTGCGGATCTACACCACGTCCATTCTCGCAATGGACCGGCGTGTGTGCCTGATGCAGGATCCTGTATACCGGCAAGCGACGCGCATGAACGCGATGGGATACACCCAGGATCCGACCTTGTCGTACAACCCCGAGTTGCGTTCGCCCAACCTGAACCTGACGTGCCTGGTCGAGAATCGCGCGGAGCCCGTTTTGCGCGTGGTCGTGTCGGCCCCGGCGGATCGGCCGATCAGCGGCCGGGTGCGATTGGCGACCGATGCCGGGATTCAAATGGAACCCGCGGAATTTGCCGTCGATATCAAAGCGGGCGGACGGGTCGTGCAAATAGTCGCCTTGGCGGCGGGCGACGGGGCCGCGACGCCCCAGGGTTTGCTGCGTGCCCGCCTGGACGGCCCCGGCGTGTCCTTACAGGGCCAAGTGCCCGTGCGGTTGAGCGCGGGAACGCAAAAGCAGTAACTCGGTATTTGCCGCAGCAGGCAACAAGCGACTCAGGCGCGCCTGGGAGAACCTGTTGTCGCAGTTTTCGCTGGTGATGCGGCGGTTTCATGCGTCTCTGGAACAAGCTGTCGGAATTCAGTCAGTCCAAAGCGTTTGCGCCGCAATCCGTGGAATGATCTTCGTGCTGCAAACACGTTTTCTCCAGCAGATTCAGGGAGGCCAACAGATTAAATTCCTTGAGATTGACATTGCAATCCCAAGCTTCCGGAGAACCCAACAATCGCACCGATCACCAACCAGCTTCCTTCGCCCAAAACATGTAAGTTCGGAATCTTAATCTGCTGGCCTCCCTGAATCTGCCGGAAATCCAAACCGGAGAGAATTCCCATGACACGAAACCTCTTTTTCTTTTGGCTCCTCACCTCCGTTTGCTGGTCGTCGGCAATTGGAGCCGAGAACCATTGGCCTCGCTTCCGTGGGCCGAACGCGGACGGTGTCGCGCCGGATCATCCCGGGCTGCCGCTCACCTGGACGACCACCAAGAACGTCAAGTGGATGGCCGATGTGCCGGGCTGGGGCTGGTCGTGCCCGGTCGTCTGGGGTGATCGCGTCTTCCTGACTGCCGTGATCGCCGATCAGCCGACGCGCGTCCCCAGCAAGGGGATGTACCTGGGCGAAGGTGTTCGCGAGCCGGAGCAAGGCATTCATCGCTGGATGGTTTATTGCTTCGATCTGAACACAGGTGCAATCCTCTGGGAGCACGAAGCGCACACGGGCCAACCTCAGGTGCCCCGACATCCCAAGAGCACGTATGCATCAGAAACCCCGACGACCGACGGCCGACGGCTCTACGTCCTGTTCGGCGACCTGGGTCTGTGGTGCTACGATCTCGAAGGCAAGCTGCTTTGGCAGCGGAAAATCGAACCGAAAAAGACCGAATTCGACTACGGCGCCGCTGCTTCGCCCGTGGTCCATGACGGCCAGGTCATCGTCGTCTACGACAACCTGGAAGCATCCTGGATCGCGGCTTTTGATGCGCAGACCGGAGACGAGCGGTGGCGAACGCCACGCGATGAACTGCGCTCGTGGGCAACGCCGCTGGTCTGGACGAATCCGGTCCGCACCGAAATCGTGGTGCCCGGCGAGAATCGCAACCGCGGCTACTCGCTCGACGGCAAACTGCTCTGGGAGTTCAACGGTCGCATGGGCAAGCTGGTGATTCCTTCCCCGTTTGCTGCGCACGGATTGTGCTACATCACCGCGGAGTCACCTGTTTTACGACGGCGATTTGAAGCCCTTGAAGGACTTTGAATTCAAGGCCGAAGTGATGACGACGCAGGGCAGCAACTCGGGCATCTATTTCCACACGCGTTTTCAGCCCGAAGGCTGGCCGCGATATGGCTACGAAGTACAGGTGAACAACACGCATTCGGACCCGAAGAAGACAGGCGGTCTGTACGGCGTGGCGGACGTTTTCGAGGCTCCGGCCAAAGACGGCAAGTGGTTCGAAATGCACATCACCGTCCAGGGCAAGCGCGTCGTGGTCAAGGTGGACGGCAAACAGGTCGTCGACTATACCGAACCGGCCGACCAGCAATCGGCCGCGGGCGGCTTTGTGCGCGCGATCGGCGAAGGCACGTTTGCGCTGCAAGCGCACGACCCGAAGAGCATCGTGCATTACAAGAACATTCGCGTCAAGAAGCTGCCGTAGGCACGGCTGTTTTATGGATAAGATCCGCACCTTTATCGCCGTCGAGCTTCTGCCCGAGGTTCGGACTCGGGCGGCCGAGTTGGTTGAAGCGCTTCGGCCCGTCGGCGGAGACGCGAGATGGGTCCAGCCGCCCAACATGCACTTGACTCTCAAGTTCTTGGGGGACGTGCGGCCAGAGGGCCTGGCGGACGTGTACCGTGTCGTCGCCAAGGCGGCGGCCGAATTCCAGCCATTTCCGATCACGCTCGGCACCGCGGGAGCGTTTCCGGACACACGGCGTCCGCGCACGTTATGGATCGGCGTTACGCGAGGCGAGCCGGAACTGGTTCGCTTGCAGACGGCCATCGAACGTTTGCTGGCCAAACGCGGTTTTCGCAAAGAGAACCGGGCCTTTCATCCCCACTTGACGATCGGACGAATCCGCGAAAGCGGGCCCGCCATGGGGGAACTGGGCCAGCTGATCCAAAGCCGCGCCGATTTTACGGCAGGCGATTCGATGGTTCGCGAAGTGGTGGTCTTCGCCAGTCACTTGTCGTCCTCCGGCCCGACCTACGAGCCGCTGGCTCGCGCGCCGCTGGGCGGTTGACGGCGGAGCCTGCACCGACAATCCTTCGATGGGGATGAACGGCTCCAGTCAATCGCGGCGTGAATGGCCGGAAAGTGCGGCTTGCGAGACATCGATCGTGACCGTGACCGCGAACCGGCTACGATTCAGGGCAAAACGCAACGGATTTCAAAGCAGGGCATGCGATGAACGTGCAGATTTCGCCGGACTTGAGCAGGTTTGTTGAGGGGTTGGTTGCCGACGGGAAATACCAAAACGGGGATCAGGTGTTCGCAGAGGGCTTGCGTTTGCTGCAGGCTCGAGAGCAGTTGCGGCGAGACGTGGATGCAGGGATCGCTCAGTTGGATCGCGGTGAAGGGCTCGACGAGGACGCGGTCTTCGACGTGTTGGACGGAGAGCGAACGAGCGAAGGTCGATTAAATTCCTATCAGGCGAATGCCGCAGTTTTTCTTTCGAAAACTAAGTGATCTTCTTCCGTCCTGCCCCCGCGGCATTGAGGTCGTTCGCCTGGTGCGTGGTGATAGGGATGTGCGGTCACTCTAATAGATTCGCTGCTGGAAAAGTGATAAGACATTTTGGTTTTTTCTGCTCGTACTCGTCCTTCGTGACCGGATCGAGGACGGGCGCGGGCACGGTTCGGCTTCGGTTGGCGGGCCACGATCGTCCGATCACAGGACTGGATCCTCGATAGCGTGCAGCAACAGGGGCCGACTTAGTCGGCTTTAGCCGACTCCCCGTCTGCCACCAGTTTCAACTGGTGGTCGGAAGGTCAAAATGAACCTTGTTCCAGCCGGCTTCAGCCGGGCTTCTCGATCGAGGTTTCAACCGCGGGTTGCTTGGTGACGGGAATGTCTCAAGACATGACGAGAAGTCCGGCTCAAGCCGGCTCGACAAGAAGTAGAGCAAACCTCCTTCCACCAGCTGAAGCTGGTGGCAAACAGGAGAGCCGGCTAAAGCCGGCTAAAAAATTCGCTGCTGGAAGTAACAAAATATTTTGATTTTTCGTGCTCGTGCTCGTGCTCGTGACCGGCACGAATACGGCCTACCACCGGTTGGAGGTTCACTTCCCTAAGCCTGACGTCGCGGTACGTTCCACCCAGTCACCGTTTCCGCAGTGGCAGTCGCGAGTCGCTGGAGGAATGCAGACAGATCACCTACGGCGAGGCGGGGCGGTCCACGTCGCGCGCAGCGATGCTCTTATAGTTGCGTGCCTTGACTCGATGAATAAACGGGGGTTTCATGCAGTGGTTGATCCTTCGCTTAATGATTCGTGTATCAGGCTTTAATCGACCCGGGCGCAGCCCTCGCGGACGAAAAGTCTTTTAGGTCTGCCGGTCTTCCGCTTCGAGAACGGAGCGCCAGCGGCGCGGCATCGCCTCGAAGGCTGCTCGATAAGTCGCCTCCAACGGGACGGGCACCTGAGCCGACGGCTTGAGGAATACGGGCATGTCCTGGAGGGCGTCACCGACGGCCAACGGCTTGACGTACGCGCGCGTGACAAGTGCCGCTTCATAGGCGACGAGGGTCAACGTCTTTTCTGCCGGCGCCTGGTATTCGTCACCGCTGATCCATTCCCAGATTGCGCCGTGGATGCCTTGCGGATCCCTGCGGGTCGGCGGATGCGGGTCCAAGATCAGAAGATGAATCCCTTGTTCGAGAAGCTGAGCCACCTTCTCAACGAAAGCCTCGATCCCTGCGCGGCTGGCTTTGTTTGCGCGAGATACAACTTCGATCACCGCCACGACTCGGTCGTCGCTGACATGCCGCACCGAAACCGCTTTCTGCTTGCGCCGGTAATATTGCATGTCGGTTTCGGCCGTGACTTCGATGTCAGGCAAGGAGAGAACCGCCGTTTTGCCCGTGCCGTCGCTTCGGTCGGGCTGAAAGGTCCAATCGCCGGGCTCCGGATCATCGGCCGGCGCGTGATCCTTGAGTGTCAGAACGTCAGGGCCAAAACCGCCGACAAACTGCTCTGCCAGCGCATAATGATCTGGAGGAAGAAGCCCTCGATTCAACGTCCGAGCGATTTCCTCAATCCAGGAATGATGGAAATGATGGAAGATACCTGCTTGGACCCGGGACCAGTCATGCATGGGCACGGCGAATTCCTCCCGTCTGGGATACGTCTGGGCTGCGTCTGCTGTTTTTCGCAGTTCATTGTAATCTGTTTTGTGCTGCTGGGGAAAGCCGAGCCCGCCCGGTCGCCAGCTCGGAGAAGGACAGTCTCGCCCAGCAGCGGATCGGCAATCGTCCCAACCGTGTCGAACCTCGCGCTGTGAAGCGGCGTTCGCGTAACGGGTCACGTGGTGAACGCCGTTCCCCTGCGGCGAGAACAGATCCCGCAGGCGCGCCGAACTCGGCTGCGAGACGCACGCTATCGCGCTGTGCTTGTATAGTGGCAATCGGCAGCGACGGCGGTACTCCGGGCGCCCAGGAAAATCAGATCAGCCCCACGTGTAACGGAAAATAATCGCAAGCAGGGCGGTCAGGAGCAGGAGCCAGAAATAGATGCTGAGCACGATCCCCGGCACGTTGGCGGCCGGTTCCATGTCGTCAGGATGTTGGGGACCGACGGCTCTGCCGGATGCCGGGCGGGAACCGTTGCTGGGCCCCATGAAACCGGCCACTGCCACGATCAGCAGAACCAGCATGACAGCCACAAACACGAATGCAAAGAGGTTCCCGCCCCACAAAGGAGGCCCCAGGGGCTGGAACCACATTCCCATGGCCCACGTGCTGAAGAACAGCAGCACGAACAACCATACGAGTTCAATCCGCCGGCCTCCGTAACGCCCGCCCGGGATCACCGCCAGGACCAGGCTGATCGCGAGCGTGATGAACAAAACGATCACCAAATCAATCCAGAAGATGATCGCTTCCTCTGCGCGCGGGCCGCCGGCTGCATGCATCCGGCCCGTAGCGAACTGTACCCTGCTATCCGATACCAGCCAGAGCAAAAACCTCGGCATCCTGGGGTCGGACGCGGGCCCGGCCGGCCCCGAGAGCTTCAAGGAGTCGCCCGCCTCCGAGCCTGCGAAGGAATCGGCCCCGTAGCTTCACGTGCCTCTTTAAGATGGACAAAGAGTTCTTGAATAACCCCAAGCTGGCAGGCTGACGGCTGGACAGCCGCAATCGGGCTTTGGAGTGCGGCGGCTCGACACCGCTTTGGCCTCTGGCTTTGTTCTTGCTTTCTCCCCCTAACATAAAAAACGGCCGCCCGGAACACGAGTTGCACCGGCATTATTGGCGCCTCTCGCCGTGCGAGGGGACCGTCTTTTCGCGAGAAGGACGGCCTTGGTTACCGAACAGTGCTTGACAGAAGAGCGAGATTCCATGAACCGAAATTTTTCCGATATGCGTTCGTGGCGCGCGGCGGGCGTTACCGCAAGCCGCCTCTGGTTGTCCCTGGTCGCCGTCGCCTCGCTCGCCGCGCCCACCGCGGCTCAGCAACGGGTGTGGGTGGAGGAGCAGGAGGAGGGCCCGATCTATACGCCATATTACGATCCGGCAAAGATCGATATCGGACTCGATGAGGAGTACGATACCTACGATCCGGATGGCTACGATTTTGTCCAGGAGGAAGAGTACGAAGATGCGGACGCGATTAACGAAACCCCGGCTCCGGCGGGGCCGCACTCGAATCGCGTCTGGCAGAAGCGACTCCGCTACAGCGACATCGATGCCGCCAATGCGTATGAATCGAGAACCATCCGTCAGCGTCCATTGCTCGGGGATATGCCGGATCCCTATGTGGCCGACCAACACCCGCCGGTGCCCGAGGTGCTAGAGCGAAACGATCGGACAAGCGAACGTTAGTTACAATCGCGAAGCGGGGGCGAATCGCGCTGACGGGAATCCGAGGCGTCGCCAAACCGAGCGGTCTTCTGACGATCCGGGCCTGGATGCAGAGAACATCGAAAACAATGAGTACCTGAACCGGGCTGGCGTCGACATGCGCACAGAGCACCTGGATCTCTGGTCGCCGGAGGAAAGTTACTGGTATTATACGGACGACTGGTACGACGACCATTATGACGACTAGTCTGGCAGGTGGTACGGGAAACGCCCCTCGCTGCAAACTGACGGAGACCGGGACAGGGAGGTCTACCGCCACCCCTTCGACCAACGGGGCCATGTCAGCTCCTCGCCAAGCTTTGCCGGGGAGGATCTGACAATGCGTCCGGACAGCCATCAACACCCGTGTGAAATGATGCGAGCGACGGTCGTGAACAAAACCAACGAAAAGAACCCATGAAACGCAGTCTTCTTTGCAGCATCGCATCGCTGCTGGCCTTGGCCGGTTCCGCGCGAGCCCAAGAGAGCTCCTGGCGGCACTCGGGCTCGCTGTTTGTGTTGACCACGCCGGAAGGGGCCGATTTACCGGCAACCGCCTCGGTCGAAGGTTTCCCGCTGCTCGTGCGGTTGGACAAGGACTGGTTCGATTTCAGCCAGGCCCGGCCCGACGGGGCGGACATCCGCTTGTTCACCGCCGAGGGCAAGCCGCTGCCTTACCAGATCGAGCGGTGGGACGCTGCGGAAGGCACGGCCGCTATTTGGGTTCGAATCCCCGAGATCCGGGGCAATGCGCGGCAGGAGATCAAGATGCACTGGGGCAATCCCGGCGCCGCGGATGTTTCGGACGGCAAAGCCGTGTTCAACGCCTCAAACGGGTACGCGCGCGTCTGGCACATGGACCAGCCGGTGACTGACGAAGTGGATACGCTCGAGTCGAACGACATCGGCACGGCCGGCAGCGCGGGCATCATCGGCCGGGCACGGCATTTTCCCGGCGGCAAGGGCGTCTTCTGCGGCGACAAGATCGAGAACCTCCCCTCCGGGGACGCCCCGCACAGTTCACAAGCGTGGTTCCGCCCCGAAAGGATCAACAGCACGGTTCTGGCCTGGGGTAACGAGCAGGCCCAAGGCAAGGTGGTAATGCAGTTCGCCAGCCCGCCGCACGTGAGAATGGACTGCTACTTTTCGGATGGGAACGTGGCGAGCGTTGGCACGCTTCCCAGGAACCAGTGGCTGCACGTCGTGCATACCTACCAACAAGGCGACTCCCGGATTTACGTCAACGGCGCCCTCGCCGGGCGGGGGCCGACACGGGGCACTCCGCTGTCGATCCCGAGCCCGGCCCGATTGTGGATCGGCGGCTGGTATAACAACTACAACTTCACCGGCGACATCGACGAGGTGCGTATCTCCAGGGTGGTACGCTCGGCGGACTGGGTCAGACTGGAGTATGAAAACCAGAAGCCGCTCCAGACCCTTGTCGGACCTATCGTCCGGCAGGCACCGCCTTGTCGGTCTCGCCTGACCGGCTGACCGTGCGGGAGGGTGCCGGCGCCATGATTACCGCCCAGGCCAACGGCGCACAGAAGATCTACTGGATCATCCGCCAAGACGGCGAAGAAACCCTCGCGGCCGTGGACCGCCTGACCTTCCGTTTCGACGCCGGCCGCGTCGCTGGCGATACCTCGTTGTCGATCGGGCTGAAACGTGCACAGAACAGCGGCAAGCTCCAGCGGACCTTGCCTCGACTGTACTCGAACATGGGCATCATGTCGACCTTGGGCATCCGGCCGCCCGGTACGTGCCATTACCCGCTGGCCGGCTGGTCGGCGTTCGCACACATGGTCCAGCCGCTGATCGAACGGGATTTGTACGGCCAGGCACCGACGGGCTCCATCACGCCCCCGGATCTGAAGCACGCCTACTTCACGAGCGACGCGAAGGACGCGATTGCGCTGGAGTTCGACCAGCCGGTGATCTGGAAGGACGCGCTGGCCAGCGAGTTCTACCTGGACGGCCAGAGCGGCGTGGTCGTCTCCGGGGTCGCGGCCGGCAATGTCCTGACGCTGACGCTCAAGCAGGCCTCGACGGCCGGGACCATCACGTACCTCGACAGCAAGTCGTGGCGTCAGGACCGGCTGATCGACGGCGCCAACGGCATCGCGGCGCTGACGTTCTGCGAGGCGCCGATTTCCGCGGCGAAGCCGCCTCGTTAAGGCGAGAGGGGCCCTGGATCGCGAGGTAGGGCCCGGCCAGTCGAGCAGGTACCTCAGGGCTTCAGAAGCCGTTGGGACGCGTGACGCTGCCGAAACAGGCAGGGGCTGGTTCCCATGACGCGGCGGAAGGTGCGGGAGAAATGGCTGTGGTCGTAGAAGCCGGTTGCCAGGGCGATTTGCGTCACTTGGTCGTCGGTCTCGACCAGCAACCCGCTGGCCGCACGGACGCGCACCCGCGTCAGGTAGTCGCGTGGTGTTGAGCCGAACAAACGCAAGAACTGCCGGTCGAACTGACTGCGGGACAAGCCGGCTTCCGCGGCTAACCGGCCAATCGTCAAAGGTCCAGCGAATTGCTGATGGATGATCTGCACCGCGCGGGCGATCCGTCCGAGCTGTGCGGTCGGCGCTGGTTGGCCGCGAATTTCCCGGTGAATGCCCGCCAACCCGATGATTTTTCCCCGACGGTCTCGTAGCGGCACCTTGCTGTAGATGATCAAGGCGGGATTCCCTTTTTCCGGCGCGGGACAGATCGCATTGATGATCGACTGGCCCGTTTCCATGACCAATCGGTCCTGCTGCAGGTAAATTGCCATCAGATCGTCCGAGAAGAACTCATAGCCCTGCTTGCCGATCGTTTCCGCTTCGGATTCGACGCCACAGACTTCGACGGCCCGCGTGTTGTTCATCACGAACCGGGACTGGCGGTCCTTGACGAAGAAGGCGACATCGGGAAGCAGGTTCAGGAGTTCTTGAAAGGGGCCAAAATCGCTCACGCGGCCCAAGAACGCGAGTTTGAACTTTTCTGGATTCATGCGTCATTTGTACACGCGGCGAACACATCGATGCAAGCCGACCGGTTTGTCTCTCGGGACAATGCAACCGATTTTACATGCGAGGTTGCCATGCACACCGAGTTGCTCTATCAACAGCGTCTGAACCGTTATGTGACCGCGATGCGGAACGAGAAGCCGGACGCGGTTCCGCTTCGACCTTTTGTCGCCGAGTTTGCGGCGAAGTACGCTGGGTACACGTGTCAGCAGGTCGCGCACGACTATCGGTTCGCGTTCGACGCGGCCTTGCGCTGCGCCCGCGATTTCGATTGGGACGCCGTGGTGCCGAACATGGTCGCGGCCTGGACGGGGATGGCCCAGGCCGCCGGGCTGCGGTACTACGGCATCCCGGGCATCGGCCTGCCTCACGACGTGGGCTTTAACTACATCGAGCCGCCCGAGGAGCAGGCGTTCATGCGGGAGGACGAGTACGATCTGCTGATCTCCGATCCGACCGGCTTTCTCTACAATGTCTGGTTGCCGCGCGTCTCGACCGAGATTTGCCGGCCCGGTGCGCCCGCCACCTATCGCGGCACCGTGGCGCTGGTGAAAAGTGCCATGGCCATGCGGCAGTATTTCGACGCCTTCGGCCCGCACATCCAGCAACTCCGCCAGCAGTGCAGCATGCCGCCCGCCATCGCCGGCATCTTCAAGGCTCCGCTGGACATCATCGCCGACAAGCTGCGAGGCTATATCGGCTTGACGATGGACCTGATGACGCAGCCCAAGAAAGTGCTCCAGGCGTGTGAAGCGCTTATGCCGCACCTGTACCACGTCGGCTTGACCACGTCCGACCCCGAACGCCGCCTGCCGATCGGGTTCTGGATGCATCGCGGCTGTGTGCCGTTCGTGACGCCGCAACAGTTCGAATCGCATTACTGGCCCACGCTGAAACCGATCATCGAGGAGTTCTGGAAACAGGGCCGGCAAACGCTGTTCTACGCCGAAGGCAAATGGCGTTACCACTTCGACGCCTTCCGCCAACTGCCCGACCGCAGCATTGTCTTTCATTGCGATCAGGATGACCTGTTCGAGGTGCATCGGCGGCTGCACGATAAATTCGCCATCAGCGGCGGCATCCCGAACGTCATGCTCAGTTTCGGGCGACCGGACGAGGTCCGTGACTTCTGTGCCCGGGTGATCCGTGAAGTGGCCGGCGAGGGCGGCTACATCATGGACGCCGGGGCGATCATGCAAAATGATACCTCCGTCGAGAATTTGCGTGTGATGACGGAGACGTGCCGGGAGTTGGGCGTGTATTCCGCCGGCAGCCATGCGCCGCCTTCGGCCACCCCGCCGGCAGAATCGCCCGGGGCGGAACAGATCCGCGCGGAACTCGCCGGCCTGGCGGGCCGGCTGGCACCGGCCATCCCGGCCGGCGTCTGCTTGCCGTGGGCCGAAAAAGTGCTCGATCTGCCGGAGCTGACCGGCGATCCAGGCCTGGTGCGCGACATCTGGAACGAAATCGAAGGACTGGCCAGCACCTACATCTGGCAGCTGCTGCTGGCATTCTGACAGCGCAGCGAAGACGGGTAAACTTCACTCGACAATCTACCTGGTGCGGTCTGGAAGGTCAAAGTCCAACTCATTGGTGCCGGCTTGAACGTTGGCGACGAGGGTGCTTTTGGTATTGTAGTCCGGGGGAATGAACATCTGGACTTCCTCCACCAGCGAGTTGGGGTCGTCCGTACCGGGACCCGCTTCGACATTCCGGCCTGTTTTCCGCGTCGCGCGGATCTCCACGCGATGCGTTCCGGTGCCCAAGCCCTGGCCGGATGCAACGTGGTATTTGCCTCCCACGATGGCTCCGCCCCCGGCGGGGCCTGGCGTTCCTTCGATGGGGATGAACGATATCGATCCCGATTCGAGCGGAGATCCCGCAAAGGTAACGCTGCCCCTCACTTCCGGACCCGTCACGCCGCCGCACCCAGCGGTCGCCGACAGGACGAGGATCAACAAGAAAGCCAGACCGCTTCTGAATGAAATACGCATCGGACTCGTTCCTCTGCAAACAAGAGCTTTCCTACAGACCAGACACATCAAAAGCCGGGGAGAACTTCGTTGCCATGCGGCGTGCCGAGCGCCCGCCAAGTCGTCACATCAATGGTGTTGGTGACGAACCGCACCGAACCGTCCATCAGCGCCGCTTGGACACCTCCAGGATGCAAGCTCCGCGCTGACAAGATGCTGTTTCTCAGGTTCCAAACGGTGTACGTTCCGATGCACGGTGCCTCAGGGTGGTTGGCATCTGCCCCGGGGCAGAAATTGGGCCGGCTTTCGTCGGGGATCCGCGTGTTGGGCGTGCGATCGTGCTGGTAAAGCGTGCCTTCGCAGTAGCTCCATGTTCCGCGGAAATCATTTCCTTCGCGGACCTTGATAATTTCGGAGATGCCGACGGTGTTCGACGTTCCATCGTTAAAATCCGCAAACCGCAACCACTTGTTCTGCATGAATACTCCGGGCTGCTGCGAGGGCGGCCAGATGGCCCGGAGCGCCCCGACTCCGGCGTTGGCGACATAGCTGTGCCGCACGCGGCAGGCATGTCCGAACTCCGCCTCCCCTCCGCCGGACGGGCAGACGAAGGCTGGAATTTCCTTGTTGCTGACGTTGGCATTCAGGGCGCACCCCCCCATGTCCCCGTTCCAGTTCACTTGATCGTACAACGCATTCTGCTCGACGAACGGAAGCAAAAAGACGGTCCAGGTGAACTTGTCGTTGAACTGCGTGTTACTGACGTACGTTTGACCGGCCGGCAACCGCTGGTGCGTATCGTGGTAGTTGTGCAAAGCCAAGCCCAATTGCTTGAGGTTGCTGTTGCATTGAGCCCGCCGTGCCGCCTCGCGGGCCGCTTGAATCGCAGGCAACAAGAGGGCCACCAGAATGCCAATGATCGCGATCACGACGAGAAGCTCTACGAGAGTGAACGCCTGACGATGGGACCTGTTCATCGGACTACCTCCTCCTCGACAGAAAAAGTGGGACGAGGCACAGGAGCAGCAGGACAACAGAATGGATCGACGCCTCTACTCCAGGTGACTCCTCCGACGATCCGTGCGAACGTCGCACATCGGAAATCGTGACAACATTGACCCTTGGATTCACGCAACTGGACTAGCGTTCCGGTGCGGCGTGCCCGTGGAACTCACCGAACCGTAATTTAGAGTGTTTGGTTCTGAAACACCGCTGTCAAGAGAAAATCAAAAAAAAGGCGATCTGCCAGCGGCTGTTCTGGCGTCACCGTCGCGCAACGGACGCATCAACACACCTCGTAATCGGCTCTCGTCAAGCACCGGTGATATTTTACGCCAGCATCTCCGCTCGTGCCAGATGGTTCTCTCGTGCCGAAGGGCGATCTGGGCTCCCGATCGGTTTCCACCGATCACCGATGCATCCGCAACGCCGGGGGCAGCCGGCAGAAGAGTGGCCGCCGCGCTGGGGCGACGGTTGGCTGCAGTCACTCGATCCGATAGAGCGAGTTTGCCGTGCGGACGAAGATCGCGCCGTCCGCGACAGCCAAGGAGGCCAAGATCGGCTCTCCCAGATCGTTCGAGCCAAGCTGCCGGTATTCGCGACCGGCGGCGATCACCGTACAGACGCCCCGTTCGCTCGCCATGTAGATGCAGCCTGCCGCATGCACGGGGGATGCCGAGTAGTTTCCCGGCACGCGTTCACGCCAGAGAAGCTCACCGGTTTCCACGTCGCGGCACGACGCGATCCCGTTGTCGCTGACCAGGAAAATCTCGTTTCCCACGACCAGCGGCGACGGGGTGTGCGGTATGTGGCTGCCGGTCCGCCAGGCGAGATGCGAATCCGTCACGTCGCCGAACCCCGTCGGCCGGATCGCCAGCAATTCGGCCGGGCCCTCGTAGCCGGTGCAGACGAAGACCAGGCCGTGCGAGAAGACGGGCCGCGGCACGATCGACCACTTGTTCGGATAGCGGACCCTCCACAGTTCTTGACCGCTCGCCGGATCGTAACTGCAGACCATCTGGGCTGCCGGGGAGACGAGCTGCCGGGCGCCTTGCACCTCGATCACCAGCGGCGTCGCAAACGACCATCGCGGCGCGGCCATGGGAAGCCGGGAGGTGCGCCAGGCCACCGTTCCCGAATCGCGATCCAGGGCGACGACGAACGGGTCTTCGGCCCCGTCGCCATGGAACACGAGCCGCGAGCCTGCGAACACAGGCGATCCCCCGGCCCCATGCACCGAGTCGTACCGCAGGCGGTCGTTGGCCCAGACCCGCTTTCCGTCGCGATCGAGGCAGGCCGTTCCGTCAGGTCCGAAATGCACGAACACGAACTTGCCGTCGGTGATTGGTGTCGGGCTGGCAAAGGAATTCTTGACGTTGATCGTCTCGCCCGGACCCATGACCTTGAGGAAGACTTCCACGTTCCACAGGATCTCGCCGGTCGCGGCATCCAGGCACACGGTGCGGAGTGATTGCTGCTTGGGCGGATCCTCCTCCGAGGGAACCGCCGCCGTCAGGAAGATCCGGCCCTGCATCACAATCGGCGACGACCAGCCCTTGCCGGGAACCTGCACCTTCCACCGCACGTTCCGCGTCAAGTCCCACCGCACCGGCAGCGCGGCGGCTTGCGCGAGCCCTTGCCCCGTCGGGCCGCGGAACTCGGGCCAATCCTCAGATCTCGCGACGACAGCGGCGGCTGTCAACAGCAACCCGGCAGCCAGCCGGAGGCGGGTGCCCGGGCCAATTGTCGTTGATTTCACCAGATCCACCTCCCCTGACATCTGCACCAGCTGGAATTGTCCAAACGGCCACCACCTCGCTTCCCTGCAGCATACCCTTTCCCCCAGGCCCCTACCGTCTCGGTTCACACTGGCTCATGGCTCGTTTCGAAGTAACTCGGACATCGGTTGACACTTCATGTCACTGGCTGGCTTCTGGTAAATTTTAGCCAATCCGCCCGGTGCGAACCAGACGGGCGCGGCGGGCGACACGGGCGCGGCGGGCGTGGCCATGCGGGACGCGCCAACTCGTCCAATTCCTCAGCGTCCTCGGTCCAGCCGCCGAACGCATCGCTTGAAGCCCGAAGGATCGTACGATCTTCGCACGACACGGATTCGTCTAATCAATATTTGCCGCCCCGTGATCGGTGACGTGCGCTGAGACGACTGGTTGCAGCCGCCATCTCGGGTTAAGATGTTCCACTGGCGTCACCGCCCCGAGCCGGTGCCGGACAGATCACGTTTCCTTGGGGAGCAAGACATCATGAGCGAGCCGAAAAATCGCGCGCCTGCCGACCCGTCGCGACGGCGTTTTCTGAAGACGACTTCGTGGGGCCTTGCCGGGGCCACGGCCCTGGGAAAGATTCCCTTTGTCCATGCGGCCGAGTCGCCCGCCGAGATGGAGATCAAGATCGGCCTGATCGGATGCGGTGGCCGGGGTACGGGCGCGGTGCTCGATGCCGTGGGCGCGGCGACCAAAGTTATCTATCCGGCTCGCGGATACCACACCGAAGACGTGGCGGAAGGCGCCCAGGCCGAAAGGAAGAACATCAAAGTCGTCGCGTTGGCAGACATTTTCGAGGATCGCTTGGCCCGCTGTCAAACCAATTTGGCGAAATTGGGAATCGAAGTGCCGAAGGAGCGATGTTTCGTGGGCTTCGATGCGTACCAGCAAGTGCTGGCGGAGCCGGAAGTCAATTACGTGATCCAGGCGACCGCGCCGCACTTCCGCCCGCTGCATTTGAAAGCCGCGATCGAGGCCGGCAAGCACGTGTTCATCGAAAAGCCAGCCGCCGTGGATGTGCCCGGCGTGAAACTGGTGTTGGAAGCGGGAGAATTGGCCAAGCAGAAGAACCTGGGTATCGCCGCCGGCACGCAGCGACGGCACATGAAGAGCTATCGGGAGACGATCCAGCGGGTCCGCGACGGGGCCATCGGCGAGATCATCTACGCCAAGTGCTATTGGAACGGCGGCCAAATCTGGGTCATCGAACGGCAGCCCGGCTGGAGCGACCTGGAATGGCAGCTGCGGAACTGGAACTATTTCACGTGGCTCTCCGGCGACCATATCCTCGAACAGCACGTCCACAACCTGGATATCATGAATTGGGTTCTCGGCGCGCATCCCGTCAGAGCCGTCTCCGGCTTGGGCGGCCGCCAAGTCCGCGTCGGCGACGAGCACGGGCACATATTCGATCATTTTGCGGTCGAGTTCGAGTACCCCAACGGCGTGACCATGTTCAGCCAGAGCCGCCAGATCAACGGCTGTCTGAACATCGTGGGCGAAGCGGTCGTCGGCAGCGAAGGCACGAGCAACTGCAGCAATGCGATCCAGCCGACACAAGGTGAGCCGTGGCGATTCCGCGAACGCGAACCCAGTCCCTATCGCCAGGAGCACGAGAACCTGATCGCCAGCATCCGCGAAGGCAATCCGATCAATGAAGCGCAGGCCATCGCCGAGAGCACGATGACGGGGATCTTGGGCCGCGAGGCGGTATACAGCGGCCAGGCGATCGAATGGGACGCGGCGATGAAGTCAACGACGCGACTGGGACCGGAAAACTACGAGTTCGGCCCCTGTCCGATTCCGCCCGTCGCCATGCCGGGGGTTTACCGATTCAGCTGAGGCGGGGCGATCGTGAGTCCCAGTTCTTCGGGCCTCGAAATGGGGGGTCCGGAGGGGTGGGCTCGCAAACAATGCTAATAATCGGCGTAGTGCAAGCCCAGGATGAAAAGCATCGCCTGGAGACTCTTCGGATGACGGTGTACCTCCGTATGCCAGGCTTCCACCCAGGTTTCCGTTTGAACACCGGGATGGCGGGCGCTGGAGGCGGGCACGACGCCGTCCGAGTCACCGGCGCCGAGCGTGAGATATCCGCGACCGATGATCGAATGCATTCGCACCTGCGGATTGACCGGCATTTGTTGCAGCGCTGCCAGGAACGGGCTGGTGGGCCGGAGCAAATCGACACTGCTGGGAAAACCGTCCATGACGTCGGCGGAAAACGTGTTCGGATTCGACTGAATCAGCATCTGGTGAACTCGCGTCGTCTCGGGCGAGGGCGCGATGCACCACGAAGCAAGCCCGCCAATGCAATTGGATGCGAGCGATGTGCCGCCGTGGGGTGTGCCGACAAAAACCACGCGCCGCACGAAAGGTGACGGATCGAAGTAAGTATCTCGCCGCAGCCTCGCCTTGACGGCTTCATCGGCCACGATGGCTTCCAGCGGCCGATTCGCGACGCGGCTCCAAATCGCCGAGCCGCTGGAAGTGACCTGCAACTTGGAAACGAGCCCACCCATGCTATGGCCGACCAACATCATCCGGCGCAGCGCCGGGTCGGCGCCCCAAGGGTCGATCGTGGCTACCGCCAGTTGCAACTGTTCTCGCAGAGCGGCGGCGGCGTCCAAGAGCGAGTCGGCGGTCGGATAGCGGAATTCCCAGAACTGGAATCGCTCGGTCACCTGCGGGACGGCGCGCAAGTCGTTGACCGCATCCGCCCATGTCGACGGCTCGGACAGTAAGCCGTGGACAAACACGACGGGAATCTTGCCGGCCCGGTAAGGCTCGACGAAGAACAGTTGCGCGGGATGCGTGGACGAACCGGTCAGCAGGAGGTCGCCGAGCTTCATCTGATCGGCTTGACTGGCCGCCAAGGCGAACGGGGCAGTGATGTCTGCTGCCAGATCCAATTGCCGGCCCGCCAGCGGAACCCGGTGATTCGTCAAACTGTCATAGAAGTCCAGCGAGGGACCTGTATCGCCGAGGACCGACGCGGACGTAAAATCGGTTGCCCTGACCGCGGGAACGGCGGGACGCAAGACAGCCGTCGCCGCAAACGGATGCAGCTCTCGCAGAAATCCTCCATCGCCGCTCTGGTAGCGAACGACAACCAAGGGCGCGCCGAGTCCGGGACGCCGGTGCACGCGCCGGGGCCTTTCTGTGCGGTACTCGCCGACGACCAGCAACTGGTGAAAATCCTCCGGCTTCCACGAGAACCCAAAGTAGCGAGCGGGGATCGAGAATGGACCCGATGCGGTATGGATCGTCAAACCGCTTCGCGGGTCGAGCCGCCCGTGCCGTTGTCCATGCAGAATCAGCCGCGCGAGGCTGTCGTGATAGACGGTCCATGCCAAGGGATCCGCTGGCTGCAAGGCCGCGGTGGATGAATTCAGGGCGAGCCAGGTACCCGAAATGGCAGCGTAATAGTAGTCGATGCTGTCGGGATGATCGGCTTGCTCCAAGGCCAGGGCCCGGGTGTATGCCGCCTGAGCTTGCGCCAGGTTAGATGGGATCGAATCAACTCGAGGCACAGACACGACCGGCGCGCTCGCGCGAGGCGGCGAAGATTCCAGAAGCACAGGTTGCTGACCAAGCACCTCAGCAACTGCGGCGACGAACAGCCATCCCGCCAGCTTTGGTATTGCGATAGGGCCTGTCATATCCGTTCAACGCGGGCTGCCATTTGTTGAGCACCTTCGTCTTCGTTGCCGCAACGAACGTATCGCTGCACGCGAGGCTTTCTCAGTACCACGCTTCGAGCGGTGCGGCACGAGAACACACTCTCCCAAAGAGTCTACTTCGTCATTGCTCCCCAACCGATCGTGCATTGTCGTCTCGGTCCTCTCGGTTGGGAATTTTCACGATCGCACCCTGACGATCGAGACGAGTTTAACGCCCCCGACAGCGTCCTGCGGCAAGGCCAGTTCGCTCGATGCCCAAGGGATCGATCGGGGGTCTCGGAGGACGTTTCTCGCTTACGCTTTCGAGTTACCATGGTTAAGCCAATTCTTCCCCCAGGCCCGAGTCCTCTGGAGGGTACACACGAAGCTCAACGTTGTCGAAACGAATTGGGGTAATAACGGATTTTCAGTAGTTTCGGGCAATCTCATTTTTCATTGTTCAGGAGGGAAAATGTGTAATATTAGGGCGCCACGGAAAACTGTGCGCCCTCTTTCAAGGCGCTCGTATCCTCGCCTCCTTGATTCATGCCGTTGATTCAAGGTCGAAAGTCCCGTACAGCACGAGACTTACGAAGTGTTTTCCCATAATCGACGCCCTGGCGTAACGTTTGCAATCGCACCAAAGCGTAAGAACCCCCAGGGAGATATATAATGATCATGCAGGCAGCCAGAACGGCTCGAACTGAGGGACGCGAGAATACTGCCAACGAAACGCCGCATAACAGCGTGCCGCCTCAATCGCACTACGCACGGATCGCAGCAAGGCCGCTCGACGAGGAGCCTTGGGTGGAACGGCACGAAGCAATTTGGCTGGACGGTCGAGTTCCGCATGGATACTGGGATCAGCCGAACAATCGTCGGCGATTTGTGCGCTGGTTGGGGCAACAGCTGGGTATTCAGAGCCGCCACGATTGGTATCACATTTCCACCGACGATTTCAAAAAGAACGCGGGCGGCGGATTGTTGCACCATTGGCGCGACTCGGCTATTTCTGCAGTGGAGGACACGTACCGGGACTTCGACTGGAAGGAGTGGCTGTTCAAAGTGGCGCCACGCCGTTACTGGCACGACCGCCGGAATCACCGAACCTACATGCAGTGGTTCGGCGAACGATTGGGCATCCGCGAGCCGTCGGATTGGTACCACGTCACGAACCAGGATTTCCGGGACCACGGCGGCGGTGCATTCTTGCTATGCTACGACAGCACCGTATCAGCGGCCATCAAGGCCTATTTGCCGGACTATGATTGGAAGGAGTGGATGTTCGACAAGACGCCGAAGGGATTCTGGGATCAACGGAAGAACCGTCGGCGGTACATGCTGTGGCTGGGTAACGAGTTGGGCCTTAAGACGCGGGAGGCTTGGTATGCCTTGACCACCGACGACTTCAAGTCGAACTATGGCAATCAATTGCTGAAGCGGTACGGCGGGTCACCCGTGGCGGCTCTGCGGGACTGCTTCCCCAGGCACACTTGGCACGAATGGAAGTTCGCCAGAGTCCCAGCCGGTTTTTGGAGCAATCTCGACAACCGCCGACGATACATCTGCTGGCTGGGAAGAAAATTGAAGCTCAAGACCTTGCGAGACTGGCGCACGGTGCGAAGACACGACTTCGTCGCCAACTGCGGCGGTGGACTGCTGTTTTTGTACAAGTCGCATTGGGATGTACTCACGCAGTGTATCCCGGGCCTGGAGCGAGAAGCTGCGGAGTGAAACCAGCTGGGCCATTGCGCCGAGCTGGTGTTGTCCGGATCCGATTGGCCGCAAAAAAAACTTCCCGCTAGTTCCTCAGCGGACCAGCCGCGCGGCATCGTTCTTACGGCCTCTCCGCGCCGGCGGTCGTATGCGGCGCCGCGATTACGTACCGGTGAATCGCTTCGGCCAATTGTTCCGGATCGGTTCGATTCAGTCGCTGCAGGACCTTCGGCCAACGATCGGAGAAGCTGCCCCGCTCGTCCCACGACTGCCCCATGAAGAGGTTCAAGAAAGCTTTTTCTTCGCGGCGAAATTCGTTTTGGATGCGGCGAAAGCTGTCCAGGAAGGCCGACAGATAGGCATCGGCAAAGGCTCCGACGTCCCCGACGTGAGCGGCGCGGCGATTGAGCGGCCCGGCGTATTGGTCGGCGAAGGACTCTAATGGCGTTTCGTAGTCCCAGAACGAGCCGGTGTGGTCGGTCAAGACGATCTCTTGAGGCAACCGGTTCGCATCCTCGACGAGGATTTCATCGCCATCGTCGAACATGATTCGCAGCTCTTTCTGTCCCGGGGCGATGACCACGTCTTGGCTCCGGCCGACAACGATATTGGGCGCGGCAGCTTGTCCCAGCAGTTGTGCAAATCGGATGGCGAATTCCTGGTTCTCGAAGCGGCCCAGGGGGATCTTGTCGGTGGCGATGCCTCGCACGTAATCGCGCTCGAAATACGGCGACCAAATTCGCGAGCCGTGATAAGCGCGCTGATCGCCACTGTAGGATTCGATGATCTTCCGCGGAATGATGCGGGTCAGCAGCCGCATCCCCACTTGGCGGCAGCCCAGCCGGCGGTCCAAGACATACTCGGTGTACTCTTCCGTCTCGACCATCGCTCGTTCGAGGCTCTTGCCTTCGTTCAGCCGCTCCCAAACGCCCCATTTCTGCAAGCGGATGACCTTGACGATGTCCTTCGGAATTCCCCGCTGTTTCATCTCGATCAGATAGACGTCACGCCGGCCGCCGGCGCGGGGACGATTCGACAACCGTTCCGGGACGCGGCCGACGTTAACGTATTCCAAGTCGTCGTATTCGCGGACGAGATTCATAATAAAGGCGCGGGCTTTCGCGTCGCACGGGGTACCATTGCCCCCCGGGGAGGGCGGAGCCTCGCTGAAGACGGAATCCAACAAGACTTCTCCGCCTTCGATTCGGACGCCGGGAAGCCATTCGATTTGCATATAGAACTCGGAACTCAGCCCCAGCAGCATCTCTTCCGATATGACGTCGTCGTGGTGGGCGAACAGTGCGGCGAAGATCCTGCGCCGCCATTCGATGTCTCCCAAGTCGTCGCTGCGCAGATCGGGAGGGACAAGTTCCGCAAAGCGGTCCCGCAACCGGGCGTACGTCTGGCGCAACGCGGCCCCCTCTATCGCGGAGAAGTCCAACGAGATCCACTCGGCCAGAAACGCTTTGCCGGCCACGAAAAAATCCACTTCCGGATTGCCGAAGGCATTCAACATGCCGCAGTGCTGCCGAACCTCGGCCAAGTGCCGCCGCAAAGAGTCGTCGTCCAACGCCCCCAGCGAGGCGAACTCTTGGTGCGTCAGCCAGCGCGTGCCCGTGGTGTTGTTGTAGTAGTAGATCTCGCGTCCGGCGATCGCGATCTTCGAGGCGGAAATCATCCCCTGCATCTCCAACTGTGACTTGGGCAACGGTGTGATCCGCCAGGTTTCGCCGCGCTGTTTCAAGGCCGTGCGAACCCGCGCGTCCTTTAGATTCAGGAAACGGATTTGCCGCTTCGAGTACAGTTCCTGCAACACGACGTCCGCCTCGAACATCAACGGAAGATCTTCCGGATCCGGGCGGATCAGCATACTGTTCTCTTCCACGATCAAGTCCACCGCGCTTGCCCATACGGCGGTGCGTTCCATCGGCGACAACGGTTGTCCGTGAGCCGCCAGATGCTCGGATTCCAGGCAATCCAAGAAAGCCAGCCGTTGGGTCGCATGAATGCCCGGCAAGGTGACCAACGTCTGGTGACGGGGAAAGATGGTGGCAATGCGGGATTTCAAGCGGGTTCCGCCTTCGCGGTTCAGGGGACGTGTCCCCAGGATGCGCAATGTCATTTGGCAGCCTCCCGAGTGACTCGGTAGAGAGGTGGACCGTAGCAAGGCAGGCGGCGCTTATTGTATTGGAACGCGGCGATTGGGAATAGACCAACGACGGGACCGACATGTTGACGCCCGCGTCGGAATTGGCGCGGCCATGTGGCTGAGCCCGCGGCAAGCGGTTACAATAACTACGGATCCATCGCGATTCCAACCGCTTTCCCAGCAGGTTTCGTATGCCGATCACCGATTCAGCCGCGACTCTTGCAACTGCCCTGCCGCAGGCTTTGCGGCCGCTGTTTTGGGACTGTGATTTCGAACAGCTCGATTGGCAAGCACACCGCGATTTCATTGTTCGCCGCGTGCTGGTTGAAGGCGACTGGGACGCCGTCTGTTGGCTGCGGCGCGAACTGGGGGATTCCTGCTTGCGCGAGTGGATTCTGCAGCAGCAAGGCCGCGCACTCAGTCCGCAGCAACTGCGGTTCTGGGAACTGATTCTGGACTTGCCCACGGACGAGGTCGATCGTTGGCTGCATCACGAAGCCCGCGGGATCTGGGAGGGAAGGAGCCGTCGATGAAGTTTCACCGCGAAGTGCTTCCGCCCGACCAACAGCAGGTCTTGCGTCAGCTGGGGCCTGCGGTCACGGCGTGCGGCTTCTGCTTGGGAGGCGGGACTGCGATCGCGATCCAGCTCGGGCACCGGCAGTCCGTCGACTTGGATTGGTTCACGAGCCAACGCCTCGACGACCCCATGGGATTGTCGCGGCAATTGCAAAGCCAAGGGATCGAGTTGCGAGTTCGAGCCGTCCAGCGGCGAACGTTGCACGGCGAGGTGGCTGGGGTGCGGGTCAGTTTCCTGGAATTCGGCTACCCGCTGCTGGAACCGGCGGTCGCCTGGCTGGACTTTGATTGCTGCCTCGCGTCCCTGACCGATCTGGCCGCCATGAAGTTGCTGGCCGTCTCGCAGCGAGGTGCGAAGAAAGACTTTCTCGACATTTACGCGCTGGGCACGCATGGGTTGTCCCTGGGCGAAATGCTGGACCTGTATCGCCGGAAATTCTCCGTGACCGACGTCGTCCGCGTCCTCGGCAGCCTCTGCTACTTTGACGATGCCGATCCCGAGCCGATGCCCAAGATGTTGACAGACAGCACGTGGCAGCAAGCTAAAAAGACCATCCGCAACTGGGTCAAGACCGTGGCGAACGCGGTGTGACCGCCGGCTTTGGGATCGACCGACAAGTCCGTGCCCACCGAATCGGCATGGCCGGGCGGGTCGGGAGTGCCCAGGATGGGCATCCGCGACGTATCCCACTGCGCCGGGCTGACGGTGCGAAAACCTTTCGGTTCGGCGCACGGCAGCCATTGGATGCGGGCACAGCCCAAATCTTCCGTCAGGAAGCGGTACACTTCCGCCGGATGACGCGAGTTGCCCGCATGGATCGACCTCAAACTCCGGCGCGCACGGGACGTTCCAGGTGCCCGCGTATGCCGTTTCGTCGGTGCCGGTATAGCACATGGCTGTCAACATTGCGTCTTGATTCGTCTGCCGTCGTCAAAGCCGGTCAAGGGGGGGCCTGCCAGATTTTCACGCTCGAAATCTGCACTGAAGGTCACGTTGTCCGATATCAAGCGTCTGTCTGTTTGATATTCGACCCACCATCCGGGCCTCCGCCCACGAAAACTAACTCGACACATCGCGCGAGAAAGAACCATAGTAGCCCGAGAATAACGACTCCAAAGGCCACGCGAATCCCGCCTGTAATGGCCACCGCAAGTAGGCCGGCCCAAGGAACCGTGAGCAGTAGCATTGTCTTCACGCTGAACTGAACGGGAGTCCAGAAAGCGTTTTCTGCTCGAGACGTCGTCGTTGAGTAAACCTCCAGCTCCATTACGTCACTGTCACCACGATGCGACATCCTGGCACGATGTGCTTGACTAGTCGCCTGCGAAGCAGCCTCGTTGGTGCAACATCTGTTCCTGTTGATGCTGCTAGGCATAAGCCACGCGATCCCAATTGCAGCAAGCCCCATCATCGCGTCCAAAAATGCAATTCCCCGGATGGCATCGTTTCCCATCAGATATAGCACAACGCATCTGAAGAAATACACTCCGCGGGCTGAGTGGCTTAGAAAGCGAAGCGACCAACGACCTCGCCAGTAAACCGGCATGACAAACGCCGTAGCGGTTGAGAAAACAGCCCCATCAAACCACAACGAGGGACTGTGCGTTCACCATGACGCCGCCTCGTTCATCGTCCCTCGCTCTCTCCAGCGCGAGCGCCCTATTGCACCGTTTCTTGCGATCAGCCCTCGGGACGGATTTCCAACGTCTGTTCGTCCAGCCGATAGATTAACCCGGCGGGTTTGAGCAGCGTCTGCAGCAGCCGGTCCAGGGTTACATCCTGGACATCCAACCAGACGAGCTTGTCACGCATATCTTCGATCCGGGGATCGAAGCGGAGTTCCACGCCGGCTTCTTTCGCAATGGCTGCGGCCACCGCACCCAACGATTTGTCTTGAACGCGCAGCGTGTAGCGTTTCTCGCCTTTCGCCTTCGCAGGCGGCGGTTTGGGACGAGACGATACTCCCTCCAGGAGTCGCCGAATGCCGTCGGCAACTTCGACGGTGGAATCCACGACGACGTAGCCGGCCTCGATCGTGAACCGAGCATCGGGGAATCGCCGCCGGATTTCTGCGCCCACCGCCGCCGGGCTGCCGCGCATCGGAATCCGCCTCGCGATCGACGCTTTGGCCGGCAAAGGCTTCAAGCGGACAGCGGTGGATTCGGGTACATAGTCGAACGTCAGTTGAAAGCCCGCCAGCACGAGGCTCAACGATTGGGCGAACGTCAGGGGGGGCAAGTCCACTTCGGGCCACAGATCGTGCGAGATCTGCTCGATGCCCTCCAGTTGCAGGCCCGCCTCGCCAGCCAAACGCTGCAGCAAATCGCGGGGCGTCGTCAGCTCGGGCCAGCCCAGCGGCTGCGCCTTCTGTAGACGGCCGCGCAGCGCAGTCGGCAAGCGTTCCGCGCGCTGCTCGATTTGAGCAGCCACCGTCCCGAGCACTGCGGCAGTCTGAGGCGGCCCCAGATAGACCACGGGGCCGACTTGCCCCATGCCCAGGTTCAGTTGCTCGGCCAGTTCCTGCAGCAGTTCGCGCAGCGACAGGTCGCTGCGGACCAAGTCGACGCCCTGATCGGGATCCACGCGGCGGTCGAGGAAGATGGCCACGCCTTGGCTGCGCGCCAAGTTGGTTAGCGCTGAGCGCAAAGGATTTGAACCCCAGCGGACACCGACCGGCGATTCGAGTTGCGATTCTAATTCGGCCCCGGACTTCCAAACCGACTCGGCGGCCAGGCACAAGTCGGCCTGTGCCGAAAGTAGCAGTGACAGCGTCACCAGCTGTGCTACCCACTGATTCAAAAAGTTTGCGCTCCGGACAGTCGTCAAGCTTTCGCTGCGCGGCATACTTTCTATCTCCTGCCCAACACTCACAGACCCGCTCAGTTCCGCGTTCATTGTGACCAAAACAACGGGACAAAGAAAGTGCACAAAACCTTGGCCGTAGCTCACGTAGACCGTTGTAACTGCGAGTTGCTCGAAGTAAACTCGACGAAAGTTGCCTCGACCGACGCTGAACCAGTCCAGCCCCCAAAGGAAACACCTACTGTGAGTAACAAGCGTCGTCATCCCGTCTTGGATCGACTGTACCTGCGTTACTTGGACGACGAAAACTCGGCAGGTTTTATCACCGCCGTCTCGTCGCACTATGCTCTTCCGACGTTGGAGCGTCTGGCCAGATGCGGCCAGTACCTAGCGCGGCGGGGCGCGGTGCTGGCGTTGAGCTACCTGAGCGATATCCGTTCCGGGCCGGTCTTGGCACACGCCCTGCACGATTCGGATCGCGTCGTTCGCGTGCTCGCCGAAAACGGACTGTTCGAGTTGTGGTCCCGCGACGGCACCGAGACTCAGCAGCAGCAACTCCGCGTCGTCGTGCGGCTGAACGACGCTCAACAATTCGAAGAAGCGTATGTTCGCGCCTTGCAGTTGATCGAGGAAGCGCCACAGTTTGCCGAGGCGTGGAACCAGCGGGCGATCGCCTGTTATCGCTTGGGACAGTATGAAGACGCCGCCAACGATTGCCACCAGACCCTCGAATTGAACCCCTATCATTTTGCGGCGGCCCTCGGGATGGCCCACTGCTATTTGGACTTGGGCGAAGGCCAAGCGGCGCTGGACTGCTTTCGCCGCGCCTTCGATCTAAATCCCAACCTGGACTCGATCCAAACTCAAATCGAGTATCTGGAGCGGGCCCTCGAAGAGACCTGAGGCGGTCTGGTATCGCTGCGATTCGCCGCTACAATGTACGCTGTGCGTGCAATCGTAACTCGCGGCGGGACTGTTGATCATGGCGAAATCAGACGCTTCTTCCCATCCTGATTCCGAGGAGCCGATCGAGATCGATCTCCGCAATCCCGTCGTGGCCGCCATCTTGGCTTGGCTGTGGCCGGGAGCCGGGCATCTGTACCAACGGAGAACGTTCAAAGGCGTGTTGTTCATGGTCTGTGTGCTGGCCACGTTCTTCTTCGGACTGGCGCTGGGCGAAGGCCACGTCGTGTACGCCTCCTGGCTGAAAAGCGACCGCCGCTGGCAGTATTTGTGTCAGGTGGGCGTCGGTTTGCCCGCTTTACCCGCCTTGATACAGAACCGCCTGGTTCGGTCCGGCAAGGAGCCGTGGTGGGACGGAGTCATGGCGCCTCCCGCCGTGGTGCTGGAAAACTCGGAGGACGAGCTGGCGAGATGGCACGAGCAGTTGAGCCACAAATTCGATCTGGGCATCCTGTATACGATGATCGCCGGACTGCTAAACGTTCTTGCGATCTGCGACGCCTATGCCGGACCGTTTGTCCCGGCGCCGGAAGAAGAAAAGAAAAAAGGGCCGCCGAAGCCGCCGCCGGATTAGCCGCGCCGGATTTCATTGCCAACCGCCGGATCACGGCGACCGTCACCGATTAGTCTGCTTCTACCGACGCGCGTTCGCGCCGGCGGGGGCGATCCTCCGACTCCCGGCAATCCTGGCGATCCCGCCGCGAATCGTAGGACTCGTCATCGTCCACTTCGTCGGTCATCTCCAGATAACGCCGATAGACGTCGACCGCAATCCAACCGATGTACAGGTTGCCACCCAGCGATGCAAAGAGAGCCAAGATGGCCACGCTAAGCGGCCACCACGGTTTGTCGCTTTCCGCCAGACGAACTTCGTCTCGCAAAAACGCAACGGAGGAATCATTTGCCGATTCCGCCAAGTCCGCCCAAAAGTCGGGCACCTTTTTCCTAGTCGCAGTTGGCGAAAAGCTGGCCTCTTGGATGGCCGCTACAGTCCGCCCGGGCGGTTGTGTCAAGGATGTTGAGGAACTGGAATCTCGATCCGTGGCCTTTGACCCGTCGAAAAACGGCGAGACCATCTCGCTCTGCGGCGTAGATCCGGCGAGGGAAGGAGACCAAGAGGCGGACGGCAGGATGGCGGACGACGGAGTCCCCGGCGGCTGGATTGCCGAAGGAGGCAGCGACACCAGCGGCGTCCAGCCCGAGGCCGTTGGAACGGTCGGAGGCGGTGGAGAAGCCGCCGCCGCATTCCCGGCCCATTGTCCGCGGTCGGTGGTATAGCGATCGTCCGGCGTCCCCCACGGGGGCGATAGGTTAGCGGGCGGCTGAACGCCCGATTCGTTGCCTGGCGCTGCCAGGCCCGAGCCCCACGCGGGAGAGCCGCCCGGATCGGCGAGCCCCGGCTGCGGCGCGGTGTTCGGCGTGGACGGGTTTATTGGCGTCGCAGGAAAACCACCTGCCGATGGCTGCTGGACAGCGGACCAGGCAGGGTTCTGGCCGGCGGCGTTCTGCCAGGACGTGTCCTGCGGCTGGTTGGAAGCTAAGCCCGAACGTGGGTCGGACGACGATGCGGCACCCGGCGCGGCTGTCGGTGGATCGTAGCGCGAAGGCTGCCTGGCGGCGCTGGCGCGATTATCCGGAGGCCAGCTGCTGCCCGGAGTGGTCGCGTTCGCGATGCCCCCCGCCCCGCCCAGGCTGGTTGCGGCGGGCACGCTGCCGTGCGCCGTAGCCGCCATCGTCGGCGGGCCGGCACGCGTTGCCGGTGGCGTCTCGCCGACCTGCGAAGTCGCGGCGATCGGCACTGGCGCTTGGGGAACATTCTGACGAGGCAAATTGCCGGTGCCCGCGCGAATTCGCACCCGTGCGACGTTCTTCAGTTCCAGAGGCATCTCGCCGGTAACGGGCTCGTTGGGCAAGATCGCCAATCGTTCGGGCGCGATTTGTATGAGAAATTCGAGCTGCTGCTCGTCGAGCGGCTGCCAACCGTACGTGACGCCCGGCGGTGGCGCGGAACTGGCTGCCGCGGAGGCGCCGGCCGCTTGCTGCTGAGGTGTTCCCAACCGGGGCACGACATCGGTTCCCACGCGAATCCGAAAACGTCGCACGCCGCGGACGAAGGGATCGATCTGGCTCACGACCTCTTGACCTTCGCGCAAGGCGATCAAGGTAACGGGCTCGAGCTGAACGATGTACTCGAGTCGTCCATCGCTGGCTGGCTGCCAACCGTAATCAACGCCCAGCAGAGCGGTGACGAGCAGCAAGGCGAATCCGTTCATCGGGGGAACTCCATGGGAACCTATCCTTGGCCCTTGGTGTCACATCCTAGCGTTTTTCGCCTATCGGCGTAAAGAGCGAAAAATCAAGTTCTGCAGCGAAATTGCGCAGTCTGGGCAATCGCTAGGAACCAATATACCTTTCGCAGCCGGCGCACACCGCTGTCAGCTCCTTGAGCCCGGCACGCAGATCATCCATGACCTTAGCGTTTGATCAGCTCGTTCTCCACGGGACCGATACTTTGGCGATGCTCTTCGGCGGCGGTCTTCAGAATTTCGATCTTGTCCGGGTGCCGATCCGCCACGTTGTATTGTTCCGAAGGATCGTACTCCAGGTGGTACAACTGCGGCGTCTGGTGCTCCTCGCGCTTTTCGCCGAGTCCATAACAGCCTTGCGTGATGAAATGTGCTTTCCAGGGACCGAGGCGCACGGCGTACAACTGCTCTTCGCGCCAGAAGAACACGCGGTCCCGAGGGCCCTGGTCGGTCTTGCCCAGCAGCACGCCGGACAGATCGTACCCATCTAGGGCGCGATCGCTCGGGAGCGAGGCTCCGGCCAAGGTGCAGCATGTGGGCAGCAGGTCCATCGTGGCGCCCAGTTCCATCTGCACGCCGGGCAGGATCTTCCCCGGCCACCAGAACAGCGTGGGCTCCCGCATCCCGCCTTCCCATGTCGTGCCCTTGCCCCCGCGCAACAGGCCGGCGGAACCGCCGTGAGTTTCGAACGGCAGCCAGGGGCCGTTGTCCGAGGTGAAGACGACGAGCGTCTTCCGGTCCAGTTCCAGCTCGTTGAGCGTCGCCAGAATTCGGCCCACGCCGGCATCGATCTCCTCGATGACGTCCCCGTACAGTCCGCGGCGACTGGTGCCTCGATGCTCCTTGCCTGTGTACAGCGGGATGTGGGGCAAGTTGTGCGCGAGGTAGACAAAAAACGGCTCCGCCCGATGTTCCCGAACGAACTCGATCGTCTTTTCGGTGTATCGCCGTGTGAGCGTGTGCTGGTCGGCGGGCCGTTCGACCTCCGTCGTGTCATGCAGGATTGGGACGTGGTACTGTTCGATCGGCGCGACGTAGTTGGGATCCTGCTGGGCCAGCTGCCGATAATTGGGAAACCCCGGCCGAGCGTCCATGTCGTTCGAATAGGGAATCCCCCAATACGTGTCGAATCCTTGCGTGGTGGGGAGGTATTCCGGTAGGTGTCCCAGGTGCCACTTGCCAACGGCCGCCGTGGCGTAGCCGACCGTTTTCAAGCATTCGGCGATCGTGATTTCCTCCGCGGGAAGGCCGCCTCTGGAGTCCGGAAACAGCACGCGGCGTTGGGCCGACATCATTCCGTTGCGGATCGGCAGCCGGCCGGTCAGCAAGGCTGCGCGGCTGGGCGTACAGACGCTGGCCCCCACATAAAAATTCGTCCATTTCTGACCTTCGGCCGCCATCCGATCCAAGTTCGGGGTGCGGATCGTGGGATGACCGAAGCAGCCTAGGTCGCCATACCCCAAGTCGTCGCAGAAAATGATGATGAAGTTCGGCTTGTCGTCCGCCGATACTGTGCGGTTGAGGCCGCTTGCCGGCGCCGCGTGCAATGCCGCTACGGCGATCGCCGTTACAACCGAGTTCATCCAGGGCCTGACGTTCATCGAATGCTCCTCCCAGTTGCGGAAAAAAAGCCCGAGCGGAAGACGACGCGAACCGCTGCTCGCCCGCGGTTGTTGTACCAAGTGACGGCGGGCGACTCAACCAGTGGCATGCGTCAAGCGGGGGAACAGCAACGCCGGGAACCGAGGTTCCCTTTGCCGTCGTTGTGGGATAGAATCTGCGAGCGGGAAACGCGGCCTGGTCATGGGCTTTAACGCACGCAACAGATTCCGGACGAGAAGAAGCGAGTGCGGAGAACCACCCTGTCATTCTTCCGTCCGCGGTCAACCCGTGTCTCAGCTGCGGCAAGGAAAACGCGCAACGTGCCGTGTTTGACGAGAACCGGTCCTTCTTGGCATGGAATGCATCGATGACGACTACAGCCGAAGCGCTGGCACACGGATGGCGCTTGCATCAGGCCGGCAAATGGGCGGCGGCCGAGGAGATCTACCGGCAGGTGTTGCGCGCGGATTCGGCGGATGCCAGCGCCTGGTGTTACTTGGGGATCGTGTGCCACGACCAGGACCGTTTGGACGAGGCCGTCGGCGCTTATCGCCGCGCGATCCAGTTGCAGCCGAACTTTCCGATCGCGTTCAACAATCTGGGCAATACGCTGCGGATGCAGCGGAAACTGGACGAGGCCGTGGTCTGTTTTGACCAGGCGTTGCGGCTGAAGCCAGATTACGTCAATGCGCACAAGAACAAGGGCACGGCGTTCGTCTGGGAAGGACGCCTCCAAGACGCCATGGCCTGTTACGACCGGGCTCTGGAACTGGCTCCCCAGGACGCGGAGACGCATAAAAATCGCGGCGTCATCCTGCTGCTGTTGGGACGTTACGACGAAGGCTGGCCGGAATACGCTTGGCGCTGGAAAACGGAGGATCTGTCCCGGCCGCGGTATCCGCAGCCGCTCTGGGACGGCTCGCCGCTGGACGGTAAGACGATCCTGTTGACGCCGGAACAAGGGCTGGGCGACACGGTGCATTTCGTCCGCTACGCGGCCGTTTTGAAGCAGAAATACGATTGCCGCGTCGTTATGCTTTGCCCGAAACCTCTGTTGCGGCTGTTGGCCACCTGTCCGGGGATCGACGTGCTCGCTCCGCAAGACGAACCGCTCCCGGAGTTTGATTGCTTTGCCCCGCTGCTCGATATCCCGGGAATCCTGGGCGACAACCTGGATACGTTTCCGCGCGAGGTTCCGTACCTGACGGCCGACGCGCGATTGGTTGGCCAGTGGCATTCTTACCTGCAGGCCTACGGCGGATGCAAGATCGGCTTGGCATGGCAAGGCAGTCCCAAATACCAGGCGGACCGCATGCGTAGCGTGCCGCTGGCCGAATTCGCGCCGCTGGGCAAGCTGAAGGGCATCCACTTGTTCAGCTTGCAGAAAGGCTTCGGTGCCGAGCAAATCGACAATTTGGCCGGTGCTTTCGACATCGTCCCGCTGAGCGATCAATTGGACGAAGCGTCCGGAGCGTTTATGGATACGGCCGCCGTGCTGCGGAATTTGGATTTGCTGATCACGGCAGACACGGCCATCGCGCACATCGGCGGGGCATTGGGCGTGCCTACGTGGCTGGCGTTGCCTCACGTTCCCGACTGGCGCTGGCTGCTGGATCGGGAGGACTCCGTCTGGTATCCCACGATTCGCCTGTTTCGCCAAGCGGCGGTGGGAGACTGGCCGAGCGTCGTACGTCAGATGTGCGAAGAATTGCTGCAGCTGGCGCCGCGCGTCCAGCACCGGCGGCGCGAGGATTACCGATTGGCAAGCGCCGGTTCGAATCGCCTCGTCCGCACGCGGCACGGGCTGATGCTGTTCAACCGCCACGATATCTACATCGGCCGCTCGCTGGATCAATATGGCGAGTACTCGGAGGGAGAAAGCGACTTGTTTGCGCAAGTCGTCCGGCCGGGCCACGTGATCGTGGACGCCGGCGCGAATGTCGGCGTGCATACGCTGCTGATGTCCCGGCAAGTCGGGGACCAGGGACTGGTGTACGCCTTCGAGCCGCAGCGGCCGATTTACGAAATCTTGTGCGCGAATATGGCCTTGAACGGGCGCAAGAACGTCCGTTGCCGGTGCGAAGCGTTAGGCGACGCGGCGGGCGAGATCATCGTGCCGCCGGTCAACTACGATGTCGAAGCCAACTTTGGCGGACTGGGGTTGGGATCTTATCAGTCCGGCGAAGCGGTGCCGGTGGTGACGATCGACAGCCTGCAATTGGCGCGTTGCGATTTGTTAAAAGCCGACGTCGAGGGCATGGAGTTGTCGGTCTTGCGCGGAGCCGCTCGCACGATCGAGCGGTTCCATCCCATTGTGTACGTGGAAAACGATCGGGTCGAGTCGTCGCCGGCCTTGATCGAGTACCTCCTTGCGCTGGGCTACAAGCTGTATTGGCATCTGCCGCCGCTGTACCATCCGGACAACTTCTTTGGCAACACCGTCAATTTGTTTGGGAACATTGTTTCGTCGAATATGCTGGGTATCCATTCTTCCATCCAATCCTCGATCACCGGCTTGACGGCTATCGAGCGGCCGGAGGATCATTGGTTGAAGAAGATCTAGCACGATCGAACATCGTTTATCGCGCTGCCGCTCGCCACTGGTCATTGGCGGATCATTGATGAAAGAAAAGCAAGAGGTCAATCATGCATCAACCCATTCTGGCGGAGATCGCCCCCGGCGAACTGATCGACAAGATCACTATCCTGCAGATCAAGTCCGAACGGATTGCCGACGCGGGCAAGTTGCAGAACGTTCGCGTCGAGTTGGACGTGCTCTCCGACGCCCGCGACGCCGCGATGCCCGCGACGGCCGAATTGGCCGAATTGACGGCCCAGCTAAAGCAGGTGAACGAAACCTTGTGGGACATCGAGGATGCGATTCGCGATTGTGAGCGCGAGGAGGATTTTGGCCCGCGGTTCATCGAATTGGCGCGTTCGGTGTACCGAAGCAACGACCGGCGGGCCGCGCTGAAACGCGCAATCAACGAGCTATTGGACTCGAAATTGGTGGAAGAGAAATCTTACGCCGCATATTGAGTATGCGGATTTGTGATCCCGCGTCGCGACGGGCGGGTTGCTTGGCAAGGGGAACCGAAAACCAGCGACCTACGTCATTGGAACGGGTCCGGCGGCCCGTTTTTCTGGACGAAATCGACAGGTCGCTTCTCCGGGTGGTGTTTCCCTTTGGCCTGCGTCGGACTATGATGGGCGTACCTTTTGGATCATAAAGACCGATTCCCGCCATACTTTTTCTCTAGGAGATGATGCATGTCGTGTCGAAGCCTTGTGTTACGACGATCGTTTAGCGTGATTCCGGCGGCCGCGTGTGCGCTGTTGTGGAGCGTGGGCGACGCTCGGCGACCGGCGCAGGTGTGTGCTGCTGAGGGTCAACCGGCCGCTGATATCAGCGTGCTCTCGCCGATCACGTGGCTGCTGAAACCGGTCGAGACGCTCAACGCCGGCGCCACCATCGAAGCGGAAATGAAGCCTTATACGCAGAAGATCATCGGTACCGACGTATCGTTCGACATGGTGCCCATCCCCGGCGGCACCTTCATGATGGGTAGTCCCGAAGACGAAGCGGATCGAAAGGAAGACGAGGGGCCGCAGTTCAAAGCGACGGTCGAGCCGTTCTGGATGGGCAAATGCGAAGTCACTTGGGAAGAGTACGAGTTGTGGGGCATGGGATTGGACAAACAGTTCCGCAAGGTCACCGGCGGTAAATTCACCGAGTGGGACACCCTGGCCGATGCGATCACCGTGCCCACCAAGCCGTACGCCGACATGTCGTTCGGCATGGGCAAGGACAAGACGCCCGCGATCTGCATGACGCAATTGGGCGCCAAGATGTACTGCAAATGGCTGTCGGCGAAGACCGGCTACTATTATCGGCTGCCGACGGAAGCCGAGTGGGAGTATGCCTGCCGAGCCGGCACCACGACTGCGTTCAGCTTTGGCGACGATCCTGCCGACCTCGACGATTACGGCTGGCACTACGGGAACAGCGACGACAAGTATCAAAAAGTCGGTCAGAAGAAGCCGAATCCGTGGGGCTTGTACGACATGCATGGAAACGTCGCGGAATGGGTGCTCGACCAATACACGTCGGACGGCTACGCCCAGTTCACGGGCAAGTCCATCAAGAACCCGATCATCATGCCGAAGAAAATCGACCCGCGCGTCGTTCGCGGCGGCTCGTGGTTTGACGACGCCGATCGAGCGCGGAGCGCCGCGCGCGTTGGATCCACGCTCGAATGGAAGGCCCAAGATCCGCAGATTCCGCAAAGTGTTTGGTACCTGACGGATGCGGAGTGGGTCGGATTCCGCGTCGTGCGTCCGTTGAACCCGCCCACTGCGCAAGAGGCCATGAAATACGATATCGACGAGGAGCAGAAAACGTCCATGATCGAATATCGGGAAATGCGCGGCGCCGTTGAGTAATAGGACATCGGTGATAGATCGTTGAGTCATAGAACGTCGAGCGATTGAACGCTCGCGTTTTCTGCCGGCTGTTAGTGATTCCCACCCTGACGAAAGCCCCCCACCTGACGAAAGGAACGCCTCATGAACGCTCCCACCTCTCCGGCCCGAGTTTCGCCTGGACGCCGTGACTTTCTCAAGCAGACTTCGGCCGCACTGGCCGGTTTGTCTCTATCCGGCGGATTGGCCGCCCGCAGTTATGCGGCGGAGGAAAACACCATCAAAGTCGCTTTGATCGGTTGCGGCGGACGCGGAACCGGCGCGGCAGCCAATGCATTGTCGACCGCCGGCCCCACCCAGCTGGTGGCGATGGCCGATGTCTTCGACAATCGTTTGGCGGGAAGTCTCAAGAATCTGTCCACGAACTTCGCCGCCAAAGTCGATGTGCCGCCGGACCGGCAGTTCCTGGGTCTGGACGGATTCCGGAAAGCCATCGACTTGATCGCCCCAGGCGGCGTCGCGGTGCTGGCCACGCCGCCCGCGTTTCGGCCGCAGCACCTCGAGTATGCCGTCGCCAAAGGCTGCCATGTGTTCATGGAAAAGTCCTTTGCCGTCGATGCTCCCGGAATTCGCCGCGTGCTGAAGGCCGGCGAAGAGGCAGCCAAAAAGAACCTGAAAATTGCCGGAGGCCTGATGAGCCGTCATTACCAGCCGCTGGAGGAAGCGGTGGCCCGGATCCACGACGGCTTGATCGGAGACGTCATCACCTGCTGGGCATATCGCGCCCACGGGCCCGTGGGGTTCGCCGCCAAATCAGCCAACATCAGCGAACTGGCTCACCAGATTCGCAACTATTCGTGCTTTACGTGGCTCAACGGCAGCTTCCTGTTGGATTGGTTGATTCACAACTTGGATGTCTGCTGCTGGGTCAAGAACGCCTGGCCGGTTTCGGCGCAAGGTCAAGGCGGACGTCAAGTTCGCACGGAAGCCGATCAGCTGTTCGATCATTATGCCGTCGAATACAGCTTTGCCGATGGCACGCGACTGTTCGCCCAAGGCCGGCACCAAGCCAATACCTGGGGGTTCTTCGGCGATGTGATTCACGGAGCCAAAGGATCCGCGGTTTTGGGAGAAGGCATCACAAAGCCGCTGATCTACAAAGGCCATAACCAGACTCCGGAAAATCAGCTCTGGGAGTACCAAGGGCCCGGCAGCAACCAGTATCAGAGAGAGCACGATCTGCTGTTTGCGGCGATTCGCGAGGACCAGCCTTATAACGAAACCGAGCGGTGCGCCTTTGCGGCCATGACCGGCATCCTGGGACGCATGGCTTCGGAATCCGGCCAGTTGATCACGTGGGACCAGGCGCTGGCATCCGGCGTGGAATTGGCGCCCGGACTCGACCAGCTGACCATGGAATCCGAGCCGCCCGTGAGGGCCGATGAACAGGGCCGCTATCCCATCGCGATGCCAGGCATTACCAAGGTGCTGTAATCCCCGGTGCTTGTAACCGGGTGCGGTAATCCCTAACGTACCCGTCGTTCCTTGGGCGAGGGGGCAATGACTTGCCCCTCGCGAGGCAGGTACAGCGTCACTCGCGTGCCTGTGCCGGGCGAACTTTCGATTTCCGTCCGGCCGCCCAGCAATCGAGCGCGGTCGCGCATGCCGAGCAGACCATAATGCCCGGCGGCGGCAGAATCCGGGACGAAACCGGTTCCCCAGTCCTGGACCACGATCCTTAGTTCCTGTTTGCCGTCTCTCAATTCCACGCGGGCACGATCCGACTTGCTGTGCCGACCCACGTTCGTCAGGCATTCCTGGACAATGCGGTAGACCGCCGTTTCCGATTCAGGAGTCAACGAAGGAAAACTGCGGTCGATGGACAGTTCGACAGAAATCTCGCCTGATTGGGAAACCCGTTGCGTCAAGGTTCTCAGCGCCCCGACCAAGCCCGCGATGGCGAGGTCCGGCGGTCGTACCCGTTCGATCAGCCGCCGCGCTTCAGTGGTCCCGTGCCGTAGAGCCTCCGCGACGGCGTCCAGTTTCTCGGCGACGTTCGGCCTGCCTTCCTGCAGACCCCAGCGATACGCATCCAACTGCATCAACGCGGTCAGCATTTGCTGGACGAATCCATCGTGGATCTCGTAAGCGATCAGCTGACGTTCGCGGTCGTTCCATCTCAGCACCTGTTCGACGGCCGCTAGTTGCTCCTCGTTCGCTTTCTCCGCAGTCCGGTGCTCTGTGACGTCGACCAGCATGGTCAACAGGCACTCGGTGTCTCCGCACGCAACCGAAGTCTGCCAGACCGACAGCCGCAACGCAGTCCCATCCCGATGACGGTTCTCGATGTCTTCGCCCCGGACGCACCCATCTCGATGGAACAGTTCCTTCAGGCGCCGGCGATCTCCCAGACTTGAAAAAAGGAAATCGCTCTCCTTGTTCCACGACTTTGCCGCACCGACCCCGAACAGTGCGTCCAACGCCGGATTGGTGTAGAGAATAACGTCGTCTGCGCGGCGAATCACCGCCAGCGGAATCGGCAGACATTCAACGATCTGACGAAAGCCCTCCGACGAGCCTTGAAGCTGCCTCGGGAGCGGCGGACGCGGCTTGGTCGACCGCTCCGTTTCAACGCTTTTACCTTTGTTTGGTGTCACCATGGCCCGGACCCTCCGCCTCCCTCTGTATTCAAGGCCAACAGACCACCTGAATTTCCGTTAATGTAGCGTATCATATTGCCCCTGTCGAGTACAGGCTTTTGGCTATTTCCTTCTTCTATAGCGGTGGATATATTTCCGCGATTAGGTGGTACTTGGCTCCAAATCGGCCGTTTCAATCTTGACGCAAAACGGCAAAAGCGACACGCTTATGTCATCCATGTGCCGCTGCGAGCGAGAAAGCCCTGCCCCCTGTCCTTAGAATCACGCCTGGAGAAGATTGAATGTCTATAACCGCAATGTGGTTTTGGTTGACGATTGTCGGCCAAGGCGGACCGCTGGAGGACCAGCCGCCGAGTTCCCAACTCCAGTTCAATCCGTCGTATGCTTCACCGTCTGATCCTCAATCATCGCAAGGGCTTGGGCTCCATGCTTCAGAGACGAGGCACGAGCCCACGCCGGGCCAGCGGCAGCCACTTCCGTCGTCCGAGTATCGTTCCGTATTCGGCAACGCCGGCGAGGCGACGGCAGATTCGCCGCCGTCACTGAACGATTCCCGGCCGCTGCCGAGGGAAACGCCTCCCGCCATGCTTTCGCTAGGCAGTCCAGTCCAGGCGTTGCTGCGTGCCGCGTTGACGGGTACCGGCGAGCCTGCAATTCAGGGGCATCCCATCGCATTGAAGACTGTACTGGGGCAGCAAGCAGGCGGGGATCGGCAGCTGGCTGACGTGCGAGCTTACTGGCGGTTGGCGCACGCAATCGCGGCCTATCATTGGTCCGTGGACGAGCAGCGTTTGCTGGCGGCAGTGCCCGCCACGGAAACGGGCGACGATTTAGTCTGGCTCGGCGCCGCGCGGGCTTCGGCCAAGGCCGAGCAAGCCGAGTCGCGACTGGCGGCCCTCCGAGCGCAGCAAGTGCTGGCCAACGTCGTGCCGCCGGCCCGTCGCGGCGAATTGCCTCTGCCGGCCGATATGCCGTTTGTGGGAGCATACCGCACGCACTTCAAGGAACTGAACGAGCGAGGAGCGGCAGCGGACGATCTGCGGCCGATCGATCAGAGTCTGCCAGTCCTGCGCGAGGTGATCGAGGCCCAGGCAGAGGCCGTGATGGCTGCAACGGCTGCCTTGCCGCCGGTGTTACAGGCGTATCAACAAGGCCAAGCCTCCATTGTACACGTGCTCGACGCCCATGATCGTCTGCGCCGCCATCGGCGAGCTTTTCTGGCGGCTGTCGAGCAGTACAACGGCCAGATTGCGGGCTACGCCCTGTCCCTGTCGCTGCCTGCAGTCACGGGCGAGCGGATCGCTGGAATGCTGATCGAAACGCAACCGACAGGCAAGTCCGTCCTGGCGGGAAAAAAGACCGGCGGCGACATTCACCGCGTCTCGAATGAAGAGCCCGTTCCGAGTGAAGAGACCGAGTCGAACGATCCGAGCGGGATGCAGTTCAGAGCGCCTAAGCTGGGTTCGCCGTAATCGGAATCCCAGGGGAGTCAATTCGGCCGTTCAGGCGCGGCGGCCGCATCCACGACAAGGCCCAGCGGCTCAGGGAAAAGCGGATGCGATTCAATCGACCCTTTGCCGGCTTCGGGAGGTTTGCTGATATGACTTTTTTCTTTGCTCGCCGATTCCTGATGCTATGGCTTCTTTCGGTTCCCTTGGTGCTGATTCCCTGCTGGCTTTCGAGTCGCGGTGCGGATTGGCCGCAATGGGGCGGACGAGGCGAGCGAAACATGTGTTCGGACGAAACCGGCTTGCCGGAAACGTTTTCTCGTGGCGTGCGAGAACGCGAAGGCGGGATCGACTCCGAAAGTGCTCAAAACGTCAAGTGGGTCGTCAAGCTCGGTTCGGCCACCTACGGAAATCCAACGATCGCCGACGGTCGTGTATACGTCGGCACCGACGACATGAACTTGGCTGGCGACGAACGGCTGAAGCGTACGCGAGGCGGATTGGTCCAGTGTTTTGACGAGGTCACCGGCAAGCTGCTCTGGCGGCTGGCCGTGCCGCAGCGGACGAAGCTACCGCCGGGGTTGTTGTACACCCACCAGCATCTGGGCGTCTGTTCGTCGCCCACCGTCGAAGGCGATCGGGTTTACGTCGTGACGTGTGCGGCCGAAGTCCTGTGCCTGGACGTCAACGGGATGGCCGACGGCAACGACGGGCCGTTTGTCGACGAAGCCCAATACATTGCCGGATCGGGCGCATCGCCCGTGCGGCTCGCGGAGACGGACGCCGACATCCTCTGGCGTTGCGACTTGATCGACGACCTGGGCATTCGGCCGCATGATACGACCAGCTGTTCGGTGCTGCTCCACGGCCCGCTCGCCTATTTATCGACATCCAACGGCGTGAATCCGGCGCACGATCGCGTGCTCGCTCCAGAGGCGCCTGCTTTCATCGCGCTGGACAAGATGACCGGCCGTCTGGCGGCATATGAAGGCGTAGGCCTGAGCGCCCGCCTGTACCACGCGGCTTGGTGTTCGCCCACTCTGGGACGCGTCGGCGGCAAGACGCAGATTATCGTGGGCGGCGGGGACGGCGTGTGCTATGCCTTCGAGCCGCTCGACAGCGTCCCGGCCCGGCCGGTCGCGTTGAAAAACATCTGGTCTTACGACTGTAATCCGCCGGAATACAAACTCCGCGACGGCAAGCCGATTCCGTATTACGACGGCGACAAACGCAAGAAGAACAGTCCCAACAAGAACGACGGTTCGTACATCGGCCCCAGCCAGCTGATCGGATCGCCCGTTTGTCATGAAGGCCGCGTGTACATCGCCATCGGGCAGGATCCGGCACATGGCCGCGGCCGCGGCATGTTGCACTGTATCGACGCCGCGCAGGAAGGCGACATCACCGCGTGCGGAAAGATCTGGAGTTATGACGGACTGGATCGTACGATGGCCACGGCGGCGGTTGCCGAGGGCCTGGTGTACATCGTGGACATCGCCGGGCGGCTGCATTGCCTGGACGCCGTGACCGGCCGATGCCAGTGGGTTTACGAGACCAAAGCCGAGACGTGGGGCGGTCCGTTGGTGGCGGACGGCAAATTGTATTTCGGTAACCAGAAGACATTTTATGTGATGGCCGCGGGTCGCGAGCCACGGCTGCTCAGCGAAATCAAGCTGGGCAACCCGATGTACACCACGCCCGTCGCCGCCAACGGCGTGCTGTACGTCGCATCGCAGCACTACATGTGGGCGGTGCAGAAAAACGCCGCGGCTCCGCAGCCTCCATCGCCTCCATAGCTTGGGTATGCCAGTTCTCCGCGCCCGTGTCGCCCGTGTCGTCCGCGCCCGTGTCGTCCCAGGACTTGCAGACAAGAATGCAGCACGCTAGACTTGCCTCCGCACTCGCTTCGTGGGTTTGAGGATGCAGTGGATGACAAAGACCCTCCAGTGATCCATCTTCAGGTTTGATTCCTGATCGCGAACTTAAACGGGAAATACGGCCCCGGTGGTGCCAGGAGCGAGCAACCAAATGGTCCCGGCGGCTAGCCGTTGGATTCAGCCGCTACGACTACCAGATCTGGAACAGCATCCCGGTTTGTTGCGGTTGGCCGAATTGGAGACGCTGCGCGAACTTGCACGCAACGCCAACGCACAGGTCTACTAGGGCTTCGGCGAGCAGGGGCTGCGTATTCGCGATCGAGGGGAGGAGATCCGATGATGCGACATCACGCGATGACACTATTTCTTACGGCTGTCGTTGCTGCGTTAATCGGCTCGACGAAAGACGGCATTTGCGCTGAATCCGTTCGTGTCCCCAACATTGTCTTCATCCTGGCCGATGACCTCGGCTGGGCAGACCTGGGCGTGCAAGGGTCGAAGTATTACGAGTCCCCGAACATCGACCGGCTGGCGGCGCAGGGCATGCGGTTGACTAACTTTCACACTTGCCAGAACTGCACTCCGACGCGGGCGGCTTTGATCAGCGGCCAGTATGCGCCCCGGACCGGCGTGTACACGGTCGGCGGTATCGGCCGGTTTGCTTGGCAAACCCGACCGCTACGGCCTTTGGATAACCTTGTCGACCTGCCGCTGGACAAGATCACGATCGCCCAGACGCTGAAAACCGCGGGCTACGCGACGGGCATGTTCGGCAAGTGGCACATCGGCCAGCAGGGCGACTACCATCCCGGCCGGCGCGGGTTCGACGAAGCGATCGTGTCGATGGGCAAACATTTCGAATTCGCTACCAGCCCCCGGACGGATTATCCGGCGGGTCGGTACCTGGCCGACTTTCTGACCGACAAAGCGGTGAACTTCATCCAGCGTCACCAAGCTCGGCCGTTCTTCCTGTACCTGCCGCATTTTGCCGTTCACACACCGCTGGACGCCAAGCCGGAATTGATCGACCAATTCCGCGCCAAGCCGCCTGTCGATGGCCATCGCAATCCGACTTATGCTGCGATGATTGCCAGCGTGGACGAGAGTGTGGGCCGCGTCCTGGCCGCGCTGGATGAACTCAAACTGGCGGACCGCACTGTGGTGATCTTCTCCAGCGATAACGGCGGCGTGGGCGGTTATACGCGCGAAGGCATCGGTAAGGAATCGAACGACATCACGGACAACGCCCCGCTGCGCAGCGGCAAGGGCAGTTTGTACGAAGGCGGCACGCGGGTCCCATTTATCGTTCGCTGGCCCGGGGTGACGAAGCCCGGCGCCACGTGCGGCGTGCCCACGATCCACGTGGACGTGTATCCGACGCTGCTCGACATCGCCGGAGCCCAACCACCCGCGAATTATCCGTTGGACGGCGAAAGTCTGGTGCCGCTCTTGCGAAACGCGAGCGGCGTTCTAAAACGCGAGGCCATCTATCAGCATTTCCCCGGCTATTTGGGCATGGGACGAGATCAATGGCGCACCACGCCGGTAGGACTGATCCACGCGGGTTCGTGGAAACTGATGGAGTTCTTCGAAGACGGCCGGTTGGAACTGTACAACCTGGACGAAGACATTGGGGAAACCAAGAACTTGGCCGCGGAAATGCCCGACAAAGCGCGAGACATGCACGCGAAGCTCGTCGCGTGGCGTCAAGCGATCGGGGCTCCCATGCCGACGCCGAACGCCGGCAACATCGCGCCCGCGGCGAAAGGCCGGATTGGCAAGAAGGCCAAGGCGGGGCGGCAGCAGTAGCACATCGCGCACGTAACGCCAGACGCGTGGGCGTGTCCATGTCAAGCACTCCAGTACCTGGGCGTCCTTCCGCCACGTCATGCCCACTTGGTTCCGCAGCCAGGCGGCCCGCGCGCGAGCCTCCGGGCCGATTAAGGCTCTGGGCACGCCCCGTCCACGGGAAAATGCCTAGGCTCGAAAGACACTTCGTGTGCCTTGCAGCCTCGCGCGCCTGACCGGCTCGATCCGGGTGTCCACCTCGACACAAAAGCTGATATCATATTCTGCAACGCTCCGAATGGGACGGCAACCCGATCGGTCACAGACTGGAACAGCGGACATACAACACAGCATGCCACAGCACGCGCACAGCATGCCACAGCACGCGCACAGCATGCCACAGCACGCGCACAGCATGCCACAGCACGCGCACAGCATGCCACAACACGCGCACAGCACGCCAACCAAGACAGGACGAGACCTATGCCCACCCAACGATTCCGACCGATAGCACTGCTGTTCGTTGCCGCCGCAAGCTGGAGTGTTTCTTTTGCCGACGCCGCCGAGCCGGACCATTCCGGCGTCCCCGGCGTGGTGATCGACCATTTGCCGGCCGCCTCGCGGCAGTACATCGGCTCGCCCAGCATCGCGATCCTGCCCGACGGCACGTACATCGCCTCGCACGACATCTTCGGACCCGGCAGCACGTTCAGCCAAACGGTTGTCTTCGCTTCGTCCGATCGCGGCCAGTCGTGGCAGCGGCGGGCGGTCATCGACGGTGCGTTCTGGTCCACGCTGTTCGTGCATCAAGACGCGCTGTACCTGATGGGCGCCGGCAAGCAGTACGGAAATACGGTCATCCGCCGATCAGACGACGGCGGCCGAACTTGGACCGAGCCGCAAGACGAGAACTCGGGCCTGCTGCTGGACGACGGCCAATACCATTGTTCTCCCCAGCCGGTGCTGGTCCACAAGGGCCGCATCTGGCGGGCGATGGAGGACGGACGCAACGGGTCGAGTTGGGGACTTCGCTTTCGCGCCTTCATGATGTCGGCCCCGGTCGAGTCCGACCTGCTGCGCGCCGACAGCTGGACGTCCAGCAACCGCGTGGCCCGCCGGCCGGAATGGCGGGACGGCAAGTTCGGCGGATGGTTGGAGGGCAACGCGGTGGCTACACCCGAAGGCCGCGTCGAGAATATCCTGCGCGTCGATTATCCGACCGGCGGCGGCAAGGCGGCGGCCATCGCGATCAGCGACGACGGCCGGACGGCGACTTTCGATCCCGAAACGGGCTTCTTCGATTTTCCCGGCGGCAGCACCAAGTTCACGATCCGTTTTGATCCGGTGTCGAAGCACTACTGGTCGCTGGCCAATTGGGTCCCGGAGCGGCACCGCGACGCCGGCCGCAAGCCGGCGGCGACGCGAAACACGCTGGCCCTGGTCCGCTCGGCGGACCGGCGGAATTGGGAAGTGCGTTCGATCGTGGCCTACCACGGCGATGTCCTGAAGCACGGATTCCAGTACCCGGATTGGTTGTTCGACGGCGACGACCTGGTGGCCGTGTCCCGCACGGCGTACGAGGACGGCGTGGGCGGAGCGAACAATTACCACGACGCCAACTACATGACGTTCCATCGCATCGCCGACTTTCGCCGCGCGGATGAACTCGAACTGCCACCCCTCCCGCCGCCGCCGCTGGTGACCATCGAAGGGGCGGACTTCGCTGTTGCCGGCCACGGCTTTCAGGCTGCCACGCTCGCGGACGACGCCGTGGCCTATGGCAATCGCAACTACGTATGGACACAAGTTCCTTCGACGTTGCGGAACTGGCGATATACCAAGACCGACGGCGGGGTGGCCGCTACGATGCGCGTCACGGCGCGGCGCGATACGGCCATCTTCGTCGCCACGCTTCCGAGCCCGCAGGGCGTAAGGCAGGCCGGCTGGGAGCCGTTGCCCGGTCTGGAATTTCACTATACGGACGGCGGGAAGACAAAGCTCGCCGTCTTTACGCGGCGCGTGTCCGCCGGCGATTCGTTCGAGTTGCCGCAATTCAACTGGACCGGAACCCTGGTGCTGATCCCGCCCGACGGCCAAACGCCGGCGCCGGGCGGTCTCGTGCGTCTTCCGTACAATCATCCGGGACTGACCGTAGATCTGGGCGTCGGCCTGTGGGCTTGGCCGCTGCCGATGGACTGGGACGGAGACGGCGACTTGGACCTGGTCGTCTCGTGCAACGACGTGCCTTATAACGGCATCTGGCTGTTCGAGAATCCCGGCGGCGGGGGCAAGCTGCCCGTCTTCAAACCGGCGGTGCGTGTCGGCCCGGGCTTCGCGAACATCAGCCCGTCGTATGCAGATGGCCAAGTGCGCGTGCTGGTGCCCGGCCACGAGTTGACGAACTTTCGCGAGACGCTGTTTGTTGAGCGACGGCAGATCTACGCGACGGCGCAAATCCATCCGGGCAAGCTCCGTGCCAACCAATGGAAGACCCTTGATTACGACGGCGACGGGCGGTTGGACTTGATCGTCGGCGTCGGCGACTGGACCGAGTACGGCTGGGACGACGCGTTCGACGCCGTCGGCAAGTGGACCAACGGGCCGCTGCACGGCTACGTGTACTTGATCCGCAACCGGGGGACCACCGCCGAGCCGCAGTACGACGAGCCGGTCCAAGTCACCGCCGACGGCAAGCCGGTCGACGTGTTCGGGATGCCCAGCCCCAACTTTGCCGACTTCGACGGCGACGGCGATCTGGATCTGCTGTGCGGCGAGTTCCTCGACGGCTTCACCTACTTTGAAAACGTCGGGACACGCGTCGAACCGAAGTACGCGCCAGGGCGGAAACTGCTGCTGGACGACCAGCCGCTGACGATGGACCTGTGCATGATTGTGCCGGTGGCGATCGATTGGGACGGCGACGGGGACGTGGACTTGATCGTAGGTCAGGAGGATGGGCGCGTCGCGTTGCTCGAACATACGGGTCAAGTCGCCGACGGCTTGCCGGTGTTCGCCGCGCCGCAGTTCTTTCAACAGCAAGCCGATTGGCTCAAGTTTGGGGCGCTGGCCACGCCGTTCGGCTTCGACTGGGACGACGACGGCGACGAGGACATCCTCTGCGGCAACACGGCTGGCTATGTCGGCTTCATCGAGAACCTGGGCACGCCGCCCGGATGCCAGACGCCCAAGTGGGCGGCGCCGGTATTGCTCCCTGCCGGCGGCGAAACGCTGCGCATCATGGCCGGATACAACGGTTCGATCCAAGGACCCTGCGAAGCCAAGTGGGGCTATACGACGTTGAGCGTGGCCGATTGGGACCACGACGATCTGCCGGATTTGGTCGTGAATTCGATCTGGGGCAAGGTCGTCTGGTATCGCAACGTTGGCACGCGGAAATGCCCGCAGTTGGCCGCGGCCCAGCCGATCGAGGTCCAGTGGCCGGACACTCCGCCCAAACCTGCTTGGAACTGGTGGGATCCGGAGGGCCGCGAGCTGGCGACCCAGTGGCGCACCACTCCCGTGGTCATCGACCTGAACCGCGACGGCCTGAACGATTTGGTGATGCTTGATCACGAAGGCTATCTGTCGTTGTTCGAGCGACGCCGGGTCGACGGTGCCCTGCAATTGACGCCGCCGCAGCGCATTTTCCGTTTGGCCACCGGCCCCGGAGCGGATGGAGGATCGGCGACGGCGGGCCCAGCGGGCGACGTCATGCGGCTGAACGAGGGCCGGGCTGGGCGCAGCGGCCGGCGCAAATTGTGCTTTGCCGATTGGGACGGCGACGGCCGGCTGGATCTGCTGATCAATAGCAGCAACGCCTCCCTCTTTCCCAATGTGTCGTCGTCGGAATCACCTTGGACGTTCCGCGACGGTGGTCCGATCGCCCTGTGGCGGTTGGCCGGTCACACGACCAGTCCCACGGTTGTCGACTGGAACGGCGATGGCCGCCCGGACCTGCTGGTCGGCGGCGAGGACGGGTTGTTCTACTACATGCCCAATCCGCAAGCGAACTACTGATCAATTACGATGGGATTGGGGTACGACGAAAAGGACAGGTCGAATGGCTGACAAATCTGACACGTTGCTCGCTTATGATCTAGGAACCGGCGGCAACAAGGCATCGCTGTACGACGCCCAGGGCCGCTTGATCGCGTCGGCGTTTGTCCCTTACGACACGCAGTATCCGCAAGCGGGCTGGCACGAACAGCGGCCGGAGGCGTGGTGGGAATCGGTAGTGCGTAGCACTCGACAGCTGTTGGCCGGCGGCGCTGCCGATCCGAGCACGATCCGCTGCCTCGCGATTTCCGGACATAGCTTGGGCTGCGTCCCGCTGGACGCCGCAGGGCGGCTGTTGCGGGATGCGACGCCGATCTGGTCGGACAAACGGCCGGCGGCGCAGGCGGAGCGGTTCTTCGAACGGGTTGATCCGACGCACTGGTATCGGATGACCGGCAACGGCTTTCCAGCGCCGCACTACACGGTGTTCAAGATTCTGTGGTATCGCGATCACGAGCCGGAAATGTTCGGCAGAATCCACAAAATCCTAGGGACGAAGGATTACGTCAACTATCGGCTGACCGGCCGGATGGCGACCGATCCTTCGTATGCTTCCGGCAGCGGAGTCTACGATCTGTTGGGCTGGGATTACGCCGACGAATTGCTGGCCGCGGCGGAACTGCCGCGTTTGTTGCTGCCGGAGATCGTGCCGGCGACGGAGATCTTGGGCGGCTTGACCAGCGAGGCGGCCGACGCGTTGGGCCTGCCGCTCGGCGTCCCGGTCGCCTGCGGCGGGGTGGACAACTCGTGCATGGCCCTGGGGGCCAAGAACATTGCCGAAGGCCGTTTGTACGCGTCGCTGGGTTCGTCGATGTGGATCGCTGTCTCTTCCCATCGGCCGCTGTTGGACGACGCCGCAAAGCCGTACGTGTTCGCGCATGTCATTCCCGGCATGTTCACCTCGGCGATCGGCATGTTCTCGGCCGGCAGCTCACTCCGCTGGGTGCGCGACCAGTTGTGTGGGAATTTGACCGTGCAAGCCTTGTCCGAAGGCCGCGACGCGTACGACGTCATGACCGAATTGGCCGAGCAGTCGCCGCCGGGGGCGCGAAAGCTGTTGTTCAACCCCAGCCTGGCCGGCGGCTCGTCACTGGATCCCAGTCCGCACATCCGCGGCGCGTTCTTGGGTCTGGATCTAGGCCACTCGCAAGCCGACTTGATCCGCGCCGCGTTGGAGGGCATCGCGCTGAACGCTCGGCTGATGCTCGACGCGCTGGGCTCGTTGGGCGAAGTGGGACAAGAGATGGTCGTGGTCGGCGGCGGCAGCCGCAGCCGGCTGTGGCGGCAGATCCTGGCCGATGTGCTGGAGATGACGATCCTCAAGACGAACGTCGGCCAAGAAGCCGGCTCGCTGGGCGCTGCCGCCGTGGCGGCGGTGGCCTGCGGCCTGTGGCCGGACTTCAGCCGCATCGACCAAGTTCACCAACCTGAATCCACGGCACGCCCCGATTCGGCGGGCGTCGGCGTGTATCGGCAGCTGTTGCCCCTGTTCGACGAAGCCCGTCAGGATCAATCGCGATTGGGCGATCGTCTGGCGGAACTGGAGATCTGACCGAAGCTGCGGCTTCTGGAAGGGTAAACGCCGCGGAATCCGTGGAGAAGTGTGGAGGCGGGCGTTCCAGATTTCAACTGTGGCGGAAGATCCTCTCTTCTTGAGTCACGGTTGTCGCCCGGCAATTTTGAAATTTGGACGGCCGCACCCTCCCCTGGTATGCCTCCGGATTCTTCAAGAACCAAAAAAAGGACCATCCCAGCGCTACGATTTGGAGGATTTGCAAACCTTCAGTCAGGAGACTCTCGGATGATCACAAAGACCAGAAAACGGAAATCGATAGGAACGAAAAAACGCTTTATCGGCAAACCTGCCGGGCAGATCCAAGAGCGGGTTCAAGCCGTCGGCCCGGAACATTTTGGCGTCGTGGCGGTGGACTGCGCCAAACGGCGATCCAAATGGATGCTATGTAACTTCTTTGGCAAGGTCGTCGTCGAACCGACGTCCGTAGAGCATTCCACAGGCGGACTGCGCGAGATGACGCAGCTCGTCGCCAGGACCTGCCAGGCCGAAGGATTGACGGACGTGATCGTCGCCGTCGAAATGACCGGGATCTATCACAAACCGGTCCAACGGGCGTTCCGCAAAGGCGGCTTCGACACACGCATCGTGCATCCCTTCGCGTCGAGCCATTACCGCCAGCCGCTGCATCCCGATGCGAAGACCGACGACCACGATCTCGAAGCGATCTTCCAGGCGGCGATCCGAGGCTACGGATTGGCCACCCTGCCGGTGGGCGAAGTGTATCAGTCGCTTCAAGCTGTCTCGCGCCACCGCCACAACTTGGTCAAGCAACGTTCGCGGCTGATGGTCCAAATTCGTCGCCTGCTCCATCAAACCATGCCGGGGTTCGCCGATCTGTTTGACGAGGGCAAGTTGTTTCACCACTCCATCGCCTTGCCGGTGGCGCTCCAGTTCCCTTCCGCCGAAGCCATTCGTGAAGCGGGTGTCGACGGCATCTCGCGCCGTCTGAACCAGATCCACGTCAGCTTTCAAACACGCACGATCGAACGCATCGTGGCTTGGGCCGGGAACGCCACCGAGCCCTCGGAACTGACGCCGATGTATACCCGACAATGGCAACAGCTCAACCAAGTTCGCCAAATGTGGGACGAACAGATTCTGGCAACCGAGCGAGAAATGGCGGGATTTCTCGTAGAAACGCCCTATGTTCTCTTGCTCACCGTGACCGGCATCAACGTCGTCTCGGCCGCGCGGTTCGCCGGAGAAGCCGGTCCGATCGAGCACTACGCCTCGGCTCGCGCGATCAACGGCCGCGCCGGCTTGTTCCCCTCACGATACCAAAGTGATGAAGTCGATCACGCCGACGGCTCACTCATCCGTCAGTGCAATCGCAAGCTGCGCGGCGCGGCAATGCTGGGCGGAAAATTTGATCAAGTGCCATCCCTACTATCGTGGAGTGGCGGAACTGTGGAAACAGCAGAAGGTCGATCCGCGCGACCGCCGTTGCCGGATTGCCAACCGAGCCATGCGGATGGTCTATCAACTCATCGCGGGCAGACAAGTGTGGCGCGGCAAAGGCGTCGATCGCGAATACCTGCTGGCCAAGCTGCAAGAGTTCCATCGCCTCCACCAAACTCCGATCGACCAATCGATCCGAGACATGAACGAGGCTTTTTTCTGGTTGCCGAAATCCGCTTACGCCATGGAAGCGAAACCGCTGGCGGAATTGGCAGCCAAGAAACATCGTGGCCCCAAACGCATCGGTGAATTGTTGATCCCGCTCCTCCTTCGACTTGGAGTTTCTATCGAAGATGGTGTAGAATTGGACACGTCCGAAGCTCGGAGTTCTGACTGACTTGTTGTGCTGCGAGGCACACTGACACCATCGTCTTTGTCCCCGAGGGTATCGGCCGTGTGTCGCCTCACTTCGCGTGAGCTGGCACGCGCCGAATCAGCCCGTCGAAAAAGCGTGATGCTCTGTCAGCGGTTCGAACGCCGGATGAGACAGTGTGGAGCTTTCGAGCTTCGGATATCTACCAGGGTGGCGAGAACGAACCACCTCAGCTGACCGAGACGTGCCGACAGCCAACCAGTCCCTCGACAACGAGCCCAAAAAAACTATCATTATGGTAGGTGCGCTCAATGTACGCGCATCATCAAGAACGCAAATTCAGCCATGACAGTGCTTTTCCGCCTTCTTTAGCACGGCGAGTACTTCGCGGGCAGCGGATTTTGCGTATTCATTCTTGGACGCAAGGAGTGGTCTGATGGTCGGAATGGCTGCCGATCCGAATGAAGCGAGAGCTCTTTTGAAGGGTTCGTTGGGCACGCCCCAGATCTCGTTGTCGCCATCGGAGCCAATGGCGCATTCTTGCACGTTTTCCAGCGCGACAGCCAGACACGGAAGCGCCCGCGGATCGCCCGACCTGCCCAAAGCCTCCACCACGTCGGAGGGCAACTGCCCCTGTTTGGCGTTGACACGCTCCGCGAAGCGGAGCAAACCTGCGGTGCCGGGCGCAGTTTTTTCCCAGTTCGGATCGATGGATTCCAGCACTTGCCACGCCGCACACTTGACATGCCAACGCTCGCCCAGCAGGGGGATCAGGGCGGGAATCAGAGAAGGCTCCGCCAAGGTGGAAAGGGACTTTTCCGCGGCCTCGACGGTACTCGGACAGTTGCTTTGAAGCTTCCTCAGCAGCCACCAGGATTTCAGTCGCCTTAGCATCGTCAACTTCTTTCCCTGTCTCTTGTAGCGAGTGGTCGAGGTATTTCCCCCGCGGTGATGCGCCAAAATGCCGAACTCTTTTATAAAATGCCGAACGACGATGTTCAATCGGCGGCGACAGATCGATCAACCAAACCGCAAGGCGCAATCGCCGCTCGACTGCAACACATTGTTCGTCGCCCCGGTTCGTCGGCGGTCTTCGGCGAATGGCCGACCATCGCCCATCTCGCCAGTGGTCATCATACCGCACGGCGGAAGTGGCGGCAATGATGAGTGCGGTGATCACGGCCGATGCCGATTCCGCGACGGATTCAAGCAGGGGTGGCAAGGAAATTTTGGGCAAGCGAATTGGATTCCCGTTTTTAGTCCCTTGCCAGTTCGTTTTCTCGGTCTGGTTTTTGTGGACAGAAAAATTGATGACAGAAAAATGGGGACAGCCCTGGGTTCCGAAGAGGCCATTTTTTTGTCATCAATTTTTCTGTCTAGTTTCCGACCCCTGGATTCCTGACAGATTGCCCCACGACCCGTTTCTGTCGCAAGCGGGGACGGCGTGCCCAATCGCAGACCGCCGGCAGGTCGAAGGATGCGAGCGGTGGAAGATGCGATAGCGGACACGTCATGTCGAAGCGGGCGCCGTCGGGAACCGGACAGGCTGGCCAACGGAGCTATCAGCGGCCCCGGGGTCTGGCGACGAACGTTTCGGATCAATCGGCGGCGACAGAAAGCGAAGGCAGCCGCTAAGCCCAATCGCCGCTCGATTGCATCCGTTTGTTCGCCGGGTCATTCGAGCATGTTGTTTTTCGCGAGGTATTCGAGTCCTGTCTGTCGGATTGTCCATGTCGATTGAGATGCGGTGCAGCCGGTGTCCCAGTCTGGATCGCATGGGTAGTTGTCGGAGTAAATGAAACCGTCGGAAGAAAGGGATTGAAGATGAAATGCAGCGGATTTTTCAGTGAGGCCGCATTGCTTGGCGATCTCGGACAGTTGTGTGTCATCATGGGGGTCCAGGATTCTCAGTATGGCAACTTGTTGTTCATTGCGGCAGTGATCGCGTTGATGAGCCTCGCGTGCTACGCGGTCATCCTCGCGTTTTTGAAGTTCGAGAACTTTGTTTTGAGAATCGAGAAGGCGATTCTTGAGGTCAGCGTTTTCGTGTCTGAACTCCGCGTTGCGTTGATGAAGGCGGGACTGATTGGAAAACCAAGTCAGGAAGCATCCGGCGGCAATGCTCGCAAGGAGTGATGCAGCGAAGGCTATGGGATCAATCGTCATGGCGTCAGTGTCCCGGCGAACGTTTCGGTTCACCCAGCCGCCGAGGGTGATTTTCAAAACAGGTGCGACCCAACCGGCGGCTTGGGTGCAACCGATTGTTCGGTCTGCCCGAGCAGAGGAGTGTATATGCCATGCTACATTGACGGTGCTGAAGCAGCCCAAGTACGCGGTGACAAGAACTGTTGTGTTGGAGACTTCACATGCGAGAAGTGCGACAAGATGTCGCGGGTTGATTTCATTCATCCCGTAGAACCCGGTTCGATCGTGACGTGTCCAAGGTGCGGACACAAACAGGGATTTGCCGGGAACGATTGGCGTCAGTCGCCATTCTTCAATTCGGCAAGCGATTCAGACAGTGGCGTTCCATAGGTTTTTGATTCCCAGAATGCACGCGAGAAAAGGCTGTGCGTCCCGGTGTATGTTTGGCCGCCAAGCATCAGAGTGAATTCTGCGACATTGTTGGCCTGGAGCCGTTTTGATAGTGAGTAGGCGTCAATGTTTAGCGCGGCGAGATCTTGTTCAATGTCACGTTCATCGGCTCCCATGAGTTCGTTTGGCGTGTTCATGTGTTGTGTCCTGGTGTTTGAGGCCGAACGCCCAAGGTTCACCCGGCGGTACTCCGCTCGGGTGCAACCGTAGTTATGCCTGTTTGAGAGAGGTGACCATGATTAAGTTTCGGGAGTGTCCAATGTGCTGCGGATACGGCGTGCGCGACAACGGAGACAACTGCGTCACGTGCGGCGGTGTCGGGAGAGCCGGCGACCCAGCC
>Ga0351852_10037_pt1 | contig 54936 bp, 54 predicted proteins | sample TotcelHFGM3001N6_FD_206802 | JGI IMG/M metagenome (GOLD analysis project Ga0351852, IMG submission 206802) | Enriched cells from coal bed in the Powder River Basin, Montana, United States - Total cells FGM rep1 HSBNCT.FGM.300.1.N6 ...
CAATCCGTTCACGGGTCTCGGTTGTCTGAGCGCGTTCGAGCATCCCTATAACACCCTTCAGGGCCAGTATCGCGTGCCGGGTCTGCCGGGGGCGATTCACGAATGGTGCAGCTTGCCTGGACTGGACGCGCCGGTGGAGTCGATCGGCATCCGGAACGCGCTTCAGGCGAGGCTTGGCGAGGACAGGTTCCAGTTCCGCCTGCAGTTTGCAGACATGGAGACGGACAAGGACATGCAGAGAGACCTGCTGAGCTGGGGAGGCATCCATCTGCCTACGCTCACAGTCGAGTATTACCTGGACGAGTTGTAGCAGTGCAAGGCTGCGGCCATCTTATGGAGTCGGAACTCATGAGACGCCGCAAAGAAGGTCAGCCGCTGTCACGCCATGGCGGGCGTCCGGCTGGGACTCATGACGAAGATGCACCCGCGCGAGGGTTGCACCGGCCATTTGTTGAACGGGTTCTCTTCGGCGGTGGACGGTGGCCTCGACTCAGCTCGTGCGAACAACGTTGAGCCACCACGACAACTTGAATGAGGTTCCTCTGTGCCCGGCCAGGTAACGCCCCCCTCCAGGGACCCGACGCGAGAGACCCACGAGCAACTCCGAATTCGATTCCGGCATCAAGAGTAGTGTGATACTCCGTCGTCTGCTTCGTATACGATTGTGAAAGGGTCGGCACACGAGGAGAAGAATCGGAGGCGAAGATAGCGATGGGTACGAGAGTTGTGGTCATGGCTGGGCTGGTCACGATATTGCTTGCAGCGGTTGGTTGCTCACCTGCAGTAGGGGCATCACCCGCGGACGAGTCAAACGTTGAGGTCAGCATCGATGAGTTCATGGACGCGAATCACATTGTGAAAACAGTGGAGGTTTCGGAGGGAGGAGTGCTGACGGTCTCACTCGGCTCGAATCCCAGCACCGGCTTCAGCTGGACGGAGGATGCACTGATCGGGAATCCCGCCGTGGTGCAGCAGACCGCGAGCGAATACGTGGCTCCTGAAACCCAGGGCCTCGCCGGGGCGTCGGGAAACCAGGTCTGGACGTTTGAAGCTCTTCAGAAGGGAACCACCTCACTCACCATGGAGTACGGGCGGCCCTGGGAGGGTGGCGAGAAGGGCGTCTGGATATTTGAACTGACCGTTACGGTGAAATAGACTCCGGCAGAGCGCAGGGACGCCGAACCTGTGTCCCCGCGTACTGACGGGAGTGTCGTTCGGAATCACACCCTCGTTCAGACGGGAGGGGCTGATACCAGCCCCTCCCGTTAATGGGTTCTGTGAGGTTCAGCGTTCTGACTGACACTCCGCCATGACAACGGGCGAGGCATGTCGTCCCTGCATCGGCCATGCGCAATCGGGTCGCCGGTGAGGACGCGGTGGTGTGCCTCCAGTGGCTGGAAGCGACTTCGCCGGCGGCCGGGAAGTGAATGCGTGGCCTCGTTTCCGGGCAGCGTGGTGTTGGACGAGCCGCCATCACGACCACACAGACGTAACTCCCAGCCATAGCTGGTAGCAGCCGAAGAGGGCCAGCGCAACAACCGAGATACCCAGCAGTATCCTGTTCACCTTGGGGAAAAGCCTGCCCACGCCCGCAAAGAGGAGTACGATTCCGGCGCAGGTGAGGAACATCGTGGCGTAGAAGCTTGTGACCATTGCCAGCCCGTTGGCCGGCTCCTCCCGCCACCCTCTCAATAGCAATGGTCCGGACACCAGGCTCCAGTAGAGGTACGGGTTGGGATTCAACAGGTTCAAGGTGAGCGCCTTGAAGAAGCTCTGGCGCTTCGATCCGAGCAGGGCCGCCTGGTTGAAGGTGTAGTTCCTGAATGACTTGAACGCCCCGTATGCCAGGAAGAGCACGAAGAAGCCGCCCACGAAGTACAGGGCATTCTCCATCCAGTCCGGCAGGCTTGTCAGCAAGAGCAGGGCCAGCGCGACGGCAGGAATATCGCTCAGGGGAGGCGCGAAGACGGCAGGCAGCGTATTTCGCCAGCCGTGCTGCAAGGTTCGCGAGATGAGGAACGTCTGGTAGGGTCCCGGCTGCACCGCAGCAGCAAACCCGAGGGTGATGCCTAAGATGACATAAGATATCACTACTGTTGCTGCCCTTCGAAAAGGACCGATTGTAGCTAGCGTGCGGTGGGAAGGCAAGTAGGAGGGCTGCCGGAATGCCATGCGTACTCCCGGGGCGATTGGACACACCTGGTGACGAGGTACAGGTGATGGTTGGCGCGTGTGCGCGGTGGCGCCACCCATCCGGTGTAGGTGAGGGTTTCGAACCGTCCCGCAGGGCGGGGTTGAGGGGAGACTCATTGACAGTCCGATCGTTCACGCGTGGCTACGGGCCAGGCATGCTGACACCTCAACGAAGACAGGCGAAGTATCCCCGACATGTCGGGGGTACTTCGCCTGTACCGGAAACGCCACAGTGTCCGCAGAAGCGAACTACCGAATCATCTTCGCATTCGCCCAGGCGGCCCAGTCCTGGGATGAAGAAGGACCGGCAAGGACTTGGAGGCCGATCCGGCCCGTCCGGCCGACTATCGAGGCCAGGTTTATCTCAACTCTGTCCATGTCGCCGTCATACTCGGCATCGACGTCGTCCAGCACGTTCGGGATATCGGAACCATCCTGCCAGAACCACACCCGGAACGTGACACCGTCTGTGCCCGTCGCACCATTGATGAAGCCTACATCGGCGACGAACCACGCGCCCGACGGTACCGTCAACACGGGATAGAAGCCGTCTATCCATCCGTTGGCGACCCACTTGGGATGGGTTTCCAGGACCTTTGCGTAGGTGTCCCCATCCTCGAGCTTCACGCTGGTGCGGTAGCACGCGAAGCCGTTGGCGTCGTTGGTTGCCCCTCCGAAGCTGATGTCTGTTGATGGAGTGCCGGTTCGCCATTCAGCGAGGTTGGCTTTTTCCACAAAGTCCGCCAGGACCTCTGCGGTGACGCTCACGGCCTTCTCGTTATTGTCCTCGTCTTCTTCGTGCACGTCATCGTTGGCATCGACGATCACCTCGATGGCTATCGTCGTCGGATTGTACGTCCACGATGTGAATACCCTGTTCATCGAGGCTCCGCCGTTCAGTGATGGCACCGAGTCGGAAGCCTTGTAGACGCCTTCCACGTAGAGCTTGGAGGTGGTCGGGGGAGAAGCATCTCCGCCCTCGTTCGTGACCACGTAACCGATGCGGTATCCTCCCGAGCCAGTGACTTTTGCGATGGCCGTGACGACGAGGTCGGGACCACCTTCTCCCGGTTCCGGCCACGGGTTGACCACAATGTGAAGGACCCTGCTGACGTGGCCAAAGGAATTGGACGCCGTCAGAGTATAGTTGGTGGTTCCCGTAATGGAGATGGGCGCCGAGCCTATCGAGTCAACGGCGCCGATTCCCCGGTCGATGGCCACCGATGTAGCGCCGGTCACCCTCCAGCTCAGCATAGTGGTTTCGCCGGGATGGATGCTTGGTGGACTGGCCACGAATTCCACGATAACCGGCGGGCTAGTGGGCGTCGTACCGGTGACTGCGACCACCGTCGTTGCTGTTGTGCTGCCGGATGCGTTTGTGGCCGTCAGCAGGTAGGTAGTGGTCGCTGTCGGTGAGACGGTCGTGCTTCCTGTAGAGGCGACGCTGCCCACACCGTGGTCGATGGACACCGACATGGCATTCGACACAGTCCAGGTCAGGGTGGCAGAACCGCCGGGTGAAATGGTCGATGGGCTTGAACCAAAGGAGTTGACGACCGGCGCGCCGGATGGTGAAGGTGCGCCTGATACGACCACATGCACGGTCACGGACGCGGTCTTGCCGGCGGCATTGGACGCGACAAGCGTGTAGACCGTTGTTGCCGAGGGCGTCACCACTCTGCTGCCATTGAGAGCGACGCTGCCGACACCAGGGTCGATTTCAACATGGTTGGCGCCCTCCACCGCCCACGTCAGGGTGGATGATTCCCCGGGGGCAATAGACAAGGGGTTGGCGTTAAAGGAAGTGATTACCAGTTGCTCGCCGGTGATCGGCACACCCGGCACACATCCACCAGCCGCCAGAAGAAGCGCGAAGGCTACAAATGCTACCCGCCTCATACCACCCACCTCCTGCTCCAAGAGCATTCGTAATTGGCATAATCTGCCTCAACAATGCTAGCACAACAGGCTGAGAAAGGTGCGGCTACATGAGAGCGCGGCCGCCTGGTGCGGCGGTTGTCGTTGTCCCAGCCTCAATTGCGGACATAAGAAGGGGGAGAGCCCCTTGCGAGGCTCTCCCCCTTATGCGTTGACGGTGTGAGCGCGTTGCGCCGTTACCGGCGTACCGGCATCTTCACCGGGTCAAAGCCGATTCTAGTACCTGCGGCTGCCGCCACTGTAGCCACCACCGCTGCCGCCACGGCTTCCGCCACCGCTGCCACCACGATAGCCGCCACCAGTGCTGCCGCCCTCGCGAGGGCGAGACTCGTTCACCGTGAGCGTCCTGCCCATGATGTCCTTGCCATTGAGACCCGCGATGGCGGCCTTGGCCTGGTCGTCCGAGGGCATGTCGACGAAGCCGAAGCCCCTCGACCTGCCGGTGTCACGGTCGCTCACAACGTTCGAGGACGCGACCTCGCCGTAAACGGCGAACTCTCGCGACAAATCCTCGTCAGTGGTCTCAAATGATAGATTGCCTACGTAAATCTTCAACTTAAAAACTCCTATTCTTCATTCTGCGCGTACGCAGTGTGTACTTAGCGGCGCCGCACGTTGGCGGCGATACGCTACCAGGTTCGCTGGGTGCCCGATGCGGACGACATGCTGTCGCGCTTGGTGCGGCGGCAGGTCGGACATCGCTTGGGCTCATTGGTGAATCCCTTCTCGGCAAAGAACTGTTGTTCCGATGCCGTGAAGGCGAAATCCTGGCCGCAATCGCGGCACTTGATGGACTTGTCTTGATAGCTCATTGAATGACCTCCTCTATACGTAAAACTTGGTTCGATGGAGCTAAGGTCATTCAGGACTCGAGTGCGAAGAAAGGCAAGAACGAGGACTGATAAGAACAGAACTTCAACTACCACGGTCAGTATAGCGCGTCCCTACTATTTGTCAAATCGGAGTACAACGCGTCCCGGCAGGAGGGACGCAAGCGCGATTCAGGGATGTTGTTAACTGTCACCTGTTCCTCCGTCGTGTTCCCGTCGTCTGGACACAACTCACTGCGTCCACAGGTGACGTTGTCTGTCGTTGCGAGCAATGCTGTGGTTTGCGGAAAGAAGTCGATGATGCCACCATGGAGTGCCGCTCTCCGCGACGACACGTGGTGGCGGCGCACGTCGAAAGGAGGAGGAGCGCATGAAAGCACTCGGCATATCCGGCAGCCCGCGGGCGGACGGCAACAGCATGCTCATCACAAGACACGCGTTAACCGCCATTGCGGAAGAGGGCATTAAAACCGAACTCATCTCGCTGGCAGGCTTGTCCATCCTCGGGTGCAATGCGTGCATGGCGTGTTTGAAAGAGGAGAGGTGCATCATCGAGGACGACCTGATGCCCATCTACGAAAAGATGAAGGCGGCCGACGGCATCATCATCGCCACTCCGGTGTACTTCGGCTCCGCCACCGCGCTGGTCAAGGGACTCATCGAGCGCACCGGGTATATCGTCAGGAACAGCGGAGGCACCTTCCAGGGCAAGGTCGGCGGCCCGATAGTGGTGGCGAGACGAGGAGGACTTACCTTCACGCTTGCCCAGATGTACTACTGGTTCGAGACGATGGAGTTCTACATGCCCGGCGTGGCCCGTTGGAACATCGCCCAGGGCCTGGGCAAAGGCGAAGTGGCCAATGACAAGGAAGGAATGGACGGCGCCTGGAAACTCGGCAAGAACATGGCCTTCCTGATGAAAACGGTGCACGCCGCGGGCGATGATAAACCACGGCGCTGAGCCGACCTGCGATGGCCCGTTTATGCCGGACGGCGGCGACGTGTATCATAATCTTCTCAGACGCGCGCACCAGTGACTCAGGAGGTGTTGATGCAACCCAGAGAGCCATATGCAACCAAGGAGGAATTCGCCAAGAAGGTCCTGCACGTTGGCTGCGGCAATGTTGTCGACCTGGGCAGCCACGGGGAGGCCAACATCCTCTGCGGAGACAGAATCATGCTGAGCTTCGTCGACATGCCAGCCAACAGCTACGCGGAACCCCACAGCCATGCGGACACAGAGCAGATAACGATGTTGCTCAAAGGCGAGGCGGACTTCGTTGCGGCAGGCAAAATGTACTCAGTCCGCGAGGGCGACGTGCTCATCTTCGGACCGGATGAGGTACACGCGGCGTACGTGGGGCCGAACGGCGCCAGAGTGCTCGATGTCTTCACTCCGCCGCGAGCGGACCTGCTGGAGAAGATGCGCTAGCAGTCATCTGCGGCACGGCAGCAGCCTGCGAGCGAAGAGCGTTCGCTGCGGCCGATTTCGGGATGCATGCGTCGGGGACGGTGTAGAGGGTGGCCCTGGTGACCCGTTGACAACCGGCAGTCCACCTGCATACATTCGCGGTTGCACGGCTCGGATGTGCGGGATGATGGTGGGTTGGTATCGGCGTCTGTTGTTGGTGACACTGGTGCTGCTGCCTGTCCTACCCGGTTGCGCAGGGGTATCCGACTTTCCCCCTGCCAAGCTGACCGACGTTGAGTCGGAATACGCCGATTCGCTGGCTCTTACCTACGCGTCAGCCGCCTCGGTCCCGATGGACGTGGACAAGGCGATACGCCACAACATCGACCAGGCGCTGAGCGGAGCCTCGAATAGCTCGAATATGGTGCGCGCGCTGCAGGAGGCCCATGTCGTGCTTTCCTCCCTGGCGCGCACACTTCGCGAACCCACGCCGTACACCATGGACTCTCTGGTTGAGACCAACGAAAGCGCCGCGGCGGTCTTCGAGGATGCCTATACGTCTTGCATCGACCTTATCCTCAGGGAGACGACCGGTGTGTGGGGCAGCGACGCGCTGCGTGACTTGTTTGGCGCTGGGGACCCGGGCACGAGCATGGCGGCCAGAGCGCGCATCCTGGCGTGTGTCGGGAGCGAAGGCGACAAGGTGAAGACGGCGGTGAGCCGCGGCCTGGGCGCGTTGCGAGCTAAGGAAGAGGAGATCAAGTCCGGCAGGGCGCAGAAGCCTGAGGACAGCCCCGACTGCTTCATCGCTACCGCCGCGTACGGCACCGGCAGCGCCGTCGAAATCGATGTGCTGCGCAGATTCCGCGACGAGGTACTGCTCAAGAGTGCGGCGGGGCAGGACTATGTGGACTTCTACTATGCGGCGAGCCCGCCCGTGGCTGGGTACATCGCTGAGCGTGAATGGCTCAGGACTGTCGTCAGAGAACTGTTGGTAGACCCCATCGTTGATGTGGTCGGCTTCGCATGGCCGCTCTGGGCTGCGCGGTAGGCTGCAAGCAGCGCGTCGCCACTGCGAGTCCGTTGCTCCGTGTCGCCAGGACTCAGTGTTCTTTGGCCCACGCCGCCGGTCCCCATGGCTCCGGCAACACCGGAGCGGCCGGCCAGTCCCCAGGGAAGGCCTGTCCGGGCGGTTCGCCCGACTCGGCGACAAGTCTCTTCAGGCCCGGTCGAGCGAACTGCGGATTGCCACTCTTCTCCGTTCGACCGTTGATGACTGCCTCGGAACGCAATCTACGTCCGATGGTCTTCTCCATCTTCTCCCCCAGCCATAGAACCCGACCGATGTCATAGCCGGTGCCAATCCCCAGCTCGTCAAGCTGCACAAGCAGGTCTTCCATGCATATCAAACCAACGTAGCGGGGGTCTTTGTAGTAGTACTCGCCGGTACCCCTCACGGGGCAGCCATCCAGGAAGTTGGCCGGCTGTCCTCCCAGCCCGCCAAGGGTCGCCTCGAAACGGCAGATGCCTGCCTGCAGTGCCGCGAGAACAGATGCGGAGGCGATACGCTTGGTCTCATGCAGGTGGCACAGATGGGCGTCCGGTTGCGGCATGGCGTCGAGAACCAGGGAGAAGTAGCGGTAGACATCGGCCGCATTCGCCGACCCGTCGTGATCGGCGTGCTCAACGTCGTGGGCGCCGATGGAGAAGAAGCGCCTGGTGAATTCGACAGCGTCCTCCAGTCGTGTCGCGCCGCTGATGGGGCTGCCCCATATGGTGCTGACTGTGCCGCAGGTCTTGATGCCGGCATCCCGCGCCTTCCCGATGCATCTCTCCGCCTCCCGCCAGTACTGAGACAGGGTGGCGCCTGAATTGGCGTAGTGGTGTTCAGGGTCCGTGGACACCATCATCAGGATGCGGTCAGGTCCGATGCCCTGCTGCTTCAGCGCGATGGCGGTATCCACCGCGGATTCACGAATGGTGACCGCCGTCATCGTGATGTCCTCGTATCTCACTCCAGCTTTGGCGCAGCGTTGCCGGAATGCCTCACTCCGCATCGCACGGAAGACCTGTTCGGCGTCTTTGAACTGAGGCATGTTCTGAGGATTCCCGAGATTCGTGATCTCGATGTCCTTCGCCCCGGCGAGAATCATCTCCTGAGCGTAGAAGACCTTTGCCTCGGTCGAGATGAACCTCTCTTCGTGCTGGAATCCGTCGCGTATGGTGATGTCGCCCACGACCGCTCTTCGGGGCATCCTGGGGAAGATGTTCCAGTAGTCGTACTCAGTCACCACATGACCTCCTCCAGGTGATTCGGCGCCCGGTCGGCGCAGCGAACGTGAGATACTCCCGGCGCTGCCCGGCATGTCGCTATGTGTCTTCGGTCCGGCCCGCTTCGCTGCGGTGGAGCAGAAGGGGTCTTGTCGGTCAATCGGGCCAATCCGTGCGTGTGGACGGTCAGCATGAATCCGCCTCAACCTCACGAATCCGATGGTGTTCGAGAGGCCAATACCACCTCGGCTTTGCCGGGGACGATGGTGTCACCATTTGCTTTCTCGATCCAGACTTCGAGCTCAACCATCGACCTGTCTGCAACACAATGCTTCTTCACCACTCTGCCGCGGCAGGTCAGCACGTCGCCGGGAACCGCCGGACCACGGTTGCTCCACTCCAGTCGCAGAACCCTGCCATTGTTCCCCATCCAGTCAGTGAGCAACTGAGACAGGAAGCTCCCCAGCAGTGGGCGATGTGTCAGAACGTTCGGCAATCCATCGTGCTGGCGCGCGAAGTCGGCATCGAAATGGATGCGGTGAAGGTTCCAGGTCGCTGCGGAGAACATGAACAACTGGAGGTTGTCCGGCGTCTTGGTGAGGGAGGGTATCTCGCAGCCGACTTCAACGTCTTCAAAGAAAGGTGCTTCCACTGTCGGTGCTCTCCCCTCGCTCAACGTTCGATGAAGCTGGCTTTCTCCCGGGCAACGAACTCACCTTTCTGGTTGGTGTAGGTTGTCTCGATGACCGTGAAGTAGAGTAGACCGCTCTTGCCCTCTTTGCAGTAGACGTCAGCCACCCTCATCGTCGACGTGATGGTATCGCCGGGCCGTATCGGTTCGCCGAACTCAACCGCGCTGGCTCCGCCAACGGTACGGCTCACCGGCAACGGAACATCCAGCTCAGTGCCGACAGGCCTGCCGTCATCGCGTAGTTGTCTCCCGGGAGCATCATCGTAGTAGCCAAGGGTGAAGAAAAACGTCGGGGGAGCGATGATGCCTTTCCATTGCGTGTGTCGCGCGTAGCCTTCATCCACATAGACCGGGCTGTCGTCACCGATGGCCCGGGCAAACCTTCGAATGGCGGAGCGGGATACGTCGCAGGCCTGTGGCGCGGCCTGTTTGCCAATCATGGCTTTGGCGTCGGCGGAGACTGAAGCATCTGCCATTTGGTTAACCTCCGGTTACCAATCCCACGAACCGCCGGCCTCTGAGCGGCGAGAAGCCCTGCGGATGGAGCGGTTTCGCCGGGCGGGGACACGTCGTCAGGCGGGCATATCCCCCAGTTCCTTCACCAACCGCTCCTTAGAGTCGAAATCGGTCTCTCGAGACACCATGATCTTGGCGCCCTGGAGTGAGCCGGCGCCTGTCGCCGAAATCGTCGACCAGTAGCAGACCGTACCGAAGGTCGTCATGTCCTGAAGCATGCGGAACACCTTGAGCCTGTCGTCCGTAGACACATCGGCTTTGCCTTTCAGGTACTTGTCGATGAATCCGCTCAGTTCCGGATTCTCACAGTCGCTCACGGAAGGCACCGTGTCGATGAGCCCGCCGGCAATCTCCTGGACCATTCTCGTGGAGTCGTGGAACAGTTTCGCCGTCCACGTCTTGCCCACATTGGCGTAGAGCATATTGGGTGCGTAGTAGCCGGACGCCGTCTTAGTGGCGAGGATGGAGGCCGCCAGACCGCAGGAGTAATAGGTCTCGCTGATGGTGGAGAGTTCGGTCAGCTTCTCCCTGACGTGGCTGACTTTCTCTATCCCGTTGTACTTGGCGATGAGCGAAGCGCCTCCGGTGAGCAGGTCGGTCACTCCGGCGCTGCAGGCGCAGCGGCTGTGCCGGTGGGTAGTGGCAAAGGAGAAGAGCATCGGCTCCATGGCGTCCCACTCTCCGCACATGAAGACATGCTCCCGCGGCACGAAGACGTCGTCGAAGATGAGCAGGGACTCTACCGTGCTGTACTTCGAGCTGACCGGATGGTCTTCCTGATGCTCAGCGCTCTTCAGCGTGGTGTTGACGACATGCGTCAGTCCTTTCACGTCAACGGGAACGACGAAGGCCACCGCGTAGTCGCGGTCCTTTTCTGTCAGCGCCCTCGAGGGCATGGCGAAGATGTAGTGAGAGCCGATTGCCGCGCTGATGTGGTCCTTGGCGCCCCGAACTACGATGCCATCCGGTCGCCTCTCGACTACCCTCAGAAAGAGGTCGGGATCCGCCTGCTGGTACGGGCGCAGCGAGCGGTCTCCTTTGACGTCGGTGAGAGCCTGCGCGCATATCAGGTCGTTCTCCTGGAAGAAGCGGGCGAACTTCAGGAACTTCTGGTGGTAGTCAGTGCCGTGCTTCTGGTCGATGGCGTAGGTCCCGAGAGCGATGCCGTTCAGGGCTTCACCCCCCATGCACCTGAGGATGCAGAGCGCCTTCTGTGCACAGGTTCGAACCATATTGAGCTTCCTGACGAGGTCGTCAGGGCCGAGATACAAGTGGTTGAAGCGATTGATGACTTCTCCGGTGAGGTTTGACGTTGCGGTCATCAGTTCGCGGTACTCGGGGTCTTGGGCCATCGAGTACGTCAGGGCAAGCGTGTTGATGGCCGGCCGCAGCAGGGGATGGTCGACATAATTATCGACCTTCTCGCCCTGGACGAAGACTCTCGGCTTCAAGCGGCGCAGGCTTTCCAGGTACTCTTCGGATGTCTTCATCGGCATTTCATCTACCTTCTTTCCCTTGCTTCCTCTGAACTGGCGTAAAGGTTACTGGAATTGCGTTCAAGGGTCCAACCGGCTCCTGTGGTATTGGGATAGTTGCGTGCGTGCGGGCGCCTCAGGGCTTCAGAGCAGGACGCCGGGCTTCTTGCAGAGAGGACTGTAGGCGACAAGAGAGGAGTCGCCATGTACGCGAAAGGAGAACTGCCGATGACGTTAGCCTTCGGGCGCCGGCCATTCGTGTTGCTGGCGATGCAGCGGAGCGACCGAGACCTGCGCCATGGTCTCAGTGCAGGTGTTTGACACTCCGAACGATGGGCAAATACACTCGTTCTGTTCAACCATGGGCATCGAAAGGAGTCGCACATGCTGGTAGACTGCCATGTCCATACGTGGCGTTACCCCGACCACTTCAACAAGGAGGCGATGCTCGCCAACCAGCCGGAGCGCAGGTGGTGCTGGCCGGATGAGAAGTTCAAGCTGCTGCTGGACCAGCCCATCGAGCCATACCTGGAGTTGATGGAGGGAGTGGTAGACAGGGCCGTCATCGTCGGGCAGTCGGCGTGGAACACCAGCGGCATCGCCATCCCGAACGAGTACCTGGCCGGCGTGGCGTGGCAGCATGCGGACAGGCTCTCATGGTGCTGCTGTGTCGACCCCGTTCAAGCCGGTGCTGCCGACGAGGTCGAGAAATGTGTCAAGGAATGGGGCGCAATCGGCGTGGGGGAACTGAACCCGATACAGTGGCAGGCCTATGCCAATGATCCGAGGGCCTATTCCGTCTATGAAGTCTGCCAGTCCCTGGACGTGCCCATAGTCCTCCACGTTGGCGGCACATCTCACATGGACACGCGCGTGCGGATGAAGTACGGCGATGTCCTGGCGGTGGACGATATCGCCATCGATTTCCCGCACCTTCGCATCGTCATCTGCCACCTCGGCTACCCCAGGTATGAAGACGCCAGTTTCCTCGTTCAGAAACACGAGAACGTGTTTGCCGACATCTCCTATCTTCCGAGCGTGTCCGGTCTGGAGCGCACCATCATCAACCGGCATATGCCCGTGGTGAACTTCCCGTATTTGCACTACGCCTATCCTCTGTTGTACTGCCTCAGCCAGGTATACGGCGGTGCGGACAAGCTCATCTTCGGCACCGATTGGGGCGTCTCGAAGCCACGGGAGTCCATCGAGGTACTTAAGGGAATCAATGTGTACCTGCGGAAGTACGACCTGCCGTTGATTCCTGAATCGACCATCGACAATATCCTGTACGAGAACTGGAAGAAGGTGTTCACGCGCATAGCCTGACTGCGGGGCGAACCAACGGCATCGGATGGAGCAGGTTGCGCATTTTCCGGCGACCAGTGGACGCCGGGCACAGGCACAATGCTGCAGCAATCAGGGGTTCAGAAAGAGGCGTTGGACAAGAAGGGGACAAGGCCACATTGACAATGTGATGTGCGAATAGTACGGTCACCTTAGTGTAGCTTCTCAAGAAACGCTCCGCAGAGTATCTCAATTGCTTTGGTTAGGTACATTAGATGGCGCTATTCCCCGTTGGTGATGACAACAGTGCCCGCAGGAGTTTCCCCCTTGTCACCCTACTGCTGATTGTGGCAAACGTCATCTTCTTTGTTGCCGAGCTGGCCCTGGGCGAGGCATTCATCGTCCAGTGGTCATTTGTCCCCCGGCGATTTCTGGCAGATCCGACAGGCGACCTTGCGACGCTGTTCACCTCTATGTTCATGCACGCTGGATGGCTGCACATCGCGGGCAACCTGCTCTATCTATGGATTTTCGGCGACAATGTGGAAGACCGTTTTGGTCGGTGGCAATTCCTGGTCTTCTATCTGGTGTGTGGCCTGGCAGCAACCTTTGCCCAGATGGCATTCAATATGCAGTCCGACATCCCGAATCTCGGGGCTTCGGGGGCCATTGCTGGTGTGCTTGGCGCCTATATCCTGATGTTCCCGAAGGCGCGGGTCAAAGTACTACTGGGCACCAGAATCGTGCAACTCTCAGCTCTGGTTGTTCTCGGATTGTGGATCGTGTTGCAGTTTCTCAGCGGAGTTGGCTCAATCATGAGCCCGACGGATCAGGGTGGCGTTGCCTACATGGCCCATATCGGAGGATTCGTCACCGGATTCCTCTTGGCCTTCCTCTTCCGCAAGAGGCGCGGTAACAACGCATAGCATTGCGAATGGTGGACAAGACTACTCGGAAGACCAACAAGAGCGAGTAGCGGGAAGTTGCACGTTGCAGGCCGAGGTAGAATACTCGTGCAGGTAGCTGAGGAGGAATCTCGATGAGATGGTTAGGTATAGGGCTGGCTCTGGGTGGTGTTGTCGTTGCTCTCATAGCTGCGTTCAGTTCAGTCATCAATGTTCCGTTGTTGATCGGAGCTGTTATCTTTGCGGTGATAGGTATGATCGTCTTCATTAAGGGTTACCGTCACCAGCCCCGATGACCTAGCGTCGTTGACTTCTGCCCGGCAACGACACAACTTGTCATCTCGCCGCCGGCACCATGATGGCGTCGGGAGCCGGTGGCCGGAACTGGTTGTATTTCCTGTGCCACTAGGCTAACAAGGTGTTTGCCTTGGTCCCAAGTTGGTCGTGGGGGCAAGGAGAGTCAGGAGTAGGCCGTGTGGGATTCGAACCCACGACACCCTGATTAAAAGATTCAAAGGGCACGTCCCCATGAGTGGTGGCACGTAGGCGGTGGTATCGTTAGGTTGGGCGGCCAGCTACGAATTGTACCGGTACGTCAGTGGTGGTCAGTGCTGGTGGTGAAGAGTTCGTTAGCAGAAATGTTAGCAAAGACCGTCGCGGCCGAAACCCATGGCAGCTACGTTACCTATGCATTCGGTCCCAATCTCGCACCGCTTGCCGGTCCACGAATCGGTTCTGACGACGTGCCCAGTATTGCAGCCGGCTCTGGCTCCACACATGTCTGTCCGCCAGGGCATGACAGTTGTTGCACAGCACGATCAGATTCTCAAGGTTGTTCGTTGACCACTCGCGGCTTCTCGGAATGATGTGGTGTACTTGCAGGAGTGGGTGATTGCGATTGGGACACTGGGAGTTCTCGCATTGTCCACCAACCGCCTCGATTAATAGCGCGCGCTCCTCGGCGTCCAATGGAGGCAGTGCGATTGTGTCATGGTTCGACTGACGGAATGCGCTTTGATACGTGGAGTTGCTACGAGCGCCTTCGAACGCGCTCCACAGACTACGGCCGTTGCCTGACCGAAGCCTCAGGACCACGCCAATGGCTATCGCCCCCACTAGGATACCCCCTACTGTGTAGATGACCCAGTGAGGCACCAAGTTCCAGATAACGACGCCGACAATGATGACAACGAAGAAGACCAGAAAGAACTGTTCGACGGGGTCAGCCTTCTTACGCCTTGCCATTCCGCACCCCAAACGACCAGAGTCTACCATCATGCTGCATGCAGAGGAAGGACCCCGGTCGAGGGAATATACAGATACGCGCCCTCGATTGGCGTCGCCCATGCCGTGTAAACGCAATGGAACCGTGCCCTAACTTGGGATTCAAAGGACACGTCACCTGACCTCCGGGTACCCGTCGTCTGCGGGCACGGTGGAGGGACCGTTGACTATCAAGCGGAAGTCGTACGGCCGGACGCGTATGCTTCCATCTTCGATGCACTGAAGAATCCGCCTGATGGTCTCATTCTGATTCGGGGTGCGTACGAAGACAACGAACAGAACTATCGCAAGTACGGCCGCGATGATTAGTACAATGAAAGATGCACCTTCCCAAGCGTCGGCGTTGATTCCCCAGAAGTCCCGGAATGTTGAAGTGGCCATGGCTACGCACAGCGTGACGGCTGTGGTAAGTGGCGCAACCCATCCAGTGCTTCGCCAGCTTGACTGCATGTGGCGGCGCAAACAGACTTCGACTCTGCTCTGTGAAGCGCAGTAACTGGTCTCGTTGAGAGAATAGAGGACGGTCGGGGTGACCAGCAGGCGTTGACTAGGGTCTGGACCAAAGCTCGCGTCGGGCGTTGTCTCTCTATTTTCGCTCACGGGCTGGTTCCTCCCCGGGCATCAAATCGAGGATGCCAAGAGCGTGTTGGCTGATGAAGCCGCATTTCGTGCACACAACAATGGCGCAAGGAATGGTTTGGCCACCGAGGACGAGTTGGCCGACCTTAAACTGCAGGGGGTGACTGAAGTACCCCTCGGCGATCACAAAATGAGTACCACCGCAACGTGGGCAGGGGAGGCGAGCGCCATGCTCAAGGAGGCGAGCGCCTATTCGGTCGCGCTCCTGTTGGGATAGCTTGCCCTGCTGCGGCCGCTCCGTGTCTTCACTCATGGCTCCTCCTGTGACGGTTCCGTGTCCATCCTAGAGAAAGTCTGATGCTGCCAAGTTGACCATTGCTAGGAACAAACAGCGAATGTGTGACGAATGCCCTTGAGCTGTGGACGAGAACTACATCAACCCGTGGATGCCTCACCTCGCAAATCCTTGCCACATTGGTCCACACCGCGTCGTTAAAGGCGACGATGGAATAGCTGTTTGGCGGAAAGCGTCTTCATTGTGTACCACTCGGCAGTTCAGACGCAATACCCTGTCGACGCCCAAAGGGGGCTGTGCGTCGGGACGTGAGGCGACGCAGCTAGGCGGCCGTTCATAGGTGTGTCGTTCAAATCAATCCCGGAAAGGCCGGACCGGGCGGTTCTTCGGCCTGAAGGATTACACCGAGGTTCTTGCCGATTCACCGTCGAAATCTCGACCCCATCTGAGCGGATGGCGGCGGGCAAGAAAGACGGCAAGTGCCTGCTTGGGACTGCATGCGGCCGCTCGCAGCGGGGCGGGCCGACCGAACGGGCAGTCATGACGCTCGCCCTTGAGTTCGGCGGCGACTTGACAAGTCACGCAGACAAGTACTACAGTACTCTCGATGATACCATTCTGGCGAAAGGCAGAACCCGACACACAGTACAAGGTGGACATCAACCCGAGCTACGACTGGGCTCCGGAGGCTGAGAGCCTGAACGTTTCCCATCGCGAGCTGGAGGTGCTGGCGCTGGTAGTCGAAGGCTACAAGAACAAAGAGATTGGCAGGATACTCAAGATAGAGCATCAGTCGGTCAAGAATCACCTGCAACACCTGTTCAAGAAGCTGAATGTGAAGAACGGCACGCAGGCCTACATCATCGCGCTGAACTTGAACCTGATCAGGATGCGGGGCAAGTGGTTGCCAAACACAAATCTGCCGGTCGTGGAGATGACGGCAGAAACGGTCGTGGCAGAACTTCGGAATGTGATTAGCGGCAAGACGACATGGGCAGGGTTCAATGAGAAAGACCGGGAACGCTTGAAGGTATTCCTGAAGGAACACGGCATCGATCCGTGTGACTGGTGACAAGCTGGTGACATCAATGAATAGTCAGGAACAAAGACTGGCGAATGCAGGCGACTCAGAGAGTCGCTGGAATGAGCCAGGACCACGCAGCGAAGCGGAGTGGCAAGAACTCTCTGATTGCGACGGCGACGGAGCCGATACGGCTTCGGCCTGCTCGGGTGGGGATGATGGGTCCTCTCCTCCTTCTTTCCTTGTCCTCTCTAAGGATAATGTCAACGGTGAGCTTCGGCGGGCCAAGGATTTGTTGGCAATGTGGAACTACCTGGAATACAAAGGACGTGTCGGTAGGACACATGTCGTAGTGAGCAGCAAGGATGACCCCTTGGTACTTGGTGTGATGCCTGCCTCGGCGCGGTGCAGATACTTCGAAGAGGGGCGGCTTCGGATGTCCCGGAGTATCCAGCGTCGTCTGGGCAGGTATGAGAAGGTCCCCGGGCTGATGCAGACGCTAACGTACGACCCAAAGCGGATTGCGCAGCCAGATGCATGGGCCAGCTTCGGCAGTGATACCCGGCGCTTCATCAATGCAGTGAACCAATACCGCAAGAGAAGGGGCTGGCGCAGGCTGCATTACCTGTGGATGGTGGAGGTGCAAGATGGCACGGGCTACCCGCACGTGCACATCTTCTTTCCGAAGCTGAAATGGATTGCACCCCTCAGCATCATCAATGGGAACTGGCGACATGGCAGGGCGAACATCGAGAGTCCGAGGAAGATCAAGGTCAATTGTGCTGCGTACATCTCCAAGTATCTGCGGAAGATGAATGGCTGGTCTGACCGTCACCTGGCGCTGCTCTGGAGCGGCAGAAGTCGCATGTATGGGTTCTCAAGAGGGTTCTCGGCAAAGGTCGAGAAACCAGAGTCCGAGTGGCGGAGATGGGGTGTCATGCACACGGATGATGTGGGAATGCTTGAGTCCAACCTGGCGCAGGGTGGATATGTACTGAAGGACTGGAACAAGAAGACGGCGACTATGGCGACTTCGAGCTAAGAGAGGGGGGCAAACCGGATGGGTCTGTGCAAGGAAAACAGTGGCAGCAAAAGCGATGGTGGCGGGGGCAGCGGCGGAACACGCCGCGCCCTCGACGGAGGGCGGCTCTGCCTCACGGTCCCCGAAGCAGCAGCGATGCTCGGCATATCGAGAAACTTCGCCTACGAGATGGTCAAACAGAAGCAACTACCCGTGATAAAGTTCGGCAAGAGGCTGTTGATACCCAAAGCAGCACTGGAGAGAATGCTCGAAGGGGGCGCGCCAGCATGAAGGGACACGTCTACCAAAGGACCAAGGGAAGCTGGACCATTGTCTACGACCTTCCACCGGACCCGGCAACGGGCAAGAGGAGACAGAAGTGGCAGACCTTCAAGGGCACCAAGCGGGACGCTGACCGCGCCTTGCGTGACATCCTCACCTCCATCGAGGCCGGGGCGTATGTGAAGCCTAGCAAGCAGACGGTCGGGGAATTGCTGGAGCAATGGCTGCGCGAGTATGCCTCTATCAACACAACTGACCGGACACAGGAAAGCTACGCCTCAGTGGTGCACCGGCACCTGATTCCCACGCTCGGCAAAGTGTGGCTGGCTGAGCTGCGGCCGCAGGACATACAGAGCTACTACGCAACGAAACTCACAGCGGGCAGGGCTGACGGGCAAGGCGGCCTGTCGGCACGGAGCGTCGTCTATCACCACCGTATCCTGTCAAAGGCATTGGATTACGCGGTGAAGATGGGGCTCGCGGTTCGGAATGTGGCCAAGGTGGTAGACCCGCCCCGGATGGCTAAGGTCGCGATGCGGACGCTGTCGCCCGACGAAGTGGTGACCTTCCTCGATGCGGCACGAGATACCGAGTACTACGTGTACTTCTCAGCACTGCTCTACACTGGCCTCCGGCGCGGCGAACTGCTTGCGCTTCGCTGGCGTAACCTCGACCTGGACAGTGGCGCGCTGTCGGTCGTTGAAACCGCGTACCGGCTTGGCACTGGAGAGTACCGCATCAAGGAACCCAAGACGCCGCATAGCCGCAGGACCGTTGCATTGCCGTCGTCGCTCGTGGGGTTGTTCAAGGTATATCGGTGGGACCAAGAACTGGTGCGGTCCCAGCAGGACATCGGCCTCGAGGTCGATGATTTCGTCTTTGCGCGGCCTGACGGAAGCCCCATCAATCCCAATGCCGTCACGCTCGCTTTCCGGCGCATCCTCAAGCGGGCCGGGCTCAAGGGAGTCAGGATTCACGACCTGCGGCACACCCATGCCACGCTGATGCTTAGGGCGGGTGTCCACCCCAAGGTGGTGTCAGAACGTCTTGGACACGCGACCATCGGTATCACCCTCGACATCTACAGCCACGTCCTACCGGGAATGCAGGAATCGGCGGCAGAGAAGTTCGACAGGCTCTTCGACGACGCGGACGCAGACGTGATTTCCGAGGGCGATGTTAGCAAACCGTTAGCAAACCTTGAGGGGATTACGAGTAGGCCGTGTGGGATTCGAACCCACGACACCCTGATTAAAAGTCAGGTGCTCTGCCAACTGAGCTAACGGCCCACGTGGACATCGAAGACTATTCGTGGTTGCGGCTGTGATCCAGCATGCCAGACACGTAGCACGCAAACGCAGGATGCACGTCGCAGATGTAGCCATCCTCGACCTGCTCGACCGAGAATGCCACGCGGTTGGGTCGTTTGAGGGGATCGCCGAACTTGCTGTATCCGGCGTCATTCCACGGCATGTTGTGCCCGAGTATCTCCAGGAAGCCCTTCACGTCCCGGGGCTGGTCAAGGACGACCTCAAACGGCAACTGCTGCTTGAGTTCGTTCAACTGCTCCGTCTTCAGCTTCACCCTCATGTACGTGTGGCGATTATACGTCCGGGTCATAGCAGTGTCAATCAATCGTACGTTCGCTGACAGGTGTGCACAAAGCTGCTTTGGCGACTAGCCGCATCACCACCGCCGGTTGCGGCATCGCAACCTTTTCGTCGGTTTCCACGTTCTAGTCAATGATGGAGAAGGAAGCCCCGAGAGTCTTTGTGGCCGGGGACAGCGAATCCCGTGGTCGCCGGGTGCGTCAACCTGATACCCTATCCTTGTAGTACAGTAGCGGCCCGACGCGAACGCACCGACTGAAAGAACGATGAACACCATAGCCGGCGTACTTTCACCAGCGCTCCTTGCGGCCTTCGCGGGCGTCACGCTCGGAGTGGGGGCGATCCTGTTCGTGATGAACCGGCGAGGCGAAGGGGCGGCCATAGACTTTGGTGTGCCGCTCAGCTGGGCTGAGCCCATTGAGGTGCGCCTCGTTCTCTACCTCATCCTTGGAGCTACCTGTGGCACCTGTGCCCTCATGCTCCGCCTCCTCCTGGGATTCCTGAGTGTCACCTCTCTGGTCCTCGGTTGGCTGCTGATAGCAGGCATCGTCGTGGGATTCCTCCTGAATCTGGCATTCTTCTACGCGGCGGCCGGCACATTGCTTCAGGCGGCGCTTGGAACCATGGGACGTCCGCCGTACTGGTTCTCCGGACTCCTTTCATTTCTTGACGGGCGCATCATGGATGTCGGGGACGCGATCGGGGGCGTTCTGTTTCGGCCTCCACCTGTGCGAGAGAGACGCGTCAAGCGCAGAAAGCCCCTATACGACGATTATGAGTACGAGACCGACGCGCCGGTGAGGGAGAGACGTGCACGTCGCGTGGCATATGAGGACCAAGACGAGCGTGAATCTGAGTACGCCGCGCCGGCGCGGCGCGAGCCCGCGGTTGAGAGAGTCGAGCGACGCCGGGCAACTCGACCGTCCGTTTTGAGCGACGAATACGCGGTGGACGCGGGAGAATATGCCCCTCCGGGCGGCGATGGATTCCCGCGCACAGCACGACGCGAGCCGGAGGTTGAGAGAGTCGAGCGACGTCGGGCAACTCGACCGTCCGTTGTGAGCGATGAATACGGGGTGGACGCGGGAGAATATGCCCCTCCGGGCGGCGATGGATTCGCGCGCACAGCACGACGCGAGCCTGCGGCACCAGCGACTCGCCCCATGCGGTATCGCCCGGTGTACGCCGACTACGACGACGAACAAATTGTGAGGTCTCCGATAGCGGATGAGTCCACAGACTACCTTGATGACGTCGAGCAAGAGGAGTCACCGAGACCTGGGGGACGCCGCGCGCGTGGAGGCCCGCCGCGCGACTTGCCGCGGGAGCGCCTCGAGCTGGCAATCCGGGAGTACGAAGCCGCCCTGACGCCGACGCAAAAAGAGAGGCTCCGCGAGATGCGGAGCCTCGTGGAATCCGTCAAACTGTACGCGTAGCACCCGCGCAGTTCAGACGGTATCGTACCCCTCAGCTACTGGGTTGCGCGTGCGAGCTCGGCCAGCGTCTGCTCCAGCGCTGCCAACTCGGTGCCGTATCCCGCCCAGTCGCCCTGTCTCAAGTATTCCTGCGCCCGGTCGAAGTGCCCCTGCGCCTTCTCTATCAATCCGCGAACATCTCCTGGCACTTCCGTGTCCGGAGGAGGAGTGACCGGCGGCGTGACACCCCCGCCGGTTCCGAAGATGGCGGTGAGCGCCTCGTCGAGCGTTTCGCGCATCGCGATTTCGTCACCCGCGGCAACGATGACACGCTTTAGCTCAGGCAGCCCGCCCGCATCGGCTTGAAGGAAGACACCCTCGACGTACAGGGTGGAGTCGGCAACCGGAATCACCAGCAGGTTGCCACGTATCACCTGTGAGCCGCCACGGCTCCAGAGTGCAAGTTGTTCTGTGATCGTCGTGTCCTGCTGGATACGATTCTCTATCTGACTCGGCCCGTAGATGAGGCGGTCCTTTGGGAAGCGGTACACCAGCAAGCTTCCATAGTTGTCGCCGTCACAGCGGGCGGCCAGCCAGCCAATCGCATTGTTCCTGTTATTGGGAGTGAATGGGAGCATGAGGAGGAATTCCTCCTTCGTCTCGTCAGGAAGCCGCATGATGATGTAGTAAGGCTGGATAGGCTGCTCGCGGTCCGCGTAGAACTCCAGCGGCACAGCCCACAAGTCTTCTTTGTTGTAGAAGACACGGGCATTCTGCATGTGGTAGGTGCGGTAGACCGAGGCCTGGATATCGAACATGTCGACTGGATAGCGGAGATGCGCCCTGAGTCCCTCCGGCATGGCGTCCATGGGCTGGAACATGTCAGGGAAGATGGCGGCATACGTCTGCAAAATCGGGTCGTCCGGCTCGGTCACATAGAAGTCAACCGTCCCATTGTACGCGTCGATGACAGCCTTCACGCTGTTGCGGATGTAGTTGACGCCATTGTTGTATGGCTCGGAGTACGGGTAGCGGGTGCTCGTTGTGTAGCAGTCGACGATCCACAGCAACCGGCCGTCAAGAATGGCCACGTATGGGTCGGTGTCAAGGCTGAGGAAAGGCGCAATGCGATTCACGCGTTCCTTGACCTGCCGGTGGTACAGGATCCTGCTGTCGGTCGTCATCTGAGTGCTGATAAGGATGTTGAAGTCGGAGAACTCCCACGCGTAGAGCGCCCTGCGGAAGAAGTTTCCAATGGGGACTCCTCCGGTGCCTTGATACTTGGTCCACGCGTTGGCATTGCCCACAGGATAGTCGAACTCCTCGGTGTTGGTGCCGGTGATGACGTAGTCGCGGGTCTTCTCTCCGTAGTAGATCTCGGGCCTCGTCAGTGGTATCTTGCCAATGGTCGGGATGTCCTGCAGCCAGAGGTTCGGCAGACCGCCTTCACGGCTCACCTCGTTGACCGGACTCATGGCGATGCCGTAACCGTGGGTGTACTGAAGCGTCTTGTTCAACCAGGTCTGGGCGACGCTCGGCAGCTTCTCCTTGGACAGCTCGCGGGCGGCAAGCATCACTTGGCGATACTCTCCGTCGATGGTGTACCGGTCAATATCGATGTCGAGGAAGTCGTAGTAGGTACGTATGGTCTGAATCTGGTTGTAGGTGTCAAGCAACGGTCTATGGTCCCAGAGGCGGATGTTCTTGATTGTGAGCTGGGAGTTGGCGATGTCCGCAGCGGACGGCATCGGCTGGGCGGGGTAGTCCTGTTCGACGATACGAGTGAGACCGAATGCCTCCCGGGTGGCGGCGATGTTGTACTCGATGTAGGGGGTCTCGAGCTCGAGTTCATTTGGTTCAACCTGTAGCCTCTGCACCAGTCCCGGAACAATCTGGCCGACGACGATTCCCAGGACTATCCAAAGGCCGACGCCGTAACCAGCCCATCGGACCCGTCGTCTCACGAGCGCAACCAGGACAAGAACACCCAGCAGAAGCGTGGCGAAGAGAAGGATCCACTGAGCCGGCACCTGTGTCGTCATGTCCGTGTAGCCGGCGCCGACGACGGCGCCCCTCGGGGAGAAGACCAGCTCCCAGATGCCCATCCAGTAGCTCATGGCGGCGAGAGCCGCTATCGCTATGATGAGGGAGCCGATGTGAACGAGAACCGGTCGGGCGTTGTCGAATGTCTTGCGTTGAGTACTGTAGCTGACGACGTAGACGACCACCGTCGCAATCAAGGAGAAAATGATGGCCGTGAGAAGCCAGCTGCGAACGAAGCTCAGAAAGGGAAGAGTGAAGACGTAGAAGCCGACGTCCCGAAAGAACACGGGGTCAGTGCTGCCGAAAGGCTGGCCGTTGGTGAAGCGGAGTACCGTTTCCCAGCTGACCTGGGCGGCCAACCCGAACATGAGCGAGAAAAACGTAGTGACCGCGATGACGGCAGCCTTCGAGACGCGCTTCAGGAATGGTAGAAGAGGCTGCGCGGCGTCGGATGCCTTGCCTCGTGGAGACAGGCGTGACGCAAGGATGATATTGCCTGCAAACAGCGCGGCGAAGACGAGGAACGCGACTACGAAGAGCAAGACGCGTGTTCCAAGTATCTTCGTGTAGACGCTCTGAAAACCGAGTGTCCCGAACCACAGCCACTCCGCATAAATGCCTTTGCCCACAGAGGCTATGGCGATGAGAGCGAGCACCACTGCCACCACCACGAGCCATTTCCCGCTTCCGCGCCTCGGCTGACTGCCTCGCGCGCGGCCACTGCCGCCGAACCATCGCTCGAAGTCGCTCTGTAACTGACTCACTCCACTCCGCCTTTCGACGCCCCACAATCGCGTCATATGTACCTCGCCGGGGCGTTACAGGTTTTCCTACGACACATTAGCACCGCCCCGTGCTGGTGGTCAAAGGATACCCGCTGTGATGCGCCTTTTGGACGCGGAGCCCGCCCGCATGAGCCCGATTTCGCCCACTGGCGACCGGGCGCTAGAATAGGGTATGCGTTCCTGCTTGCGGAGTTGACTTCGAGGGGGGAAGGCGAGAGGAGATACATGGCTATGGAGAGAAACAGGAGCTGGACCGTGCGGACGGTCTACCTTTACGTTGCGACGCTGGTGGGACTCGGACTGCTGATAGCGGGCGGCGTGCAGGGGTTTGAGCTTGTACTGAAATCGACCGTGCTCAAGCAGGCCGACGCCGAAGAGGCGATGTGGGCCAAGCAGCCGCCGATGCCGTACATGCTGGATGCGGCACGGGGGCTGGTGGACGAAGACGGTCTCACAGATGCCGAGAAGGCGTCAGTGAGAAGCTGGATCGCGGACTATGAGCGGTGGGATGAACAGAGGGCTGCGTATGACGCGGTTGCCGCGCGAAGAGAGCGACAGCTTGCGACAGCCCTGGCACTGGTGTTTGTGGGCATCCCCGTCTATCTATATCACTGGCTGACCATCCGCAAGGAACTGGGGCGCCTGATGCCTCTGCCGGCTAACGAAACGTGAGCGCGGCGTCGAATGAGGCTCGTTCAGGGTTGACTTGACGTGAGGCGTGCCTTGTTGTGGGGCACGCCTCGTTTGTTGTGTCCATACCCCGGTTGCCAGCCCAGCGGGGGCGTGAGCACTAGCGAACCACGGGTGACGCGCATTGGTCAAAGGGATTCATCCTCACGGCCAGCGAGAAGAGGTACGGGTAGTTGGTCTTCAGGTACTTCATGTAGTCGAGCCAGAACCGGGCCAGCTGGCCGTATACCCGATCGACGTCGCCGGCCAGATGCCGCAGATCCGATTCAGGCAGTTCGCCTTCCTCGGAGCGCGCCACCAGTTCCTCCTCCAGGTGGAATGTGGCCATCAGCAGGTGAGTAAACCGCTCGTGCTCCAGCAGGTTCGGATTCTCCATGAGGCGCAGAAGGAATTCGGCCTTCCCGGCAATCAACTCGCGAAGCGCTGCGACATCCATTGAGGAAGGGTTGACGAGGTAGGCACGGCCCTTCATCGACAGGGCGACGTTGTCGAACTGTTCCTCAGTCCACAGGGTCGTGACGTGAAGCTGCTCCCTCCTGGTTCCCAGCCCGGTATCCCAATCGGACAGGAGCCTGAGCAGGCTGGAACCAACCTCGCTGAAGAAGGCCCCAACCACCATATTGAGTTTCTCCATGCGTTTGCGCTTCTCCTGTCGGCTGAGAAGCTCATGGAGGATGAGTGTCACCATCAGCACTTCCAGGAAGACGAATGCAATGTCACCGATGAGATACAGGAAGATGTGGTGTACGTCGCGGAATATGGCGTAGTGGATGAAATACCCCACGATGGACAACGCAACCAGCGCCACCCCAAGACGGAACTGCCACGCCTTCAGAAACGTTCGCATTCGAACCCCCTTCAACTATCCCAGGTCATCGCACCAGTCTGACCATTCGGTATTGTAGTGTGCACGTGTTGAGATGGTTGCATCGGCGATACCGCGCGCCGCCCTGGTTCGCCGATTACGAACCGAGATTCTCGCCCCTGAACCTGCCGTTGTAGACGGATTCAACGTCGCTCCCGAGGATGGTGAACACCAGCTGCGCCACGCGCGCACCTTCGCCGAGATGGAATCCGCAGGGATTGTGCACGACCAGCAGTGATTCTGCGCGACCGGAGTAGCCGGGGTCCCAGACAGCCGTGTGCAGCGTCACGCCGCAGCGCAGAAGGGATGAACGGGGATAGGCTAGGGCCATGATGTCCCGCGGCAAGTTGACTACTTCGTTGTAGACGATGTGGTAGGCACCCTGCGCCAGCGAAGCGAAGTTGTCCTCCCAGGGGATAGGCGTCCGCTCCGGGAGAACGCGACCGCTATTGTCGAAGTCGATCGTCCCGGCAGTCATGAAGCGGGAAATCGTCCTTACTGTAAGGTCCACCCCGCAAGGCTGAATCTGAGAGGACTCGTCTCTGAGCCCCTCGAGCAGCAGGGGTTTAGACAGTAGTCTGGCGCGTATCTCACGGTCGGTCAAGATGGTCGTATTCATCGCGGCGCAGTCCGAAGCATGTGCGAACATTGTACCCGAGAGCGAGAACCGCCGCACGACAGGGTCGTGGTGTGGTGAGCGGCTATACCGGTGTATATAATAGACCCTTATCCTGACGCTGAACGAACAGAGTAGCTGTCGATATGGTTAGCCGCATTGCTGCTATTGTGGGTATGGCCGGGGCCGGCAAGTCAGAGGTGGCCTCGTTTCTGACATCGCGTGGCATGCACTACATCCACTTTGGCGATATCACCCAGGAAGAGCTGAGGCGCAGAGGGCTTCCGGTGAACGAGGCCAACGAGCGCCTGGTTCGGGAGAAGATGCGGGCCATCCATGGGATGGCGGCGTACGCGGTCCTGAACATCGGCAGAATCGAGGAAGCACTCAAGTCAGGCAGCGTGGTGGTGGATGGGTTGTATTCGTGGGAAGAGTTCCTGACGCTTGAGGAGCGATTCGGCGAGCGCTTGCAGGTCGTTGCGGTCACGGCTTCGCCGGCGACCCGTCAGCGCAGGCTCGCTTCCCGTCCGGTGCGACCTCTCAGCGCCGAGGAAGTGGCCAGCCGGGATCGCGCCGAGATCGAGAAGCTGAACAAAGGCGGCCCAATCGCGATGGCTGACATAACGCTAGTCAATGAGGGAAGCCTGGAAGAACTGCTGCAGCAGGTCGAACGGGTAGCGGAGACGATGAGGTGAGCGAACCTAAGCGTCCCGGCATCGACGAGTATTTCCTGAAGATCGCATGTGTCGTCGCCGAACGCTCCACTTGTCTGCGGCATCACGTAGGGGCGGTGTCGGTTCGTGATAAGCACATCCTGACGACCGGCTACAACGGGGCAGCCGCCGGTTTGCGGGACTGTCTCGAGCTTGGATGCCTGCGGGACGAATTGGGCATCCCCTCCGGCACCCGACACGAAATCTGCCGCGCCATTCATGCGGAGCAGAACGTCATCGTCCAGGCGGCACTGCATGGTGTGAGCTTGGCGGGTGCGACCATCTACTGCACGCACTCACCGTGTGTGCTGTGCGCCAAGATGCTCATCAATGCTCGCATCGCTCGCTTCGTAACATACGGAACGTACTCTGAGGAAGCCTTCAGGGGGCTGTTTGCCGAGGCAGGCATAGCGTTCGAGATGCTGCCAGCCCCTAGCCTCGACATCTCGCTGCTGCGTTAGCTTCGGCGCGTAAGGGCCACTCGGGCGAGAGCTGCCAGACATCCTGCCCGTCAACGTGCCGGGGGCTACTCGTGGTACACGTAGGTGTATCGGTATTCGCCGTGCCCTGTCTCGGTGAAGAACTTCACGATGATGTCGTGAGTCAACCCCTCCCAGCCCTCACCCAGCTTCAATTCCAGGCGCTTGGTTGACATGGGCGCGACCGCGCCATAGCGGGAAGCAAGGTTGATGCGCCCCACCTCCGGTCCAGCTACGTCCAGATCCACGAGCAGGTCGTTGTAGACCGTACCCCAGTCTACCGGCGGGATGATCTCCAGGGCGGAGGTCGCCGAAATCGTGAGCGTCACCGTCTCGTCTGGCTTGATGCACCCGGGGAGCGGCGACCAGTTGCCCGTATGCCTGAAGTGAGCAACGGAGTCGTCCTCCAGCATCGGGATAATCATCCGTCCCTCGCTCGTGTACGAACCGTCGGTGACCTCCAGCGTGAACCCCTCGGTGAACTGTGGGTCGCCGTCGTACTTCGTAATCGTCGGTACGGCTGACTCCAGCAGCCACCCGTAGCAGTCCGGCTGCCCATACGTAACGTCGAAGTACCGGAAATCGATGTATTCGTATGCCCTGTTTGCCGGGTCATTTCTGACGTCGCCCCAGATATCTATGCCGACCAGGTTGCTGCCGTCTTCAAGCGCGTATCTGCCTTGGGCATCCGGCTGAACTCTTAGGTCGTTGATGTAGACCCTGGTGCCAATCGTTGCCGCGCTGTTGACGCGGATGGTCATGTTCTTAGTTGGGCTTTCGAAGCCATCAGCGAGAGGCGTTTCCTTTCCCTCATCATCCACAACGACAATCTCATATTCGGGAAACACGTCGTTGCCGATTGTGCCTGCTTTGAACTCAGTCCATCGAGCGCCGATCTTCTTCCAATCCACCGTGGCGGTCTTGGCGCAATACTGAATCGTCTCGTAGGCCTTGCCGTTACCGGCAGCAATCTCGTCCGCGTTTGCACCGGAGTTGTACGGCACGAACTTCCCGTTGAGGAACTGGATTCTGCGATCGACGTTGCCGGGGTAGTTCGGGTCGGCGATGTACAGGCTGCCCTTATGGACACGGTAGCAGATCATGTCGTGACCACCGCCAGCGCTCGAGAAGATGCCGATTTCCTGCGGTTCTCCGGTCAACTGAATGGAATAGCCAAACGCCTTGAAAGCAAGATCGTCATCCTGCCCAGCAAGGTTCTCCATAAGTAGGTTCTCGAAGCTGCCCCAATTGATGTCCTTCTGGACCGTTGAGGCCAGGCGGTAGCCGCGAGAGTCATCTTGCCAGAGGTCCGGCGATGCGGGCTTGACGCCATTCTTGTCATATCGTCCGTTCAGGGTCAGATCCACGCCATCGGGCTGCTCGCAGAAATACCAGAGCGCGCTCAGGCACTGGCCTGCGCAGTGTCCCCCTGCGGCGATGTAGGAGCCGTAGTTGGTGAACTGCCAATCGTCGATGCCCGGCCTGAAATGCGAATCGATATCGCTCTTGAGCAGGTCGTCAAGCACGCTGTTCTTGATGATGCTCACCAGCAGGGTGCAGAAATGCCGCGTAACGACCGTAATGGAATCTTCACTCACGTTGCTGAAGGGGATGCCCTCCAGTGTCCCTGCCTCAGCGTCGTAGTAGAACGCCATAGCGAAATGGTCGGGCGGGAGGTCCACAGGTATTCGGACTGTCATGAAGTCCTCGGAATAGTCGCCACCGTTCTCGATAGTAATGAGCGGTGTGGCGGGATTCAAGTGCTCCCCGAAATCGTGCCCGGTGATGGGCGCCGTGGAGACATTGAATTGCCTGTCGCCAGCGTACGCGCCGGCCGGCACCTGGATCTCGAGTCCATCAATCGGGTCGCCCGGCTTCTGAACTTTCACGCTGCCGCCGGAGGAGGCAACTACCTGTGATGCGACAACGAGTGCCGGCCCAACTCGAATGGTCCCCGTGGGCCTCGGGGGACGAGACACCGTCCGGCCCCCGCCCGGCTGTTCATCCGCCGCGTCTCCATCTGTACCGCCGATGGCATCTCTGACAATCTTGCCGGCGTCTTCCGCGACCTCGCCTGCCTTGTCCAGAATGTCGTCGACATCGACGGAGCCGCAGGACGTGGCAGACGTCACCAGCAGCATCGCGGGCAATAGAGCAAGGAGCAATCGCCGTAATTCGCCGTAGTTCATCGCCAGTCACCTCCGACGAATACCGCAAGGAGGACCGCCTACGCACGGCTGCAACTGCGCAGGGCCAAGGCGCCATCGAAGAGTTGCACGAGCAGCCGACCCAGGCAGAAAGGACGGAAAGCCAGACAGACAAATGGAGCGGGCGACGGGATTCGAACCCGCGACAACCTGCTTGGGAAGCAGGAACTCTACCACTGAGTTACACCCGCTCAGGTACGATTCAATTATCCTTGCCCATCCGCACGCGTGTCAAGAGGGCGCCGGTTACTCGGGAATCAGTGTCATCAGCTTGCGCGAGATATCCGGATAACGGCAGATGAACTTGAGTTCATCTGCAACCAGCGGCTTCTGTGCCAGAACATTGGCATAGCGTACGAGTTCCACCTTACGGCGGGCATCCTCGGCATCATCGAACGCGACCGCCATGCGGCCCATGAGGTGACGGAAGCCTGACACGCCGCCGTACTCTCCAGAGCAGATCTCCCTGCCGGTCTCAACCATCTCAGGTTCTCCCCGGCCCAGATCTTCATAGCTGTAGAGCTCGTAGTTCTCGGGGTCCTTGAGCACGCCATCGGCGTGAATGCCGGATGCGTGCGCAAACGCATTCGTGCCCACGCCGGGCTGGTTGATGGGTATCGGCACCCCGAACGCGTAGCTCGCGTACTGGGCCGTGCGCCAAGCTCGCTTGAGGTCGATGGGCCGGCCAAGCTCGTACTTGCTACCGAACCCCTTGGACTTGGTGACGGCCAGCACAGTGGCGACGAGGTCCGCGTTGCCGGCGCGCTCACCGATGCCATTGATGGTGGTGTTGATGTACACGTCCTGGCCGCCGTCGAGAACGCCCTTCGCGCCTGCGAGAGAATTGCCCACCGCCATGCCAAGGTCGCCGTGGCAATGGACTTCGAGCGGCAACTGGACGGTCTCGGCCAGCGTCTTCATGGTGTCGTAGATAGTGAAGGGGTTGTCATAGCCCAGGGTATCGCAATACCGGATCCTGTCCGCGCCATGTTCCTTCGCCGCGCGCGCAAACCGGATCAGGAAGTCGAGATTGGTGCGGGAGGCGTCCTCCGCGTTCACTCCGACGGACTCCGCCCCGTAGGACCTCGCGGCCTCAAGGGCCAGGATCATGCCACTGATGACATCATCCTCGGTGACCTTGCCGGCCCATTTGCCCTGGATCATCTGATCGCTGGTCGATATCGACAGGGCGATGTGCTTCAGCTTCGGGACCATCTTGTAGGCCAGGTGTACGTCATCGGCGGTGGCGCGAAGCCACCCCGAGAGGCGAATCGGACGCATGTGACCGTTATCCTGGTGATCCAGGTTCGCCTGCAGGTAGTTGGTCTCATGCTTGGTGGTAGGGAAACCGAACTCGGACTGGAAGACACCCATCTTGTTGAGGTATCTGTTCACCATAGTCTTCTGAAGCTTGGAAAGCCCCAGTCGAGCGGTCTGGACTCCATCACGATTGGTGACATCAATGAAGTAGATCTTGGGCATTGCGGCAGTCCTCCGTTGCGAAAGTGAAGAAGCTAATGTACAGGAAAGGCAGGTGCGCGTCAAAGTGCGGAGCGCACCTGTCCCGGCACGCCGGACACGCCGAGAGATACGGCCTGTGGTGGTGTATAATTGCACCTCTCAGCTATGACACGTACTCGCGTCGGTATCATCAACGTCACCGGCTACATCGGCGTGGACCTTGCCCGGATACTATTTCGGCACCCGCAGGTCGAAGTGACCTGCGTGACAGGCCGCAGCGCCGCGGGCAACAGGCTTGCGGGGGTATTCCCTCACTTGAACGCCGCTGACATGGTTATCAGTCCAGAGTTGGACGTTCCTGTCGATGTCGTGTTCTCCGCGATGCCACACAAGGCGAGCGCAGAAGCGTGTGAACCGCTGGTGGCGCAAGGGCTCAGGGTTATCGACGTGAGCGCAGACTTCCGGTTGAAGAGTCGCGATGAATACGAATCCTGGTACGGGGTGCAACACCCGTGCCCTCACCTGCTCGCCTCCGCCGTGTATGGTTTGCCTGAGATTCACCGCAACGACATCCGGAACGCCAGACTGGTAGCCAATCCGGGGTGCTATCCCACCGGTGCATTGCTTGCGCTCGCTCCCGCCCTGGCGGCCGGCGTGGTGGAAGACGACATAATCATCGATAGCAAGTCTGGTGTTTCTGGAGCGGGACGGAGTCTGACGCTCAATACCCACTTCGCGGAATGTAACGAGAGCGTGTCGGCATACGCGGTGGAGGGCCATCGCCACATGCCGGAGATACGGCAGGAGTGCAGGCTGCTCAGCGACAAGGTTACAGAGCTGCTGTTCCTGCCGCACCTCATTCCGATGAGCCGGGGCATACTCAGCTCGTGCTATGCGAAGGCGTCCGCTTCATGGTTGGGAGGCTGCTGCGACCCACGCGCAGCCCTGGTGGATATGTATCGGGAATTCTACAAGGACTCTCCGTTTGTCCGGGTGGTGGACCTGCCGCCGGCGACCAAACATGTGTGGGGCAGCAACTACTGCCACGTGTATCCTACGTTCGATGAACGCACCGGGCGTTTGCTCGTTATCAGCGCTATTGATAACCTTGTCAGGGGAGGAGCGGGTGAGGCGGTTCAGAACATGAACCTGATGCTCGGGTTCGATGAGACGTGCGGTCTGGAGGCTTTGCCGGTCTTTCCCTAGTTGTGCAGCAAGCCCTCATCGTCTAGAGGCCTAGGACGCCAGCCTTTCAAGCTGGAGATCAGGGGTTCGAATCCCCTTGGGGGCACTTCCCTTTTCAAGCGTCAGCCATTCCACGCGCCCTCTCCGAGGAGAGGCACGAAGTAGCATGCGCCGAGATCCTCTACGATGTCGCCTTCCGGCTCGCGCGTCACCTTGATGAGGTTCTGTTGCCAGCGCGACCCGACGGGGATAATGAGCCGCCCGTGCCACTTGAGCTGGGCGAGAAGTAGAGGGGGCACTGAGGGCGCACCGGCGGAGACGATGATGGCGTCGTACGGGGCGTCCGGCATGTAGCCAAGGCTGGACTTCGAAACGAGATGGACGGCCACGTTGTTGTAGCCCAGTTCCGCAAGGGCTGCCGCCGCGAAATCGGCGAGCTCGGGCACTATTTCAACACCCACCACGGTTGCCGCAAGCTGTCCCAGAATAGCCGCGACGTAGCCGCTGCCGCAACCGACTTCCAGAACCTTGTCTGTGTCCTTCAGACCGAGTGCCTCGACCATCATTGCCACGATGAAGGGCTGGGAGATGGTCTGGCCGTAGCCGATGCTCAAAGGGCGATCATCGTAGGCGGCATCACGTTGTGCGGGCGGCACGAACCACTCACGTGGCACTCTTCGCATAGCGTCCACGACGCGCGCATCGCGAATCTCCCACGCGAGATGCTTGAATAGCTGAGCCTTCGCTGCCTCGAGATCCACTCGGAATCCAGTAGTCCGACGACTAGTTAAGAATGGCAGTCAGCACGAGGAGGACCACGAGAAAGGACCCGGCAATGATGCCGATCTGCTTCAGTTCGGCGTTGACGTGGCGATACTGCTCACGAAACTCGAGCCACGTAGCGCCGGGCTTGGCCCTCGATGCCACGGCCGCCGTAGCACTCGGGCGCCGTGCCTCCGTGGAAACCAGGGATTGCGGGGTGGGCGCAGAGGTAACGGGCGCGGGAGCCTGCGCTCCTGTCTTGAATGACTGCTGCTTTCGGCGCTGTTTCTTTCCCATAGGTCCTATTTCACCGTTGACAGTGGCTGTCTGTAGACGCGTGTACTGGAAATGTAGGCATGACCAAGAGCCTGCTGCACAGAGCGTAAGTCTGCGCCCCCCTGCATCTTCCGCACCGCGAAACTATGTCGCAGGGTGTGTGGTGTCACCTGATCTCCGAGTCCTGCCTTGATTGCGTAGTTCTTGACTATCTGCCAGAAGCCCTGGCGCGTGAGTTGATGTCCCCGGCGGTTCAGGAAGAGCGCCGTTTCCTTCTCGTAGTAGAGCAGGTCAAGGCGCCCGTTGGCGATGTAATCACGAATCAGCTGAGTCACCTCGGACGTAAGAGGAATCTGCCGGTGGGCCTTACCCTGGCGACAGTACAGGATGGCATGGTCCAGGTCCACATCGGCTAACTGCAGGGAGACTACCTCGCTGGCCCGGAGACCGGTTGCGTAGAGCACTTCCAGCATGACGACATCACGGCGTGCCTCGGGAGTGGAGAGAGACTGAGGTACGGCGAGCAGCTGGAGATACTCGGCCTGGGTCAGTACGCGGGGCGCCTTCTTGTTGACAGGCGGACTGACCAGGTTGCGGATGGGGTTCTCTTTCAGCTGTCCGGTTTCCACAAGGTAGTTGAAGAACGAGCGGGCCGAGGCAACCTTGCGTGCTGACGTAGCGGGAGAGTACCCCTTCCCCTTCAGGTGGGCAAGATACGCCAGGAGCAGTTGCTCCCGTGATGCCAGAATCCCTTTTTCCTGCTCAGAGGTCACGAAGTCGGCGAGTTGGGTCAGGTCATTGTGGTACGCCGCGACAGTGTTCTGGGAAGACCCTCGGGTTCTGGCAAGGTAGTCGAGAAAAGCAGCAATCTCCTGCTTCATGGGGTTTTCATTGTAACACAGGCCATCCGCTTTTGCTGCTGTCAGCGGCCCTTGCTAGAATCGGAATCGATGAAATCCGACATAATTCGGAGCCGGCTGGCGCTGGCGCCCAAGTCTCCCGGAGTGTACCTGTTCAGAGGCCAGTCGGGCGAGGTTATCTACGTCGGGAAAGCGTCCGACCTGCGGAACAGAGTGCGGAGCTACTTCGGAGGAAAATCGGGTCTCAGTACGAAAGTCCTGCGACTTGTTGAGGTCGCCGCTGACATCGAGTACATCCTGGCGGGAAGCGAGCAGGAAGCGCTGGTGCTTGAGGCGGATCTCATCAAGCGTTACCGGCCGCAGTACAATGCCAGGCTGAAGGACGACAAGAGTTTCCCCTTTCTTGAGGTGGACACTGACAGCGAGTGGCCGACTGTGTCGGTTACCCGTCGCAGGCAGGATGATGGCTCCGTCTACTTCGGACCGTTCGCGAGCGCGCGTTCGATGCGCCAGACTCTCCGACTCATCAGAAAGACATTCCGGTTGCGTGTGTGTACCGGCCCCATGCCAATGAACAGGGAAAGGGCGTGCCTGAACATGCACATCGGGCTGTGTCCTGGACCGTGTGTCGGCGCCATCAGTCGCGAGGAGTATCGGCGAACCGTCGACGGGGTCATCCTGTTCCTGCAGGGACGACACCGCGATGTGCTTAACTCACTGATGCAGGAGATGAAGCAGGCAGCCGCGCGGCTCGACTTCGAGCAGGCGGCGTTGCTGCGCGACAAGATGAAGGCTGTTGAACTGGTGACCAGCCGATACGGCGGTGTGACCGCGTTAAGGGGGGACCAGGACATCCTGGCAGTTGCCCAGGACGAGGAGGACGCACTCGTCGATATCTTCTCCGTGCGTGATGGCAGGGCGCTCGGGAGACAAACGTTCCCGGTGGAAGGGAGCGCCGGACTGCTTCCTTCCGAGGTGCTCCGCGCTTTCGTTCTCGCGTACTACTCGACTGCGACCAACGTGCCACCGGTGTTGATGCTGCAACACCCTGTTGCGGACGCGCGCCTTATTGCGGGATGGCTGTCTGAAAGACGTGGTGGTCCGGTCCGCATGGTTGTGCCCCGGCGCGGCGTGCGAAAGCAACTGCTGGACAATGCGGCCGACGGGGTTGCGCGACAACTCGCCGGCCTTCGCGCGCTGGGAGCACAGGGTGCGCCACCGAGGGAAGCTGGCCTGAGAGAGCTGAAAGATGTCCTCGGACTCCCGACTCTGCCGCACCGGATTGAGGGATTCGACATCTCCACGATTCAAGGGGCCGCATCTGTGGGGAGCATGGTGGTCTTCGTCGACGGTGTGGCGACGCCCTCGGACTATCGACGGTTCAAGATTCGAGAGGTGGCAGGACAGGACGACTACGCGATGCTTGCCGAGGTGCTGCGTAGACGATTCGCGCGACTCTGCACCACCGGAAAGTCCGACTCCCGACGGTCCAGTGCGTGGTCTTCCCAGCCATCGCTGATGCTTGTCGACGGTGGGCGTGGGCAGCTGGGAGCCGCGCTGACTGCGCGTGCGGCCTTTCAGGACTGCCATATTCCGATTATCAGCCTGGCGAAGGAACACGAGCAGGTGTACGTAGAAGGACGGGCCGCTCCTGTCGACCTGGAAGAGTATTCTCCGGGACTGATGATTCTTGAGGCCGTACGTGACGAGGCTCACAGGTTTGCTGTGGGCTATCACCGGAATCTCCGCGGCGCCTCCGTCATCAAATCCGTCCTCGACGACGTCCCGGGAATCGGACCCCGCAGGAAGCGGGCTGTGTTGCTGGCGTACGGGTCAGTGGAAGCGCTACGCCTCGCAACCGCAGAGGACATCGCCCGCACATGTCGCATACCCGTTGCGACCGCAGTCTTGCTCCAGGACAGGCTGAAAGCCAGTGGAGTGTAGTTTTGTGTCTTGCGTTGTGCCGCGGAGCCTTCGCGGGAAGAAAAGAACAGAATGTGGCGGAAATCTTCCCTGTTGCTTTTGCAGTTATGCGAGCGTGGCTCGTATATGGCACTTGTGTCGACCTAACCCATGCTGTATACTTCTCGGCACAAGGAACCCTTTGGTGACTGGAGCGGAGCGGAACCACCCGTTCCCATCCCGAACACGGTAGTGAAACGCTCCAGCGCAGACGATACTCGAGGGGCAACTCTCCGGGAAAATATGCCGTTGCCAGGGGGTTCCTTTTTCTTTTGTCCTTTCGTGCCGGGACGGGGTGTGTAGTCCGTCGGCACAGTCCATCGCAATCGCCGCAGTCCAGTTCACCGCACTTCTTTCTCAAGTTCCTCTCGGACGTCACAAACCGGCTGCGTCTGCACCCGGTATGGCGGTACAATGTGTTGAAAGCCCGAGACGATGCGTTTTTGGGTCCACCGAGATGACACTTCAGGAAGAGATTGCGGTTCTGCAAGAACGGCTTGCCCGGACGGCCGATGGTGTCGTGACCGTCGCCACCGCCGAGTCCGCGACCTCCGGGCGCATCGCCGATCGGCTCACGGACGTTCCCGGCGCCTCGGACTATTTTCGCGGAGGCATTGTGGCCTACAGCAACGAGGCCAAGCGCAGACTGCTTCGCGTGAAGGCATCTTCTCTGCGCAGTTATGGCGCTGTGAGTCCACAGGTGGCGTGTGAGATGGCTGAAGGTGCCCGGTGGGCACTGCACACCGCCATCGCAGTGTCGGATACCGGCATCGCCGGACCGGGCGGAGCGACGACCGGCAAACCTGTCGGCCTGTTCTATCTCGCCATCGCCTCGCCTGAAGGCAGCAAGGCTCGCTCCTTCACCTTTGTCGGTGATCGCATGTCCAACAAGGAGGCTGCTCTCGAGGCTGCCCTGACTCTGCTGAGAGACTATCTGCTACAATGCTGCGACGTACGGGGAGTGAGTGAGTATGGCAGCTTTTGACGGTTCCACAATCCGCAAGAACGCGAAGGCTGACTTCATTGCCACGTGGCTTGCGACGGCTGACCTGGTGCCGCGTAACACGAGCATCAAGCTCGCGGCGAAGGGCAGACCCCATCCGCTCCGGGACCTGATGCAGCGCTCGCGCGAGATTCTTCTTGCCAGAGGCTTCGACGAGGCTGAGAACCTGACGATTCTGCCGGACGCCGACGTTACCAGACAGTATGGACCGGAGGCCCTGGTCATTCTTGACCGGGCGTTCTATCTTGCCGAATTGCCCCGCCCCGAAATCGGAGTGAGCGCGCAGCGTATCCAGCAGGTGGAGAAGATAGTGGGCCGGCCGGTCGACGTCGAGGAGTTGGGCGCCATACTTCGGGCGTACAAGCGTGGCGATATCGAAGCCGACGACCTCATCGAGGCTCTGATGAAGCGCCTTGGCATCCTCGACACTCACGCCACCGAGATAATCAACAAGGTGTTCCCCGAGCTGTATCACCTCAAACCCGTGCCAACCGACAAGACCTTGCGGAGTCACATGACAGCTACGTGGTTTCACACTCTTGCTGCTATCCAGGATAAGGCGACCTACCCCGTCGCTCTGTTCGCGGTCGGTCCACGATATCGCAATGAACAGCGGGAGGATGCGCACCACCTGCGTGTGCACCACTCAGCTTCTATCGTTGTGATGGACCCGGAGATGTCCCTTGAGGCGGGGCGTGCCCTTGCCACCGACGTGCTTCGCGATTTCGGCTTCGATGATGTCCGTTTCGAGACCAAGACCGCCACCTCCAAGTACTACACCCCGGGGCTGGAGGAAGAGGTATTTGTGAAATACAAGGGGCAGTGGGTGGAGGTCGCCGACATTGGCATGTACTCACCGGTGGCGCTCTCCAACTTTGAGATACGGTACCCGGTGTTCAACGCCGGTATGGGCATCGAGAGGCTCGCGATGATACTTCATGGAGCTGACGATATCCGCAAGCTGGTGTTCCCGCAGTTCTCTGTGGTGGACTTCGCCGACAAGGATATCGCCGAGTCTCTGACTCCGATCTCGGCCCCCAAGACCGAGCGCGGCATCAAGATTGCACGAGCCATCGAAGGCAGCGCTCGAAAGCACAAGGATGAGATAGCGCCATGCGAGTTCGTCGCCTTCAAGGACAACAAGGTGGAAGTGAAGCTGGTTGAGCGCGAAGCCGGCAAGAAACTGATCGGGCCCGCAGGCTTCAATGAGCTCTGCGTGGCCGACGGCACCATCTATAGCGATCTGCAGCCCTCGGGGGTCTACACGGGCTACAACTACATGCGAGCCGTTTCGCTGGCCGCGGCGGCGCTTGCCGAGGATGCAAGTGAACCTCGCGAGTACCAGGTCAAGATGGTTCGGCACCTGTCTGACCTGAATCTGGAACTTCCGGACGCGGTGCGTCAGCACATCGAGCGGCAGCAGAAGAAGATCGGTATCGGTGGAGGAATGTTCGTCACCGTCGAGATTCATCCCATCCAGGAGTGAGGAGTGACCGATGCTGCAGCAGACTGACATAGAACGTTTGACCACGCTTGAACGCCCGCATCGCGGGATGATAAACATCATGCCGCTGCAGACGGGGAGCATCCTGACCGAGGCCGCTCGCAGGGTGCTGGTTGAGTTTGGCGACGGATACTCAGTGTGCGATTACTGCCAGGGACGGCTGATCGACATAGCGAATCCTCCTGTCCGCTCGTTCGTCAGTGATATGCTGCCGGAATTCCTGGGCAGCGAAGGCGCCGCCCTGACGTATGGCGCCCGTGACGGCGTCTTCATGGTGCTGCATTCCGTGACGAAGCCCGGGGACGTTGTGGTTGTGGATGGCAACAGGCACTACAGCACGGCGGTAGCTGCAGAGCGCGCCGGAGTGGAACTCGCGACCGTGCCGAATTCGGGGCATCCCGAATACAGGGTGAGTGCTGAGGCGTTCTCTGAAGTCATTCGGGACCGGAAGCCATCGCTCGTCATCCTGACCTATCCGGATGGGCGCTATGGTAATCTCACTGACGCGGCGCGCGTGGGAGAAATAGCGGTAGAAGCCGGAGTACCATACCTGGTGAACGGCGCCTACGCCGTGGGCCGGATGCCGGTTCGGATGAGTGACCTCCACGCCGACTTCATAACCGGCAGCGGTCACAAGAGCATGGCGTCAGCCGGTCCATCCGGCGTACTCGGCATGAAGGCAAAATGGCAGGATGTCATACTGCGCCGGTCACAGTTGCACAAGGCCAAGGAAGTCGAGTGTCTGGGATGCACTATTCGCGGAGTCACCCTGGCCACGCTGATGGCTTCATTTCCGACGGTCGTCGAGCGCGTGCAGCACTGGGACGAGCAGGTGTCCAAGGCACAGTGGTTCTCGTCCGCCATGGAAAGCGTCGGTTTCACGCAGTTGGGTGAGAAGCCTCACAGGCACGACCTCATGGTATTCGAGACTACGGTTCTGTACGAGATTTCCCAGCGGGTGCGTGAGCGAGGCTACTACCTGTACAAGGAGATGGAGACTCGCGGCATCTGGGGCATAAAACCGGGCCAGACAAAGGCGCTCGAATTGTCTACCTTCGCTGCCACACACGAGCAGTTGGGACAAGTGGTGCAGGCGTTCAAGGATATCCTTGACAAGTACCGCTAGATAGGTACGTCGTCAAAGGCGTCGTCGCAGACCTCTATCGGGTGCGCCAGGCATTCCTTGTGCAGCACCTCGCTCTTCTGCCGTGCGAACAGTGCCTGGAACTCAGGGCTGTGCAGGTCCTCGATGCTCATCAGCACTGCGTCTTCCTGGTTGTCCGAGTAGTAGTGCGGCCGCTTCCCGACCACCTCGAACCCGAACTTGCGATACATCTGCTGGGCGCCGATGTTGCTCTCGCGGACTTCGAGGGTTACCACGCGGGTCCGAAGCTTCGACGCCATGTCGATGACCGAAAGGAGCAGGCCCTGCCCGATGCCCTGACGGAGGTGAGGCTTCCGCACGGCGATGGCGATGATGTGGGCCTCGTCGAGCATTATCCAGAATCCCGCGAATCCTACGAGAAGCTCGCGTGGCATGGCCGCGTGCTTTGGGTGCAGCGGGGCATCCGACAGGAGGCGCCTCAGCCATGAACGGTGAATCTCCTTCGTTCTCCGTGGCGAAGGGACGCAGCCGACGACATAGTGAGCCATGGAGTTCTGCATCTCACGACCGTAGCTCGAGTACGGGCGGAACAGGGATTCGGCGGGAAAGGCTTCGTGGTCGATGGCGTAGACCTGCGGGATATCGGTCTCCGCCATGGGGCGGAACAGGCAGACGGCGCTAGCCATGCCTCCGGATTGTAGCACCATCGAAGCGCAGGGTGTTGCGCTGTGGGTGGGCTGCTGCAATAATTCCAGCACATTGACCATGGCGCCTCGTCTTCAGGTGGAGCTATTCTCCAACAGGACGCCGGGATTGGCCTTGCGGAACCCGGTGATGCCTGCCTCGGGAACGTTCGGATACGGCACTGAGTACGCCGACCTCACCGATATCGGGCGCCTGGGCGCCATCGTGACGAAGGGCATCACCGCTGTCCCCTGGGAGGGCAACCCCCAGCCGCGCCTGTGGGAGACCGCGTCCGGGGTACTGAATTCGATCGGCCTCGAGAACATAGGAGTGGAGGCTGCAATCGCGGAAAAGGCGCCTTTGTGGGCGTCATGGCAGGTGCCGGTTATTGTGAACATCGCCGGTCACACGATTGACGAATACGCGCGGGTTGCCGGCAGGCTCGACGGCGTGCCGGGAGTAGCTGCGCTCGAGGTCAATATAAGCTGCCCCAATGTCTCGGAGGGAGGACTTGAGTTCGGCACTCGACCAGAAATGGCGGCTGCCGTCACCGCTGCGGTGAGAGCGGCGACCTCGTTGCCTCTCATCGTGAAGCTCAGTCCGAATGTGACCGACATCGTGGCCATCGCGTCGGCGGTAGTCGCGTCCGGCGCTGATGCGCTTTGTGTCATCAACACGCTCCGTGGGACGGCCATCGACATCGAGAGGCGCGTCTTCCGCTTGGGGCGGATGGCGGGTGGCCTGTCCGGTCCCGCAATCAAACCGGTAGCGTTGCACATGGTCCATCGCGTGGCGCACGCCGTGCATGTCCCGGTGATTGGCTGTGGTGGAATATCGACTGCTGAAGATGCCCTGGAGTTCATCATGGCAGGGGCAACCGCTGTTCAGGTGGGCACCGCCACGTTCACCGACGCCGGCTCGATGCTGGCGATTGTCGATGGTATCGAGGAGTATCTCTCCAGGCACAGAATCCCTGCGCTCGCAGATATCCGTGGTGTCCTCTAGACGTCGAGAGGCAAACCCCAGTAACAGAAGGCCGGGGGGCCGCTGTCAACGGCGCCCCCGGCGTGTGACACGCTGCCGTCTCCCTCTACTTGTTCTTGGCCTGCGTCGACAGATCGACGAATGCCTTCAGGAAATCAAGAGGTAGCGGGAAGAGGATGGTGTTCGTCTTCTCGGTTGCAATGGCGGTCATCGCCTGCAGGTAGCGCAGATGGATGGCCGCGGGTTGGGTCCCAATGAGCTCCGCAGCTTTGGCAAGCTTCTCGGCCGCCTGGTACTCACCTTCCGCATGTACCACTTTCGCACGGCGATCACGCTCGGCCTCGGCCTGTGCCGCCATGGAGCGCTGCATAGACTCCGGCAGCTGGACGTCTTTGATCTCAACGAGGCTCACCTTTACACCCCAGGGATTGGTGCCTTCGTCGACGACGCTCTGGATCTTCTCGTTGAGGCGCTCGCGGTGCGCGAGCACGTCATCAAGTTCGGACTGGCCGACAACGTTACGCAGGGTGGTCTGGGCCAGCAGAGACGTGGCCCTGATGTAGTCGAGCACTTTCAGGATGGCGTCATCCGGCGCCACGACCCGGAAGTAGATGACGGCATCGACGGTGACCGTCACGTTATCCATCGTGATGCACTCCTGCTGCGGTACATCCATCGTCACGACCCTGAGGTCGATCTTGCGAATGCGCTCGATGAACGGGATAATCAGCACAAGTCCGGGGCCGCGCAACCCGACGAAACGCCCAAGGCGAAAGACACCTGCACGTTCATATTCCTGTACAATCTTGATTGCTGATGACAGCACCATCAAGACGACAAGCGCCACAAACAGGTAGAGTACCCAACCAAGGTCAATCATCCGTCACCTCCTTCTCCTTCACTCTTAGCGTCAATCCGTCGATCGCCACTACTGTCACTTTCGCTCCGACTTCGATGCGTGTCTTTCGAGCCCTGGCGTGCCACAGTTCGCCCTCCACGAGCACCATGCCCTCGGGGTCGAGAGTGGTCTGCACCACGGCGGTCTGCCCCAGCAGCGTCTCACGTCCGGCGACGGGCTTGCGGCCGTGGCTCCGCGCCACGGCAATGATGGACACGACGGCAAGGCAGATGACTGCGATGCCAAGCACGATACCCGGCCCCGTAAACACCGAATAGTCTATCAGCATATTCGCAACCTCATCGCGGAGCACGCCGCTGAACGCGCAACTGCATTCGGTCGACTTCCAGAATAGTCACTTCCTCGCCGATGTCGACGGCGTCACCCTCTGCGAAAGCGGACCACAGTTCACCCTCGGCCAGCACCGTGCCCCGGGGAGCAAGAGGAGTCTTCGCTACCGCGATCGTACCTATCATGCCCTCCCGACCGGTGGTTTGCTGTCGGCGTTGACCACGGATGATGGCTCCAAGTATGAATACGGAGAAGGCGGTGGCCCCGGCCGCTACAGCCAGGATCAATCCCCGGTTCACCTCAACGCCGGGGGTTCGACTGAAGAGAATGATCGAGCCCAGAACCAGAGCAGCCACACCTCCGGCCGTCAAGCCTCCAAACGAAGTGGTGAAGTATTCCGCCACAAACAATCCCACCGCGAGCAGCATGAGGGCCAGTCCGCCCCAGTAAGCGTCGAGCACGCCAAGGGCGTAGAACGCGAGAATCAGGGAGATGGCCCCAACCACTCCCGGAAAGATGAGGCCCGGACTGGATATCTCTGTGATGAGTCCTATCGTCGCAAGCGTGAACAGGATATAGGCGACGTTGGGGTCGGTGATGGTGTGGAGGAAGCTCTCAAAGCCGGTCATGTCGACCGCCTCAACAGCCGCATCCTTCGTACTGAGAACCACAACGCGCCCGCTGGCGAGCCGAATCTCCCTGCCGTCAACCTGGTCCATCAGGGACTCAAGCGATTCGGCGCGAAGGTCGACAAGGTTTGCCTGAAGGGCCTCCGTGTCCGTGAACGACTTGCTCTCGGTGACGGCGAGCACGGCCTCGTCGATATTCCTGCCCCTGTCCTCGGCTATCGTTCTCATCCACTTCGCGGAGAACTCGGTGATCTTCTCCATCTGGTAGTCCGGTATCTCCTGCCCGTCGCCGGAAACGGGGTGTGCGGCGCCGATAGTCGTGCCGGGAGTCATGGCGGCCACATGCGAGGCAAGCGTGATGAACGTGCCCGCAGACGCTGCCCAAGCTCCTTTCGGCCCCACGTAGACGATGACCGGAACCTCGGCATTCATGATGGCGGAGACGATCTTCTCAGTGGAGGTGAGCAATCCGCCGGGGGTGTTCAGTTCGATGACGCACGCGGTGGCTCCGGTGCGTTCAGCCAGCTCGATTCCGCGCTCAATGTACTGCGCGACTACGGGGACAATGGTTCCCTCCACTTCGATGACGACAATGGAGTCTTCTTCCGCACCGGCCGCGGTAGTGGAAAGAGAAACGAGTGCACCAGTAGCGAGCAGCAGGCAAAGGGAAATCCTCAGTCGTCGCACGAGCCCCCCTCTGACCAACGATTATAGTGGAATACCGCCGCCCCGACAACGCACGGCCCCGGCCTGAGTGCGACGTTGAAGCGCGTAGCACCAATCGGGTACAATGGGAAGGTTCAACTATGACGACGCAACCTGTGATTGTCCACCAGAAGTCTCGTGGCATGCGTGATTGGCTTCCCGCCGACATGGCTCGATTCAGGCGTATTGAAGATGCGTTCCGCCATGGCTGCGCAGCCTACGGCTACCACGAAGTGAAGCCACCCACGATCGAGTACCTGCAACTCTTCACTGCCCTCGGCACCCTTACGCCCGCGATGGTGGGCCGTGTGTACTCTTTCCTCGATTGGGATGGCTGGACGGGAGAACGTGTCGTTCTGCGGCCTGACAGCACCATACCCGTTGCACGTCTGTACGTTGAAAACCTGTCCCCCCGGGTGCCCTGTCGCCTCTTCTACGTGACCAACAGCTTCGTGTTCGACGAGACAGGCAGCAAGCAGCGTGAGCGCTGGCAGTGCGGGGCGGAGTTCATCGGCGGTGCGCCGGTCGTGGCCGACGTGGAGCTGGTGCTGCTTGCCAGGGACGTGATGGCGCGACTCGGGTTGGACGGCATGCGGTTTCAGGTGTGCCACGCCGGGCTGCTGAAGGCGCTGATTGACGAGTTGGACCTCGAGGCGGCTGCCAAGCAGCATCTTGTCGAGGCTGTTCTCGAGGGCGACTGGCAGGGATTGCACGAGGCAGTGGCGCGGGTAGGGGACAAGAAGCGTTATCTTTCGCCCTTGCTCCAGCTGAAAGGCGTCTCCGCCGGGTACCTTGGGAATGTGAGAGCGCTCGCATCGGATGCGGGAAACGATTTCCGCACCGCCCTGGACCAATTCATCGAGGTTGCCACCGTCCTCGACGACCTCGAATGCGCGTATGAAATTGACATAACAGCAGTGCGCAGTTTCGAATACTATACCGGTCACTGCTTCCAACTGGTGACTGCTTCCGGAGACAAGGTGGGTGGAGGAGGAAGGTATGACGACCTCATTCCACTGCTGGGCGGCCCGCGCATCTCCGCGTGCGGATTTGCCCTGTACATGGACCAGCTCATCGGGCTTCTGGCCGAGGCGCCCCGCACGGCGCGGGCCATTGCCGTGGTGTGTGATGATGCCTCCGCCGGCGCGCTGTGCCGTACTCTTGCGATAGCACGAACGGTTCGAGCGGCTGGTGGCTTGGCCGTCGTAGGCATCCGCCGGGGAGCGGACTTCACAAGTCAGTTCCGCTGGATCATGCGCGTAACGTCAGAGTCGGGTGACACTGTCTTGCTGACTGACGCCGAGACGAGGGAGCAGACGGCGTGCTCCATCTCCAAGGCAATCGAGCGCGCGCTGGCATAGTGAGTCATGGTGGAGGCTACCGGCTCAGACTCTATCAGAATCGCCCTTCCCAAGGGACGATTCCACAGCTCTACCGCGGACAAGCTTGACACCTGCGGGTTTGCCCTGGACGAGTACAACACTCGTTCCAGGCAGTATCGCGTATGTTCGTCACGGTTTCCAACCGTTGCCGCCAAGATACTGCAGGAACGGGACATCTCGGTTCATGTGTCGGTTGGGAACTACGACCTTGGGATTTGTGGCGCCGATTGGGTGAGAGAGTTGAAGGCCCGGTACCCTGCGGCGGCCCTTGTTGAAGTCGCGCCCCTGAACTACCGGGAGGGCGCCGTATTCCTTGCATCGAGCGTTCATTCGAACCTTGTCTCAATTCATGCGGTGACGGCCGCACAGCAGGTCGTTCGCATCGCATCGGAGTATCCGAACCTCGCCACGCGGCTTGCAGCCCAGCTTCGCTTGCGCCGGTTTCAAGTCTTTCCCGTGTGGGGGGCTGCTGAGGTGTATCCGCCTGAATCCGCGGACCTGGTACTGATGTGGGCGAAGAACGAGCGCGACCTGACATCGCAGGGCTTGATTCCTCTTACGAAACTGTTCGATGTCGACGCGGTCCTGGTGGCAAATGCGGATTCGTTGTCGCGCAAGGATATGAGCGAAGTGCTGACGCTGCTCGACGGAAGCTTCCGCCGCGGTTCAACTCCTTGCGCGACCGTTCCGGAAGAAGGGGAGGAAGAGGCCCCCGGCGAGTTGCTCACGGAGTGGCAGTCACGCCCCATTCGGCTGGCGCTGCCGGACGGGCACCAGAAGACGCCGGCAGTCGAGTTGCTCGACCGTGCCGGCCTTGGCGTGCCGGGCTATTCGGGCAGAACGTCCGAGCGACGCCTACTCGCCGATGCAGACTGGTTGTCCGTGAAGGTCATCAGGCCGCAGGACATGCCGCTGCAAGTTGCCAGCGGCCATTTCGACGTGGCAATAACGGGTCAGGATTGGCTCACCGAGCACCGCGTCTCATTTCCGGGCAGTCCGGTAACCGAATTGGCTGACCTTGGATTTGGCAAGGTGAGGGTGGTGGCTGCACTGAGCGAGAAGATTCCGGTCAACTCGACCGAGGAGCTTCGCCAGTATATGGCGAAGGGGGGCATCAGGTCGTTGAGGGTTGCCTCGGAGTACACCAATATCGCTGACAAGTACCTGCGGGACAACCGCATCGGATCCTATCGGGTTATGCCAACGTGGGGCGCCAGTGAGGCCTTCCTTCCTGATGACGCCGATCTCCTCGTGGACAACACCCAGACGGGTAAGACGCTGGTGGATAACGGACTGAAGATCATCGAGGTGATCCTGCGCTCGAGTGCCTGCCTCATCGCTAACGTTGAAAGCCTTCAGGACCCTCTGAAGAAATCGAAGATAGACTCGCTGTCTGCGCAGCTTGCGGGGGCGGTCCAGTGAGACGCGCCTGCGGGTATGACGCGGCCGCCCTGATGCTTGTGCGCCAGGACCCGCTGAACTCTCTATCGGGGCAGCCTTCGCTTCTCGAGGGCATCCGAAGAGTCTATGGTGAGCCGCTCACCCCCTCAGAAGTTGTCGAGCGCATCGTCGAGGATGTCCGTGTTCGCGGTGACGAGGCGATTTGCTTCCACACAAGAGCCGTGTCGGGAATCACCGTGCCATCACTCGAAGTGCCGAAGGCCGATATTGCGGTCGCATGTGAACGGGTTGATAGCGCGCTGGTTGACGCATTGCGTCTGGCGGCAAGCCGGATCCGGCAGTTTCATGAAGCGTGCGCTATCCAGACAGGTTCTCGATTCGTAGACGCCGAGTTGGGGCGCCGCATCCTCCCCCTGCGAAGGGTAGGCCTGTACGTCCCGGGGGGAAGGTACTCATACCCATCCTCAGTTCTGATGTCCGCCATCCCTGCGAAGGTGGCCGGTGTTTCTGAGGTGGTCGTCGCCACTCCGCCGAACGCTGAGGGACGGGTTGCCCCGGCGACGCTGGCGGCATGCGCGATTGCGGGCGTTGACCGTGTCTTTGCCATGGGAGGAGCACAGGCCATCGCGGCGCTTGCCTATGGAACTGCCACGGTACCGCGTGTGGATAAGATATGCGGACCGGGGAATATCTTCGTCACCCTTGCGAAGAAGAAGGTGTTTGGGTCTGTGGCCATCGACAGTCTCGCCGGCCCCAGTGAGGTGCTCATAATCGCTGATGCCGCCGCATCTCCTGAGTACTGTGCGGCCGACATGCTGGCGCAGGCCGAACACGACCCGGAGGCTGTGGTCGCGCTCGTCACCGACTCAGAGGACCTCGCGGATCGGGTCGAAGCAGAGGTGTCACTGCAGCTCAAGTCCCTCGGCAATCCTGCGCCGGTGGTCGAGGCCATCGAGCGGGGAATCATCGCAGTTGTTGACTCTATCGCGGAGGCGGTCAGCCTGTGCAATGAGTTCGCCCCGGAGCATCTGGAGGTACTCGTCGAGCGGCCGCAGGACTATCTGGACACAATCCGCAATGCAGGGTGCATCTGCCTCGGCGGCGAGTCGCCCGTGGTAATGGGCGACTACGTCGATGGACCAAGTCACGTTCTTCCGACGGGGGGGAGCGCCCGCTTCTCTTCGGTACTCAGTGTGGAGGACTTCGTGAAGTATTCCAGTATCGCTCAACTCAGCGGTGCTACAATGTCTCGCCTCGGGCCTGCTGCTGTCACGATTGCGAGAGCCGAGGGGCTCGAGGCACATGCGCGAGCAGTGGAGAAGCGACTCCATCGCGCTCGATGAGCGCGCGTGGGCTTTGACGAGGTGACCGTTGAACATCGACAGTGTTGAAGCGTTGGCGCGCCCCGGCCTCACAACCATGCGAGGCTATGACCCCGTCGAACCGATCGATGTGCTGGAGAGGGAAATCGGCAGGAGCATCGTCAAGCTCGACGGCAACGAGAACCCCTATCTCTCTTCGCCGAAAGCGCGTGAGGTGCTGGCGCATTTTCCGTATTACCACATCTATCCAGACCCGCTTCAGCGCAACCTGCGCGAGGCGCTCGCTACGTATACGGGTTTCCCCGCGGCCAATATCGTCGCGGGCAACGGCAGCGATGAGCTGATCGACCTCACCCTCCGGCTCTTTGTCAGGGAAGGCGACGAGATACTCAATGCGCCTCCGACCTTCGGCATGTATCCGTTTCTGGTCACCATCGCAGCTGGCAGGCTGGTGAATGTGCCCCGTCGCAGCGACTTCTCCCTGGACGTCGACGGGCTCCGCGGTGCGGTCACGCCCAGGACGCGGGTGGTCTTTGTTGCGTCCCCGAACAATCCGACCGGCGACCTGGTGACCGAGAATGAGGTGCGACGGTTGCTCGCGCTCGGTGTCGTGGTGGTCGTCGACGAGGCATACTACGAGTTCGCGAGCGGCACGGTAGCCTCGCTTATACCGGCGAACCCCAACTTGATTGTGCTGCGCACGTTCAGCAAATGGGCCGGCCTGGCGGGCCTTCGCGTGGGATACTGCATCTGCCACGAGAGACTCGCGGGTCATCTGCTCACCATCAAACAACCGTACAACGTCAATGTAGCGGGTGAGGCCGCTGCGATCGCCTCTCTGCAGGATGTCGAGTATCTGCTCGGCAATGTGGATAGACTGAGGCGCGAGCGGGACAGAATGTATGCGCGCCTGGCTGCAATTCCGTGGCTGCATCCCCATCCCTCGCAGGCCAATTTCGTGCTATGCCGAGTGAATGAGAAGAACAACGCGACGGAGACGACGGCTCGCCGGCTCAGGGATGGTTTGAGGCGTCGAGGCATCCTGGTCCGGCACTACGAAGGTGAACAGCTCAGGGACTGCCTCCGCATCAGCGCCGGTCTTCCGCAGGACACGGACGCGCTTCTGGAAGCGCTGGAGGAGGTCTGGAGTGAATTGTAGAGCGGCAAGCATCACGCGGGATACGAAGGAAACCAGAGTCAATATCCAGCTGACGATAGATGGTTCCGGCCAATCGGACGTGCACTCCGGGGTACGCATGTTCGACCACTTCCTTGCGCAGATTGCCCGGCACGGGATGTTCGACCTGGCTGTGTCAGCATCCGGGGATGACCAGCATCACGTGGTTGAGGATGTTGCCATCTGCCTCGGCAAGGCATTCAACGAGGCGCTCGGGGACAAGAAGGGCATTGCCCGCATGGGACATGCAATCGTGCCGATGGACGAAGCGCTCTCCTCTGTGGCAGTTGACATCAGCGGTCGCGGCGCCGGGTATGTGTCAGCGCCATTCGCCGGCGCGATGATTGGCGAACTCGAGAGCGACATGGTGCGCCACTTCCTGCGGACGTTTGCCGTCGAGGGACGTATCACACTCCACGCGCGCATCGAGTGCGGACTCAACGACCACCACAAAGCGGAGTCCCTGTTCAAGGCGCTCGCGAGAGCACTGGACGACGCCTGCCGCCTCGACACAAGGCGTGCAGGGGATATCCCCAGCAGCAAGGGCGTGCTTGAAGGCTGATTGTGACCATTGATGTGGTTCTTCCTGAGGCGTCGTCTGACCCGGCCACCGCGACTCCTCTCGCCATTTCGGAAGTTCAGTGTGGTAGTCTGTATTGGAGGCAGTGAGCATGATGAAACGTATCGGCGTATTTACGAGCGGTGGTGACGGCCCCGGCATGAACGCCGCCATTCGCGCTGTGGTGCGCTGCGCCGTGGCAAATGACCTCGAGGTCATCGGCATTCGTCGAGGCTACGCGGGGCTGCTCGACGGTGAGACAGTGGAGTTGGGCCCGAGGTCAGTCGCCAACATCATCCACAGGGGAGGGACCATGCTGGGCACGGCGCGCTCCGAGGAGATGAGGACTCCTGCGGGCTTGAAGAAGGCAGCCAGCAATCTTGATGCGCTCGGCATAGACGGGCTTGTTGCCATCGGTGGAGATGGCACTTTTCGTGGTGCTCAGGCTCTCTCTGAGTTGACCAGCGTCCACGTTGTGGGCGTGCCGGGCACCATCGACAACGATTTGTACGGGACGGATTCAACCATCGGCTTCGATACCGCCGTAAATACGGCCCTCGAAGCAATAGACCGGCTCCGTGACACTGCGGAAGCCCACGAGCGACTGTTCTTCGTCGAGGTGATGGGACGTACCCGTGGCTTCATCGCTCTGAGCGCCGGCGTAGCGGGTGGCGCGGAGGACGTGCTGGTGCCGGAGGTTCGCACGGATCTTGATCAGCTATGCACCAACATCTCCGCTCGAGTTGCCGCGGGCAAGCGCGCGAGTATCGTGGTGGTGGCCGAGGGCGATGATGCGGGACACGCGTTTGAAGTGGCTGAGAAGCTCGGCCGCAGGCTGGTGATGGACTACCGGGTCTGTGTACTTGGCCACATCCAGCGGGGCGGTGCGCCGTCGGCACAGGACAGGCTGCTCGCCAGCAAGCTCGGGGCGGGTGCGGTGCTCACGCTGATCGAAGGCCGTTCCGGTGTCATGGTTGGCCTGCTGAATGGACGGGTGGTCGAGACCCCGTTTCAAGAGACGTTTACGAAACAGAAGGAACTCGACACTGAGTTGCTCTACCTAATGAAGGTACTTGCGAGGTGACAGGATGAAGCAGATGACGATAGGGAAGTATCGTGGAGTACAGCGACTCGCCGACAAGCGTGGCAGCATATGTATGTGTGCGCTGGATCACCGTGGGTCGCTCGCAAAGATGCTCAAAGAAGGCACGGGGGTGGCCCCCACGTACCAGGACATGGTGGACTTCAAGTTCGATATCTGCAGTGCGCTGTCCCCGCATTGCAGCGCGATTCTCCTCGACCCAGTGTACGGCGCGGCCCAGGCAATCGCTGCCGATGTCCTGGCAGGGGGTACGGGCCTGCTGGTATCACTGGAGGAAACCGGTTACGAAGGTGGAGGCGAGGCGCGACTCAGCCGGTCACTGGAGGGGTGGAACGCTGCGAAGGTGCGAAGGATGGGTGCGGATGGAGCCAAGCTGTTGCTCTATTACCGGCCGGATGTACCGGTAGCTGCGCGGCAGCGTGCCCTTGTGCAGCAACTCGCTGCGGCGTGCGACGAACAGGACCTTGCTTTCATCGTGGAGCCGGTGGGTTACGCGGTCGGAGATGAGTCGGCGAGCGGACGCTACTCCAGTCTGAAGCCCGATGTCGTCATCAAGACCGCGGCCGAGATAACCCCACTTGGGATAGATGTGCTCAAAGCGGAATTCCCGGCCGACGCAAAGACCGAGAAGAATGCCGGCGTCATGCTAGACAACTGCAAGAGGCTCAACGACGCCAGCAAGGTGCCGTGGATCATCCTCAGCGGTGGAGTGGATTTCGACCTGTTTGTTCGTCAGGTGGAGATTGCCTCCAAGGCCGGAGCGTCGGGATTCCTCGGAGGACGCGCCTTGTGGCAAGAAGCCACGTCAATCAAGGCGCGTCAGGCGCGGCAGGAGTTCTTCCGGACGACTGTTGTCGATAGGCTGCGGATCATCATGGCCGCCGCCAATGCGTACGGCACTCCGTGGTACCGCAAGGTAAGCGCCCCCGCAGTCGTTGAGGACTGGTACAAGGCGTACTGAGGCAAAGACAACCAACTCACTACGCAGAGGCCTGGGCGAGCCAGCGGAAGACCGTGGTGTAGCGTTCGGTTGTCTCCGCGATGACGTTGGGAGGCAGTGGGGGGATGGGCAACCGGTCGTTCCAGCCGGTGCCAATCAGCCAATCACGCACGGGCTGCTTGTCGAAGCTGGGTTGTGCTCTTCCAGCGGCATATGTCGCCATCGACCAGAAACGGCTCGAATCGGGCGTCAGTGCCTCGTCGATGAGTATGAGCGTCCCGTTATGCCAGCCGAATTCGAACTTCGTATCCGCGATGATGATGCCGCGTTGCCGCGCGTATGCCGCGGCGTGAGTGTAGAGCGCCATGCTTGCGTTCTGAAGCGCCGGCATTGTGTCCCGGAGCGACAACTCATCGATGTCAGCCTCTGTCAGGGGGCGGTCATGCTCCGTTTCACCTTTCGTGGTGGGGGTGAACAGAGGCGATGGGAGTTCCTCGCTCTCCTTGAGTCCCGCCGGCATGGGGAGTCCCTGGATGGTTCCATGCTGGCGATACTCACCCCACGCTGAGCCGGACAGGTAGCCACGGATGACGCATTCGACCGAAATCCGTTGCGCCTTCCTCGCTATCATCGAGCGACCGATGAGGTAGTCGGGCAAGCTCTCGGACAATCCAAGGCGGTCAGTCAACCGCTTCACTGCGGCGGAATCATCCACCAGCGCCACCATGTGATTGTCGATGATTCCGGCTGTCTGCTTGAACCAGAAGGCCGACATCTGGTTGAGCACCCGACCCTTATCAGGAACACCCGAAGGAGTGACGATGTCGAAGACCGAGATCCGGTCGGTAGAGACGATGAGTAGCTCCTCACCAAGGTCATACACGTCCCTGACCTTCCCTCGCTGAAACAACGGGAGAGGCAGATGCGTCTCGGTTATCACGTTCATTCAGAACTTCCTCCTAGCATGACCTCGGGGCGAGCGTACTCGAATGGCCTGAGATATCACCTGAAGCACCAGACATTCCGGCCCGTGCAAAGATGTTGTCGATCTCAGCGAGGAAGCGTCCGTAGTCGAACACCGCATCGAGTTCGGGAGCGGTCAACCGCGCGGACACGTCCGGGTCAGCGGCAAGCAGGTCCCTCAGCGGCTGTCCTGACTGCCATGCAGTCATGGCATTGCCCTGCACTATCTTGTACGCGTCCTGTCTTGTGAGACCCTTGTCGATAAGTGCTATCAGAGCCCGCTGGGAGAAGATCAGTCCCCTCGTCAGTTCGACATTCTGTCTCATCTTGTCCACGTTTACATGCATACCTGAGACAACGGAGGTGAACAGGGTCAGGATGTAGTCAAGCGCCAGGCATGAGTCCGGCAGAATGACGCGCTCAACAGAAGAATGACTGATGTCCCGTTCGTGCCACAAGGCGACGTTCTCGAGGGACGCGAGCGCATTGGCGCGCAGCAACCGCGCAAGACCGCTCACTCGTTCGCAGAGCTCAGGATTGCGTTTGTGCGGCATCGCCGACGAGCCGGTCTGCCCGGCCGCAAATGGCTCCTCCAGTTCCTGGACCTCGGTCTTCTGAAGTGCACGGACCTCCGTGGCGAACTTGTCCAGCGAACTCCCGATTATCGCAATAGTGGTGAGCAGTTCGGCGTGTCGGTCGCGCTGGACTATCTGATTCGAGATCTCAGCACAACCGAGTCCCAGATGGCGGCAGGCATTCTCCTCTACCGCAAGGGGCACTGTGGAGTGCGTGCCGACGGCCCCGGATATCTTCCCTACTGATACGATGTCGATCGCCCTTTCAAGGCGGACGGCGTTCCGCTCCATCTCCTTCACCCACAGAGCAAGTTTCAAACCGAATGTCATCGGTTCGGCATGGACGCCGTGGGTCCGCCCCATCATCAGGGTGTGTTTGTGCTCGATGGCGCGGGATTTCAGCACCCGGATGAGTGCTTCAACGTCGCTCAGGAGAATTTCTCCGGCTGCCTTCAGTTGCAGGCCGAGCGCAGTGTCCATGACGTCGGAGGACGTCAGACCAAGGTGTATGTACCGGGATTCCGGACCCAGGCTTTCCGCCACGGCAGCGAGAAACGCGGTGACGTCGTGATGTGTCACCTGCAGAATCTCGGCCAACCTGTCCAGATTGCACGTGGCGGTACGTATGCGGGCCATATCGTCGGCAGGTATCCTGCCGAGTTCGGACCACGCTTCGCACACCGCAATCTCGACCTTGAGCCACAATGCGAACTTGTGGTCGTCGGTCCAGATTTGCTTCATCTCGGGACGTGAATATCGTTCAATCATCGAAACCTCACTGATCTGCAAGCTTGCGTCGATAGGTGCGATACGCGAGCCGCAAGCGATCATCCTGCAGTGCGAGTATCTGGATAGCCGCGAGAGCCGCGTTCTTCGCCCCACTCTTGCCGATGCCCACACAAGTCACCGGGATGCCGCCGGGCATCTGAGCGATGGAGAGCAGTGAATCCACCCCTCTCAGGTCGCTGGTTGGAAGAGGGATGCCGATTACCGGCAGCATGCTCCAACTAGCGAGCACGCCGGGAAGATGGGCGGCGTAGCCGGCGGCAGCGATCAGGACCTTGATGCCGCGTTCCTCAGCAGCCAGCGCATACGAGCGCACTGCCTCCGCGTTGCGGTGCGCCGACACCACGGTCAACTCGTGCGGCACCTGGTACTCAGTCAGTATCTGCAGCGCGGGGGCAATCAGATCCCTGTCGCTCTCACTGCCGATAAGGATGCCAACCACTGGATCCATCTACGACACCTCCCTGCGCGCAATGTCCGTACGATACATCATATCGGCAAAAGAGATTCTTGCGACACTGCTGTAGACTCGGTCACGCGCCTCAGCCATTGTCTCTCCGGTCGCAACGATGTTGAGTACCCGCCCACCGTCGGTGAGGATTCGGCCGGTGGCATCGAGCCTTGTGCCGGCGTGGAAAACAACGACATCTGAGTCCGCGCGGTCAAGTCCGCTAATCACCTTTCCCCTCTCGTAGTGGCCAGGGTAGCCGCCGGACGCCATAACCACACCTACCGAACAGCCGGGCTTCCACGCTATCGACTCCGGCGTCAGCGTGCCTGCAACACAGGACTCGAGTATGTCGAACAAATCGCTCTGCAACCGCGGCAGTATGACCTGCGTCTCGGGGTCGCCGAAACGGGCGTTGAACTCCAGCACGTGGATGCGGTCGAGTTCAACCATGAGCCCAGCGTATATGACGCCCCTGTACACACAACCTTCAGCCGCCATGGCGCGAACCACCGGCGTGATGACGGTCTCAGTCGCCTGCTGCACCATCGCG
>Ga0351852_10039_pt1 | contig 54644 bp, 39 predicted proteins | sample TotcelHFGM3001N6_FD_206802 | JGI IMG/M metagenome (GOLD analysis project Ga0351852, IMG submission 206802) | Enriched cells from coal bed in the Powder River Basin, Montana, United States - Total cells FGM rep1 HSBNCT.FGM.300.1.N6 ...
TCCAGCGGTGCGGGCAATCCCAAGACCAGCGCTTCCACCGGCGGCGTCCTCTACGCCTCCTACAATGGCAGCTCCCTTGACCCCGTCGGCTGCAAGGACAGCGGCGTTGCCCGCCTCCTCACCCCCGCGTCCGAGCAGTGCTGCGGCGCCCTCGACTGGGATTACCTGATCGATGAACTCAGGGCTGATGCCTACTTCGTCGCCCAGCCCAACAACATCGCCATCTGCGGCGACCAGGCCGGCAGCAACGCCACCATCTGGGCCATCGACGTCCAGCCGTGGGATGACGACTCCTACTACTGGGGCTGGAACCCCTGCTACACCGCATTCCTCGACAGCAACTACGGCAGGCTGTGGAAGTTCACCGATGTCTTCGCCATTGGCGGTCCTTCCCTCATCGGCATCGCCAACGGTGCGACCGTCCCCGCCGGTGACTGCGACGACTGCGGCTCCGCTCAGATCGTCCTCGAGTGGGATCGCCTCTGCGATGCCTGCGAGTACGACATCGAGATAGCCCTCGATTCCGGCTTCAAGCACAAGGTCTGGACGACCAGCACCATCGACGGTGCATGGTCCGGCGTCAACATCAACACCCACCTCCCCTGCGATGGCGTCGTCGCCTGTGAGCCCCTCAGGGCTTACTACAAGCCGTCCGACCCCTGTGCTCCGTCCATCGTCGTCCCCGCGGGCGCACTGGACGCCAATACCGAGTACTTCTGGCGCGTTCGCGCTCGCTTCGCCGAGACGAATGAGTCCTACCGCTCATGGTGGTCCGAAACCTGGTCCTTCAACATCGCCATCGGCAACAGCGGAGGCGTCAAGCTCACCGCCCCCGATGACGGCGCCACCAATGTCCCCCGCCAGAACCTCGTCTTCACCTGGACGGCCGTCTCCGGCGCTACCGGCTACGAGATGACCATCTGGGATTCCAAGGGCGCTGAGGTTGCTTCCTCCACCGGCACCGCTACCTCCTACGTCCTCACCACCGCTCTTGGCTACGACTCCCCCTACACCTGGCAGGTCAAGGCCATGAAGGGCAACAACGTACTCTCCACGTCTCAGGTCTCCACCTTCCGCACAATGATGCAGCCCACTCCTCCCCCGACCATCCCTGAGACCGTCATCAACTTCCCCGAGCCCGCCGGCACCTCCTCCTGGGTCTGGGTGGTGATTGCGCTGGCCGCGATTCTCATAATCGTGGTCATCGTCCTCATCTTCCGCACCCGCAGGGTGTAAGCCCGCTCATCCCTTCACATTCCCGGAGGGGGGCCGCAAGGCCCCCCTCCTCCTTTTCCCCACCACACGGACGGGCACGGCCAGAGAGCGATGGGGCGGGCCATCCGGCCCGGCGTAGGGGCACGCTGCCGCGTGCCCGCGGGGGATTCCGGGGACACCATGGACACCACTGTTACCGACGTTTGGGAATGGTGTCCCCGCAATCAGGGCGGGGCATCCGTTCCGGCGTAGGGGCACGCTGCCGCGTGCCCGTCGGGATTCCGGGGACACCATGGACACCGCAGTCCCTGACGTTTGGGAATGGTGTCCCCGCAATCAGAGTGGGGCATTCGTTCCGGCGTAGGGGCACGCTGCGTGCCTGCGGGGGATTCCGGGGACACCATGGACACCACTGTTCCCGACGTTTGGGAATGGTGTCCCCGCAATCAGGGCGGGGGGCGTTGGCGGGCGGCACATGTGCCGCCCCTGCATCACCCCGCCTCGACCTGCGGGCACGCAGCAGCGTGCCCCTACGAGAAATCATGATGGCCGTCAGTGTGTGTCCGTGTCAGTCTGTGTCGTCCGTGTCAGTCCGTGTTCCCGTGACCGGCCGGCATCAGCACGCGGGGCGGTATCCGATCCGGCGTAGGGGCACGCTGCTGCGTGCCCCTACGGTACGTCATACAGACCGTCGGTGTGCATGCGTGCTGGCCCGCGTCCGTCCGTGTCTCTGCAACTGGGCGGCATCAGAACGCGGGACATCCGATCCGGCGTAGGGGCACGCTGCTGCGTGCCCGCGGGGGATTCCGGGGACATCATGGACACCGCAGTCCCTGACGTTTGGGAATGGTGTCCCCGCAATCAGGGCGGGGCGATGGCGGGTGGTATTTGTAGGGGCGATGGCATGCCTCGCCCGTTGTCTCGCGTCGCGTGACAGTTCGTGATTCCACGCGCCATCGTCTTCCGTTCCAACGTAGGGGCGGGTCTCAGACCCGCCCGCCGGGTGGTGTGATGGTGCACGTCAATGTCACAGCCATACACCTGGGCATCAACCCGTGGGCCTGTAATCGGCGGATGGCGGGCGGCATGTATGGCCCCTACATTGCCCCGCCTCGCCCTGCGGGCACGCGGCAGCGTGCCCCTACGAGAGGTCATGCCGGCCGGCCCTGTGTGTCGGTGTGCGTCCGTGTCTCTGTCACTGGCCGGCATCAGAACGCGGTCCCGGGTCATCCGGTCCGGCGTAGGGGCACGCGGCAGCGTGCCCGCGGGGGATTCCGGGGACACCATGGACACCACAGTTCCTGACGTTCGGGAATGGTGTCCCCGGAATCAGAGTGGGGCGATTGCGGGTGGTATTTGTAGGGGCGATGGCATGCCTCGCCCGTAGCACGGACGTGAATCCAGTCAATGCGTGCCAACAGGGCCGATTCCAATCCGGATGCAGCGGCGAACCTTCGCGTCCGCCCGCCCGCCGGCTGGTGTGATGGTGCACGCCCATGCCACAGCCACGCACACGGGTATCAACCCGGGGTCTGTCATCGGTGGATGGCGGGCGGCATGTATGCCGGCCCCTGCATCTATCCCACCGCCCGACCCGCGGGCACGCAGCAGCGTGCCCCTACGAGAGCTCATGCCGACCGTCGCTGTACGTCCGTGTCGGTCCGTGCAAATCCGTGTCCCTACACGCGGCGGGAATCGGAACGCCGCGCGCTCTTCCCCACCAGCAACGCAACAGGGAATGCGGACAGCACCTCGCCGAGAAGGATGCGCCAGTCCCGCGCCTGCGCATTCGCGCCGGTGAACGCGTCCTGGAACACCTGCGGACTGCCGGCCGGAAGGGTGACTGCTGCCGCGCCCCAGACATCCGTGCCCAGCGGCAATCGGACGTGACCGGCGACACTGCGGCTCCTGAGCGGCGCCATAACGACGATACAGGCGTCCCTGCGACTCCTCATGAAGGCGCAGACGTGGTCACTCCTCTGACCGCCAACGTCCAGGGGAGTGTAGACCCCCTTCCGGAACACATCAGCGTGAGCCAGTCGCACGTTCAACGCCCGGGCCATGACGTACATCTTCGCCCTCTCGTCTGGCCAACTGCGCACCACGTCATCGACCAGCGCCGGGCGGTTGTGACCGCACGCCGCCAGTTCCCGCAGGAGCGACTCCCTGACTGCGTAGTCAACCAATCGGCGGTTGTCCGGGTCCACAAGGCTCAGGTCCAGCAACTCCGTACCCTGGTAGAAATCCGGAATCCCCGGACACGTGGCTTTCAACAGCACCTGTGCGACGGAGTTCACGAGTCCATGGAAGCGGACGGCGCCAATGACCGTGTCGAAGCACTCATGAAACCGCCCGACTCCCTCCCCCACCACGGCGCATTCAACCAGACCGGCAAGCGCCCGCTCGTACTCCTCATCGGGCTCCAGCCAGGACGAGTGCGTCTTGGCCTCGCGGGCCACCTTCGTCATGTACTCGACAAGCCGGCCGGCATAGTCACGCATATCGGTCGTCTCCGGCCATGCGCCTATGATGGTCTGCAACAGGAACACGTGCGTTCCAGGATCAACACGCTGCATCACAGTAGCAGTCGCGCCGTCACTCCTGAGCGTGTAGAACCACCTGTCGACTGCAACAGCCCACTCCTCAGGCATTTCGGACAGCACGGCGATGCGGGCGCGGACGTCCTCGCCGCGCTTGGTATCATGCGTGGCCGTGCAGTTCATGGTTTGAGGCCAGTCCTTCAGCCGGCGCGCGTTCCACGCGTGGAAGTGATCAAGGGTGATGGCGGCAAGTGACTCCCGGCCTCCCACGTTGTTCAGAGACAGAAGCGTGCTGTCCTGGTACAGAGTGGTGTCCTCGAAGCCCTTCGCCATGGCTGCGCTCGAGAGCTGCTGCCACCGCATCAGGTGCTCTCGAACTGCCTTCCGTATGCGGGCAGGCGCGGACTCCGGGGATATCCAGGGTCAGGGCGCGCCGCACCACATCAAAGGCGAATGGATGCTCCAGGGCGCCCGGCTGATTGCCCGCCCGCTCAAGCGCCGACTCGATATACCGTCGGTCCACCTCCGCAAGCGCTCCCCTCCCGGAGTAGTAGGTTCGATAGACAGGCAACGAGGCGGTTACGGCCGTCAGCGCGCTGATGAGTTGCCTGCTGGATATGCCTGAAGAGGGGTAGAGCCATTCTGCCACGGGAAGGAGCGTGTGGGCCAGCGTGGCGAGGTCCGCGTAGAAGTGCTGCGCCAACACGTTGTGCTTGTTATCGTACGTCCGTTCCGCTCTGGTGACGCGCGTTCTGGTCGTGCGCCGGTAGTGCCTGTCCAATGCCCGCAGCCCGGCGGGGTCTACGAACAAACCGGCCACTTCATTGAGGAAGTCGTATCCCGTGGTCCCCTCCACGGGCCAGTTTCCCGGCAGGGACTCTTCTCCGCTCAGCACCTTCTCGACCACAACGAAGGGAGGACGGCCCGTGCCGTCCACTTCTGTCGCGACACGCAGGGACCGCAACCTCTTGAGGTAGCTCAGCGGCTCCCGCAGGCCATCGACATGGTCCACACGGAAGCCACAGACAACCTCTGAAGCCGCAAGTGTCCGCAGGAGCGAGTGTGCCAACTCGAATACCTGCTCATCTTCGACACGCACGCCCACAAGGTCGTTGATATCGAAGAACCGGCGATAGTTGAGCGCATGGCGCCCCTGCTGCCAGTACTCCAGCACGTAGTTCTGCTCCCGCAGCACCCGGCGGAGGGTCTCCGGGGGAAGCCGCGCGGCGGCATCGCCCACGAATTCTGCGACGGTGCGTTCACCTGCTCCGGGCGTCGCCCCCCCGGCAAGGAAAACCATCATCTCCTGCTTAAGCATGGTTCTGAGGTCGTACTGAATCTCAGGGTGGCTTCCCGGTTTCTCATGTACGCTCTGCAGTGCGGCGACAGCCCGCACCAGTCGAACGAACCCAACCGGCACGACTCCGGAGGGCAGTGTGAGTAGAGGCGACAGGATATGGCGCCATGACCTGACATCGAGAGGCAGCTCGATATCTCCGCACCTGAGCACCAGGACGGCATCAGTCAGGCGCACCGCGAGCAGGCCATCGCTGATTACCCTGTCGGGCGGCGCCGGCAATTGAGGCAGCATCACCCGGTTTCTCAGCCATGGCCAGGGCGACTCCCAGTCAATGTCGAAGACTCTGGAGTACGGCGATATCCTGCCGTGCTCCAGCACATCCCGCCACCAGGGGTTCTCCACAGTCGCCGCCATGTGGTTCGGCACGATGTCGAGGAGAACGGTCATGCCGCAGTCCCGCGCGGCAGCACGCAATGTGGCCCACCCCTCGACCCCACCAAGCTCTTCACTGAGTCGGCTGGGGTCCACCGTATCGTACCCGTGCGTGCTGCCGGGCCGGGCCTGCAACACCGGGGAGCAATACAGTGCCAAGATGCCCAGAGAGGAGAGGTAGGGCAGGATGGCGGCGCAACTGCTGAAGTCGAACTCAGAGGTGAGCTGGACCCGGTAGGTGACAGTCGGGACTCCGTTGACCACAGTCACTCCGTTCGGACCTTGAGACGGATGCCGAGGGCATCGAACCTGTCCAGCCAGCCTTTCGCCGCTTCGTCGCCCGCCTCGCCCCGCGCCTTGCGGTCACTCCTCGCGGTGGGCAGCATGCGGTAGAAGAGCGTCTGCACCTGCCCAAGGTCGAGAGGGAACGGCAGACCGCGGCTCAGGTCCACCGCGGCGGTGAGCTTTTCCAGCAGCGCCTCGTCATCCGGGTTGTCGAAGACCCCATGCATCATTCGTGTCAGCGTCCGCTGCAGCAGGTAGCCGTGACCTTCGCTGTCCAGTTCGGAATCCCAGATACGCGAGTTAGAGACCAGGTTCTCGATGCGCGCCATATCGAGTTCGTCGGAAGTGAGCGCGCGCCGCAGGTCGGTATTGAGTATGAACTCTGCCGCGTCCTTGAACGCCTTGGGGAGGGGGTTGCCCATCTCGGTGAGGAAGCGCATTGGCGGATACTGATGCTCGTACAGTTGCCGGAAGACCTGCTCTATCTCGGACAGCGTCCCCTCAAGTATGTATCCCATGACCTTGCGCTGCTCATCCCGGAACAGGGATTTCAAGGAGTAGGTCGAGGAACCGAAGTGCCGGTCGAGGCATCGCACCACCTCTGTGAAGTCGGCGGACTCGAACACGCGAGACAGATCATCAATCATGGCTGCGTAGGCCTCCTCACCGCGGAAGTCACGAACGCCCGCGTTGAGATTGTGCTCGCCGAAGTACAGGACTCCGAACGTGAACAGCCGCGATTCGGTCGTTGTCTCGGAGGTGAGCCGTATCTTGCCCAGGGCGAGGCGTGCTCTGCCCATCTCCCGCATGCGGAAGTCCTGCACGGCAACCGGATAGCAGAAGAGCTTGATGTCCTTCGCGTATGACTCGAAGACCGAGCTGACAGCAAAGTGGGCGGCGACGGCGGAGAGGTCGACCATCGCGGGGCGCACGAAGCGCTCATAGATGCGGCGTCCGTCGCCTTGCTCGCTGAGGTTGGACTTCGCAAGGGAGAGCCTCTCCAGGAACCGCTCTTCAAGCGAATCGCCGAACAGCTCTTGCGCAAGCTGGGCCACCCGCCCGGCGTACTGCATCACCTGCACCGTCTCGATTCTAGAGATCTCATCGAAGAACCACCCGCAGCTTGCGTACATCAGCATTGCGTGCCGTTCGAGCTCGAGAAGCTTGAACAGTGAGATTCGCTCGTTGTCGCGCAGCTCCATCGTGGTGTGGCTGTGAAGAAACGCGCCGACGTTTTCCTCGGACCTGTCCATCACAAGGCTTATGTAGTCGTCACGGGTCTGCCATGGATCTTGCACGAACCGGCGCGCCTCATCCTCGTACGTCTGCGCAGTAGTATCGCGCAGCCAGTCGAGTGCGTTGCGGAGCGGCCCTCGCCACGCCTGGTTCCAGCCATCGTGCCCGCCGGTGTTGCAGCCACAGTCGCTGCGCCATCGCTCCACGCCGTGGACGCAACTCCAGGAGCTGTTCTCCACTATCTCCACTTCGTGAGTGGGCGGATGCAAGGCGAGGTACTCGCCGTAGTTGGTGATGCGGGCGAATCGATTGGCCTCGATGTAGTGCAGAGCGTATGCCAGGCCCATGTCGCCGAATCGGTGGTGATGACCGAACGTCTCCCCATCGACTGCGATATTGACAAGTTGCGGCGACTGCCGGTCACGGAAAGCGCCCATCAGTCGGCTCGCGAATCCCTCTCCGCTGGAGAGGACGCGCTCGAAGGCCACTGCCCTGGCGATGGGGCCATCGTAGAAGAAAACGGCGATGCTTCGGCCCGAAGGCAGCGTCTGAGCGTAGGGCATGGTCGTGTCGATTCTCTCGCCGCTGACATCGCTCCAATTTGAGGAACCGATCGGCCTCACGCGCGCCGCCTGCCGCGGCGCGAGGATGGTGAATGTGATGCCGTGCTCCGCCAGGACGTCGAGGGTCTCGCTGTCGACTGCGGTCTCCGGCAGCCACATGCCTTCAGGCGCATGCCCAAAGCGGCGCTCGAAGTCAGCGATACCCCAACGCACCTGCGTAACCTTGTCCCTCCGGTTTGCGAGGGGCATTATCATGTGGTTGTAGGCCTGGGCGATGGCGGAGCCGTGCCCCGAGAAGCGCTCCCTGCTGCTGCGGTCCGCCCGCAGGATGGACTTGTACGTTACCGGAAGGTTCCTCTCCATCCACGACAGGAGGGTCGGACCGAAGTTGAAACTCATGCGGGAGTAGTTGTTGACGATGCGCGTGATAGAGCCGTCGCGGTCGAGGATTCTCGACTCCGCATTGGGCGTGTAGCACTCGGCTGCGACCCGCTCGTTCCAGTCGTGGTACGGGTAGGCAGAGTCCTGGATCTCTATCTGCTCGAGCCAGGCGTTCTCACGAGGCGGCTGGTAGAAGTGCCCGTGAATACACACATAACGTTCCATAGCGGTCTAAGCTCACTTTCCTCTGATTGACAGTAGCACAACGGAATGAGGGTGAACGTGCAGCTTGGTCCGGCCGTCTGACTCCAGTTCCGGCGGAACCCCACTGCCGGCGCCGCCCCACCCCTCATCCGCCGAGTCGAGGAGTTTCACCCAGCGCCCCTCCGGCAGCACCCACCCGGCATCCCACGCGATATCACAGAAGTTGAATGCCAGAACGAGGGTGGCTCCTTCCCCCTGGCGCCATACCATCATAGCCTTGTACGATTCAAACGATTGCACGTGTTCCCGCACTGATTCGCTCTGCGTCAGCAGAGGTTCCTCTCTGCGCACCCGCAGGAGTTCCCGGTACCACGAGAGGAGCACGCGGTGATGACTTTCGCCACGCTTCGCCCAGTCCAATTTCGCGCTCAGGAAGGTGTCGATGTCCTGCGGGTCGGGAACACCTCCCTGCCAGCCAAACGCCTCGAATTCCTTTCGCCGTCCCTTCCGGACCGCATCGATGAGCGCGAGGTCCAAGTGGTGGACGAAGTACGGGAACGGCACCGTCTCACCATATTCCTCGCCCATGAAGAGGAGCGGAATATGCGGCGAGAGCAGGACGCAGGCAGCCGCCAGCTTGAGGTGCTCGAACGACACGCAGGTGCTGAGCCGGTCGCCCATCGCGCGATTGCCCACCTGGTCGTGGTTCTGCGTGCAGACAACGAAACAGTGCGGAGGCAGGTCCGCCGCGGGAGCGCCGTGTCTCATCTGCCGGTAGACCGAGTACTCCCCCGCGTACGTGTATCCTTCGCGCCACGCCGTCGCCAGTTGTTCCACCGAGCCGAAGTCGGCATAGTAGCCCGTGCGCTCGCCGGTCAGAAGCGTGTGCAGCGCGTGGTGGAAATCATCGCTCCACTGAGCATCCAGACCCAGACCCCCGCGTTCCCGCACCCGTATGAGCCGGGGGTCGTTGAGGTCGCTCTCACCGATGAGATACAGCTGCCTGCCTGTCTCCTGTCGCAGCTTTCCGACCTCCCTCGAAAGTTTGGCGAGGAAGGGCGTGGCAGACATATCAAGTATCGCGTGAAGCGCGTCGAGCCTGAGTGCATCGAAGTGGAACTCACGCATCCAGTAGAGGGCGTTCTCGATGAAGAAGCGGCGCACTTCGTCGCTTCCCGGTCCGTCGAAGTTGATGGCGCGGCCCCAGGGCGTGTGGTACCTGTCGGTGAAATAGGGACCGAAGTCGCCGGCGTAGCTGCCATCCGGACCGAAATGGTTGTATACCACATCGAGCACGGCGGCCAGGCCGGCGCCATGACACGCATCGACGAGTCGTTTCAACGCCTCCGGCCCGCCGTAGCTGTTCTGTACGGCATACGGGTAGCTGCCGTCGTAGCCCCAGTTGCGTTCACCGGGGAACTGGGCGACCGGCATCAACTCGATGGCCGTGACGCCGAGGCCGCGCAAATCCTGCAGGCGTGGGATAATGGAGTCGAAGGTGCCTTCCAGCGTGAACGCGCATACGTGAAGCTCATAGATGACGTAGTCTTGCAGCGGTATGCCGCGCCACGAGCTATCCGTCCAGTTGAAGTCACGGCTGCATACCTCGGACGGGCCGTGAACCCCTTCCGGCTGACAGCGGGACGCGGGGTCCGGGCGCTCGACTCCGCCATCCAGCACATAGAGATACCTCGTCCCCGGAGGGACGTCCGTCACCGTAGCGGAATGGTAACCGCGGTCTGCTCGTACCAACGGCACCACCCTGTCGAGCGGCGGCAGAAGTCTGACCGCCACCTGCTGTACGGAAGGAGCCCAGACGGTGAAGGTGCAGCAGTCGTCGCCGAGACACAGTGCTCCCGGCACACGACCCGTCATCCCCTCTCCTCCGCCTTTGGCCTCAGGAACACCGTGGCGAGGGGGGGAAGAGTCAGCTCGACTGAGAAGGGCCGGCCGTGCCAGGTTGTAGGTGACGCATGCACCATCGCGGGGGAGAACATGCCGCTTCCTCCGTAGGAAGCGTCATCGCTGTTCAGCAGCACATCCCAGTCACCACCCCGGGGCACGCCCAGCCGGTAGTTGGAGCGGGGCACAGGCGTGAAATTGGAGACGACGAGAACCATGTCGGCGGCGTTCGTGCTCTTCCTCATGAAGGCGATGACGCTCTGGTCGACATCGTCGGCGCTAATCCACTCGAATCCGGCGGGAGCGAAGTCCAGTTCATACAGCGCCGGGGTCGCCCGGTATGCCGCATTCAGCCGCGACACCCATTCGCGCATCTGTATGTGCCGGTCATAGGAGAGCAGATTCCAGTCGATGCTGGAGTCGTGGTTCCACTCGCCCCACTGCGCGATCTCCGCTCCCATGAAGAGCAGCTTCTTGCCGGACATGCCATACATATACCCGAACAGAGCGCGCAGGTTCGCGAACTTCTGCCATTCGTCGCCGGACATTCTTCCCAATAGGGAGCCTTTGCCGTGGACCACTTCGTCGTGCGAGAGGGGCAGTACGAAGTTCTCACTGAAGCCATACAGCATGCGGAACGTCAGCGCATGGTGGTGATACTTGCGATGCACGGACTCTCGCCCCATGTAGTCCAGCATATCGTGCATCCAGCCCATGTCCCACTTCATGCCGAATCCCAGCCCTCCGAGGAAGGTGGGCCGGGAGACCATTGGCCAGGCGGTGGACTCCTCCGCGATGGTCTGCACGTCAGGGAATGCGCGATACACCTCCTCGTTGAGGCGTCTCAAGAACGAGATGGCGTCGAGATTCTCCCTGCCGCCCTGCGGGTTCGGTATCCACTCCCCCTTCTTGCGGGAGTAGTCAAGGTAGAGCATGGAGGCCACCGCATCGACGCGCAGGCCATCAGCGTGGTACTTGTCCAGCCAGAAGAGCGCGCTGCTGATGAGGAAACTGCGCACCTCGTTGCGTCCGTAGTTGAAGATGTAGCTGCTCCAGTCGGGGTGGAAGCCCTGGCGACGATCGGCGTGCTCAAACAGGTGGGTGCCATCGAAGTACGCAAGGCCGTGCTCGTCCGTGGGAAAATGCGACGGCACCCAGTCCAGGATGACGCCGATGCCACGCTGGTGCAGGTAGTCGATGAGGTACATGAGGTCCTGCGGAGTGCCGTAGCGACTCGAGGGCGCGAAGTATCCCGTGGTCTGATAGCCCCAGGAACCGAAGAACGGATGCTCCATGATGGGCAGGAACTCCACGTGGGTGAATCCGGCACTGGCAACGTAGTCCGCCAGCAAGGGCGCAAGCTCACGATAGCTGAGTGAGCGGTAGCCGTCCTCAGGCACACGGCGCCATGAGCCGAGATGCACCTCGTAGATGGACAAGGGGCTGGACAACGAGTTGACAGCGCCCCTGCGGCTCATCCAGTCTCCATCGCCCCACTCGTAGTCAAGACCCCACACAATCGAGGCGGTGCGTGGTGGTGTCTCGCAGTGAAACGCGAACGGGTCCGTCTTGGACACCTGGTGGCGGTGGCGTCCGGACTGGATATGGTACTTGTAGAGGCTTCCGGCTGTGAGTCCCGTGCAGAATCCCTCCCAGATGCCGGAAGACTGGATGGGCCTCAGCGGGTGGCTTCCCGGCGTCCAGCTGTTGAAGTCGCCGATGAGGGAGACCCCGCTGGCACTGGGCGCCCATACTGAGAAGTGAACGCCGCTACTCCCCTCCACCTCCATAACGTGCGCGCCCAGTTTCCCGAAGAGACGAAAATGACTCCCCTCATTGAAGAGGTAGATATCATCCGCCGTGAGGGGAGAGTGTCCGTATAGCATTTCGTTGGGCATATCTGCTCACCTCCGCATGCCGGTTGGGTTGACGGCGTGCTGCAGCATCTCGAGCGTCCTCCCGATGCGCGGGCTCCGCCATATCTCCTCTAAGGTACACGCAACCCGCTGCCTCCAACTTGGATGCACCGCACCGACGCCCGGGATATTCTGCTGTGCAGTCTCGTGCCACAGATCTTCGAGGTTGACCATGACGTAGCGTGCCCTGCTCACCCCTAACCACCCCAGTGTGCATCGTAGCACGACATCCAGGTCCTGTGCGTCGACCAGGTCCGGACAGACAGATTTGAGAATCCCGAGAAGTGCCTCAACCGCCCTTCGCCTGATAACCCTGGCCGAAGGCGCCAGCTCCGGCTTCACGATGCCCACGCGTATGTGTTGACTAATGTCAAGTCCCTGCCACATCGCGGCGAAAGAGGGCATGTCGTGAGTGTTGAGGCTGGCGAGGCAGTTGTCTGGTATCTCCGGAACCCGGCCGGCGGCGATACCGTCCATCTCGTAGTAGAGCACGAACATGCGACTGAGTCCGTGACGGGCCATCGAGCGCCGCACCTCCCGGGGCACCAGCCCAAGGTCCTCGCCGACGAGCAAGGTCTTGTGCCTGTGGGACTCGATGCTGAGAATGGCGTACCACTCTTCCGGCCGGTAGCGCAGATAGGCCCCCATGGACGGCTCGGCGCCCTCAGGTATGCAGAAGATGTGATGCAGCCCGATGACATGATCGATGCGCAGCATTCGGGCGGCCCGCATGTGATGCTCCAGGTACTCCCTGACGTAATCGTAGTGGTGCTCCCGGATGGTCACCGGGTGCAGAGGCGGGCTGCCCCACTTCTGTCCCGTGGTGAAGACACTGTCCGGCGGTGCGCCGGTGGCGGCGCGACTCACAAAGGAGTCGCGGAATCGCCACGTATCGTACCCCTCCGGATGCACGCCGACGGGAAGGTCAAGGTAAAGCCCGGCCCCCTGCGCTCTCGAGCGCTCCACGCACGCAGCCATCTGCTCATGCGCGAGCCACTGCTCGAACTCGCCGAACCGCCTGTCTTCGACGTCAATGAGCCCTTCAGCGAGATCGCCGTCCCGTGCAGGGAAGGGCCACTGCTGCCACGGAACCTGCAACCTGTTATGGGTTGCGCAGAACGCGGCGTAGCGAGCCGCATGACGTCGGGAAGCCAGGAACCCATCGATACTTGACTGAAGCTCGCCGCACGACGAGAGGCGCTGGTAGACAGCGCGCAGCACCGTCCGCTTGAGGTGCTGGATGGCGACGTAGTCCACGAGTGGGGCCTGCCGCAGCGCAGCCCTCGACTGCGCGAGTTCTTCGGTGTTGAGGACATCCATCGCCTCGGGGCAATCGCTGAGAAAAGGGATGCGGTCGATGTCGATGTAGAACTCGCTCCAGAGCAATCGCGTCAGGGGAAGATACGGGCTCGGCTCGCCGCCCGTTTCATAGCGACAGGGCAGCAACGGCAGCGTGCCGGCGAGCCCACCCCCCTTGTGTGCGGTGTAGCGGGAAAGCTCCTGCAGCTCCGAGTAGCTGCCCGCTCCGCAGTCCGTGTCGCTGCGTAGCGCGTAGAGCGGCGCAAAGAGCCCCCAGAGCCGCCCCTCGCCGGCCTCTCCGTCATAGCACCGCATCGGGGCGGCCAACAGCAGCGACGACGAGGACCTGCCTCCCGAAGAACAGACAAGCCGATGGTACCCCGCGGGCAGGCGGAGAGCAGTGTGCAGCCGCACCCGCCGCAGCTCGCAGGTACCCGTTCCGGCGCCGCCCGGGGGCTCCACCCGACAGTTGCGGACATCCACCGCCAGGGTGGCCCCGACCTCCAGCGTGACGAGCAACTCGGAAATGGTGGCGTCAGACCCGGTCAGAGTGACGTCGACATGGGTGAGCAGGCCATCCCATGCGACAACGACATCATCCACGGGCTTGTACCTCTGGCGCTGCAGGGCGACATCCCACGACTCCTTGCAGTCCGCCTCGCTTTCCGCGGGGACTCCGAGTGCGGTCAGGAGCGCGCGCAGAGTGAGTGCCGGGGTCAGCACGCGTCGCCCCTGCAGGTCGGAGTAGGAAGTCTGGATGCCGTGCAGCCGTGCGAGCGCCCTGAGTCGAGCGGCTTCCGTGCGCTTTGTCATGTGGCGGACTCAAGAACCTGCATGATTCCCCGGAGAGGAACGATAAGCCAGTCAGGTCGATTGTTCATCTCGTAGTTGACCTCGTACAGCGCCTTCTGCAGCAGATAACCGTCCAGCATTGCCGCCACATCTTCCGGCCTGGCTGGCAGCACAGGGGTGTCCGACATCAGGTCCAGATAGGAGCGGAGAAACGTTGCCGATACCCACAAATACCATGCCTGCGCCCACGGTTCCAGGGCGGGCACATCCTCGCTGCGTACAACCGTGCTGGTCTGCCCGTGCAGGGCGAGATAGGAGGCGTAGTGGAACGAGCGCAGCATCCCCGCGACGTCCTTCAGCGGAGAGTGCTTGATCCTCCTTTCGCCGAGGCTGCGGGCGGGCTCCCCCTCGAAATCGATGATGACGAAGTCGCCTCCGGTGTGCAACACCTGTCCGAGGTGGTAGTCGCCATGGCAGCGTATGCGCATGGCGGAGACGCGACGACGCGTCACCGTCTGGAAACGTGCCAGTATGGCGTCGCTCTGGGAGAGCACCTTACCGGCCTCTTCCTGAACTGCGGCCGGAAGCGTGGGGTGAAGGGACCTGAGCGTGTTCATCACCTGCACCAGGTAGGCGCGATAGCCGTGGTACAGAGAGCGCTGGTACATGGCGGAGAAAGGCTCGGGAGCGAATGCGGCATCGTCTACCGCCGAGGCGAGCGCCAGGTGCAGCTCTGCTGTCCGCTGCCCGAGGACGCGTGCCGACTCGAGGTAAGGTGCGATGAGTTCCTTCACGAGTGCCGGCAGCGGCTCCTGGCTTATCTGGAGCAACCCCTTCGCCAACGGCATCGGTGCGCTGACGCCCGGCATGGCCAGCACGTGGTCGTAGTAGCGACTCAGTGCGTCGAGGGTGTACTGCCACGCGTTCCCCTCGTTGCGTACGAAGGTATGTAGCACCGCGAGGGCCACCGGCTGGGTTCCCGGAGCCGTTTGATATTCGAGGGCGCCGGCCACTCTCGGTGCGTTGGCGAAGGTCTGCCCTTCGGTAAGGAATCGACCTATCTCAAGCTCGGGTGAAATGTCCTCCTCAAGCCGCCGGTACACCTTCAGGATGAACCTGTCGCCATACACCACCGAGCTGTTGGATTGCTCGGTCCGCAGCAGCGTAGATTCCACATTTTCCTGCATCAGCCCACGCGCGCGTGTGTAGACACCCGGTGTGCGGTGCGCTACCGCCGTTCCCTGCAGGCCTTTGTAGCTTCTACGTCGCCCTATTCCTTCAAGCAGCGCAGACCGGAATTCGGCTGAGGCGAGTGCATCATAGACCACCAATGAGGCGGTCTGCGACGCGCCCTTGAGCTCAAGTGTCGCGATGACCGGTCTGGTGGAGTCCGCCAGGAGTTGGCTGGCACGTTCACCGCCGGCGAAAGCGACGGGCAGCAGATACAGGTCTGGTTCACCTTCGGTGTATTCAACCTTCAGCACGATCAGGTATGCCGGCACATCGCCAAGTGGCACTAGAATCGCATCCTGTATGGCAGCGCTCCGGCTGTTCCTGGCTTTGCCGCCGAACCACCGTGCACGGCGCGCATAGCGCAGGAGGGCGGCCTCGAAACGCGGACGATATGGCCGTTTGAGGAGATCCTCGGGCCCCTTGCGCACTGTCAGCGTTACGGTCGCAGCTTCAGCCGGTTTCGCTGCGTCCTCCGGTCCCTCAGCCTTGGATTCCAGAGAGAACCAGTAGAAGGCATGCGGACCGAGCGAGATGGGGAATGGCGCATCGGTGACGACCGGAAACTCCGTGCGGCCGAACAGCTCGACGGGCACGCGCCCGGCCAGACTTCCCAGGTTGAGATAGGCATGCTGCGCGTGGCGCGACAGGTTAGCGACAACCAGGAGCGTCTCGCCCTCGTAGCGACGAATGAAAGCAAGTATCTTGCGATTCTCAGGATACAGGAATTCCATCGTGCCCCGGCCGAAGGCACGGTATCGGCGTCGCAAGGCGATAAGTCGCTTGAGCCACCAGAGGAAGGAGTCCGGGTTGTTCTGTTGTGCTTCGACGTTTATCGCATCGTAGTGATACTCGGGGTCGATGGTGACCGGCAGGTACAGTCGCTGGGGGTTTGCATTCGAGAAGCCCGCGTTGCGGTCGGCGCTCCACTGCATCGGGGTTCGTACGCCGTTCCTATCGCCGAGGTAGAAATTGTCGCCCATGCCAATCTCGTCGCCGTAGTACACGATGGGCGTGCCCGGCAACGAGAAGGACAGAGCCTGCATGAGCTCCATCTTCTTGCGGTCGTTATTCAGCAGGGGCGCGAGGCGTCTCCTGATGCCGAGATTGATGCGCGCCTGGCGGTCGTGCGCGTAGACGCGATACATGAAGTCGCGTTCCTCATCGGTGACCATCTCCAACGTGAGCTCGTCGTGGTTTCTGAGGAAGATGCCCCACTGGCAGGAGTCGGGAATCTGCGGGGTCTGCTCGAGGACGTCAACTATCGGGAAACGGTCCTCCATGCGGATGGCCATGAACATGCGTGGCATGAGGGGGAAGTGGTACGCCATGTGGCACTCGTCGCCCTGCCCGAAGTACGCGGCGGTGTCCTCGGCCCACTGATTGGCTTCGGCGAGCAGCATGCGGTTCCTGAAGCGCTTGTCCACCTCACTGCGTAGCGCCTTGAGGAATGCGTGCGTCTCGGGAAGGTTCTCGCAGGACGTCCCTTCCCGCTCGTAGAGGTACGGCACCGCATCGAGGCGGAGGCCGGATACCCCCATGCTGAACCAGAAGCTCATGAGGCGCACAACGGCGCTTCTCACAAGAGGGCTATCGAAATTGAGGTCGGGCTGGTGCGAATAGAAGCGATGCCAGTAGTAGGCCTTCGCTTCGTAATCATACGTCCAGTTGGAGCGCTCGAAATCCTTGAAGATTATGCGCGCCTCGCGATACCTGTTGGGGTCATCGCTCCACACATAGAAGTCCCTGTGCCTGGACCCCGCAGGGGCGCGGCGTGCGCGGCGAAACCAGGGGTGCTGGTCCGATGTGTGGTTGATGACCAGCTCCGTAATCACGCGCAGACCCCGCTCGTCCGCCGCCCGCACGAGTGCGCGAAAGTCCTTGAGCGTGCCGTATGAGGGGTGGATATTGGAGTAATCAGAGATGTCGTAGCCGTCATCCCTCAGTGGAGACGGATAGAACGGCAGAAGCCAGATGGCGGTGACGCCCAGGTCACGCAGATAGTCAAGCTTGGCGGTCAATCCGGGGAGGTCCCCGATTCCATCGCTATTTGTGTCGTAGAACGCGCGGACGTGCAGTTCGTAGACGATGGCATCCTTGTACCACAGCGGGTCATCATCCTGCCAGAAGTACGTCGATTTTGCCACGGACATCGCGTCCTCCTTACTCACGTCCGGCCCCGCGAGGAGTATCCCCGGCCACGACCACCCTGAAGATGTGCGCGGGTTGCCCGGACGGATCGAGCGAGACCTGGTTTCTGGGTCCCCTCCACACGTAGGTGCGGTCACTGAGCAAGTCCTGCACCTCGTAGCTACCTGAGACGGGAACAGCGGAGTGCTCAACGTCAAGGGTGAGCCACCCTGTCTGGACACGGTGAGGGTCCAGGTTGACGACAATCAGCAGGTGGTCTGAAGTCTCCTCATCCCACCTGCTGTAGGCGATGAGCATGTCATTGTCAACGTGCTGGACGCGGACATTGCGGGCCTGCTGTAGCGCCCTGCTCTGCCGCCGGACCTGATTCACACGCGTGATGAGTGGACTGATGCTCTCGGCCGCGCCGAGGTTCCAGTGCTTGAGCTCGTACTTCTCGGAGTTGAGGTACTCCTCGCTGCCCGGTTCTCGAGGGGTGTTGACACACAACTCAAAGGCCGGACCATAGATGCCGTAGTTGGGACTGAGCGTGGCGGCAAGCACAAAGCGCGCTTCAAACGACGGGCGCCCGCCCTCCTGCAGGTAGTCCATGAGGATATCGGGAGTGTTCGGCCAGAAGTTCGGCCGGAAGTACTCGGATAGCTCGGTACGTGTCAGCTCGGTGATGTACTCGACAAGCTCCCATTTCGTGCGGCGCCACGTGAAGTAGGTGTATGACTGCGTGAAGCCAAGCTTGGCCAGCCGCGCCATCACCTTCGGGCGTGTGAAGGCCTCCGCGAGAAAGATGGCGTCGGGGCAGTCTCTCTTCAGCGAGCGTATGAGCCACTCCCAGAAGGCGAATGGCTTGGTGTGCGGATTGTCGACCCGGAAGATCCTCACTCCCTGGTCCAGCCAGAACTTCACGACGCCGCGTAGCTCCTGCCACAGGTGCTCTCTGTCGCCGTTCTCGAATTCGAGGGGAAAGATGTCCTGGTACTTCTTGGGCGGGTTCTCGGCGTACTGTATGGTGCCGTCCGGACGCCATCGGAACCAGTCCGGGTGCTCTCTGACGTAGGGATGGTCCGGAGAGCACTGAAAGGCGATATCAAGCGCGATCTCGACGCCGTGGTCCCGGGCTCTTGCCACAAGCGACCTGAAGTCATCCATGGACCCGAGGGCGGGGTGTATAGCTTTGTGACCGCCTTCGGTTGCCCCTATCGCCCATGGCGTTCCCGGGTCTCCGTCAACGCATTGCACCGAGTTGTTGCGACCCTTGCGCGCGGTCACACCTATGGGATGGATAGGGGGAAGATAGAGGACATCGAACCCCATGCCGGCGATGTAGGGCAGCCACGCCTCGCAGTCCTTGAAGGTGCCATGCTGTCCAGCTTCCGGGGCACAAGAGCGGGGAAACATCTCGTACCAGGCGCTGAAACCCGCCTTCTGGCGGTCAACGGTGACCCGGAGCACTGGGGTGTGAGTCGTGGCGCTCACTGTGTCAGGGTAGCGCCGCGCCAAATCGAGGGTGCGAGCATCTGTTGCTGCAGCGGTCGCATCTTCCAGCCTGCCTGGCTCTCGCAGAAGGCCTCCCAGGGTGCGGAGTCTTCCGGCTTCGGCCTCATCCGCTCGCTCGGCAGCGTGTTCAAGCAGTTCGGCGCCGACGAGCAGGTCCACGGACACGTCCTGCGCCGCCTCCAGCCTCTTGACCAGGTCCTTCTGCCAGGTCCCGAAAGCATCAACCCATGCAGAGATGGTGTAGAGGTACTCCCCGACCCGCGCCAACGTGAACGATGCACGCCACCGGTCGTTTCCCAGGTGCACCATCGGCGTGGAGTCCCATTCCTCGCAGTCCTCTGGCCTGTGCAGAAGGACAACGGCTAGTTCTCCGTGTCCGTCGGCGAACACGTCGGCCTCCACGGTGACATCCTCGCCAACGATTCGCTTGACGGGGAAGCGCCCGCAGTCGATGCACGGGCTGATGTCCTCTATTACAACGCGCGCTCTTTGCTCCTCGCCCATTCTCTCTTCCTGCGGCAGCACGGCTGGCCGGCCATTACGGTCGTACTCAGACTACCCAGAGGACTCACGCCATGTCAAGGCGGCGAAGGGAAAGAGGAGATTAGCGTCCGGGGTTCTGTTGCGTCAGCAGGGGCATGTACATGGACTCGACATAGTCCTTTACCATGCGCCGGGCAGAGAACCGCGGAGAAATCGATTCCATGGCGCTTCTGACGCGCTCGAGCCAGCGGTGCGGCACGCCATTGCGGTCCCGGTCATAGTACAGGGGTATGATCTCCTGTTCGAGGAGTTCGTAGAGCGCCGCCGCGTCTCTCTGGTCCTCCTGCTCAGGGGTCCACGATATGGACTCATCGCTGATGGTCCAGCCATTCGTACCGTTGCTGGCTTCAGGCCACCACCCGTCAGGGACGCTGAGATGGAGGGTGCCATTCATACTGGCTTTCATGCCGCTCGTGCCTGAGGCCTCGCGCGGACGCCGGGGAGTGTTGAGCCACACGTCCACCCCGCGGACAAGAAGCCGGGCCATGTGCATGTCGTAATCCTCGACAAACGCTATCCGTCCGAAGAAGTCATGGTCGAGCGATGCCTGGTACGTGGCCTGCAGGAGGCGTTTGGATGCCTCGTCGGCCGGGTGAGACTTGCCCGCGAAGACAAGCTGCACCGGGCTCCAGGGGTCTTTGACAAGCCGCTTCAAGCGCTCAACATCCTGGAACAGCAGTGTTGGCCGCTTGTACTCAGTGAAGCGCCGCACGAAGCCGATGGTGAGTGCAGTCGGCTCAAACAGGGCTCCCATTGCGAGCGCCTGCTGGCCGTTGCAGCGCCCGGTGGCCCAGCAGTCCTGTGCCCTGAGCGTCATCGCTGTGATGAGCTTCTGCTTCACTTCTCGTCGCGCACCCCAGAGTTCTTTGTCAGGGATGTTGCGGATCTTCTCGTACAGTGCGGGGTCATCGCTGCGAGCCATCCAGTCCTTGCCCAGGTGCCGGTCATACAGCTCGGCCATCTCGGCTGCGAGCCAGGTCGGGAGATGCACCCCGTTCGTAACATGAGAGATGGGGACTTCGTCCTCCGTCCGATCGGGCCAGAGCGAGCGCCACATCTTCCGGGTCACGGCTCCGTGCAGCTTGCTGACGCCGTTGCACTTCGAAGAGGTACGAAGTGCAAACGCGGTCATATTGAATTGTCTCTGGGACGGCTCAGGCTGTCCGAGTGCCAGCAGGGTGTCACGGTCGGCCCCCGGGAGCCGCCAGTAGCCCGGCATGTGCTGGTCGAGAAGATCGAAAGGGAACACGTCGTGGCCGGCAGGAACCGGCGTGTGCGTGGTGAAGACCGTAGACGAACGGACCTCTTCGAGCGCCTGCTCGAAAGCCGTCCCGCGCTCTCTCTTCTGGCGAATACGCTCCATCATCATGAAGGCGGTATGGCCTTCGTTGCCATGCCACACGGTCGGCTTTATATCCAGCGCCTGCAGTATCCTCACCCCGCCGATTCCAAGGACAATCTCCTGCTGCAGTCGGCTTACCGGGTTTGCCGTATACAACCGGGACGTGAGTTCCCTGTCCTCTGGCGAGTTGCCGTCAACATCGGTGCAGATGAGATACAACTCCACGCGCCCCACCCTGATGAGGTATGCGCCGAGGTTCACGGTCCTTGTGTCCAGCATGATGGAAGCGAGGGGAGAACAACGCCCCCCCGGCGCCGCACGCACGGGGAAGATGGGCGCGGCGTGGAAGTCGAGTTGCCGGTATACCTCCTGTTGCCATCCGTCGGGGCCGATCCGCTGCTGAAAGTATCCCTGCGGATACATCAGACCCACGCCAACGAGCGGAACGCCGAGGTCGGAGGCTTCCTTGAGCAGGTCTCCTGCGAGGATGCCCAGGCCGCCCGCGTAGATGGGCAGGGAGTTGTGCAGGGCGAATTCCGCGGAGAAGTATGCGATGGTGTGTCCGCGCTGGTCCGGGTGCGCGCGCGCGTACCAGTGGTCGTCACGCACCACGTCAGCGTCCAACTCTGCAATCGCCCTGTCATAGAGATCAAGGAAGGCCGGGTCGTGCGAGGCCTGCCGCAGACGGGAAGGCAGTATATCCTGAAGCATCTTGACGGGATTATGTCCGGTAAGTGCCCACAGGGGGTAGTCAAGCGACGTGAACACGGCGCGAGACGACCGATGCCAGCTCCACCACATATTGTGGGCAAGCTCGCTGAGGCGTTCGATGCGGGTGGGCAGAGCAGTTTCAGACGACATAGCGATTAACAGCTGTAAACTCCATAGTACAGTCTCCGGTGGCTTGCTGTCCAGTTGTGCCGGCTGCGGAAAACAGGGCGGCAGATCAAATGAACCGGACACGAACCGCACGCGCAGCATGGTAGAATCCCGTGTGAGTGACAGCATGCGACCTGTCGGGAAGTCGCGGGGGCCAGGAGAGAAAGGAAAGCCAATGAAGAGGACTATCCGGGTCGGAGAGAAGGCTACGCTGCGAGTGAGGGTGAGTGAGAAGGACGTGCACTATGCCGGGGGGCTGGTGAACGGCGCGTACGTGCTTGGATTATTCGGCGATGTGGGTACCGAGGTGCTCATCAGGTTTGACGGCGATGAGGGCCTGTTGGCCGCCTACAACAACATCGAACTGAAGGCTCCCGTGAAGGCCGGCGACTTTCTCGAGGTGACGGGCTGGGTAACCCGGGTGGGCAACACCTCGCGCACCATTCTCCTAGAGGCTCATCGCTACATCAGCGTCACCGGGCGTCCATTCGAGTCGTCCGCGGACTTCCTGGGCGAGCCGGAACTGGTGGCGCGTGCCGAGATGGTCAGCGTGGTGCGCAAAGAGCAACAGCGCTGCGCCGACTGACAGCCGACAACTCCGTGCGGTGGGCAAGAGATGAAGAACGTTGGCCCGGGCTACAGAGGCACCTGAGCGACGACCGTAGTGCCTGACTCCTGGCTTCCGGCAATGGTCACGCCACCACCAAAGACCTCCGTGCGCTCCCGGATGATGCTCAGGCCCATGTCGCGTCTGGTCAGCGCATCCCCTTCCACAACTGCAACGCCGTTGTCCTGGATGGCGAGCAGCGCATAGCGGTTCTCAATCGTGAGGCTGACCGTCACCTCGGTAACGGTTGCGTCCTCCGAGCTTACGAGGAGTGCTTCCTGGAGTATGCGGAAGAGGGCCAATGCGCGACTCGCCTCCACGCTTCCCACGGGACCCTGGATCTTCAGCGTGGTCTTGATAGCTCTCCCCTTGCCGAATTCTTCCAGGTGCCATTCGATGGCCTCCGCAAGTCCAAGGTCTTCAAGCATGCTCGGGTGCAGACCGGAGGACAACCGCCTCACGGTGTCGAGGAGTACGTTGACTAGCTCGGTCATTCGCTGCAGAAATGCCGGGGTTGGCACATCCCCCCTGGCAGCGGATTTCTCGAGGGCGGAGAGGTCCATCTTCAGGGCAGTGAGGCCCTGCCCCACATGGTCGTGTATCTCATTTGCCACAAGCACTCGCTCGTCCTCGCGTATTGTCTGCAAGTGCCGCGTGAGGCGTCGCAACTGGTTTGCCGTGACGCGAAGCTCCTGGTCAGTTCGCTTCAGCTCGCCAGCAGTCTGTTCCAGGTTCCGGTGGGCATCGGCCAGGTTCGCGTGCGACTGGGACAGTGCGCTGAAAGTCTCGTTGATGACGCCCGCCAGATTGGCTATCTCGTCGTCTCCCGCGACCGACACGTGTCCGGCGAAAGTCCCCGTCTGTCCGAAGACCTGCACCTGTGAGGCCAGACGCGAGAGACGCCGGAGCATCGTCCGGTCCAGCAGCGCGACAAATAACAGGGCGAGCGCGATGCCTCCGACAGCTATGACTACAAGGAAGTATCGCAGGGTGCGTTGCCCCTCGGCGTACAGGCTCCTGTCCTGTGTAACCGTGAGTTGTGCGACGGGTTGCCCGTAGATATCGAACAGGGTGGTGCTGCCCTCGATCGAATTGCCCCCCATGGGCGTCACCTCGATGTCGGAAGTAGCTACACCAGGACCGTCGTATTCGCCGGACTGCATTGGCCGGGACACTCCGCTTGGGTCGAGAGAGAGAGAGAGACGGGTGGTGGCCTCCATCTCCTCCTCAAAAATATCATCGATGTATACCCCCAGCAGCAGAGTGCCCTGAATAGGCCCTTCTTCCGCGCTGGTGACCACCGGGCGAGAGCTGATGAGCATCGGCCCCTGAGCAAGCCCCAACACTCCATAGACGACATCGTCGACGTTGTCGTGTGCGAGGAGGAGGCTTCCCGGTGCAAGATGCGGCCGCAAGTCATCCGGCAAGTCGATCTGCTGCACAAGCCCTGCATCCATCGCTTTCGCATACACCACATCGCCCTGCTCATTCACGAACACCATCATGTGCACTCCGATGTTGGCGAGAGATGTATACGTGAGGTTGGACTCGATATACGTGCTCGACCCGGTCTGGACGAACTCATACGTGTCATCCCAGGCTGACCAGTCGTGGTTCGTCGATTGCAGCGCGCTGAGTCGTGCACCCAGCGCGCCAAGTCCCTGCTCCACGCTAGTCCGGACGAAGCGTTCTTCGAGCCTCGCATAGCTCGGCGTCAAGACAAGCCACGACAAGAGGTACAGAGAAACGAGCGAGACTACGAGCAACGCCACAACGAGGATTGCTGTCTTCAGACGTACCGACACTATGGATTCTCCCTCATGGGTTGATAGCCCGTACCTTCATGAGTCCCCCAACCTGCCCCAACACGTCCCCCACAAGGGGTCACAGGGAAGCCGTCCGGCGGCATGAGTGCGCCTCACACAGATACAGTTATTGTACCGCAGATGCCTGCATCTGGCGACCTGCGGAGCAACAGCTTTGCACGAATTGGTGCGGGGGCGAGGTCCTGTCTCCAGCGAGGGGAGACTGGCGTGACCATGCTTCAGCATTCAGCTGCGCGTCACGCCGGCGCGTGCTGGCCGGCGACAAACTCGCTCTCTGCTGGGGAACGCAACAGGTGGCGTGCAGTGTAGTACTCCCCGACTGCCCCGACCCCCTTCACGCACACGAAGCTGCCGAACAGGCCGAAGTACAGCGGGCGATGTGTGAGAACGCCCAGTCCGCTTCTCCTCATCTCCGAACGGAGGGCTTCAAGGGAAAAGCCTGCATCGAGAGCAGGCGAATGCCCGGCGAGCTTTCGCTCGAATCTCAAGTGCGCACGATCCGGTTCTTCTATCAGCAACACTCCGCCACTCTTGAGCACACGCGCCACCTCAGCGATACCTCTACGCCATTCACGGCAATGGTGCAGCACTCCACAGACGAATACGGCATCGAAAGCCTCGGATGGAAGCTGCAGCGATGTGATGTCGGCCACGAGCACCGTGGCGGGCGTCCCGCGCGCCTTCGCGAGCTCTACCTGCGATGGGACGATATCGAAGGCGGTGAGGACCGCCGGGTGAAACCTCTCCCAGATAAGCGTGAGAGTGTAGCCCGACCCGCAGCCTGCATCGAGGACACTCTTATCCGCGAGTGAGATGCCATGCCTGCGTAGAGCCGAGGCGAACAGGGGGAAATCCCAGTACTTGAGCAGCAGTTCTCTGCCGCGGCTGTTCATGAGGCGCAACTCAGTCTTGCCGATAGCTTCCGGCGCCTGTTGCTGGTTGGTGTTGCGCGGCTTCTTGTCCACGGTACAGTTGCGGACCCTCGTACCAGGCATTATACATGCGAAGGATTGCGCACACTGTGTAGTACGGCCCACTCTGCCCCTCCGGCTGGGCAGAAGTTGCCGACTCTGCTACAGTCAACACACAATCTGGAGGTATCCGCGAATGAGAGTGCTGGTGACATACAGGAACATACCCGGAGCGGGTCTGATTGAACGCCTTGCAGGGCACTTCGATACACGGGTGAATGAGGCCGACGGGTCCATGTCTCGAAAAGACCTGCTATGGGCGGTCGCCGACGTCGACGGGCTCGTCAGCATGCTGAACGAGCGTATCGATGCTGAACTGTTGGACCGGGCGCCGCTGCTCAAAGTGGTGACGAACTACGCCGTCGGCTACAACAATATCGATATTGATGCCGCGACGGAACGCGGCGTCATGATTACCAACACGCCTGACGTCGTCACCGACGCAACAGCCGACTTGGCCTGGGCCATTCTCATGGGCATCGCGCGCGATGTGTGCCTCGTGGACCGTTACACCCGGTCCGGTGAGTGGACGGAGTGGCGGCCGGAGAGGTTCATCGCCGCCGACATCACCGGCACGACGCTCGGCATCATCGGACTTGGACGCATCGGCCAGGCAATGGCCCGACGCGCCGCGGGGTTCGACATGCGTGTGCTGTACGCCGACACGCAACGTGCTGCACTTGACGTCGAGGCCCGCTGCCGGGCCGAGTTCATGCCACTGGAAGAGCTGTTGAAGCAGTCCGACTTCGTGACCATTCACGTGCCGCTGAACGCGCACACGCACCATCTCATCGACGCCCGTGCGCTGTCACTGATGAAGCCGACAGCATACCTGGTGAACGCGTCCCGCGGAGCCATTGTCGACGAGCGGGCGCTCGTCGAAGCGCTCAGGAGTGGCCGGATAGCCGGCGCCGCGCTGGATGTCTACGAGAACGAGCCGCAGCTTGCAGAGGGGCTCGCGGACCTGTCGAACGTGATACTCATCCCTCACCTCGGAGCGAACTCGAGACGAACGCGCGACCGCATGGCGGCCATGACAGCCGACAACATGATTGCCGCGCTCTCAGGAGTGATGCCCCCCAACCTGGTGAATCCCGACGTGTGGCCACACCGGCGACCGTTCGGCCTTGCCTAGGACCGCCCTGCGGCGGGGCGTCGCTGCACTTCCGCCTCGTAGGGTGTCCTGGTCAGTGAGGAGATCAGCAGCAAGGCGAGCACCGCCATGCCCACGATGATGAGAAACGGAAGGTGGTAGCTTCCGAGCACGTCGAAAGCGCGTCCCGTGAGCAGTGGGCCAATGGCGCCCCCGATGCCTCCCCCGGCCATTATCACGCCGAAGATTGCCCCGTGCGACCTCGTGCCGAAGAGCTGCGCCACCACCGGCGCCATGAGGGTGAAGAAGCCGCCATGGCTCAACCCGTAGACCGCGGCGAAGACGTAGAGCATCCACAGCGAATCGGCGAATTGCAGCCACACCAGCGACGAGAGCAGCGGGACGAAACAGAGCATCAGTGCTCGCCGCGAACCGAGCTTGTCCAGCGCGATGCCGACGATGACGCGCGCCGCGATGCTCCCACCACCAAGCAAAGAGAGGATGCCCGCTGCAGACGTCGACGAAATGCCCATATCAACGGCATGCGGCACCGTATGAACCATCACTATCTCCGCCACTGTGATGTTCAGCACGTACATGATAAACAGGGTCCAGAACGGCCGAAGGTGGGTCGCCTGCCTGAAAGTTATGCCCTCCTCGCGCCGCGGCCCTGCCTCACTCTTCAACTCCCCGCCATAGGGTTGCATCCCCATCGCCGAAGGATCTCGTTTCAGGAATTGGGCCATGGTGATGAGGGCAAGCATGGCGAATGCCCCGAGGAAGAGGTACGCCGACCTCCAGCTGTGATTGTCTATCAGGTAGCCGGCGACGAGCGGCATCACCATCATACCGATGCCGGTCCCTATCTTGGCGAGTCCCGTGACGGTGCCGCGCTTCTTGACGAACCATCGGGCAATAGTCGAAAGCGTCACCACGTCGACGGTGCTCATTCCGACCGCCAGGATGACGTAGAAGAGATACACCTGCCATAGCCCGTGGACGCCGGACATGAGCAGGTATCCCAGGCCGAAGCAGAAGCCGCCCGCGACGAGGACAAGCCGCGGCCCGTGGCGGTCGACCAGCGCCCCCGCAGGCAGGTTCATCAGTCCGACGATGAGCCAGCCCATGGCGGCCGCCCCGGCGACCTCTTCACGGGTCCATCCGAACTCGCCGACAAGCGGATTGAAGAACAGGCCGAAACTGCGGTAGTTGCCCCAGAAGACCGCCTGTATGAGGAATCCGAGTGCTGCAATCACGTAGCCGTAGAAGAACCGCGGGCGCGCGACACCCTCACTCAAGGCGCGCCCCCGCGGCCGTCTCACGGTGCATCTTCATGTGTGTGTCCGGCGTGCCGTCCTCAGGACTGCTGAGACGCATCCCACTGCTCTTTGCGTCGCCGGTAGTCGGCGAGGTTTTCCGAAATCATCTCTCGAATCGGCAGATGGTAGGGACAACGTTCTTCGCACAGTCCGCAGTCAGTACACTGGGAGACCTTCTCAAGAGTGTCTGCGATCCACCCGGTGACCACGTTCTTGGGTGGCATGCGACGCACCATCGTCGGGTACGACATCACATTTGAGATGGCGATGCCGGCGGTGCATGGCTGACAATAGTCACAGCGTCGACAGAAACGGTTGCTTGTCTCCTTCCTAATGCGCTCAATCTCGGCCGACTCACCAACAGTGAGTCCCTGCGCAGACTCCGCGAGGCGTATCACCTCTTCCGCCTCGGAGATGTGCTCGAAGCCGGGAATCGGCACCACGTTCGGGACCTGCAGCAGGTACTTGATGGCAAGGGTTGCGTTGTCGATCATCCCGCCGGCAAAGGGCTTCATCGCGATGAAGCCGACCTCATGCCTGGCCGCCAGTGCGAGAAGCTCCTCACCCGGTTCGTGCACGATGAAGTTGATGGGGTACATAATGGTCTCGAAACGGCCCGTCTCTACCGCCTTCTTGGCCACGTCTATCTGGTGTGACGTGATGCCCACATGCTTCACCTTTCCATCGCGTATAGCCTGACGGATGACATCGTAGGGACCGCCCGGAGCAAGCACCTTCTCGAGGTCGGGGAACGTGCTCACATTGTGGAACTGGTAGAGGTCGATTGCATCGACCCTCATCATCTTCAGGCTTTGCGCCAGGTGCGCGGCTACACCGTCTGCCGCACGACTCTGGGTCTTGGTGGAGAGGACCACATCTCCCTTCCACCCTTCAAGCGCCATGCCGATGCGCCCCTCGCTCGTACTGTAAGCATTGGCGGTGTCGATATACGTCACGCCAAGCTCAAGGCACCTCCTGATGACGGCGACAGCGTCGGCATCGCTGAGGCGCTGTATCGGAATCGTCCCGAACCCCACGCGCGATATCTTCAGGCCCGTCCTGCCAAGTACCATGGTCTCCATAGAAGCCTCCTCAAACGCGACTGGCATGAAGACTGCCATCCCTCACCCGATGCCCGCCTCCCGGAGGGCCAATCGGGCGCCTCGCCCATGCCGGAGGTGATGATACTACCACGTTCGCATCCGGTCCAATTGGCGTACGCGCGAGCGTTGCGGGCCCTCCGGTGCCGGCGTGCTCCCCGCCCTGTCGCTCTGCGTCCCGCGTACGATTTGCACGTGCGACACGGTTGTGTTAGTCTAGGCTAACAACGCGGAGGGAGAAGTGACGCAGCCACATACAGGCAAGGGCGAAGACGCAGAGAAACGGAATCCTCGGTCCCGGCGCTACAGCGCGAACATGGAGGACTACCTCGAGGCGATTCGCACTCTGTCAGGGGGGGAGGCTCCAGTCACAGTGACGCAGCTCAGCGACGCGCTGAACGTCAGCAAGCCGAGCGTCACCGCCGCCATGGCGAAGCTCGCCGGCGAGGGACTGGTTGAACACGAGAAGTACGGAGCGGTTGACCTCACTGCGCGCGGCAGGGAGATTGCAGAGGACGTGTGCCATCGTCATGAGACACTGAAGGTGTTCCTCACCGAGATTCTGGGGGTATCCCCGGAGACGGCGGAGGAGGACGCCTGCAAGCTGGAACATCATTTGAGTCACGACTCCTCGATGCGGCTGACAAGGTTCATCGCCTACGTGCTGAACGATGTGAGGGGAAAACCCGAGTGGTTGGAGAAGTTCGCGGAGGGCATCGGAGGGCGGTACCACAACCGGGATCAACGCACCGGGACGGGCAGTTCAAGACTTCTGTCCTGAAGGGAACACTATGTTCGGATGGCTTAGACACAACAAGAAGATATGCCCCCCGGAATGCGATGTCACGACGCTCGCAACGATGAAGCCCGGTCAGAGCGGCGTGGTCGTCGATGTCCGGGGTGGGCACAACGTGGTGGAGCGGCTCGCGTCGCTCGGCATCCGCCCGGGCAAGCGCGTAGTCAAGGTCAGTTCGATGCTGCTCGGAGGACCGGTAACCGTGGAAGTGGACCGGTCCCAGATAGCGCTGGGCCGGCAGATGGCATCCAGAATACTGGTTGACGTGAGCATTCCATGAGAGTGCTGTTGATGGGCAACCCCAACGTGGGGAAGAGCGTCGTCTTCTCGCGTCTCACGGGAGTCCGCGTCATGTCCTCCAACTACCCCGGCACCACAGTCGGCTACACCGAGGGGAAGATGAAGGTTGGCGACGAGGTGGCGCAGGTCATCGACGTACCGGGAACGTACACGCTCGACCCCACCTGCGAGGCCGAGGAAGTGGCTCTGAAGATGCTCGAGACGGGCGATGTTGTCATCGAGGTGGTGGACGCCACAAACCTCGAGAGGAACCTCTTTCTCGCGCTGCAGTTGCTGGAGCGTGACGTGCCGGTGGTGGTTGCTCTCAACATGTGGGATGACACGAAGCACCGGGGCATCACCATCGACCTCGCCAGGCTGGAGGAACAGCTCGGCGTTCCAGTGATTCCCACAGTTGCCGTCTCAGGACAGGGCATGAAGGACCTCGTGGAGGCCCTGCCGCGGGCGCGCGCGGGGCGGCATGAAGCCCGCACGCGCGAAGAGCGCTGGGCTGCGGTGGGAAGCATCGTGGACAGCGTGCAGCTCATAAGTCACCGGCATCACACGTGGCTGGAGCGGCTTGGCGATGCCACCGTCCAGCCGCTGCAGGGCGCGGTGATAGCGGTCGGAGTGCTGGCCGCCAGCTTCGCCGCCATCAGGCTTGTGGGTGAGTCTCTCATCACATACGTGCTGGACCCCCTGTTCGAAACCCTCTGGATGCCCGTGCTGGAACGACTGAGCGCTGCGCTGGGCGGCCAGGGCGCGCTGCACAGCGTGCTGATTGGCCGCTTCATCGAGGGCGCGATACATCCGGTCGAGTCGTTCGGCATCCTGTCCAGCGGCTTGTACGTGCCTCTCGCCATGGTGCTTCCCTACATCATCGCTTTCTATCTCGTACTGGGAGTGCTGGAGGATGTGGGGTACCTGCCGCGACTGGCGGTGCTGCTGGACTCCGCCATGCACCGGCTGGGACTGCACGGCTACGCCATTATCCCCACGCTTCTTGGCTTCGGCTGCAACGTGCCGGCAGTGCTGGCGACCCGTATCCTCGAGAGCCGTCGTGAGCGGTTCATCGCTGCCACTCTGATCTCGGTGGCGATTCCGTGTGCGTCGCTTCAGGCGATGATAATAGGGCTGGTGGGCGATTTCGGCGCCAAGTACGTGCTGATCGTGTACGGCGCACTGCTGGCCGCATGGGTGATACTCGGCCTGATTCTGCACCGCCTGATGAAGGGATTCAGCCCCGAGTTGCTCATCGAGATACCACGCTACCGATGGCCACTGCTCATGCCGGTCCTGTCCAAACTGGGGGGGCGTGTGAGGGGCTATCTGCGCGAGGCTCTCCCCATCGTGCTCATCGCCATCGCGGCGGTCAATCTGCTGTACGCAGCCGGCATCTTCGATGCGGTGGCGAGACTGTTCGCCCCCGTCATGACCAGATTGCTCGGGCTACCCGGCGAATCCATCACGGCGCTTGTCATCGGATTTCTCCGGAAGGACGTGGCCCTCGCGCTGATGGCGCCTCTCGCCCTGACCGCAGGCCAGTTCGTGGTCGCCAGCGTCGTCCTCTCGATGTTCTTCCCGTGCGTGGCGACATTCGCCGTGCTGCTGCGCGAACTGGGACTGCGTGACACGGCAAAGGCCACAGGCATCATGCTGGTCACCGCGCTTTCGGCAGGCGCCCTGCTCAACATCCTCCTGTAGAACCGCATGGGCACTCGCCCAGGTCAGTCCGTCAGCCGATGTGCACGCGCAGCAGCCTGCTGTCGCGTTTTGCGTCTTAATCGGCTGGCGCTAGAATAGCCTGAAGATGTCTCCGGCGGTTGAGGCCGGTCCATAGAGAGAGACCTCCGTGCCCAAGAACAAGAGCGACGTAGTGTATGCGGCTCACCCGTCCCTTCGACAGCCCCGTTTGGTGCTGGCCCTGGACGGCTGGGTGGACGGTGGGGAGGCAGCTACGGGGAGCGCGCGCTTCCTTCGCCGCAAGCTGAGGCCCCGCAAGCTCGCGGAGATTCCAGCCGGACGTTTCCACATCTACCAGGTTCCCGGACAGCTTTCGCTCCGGCCATACACCAGGGTGGAGGAGGGGCTGGTGAGAGAGTACAGGCCACCCAGGAACGTATTCCACTTCTGGGAGAACCCTCACGGAGAGCAGGACCTCATCCTCTTCCAGGGCAGCGAGCCCCACATGTACTGGGACGACTACACCGGGGCGATACTGGAAGTTGTCCGCGAGTTTGGCGTATCCCGCATCTACATGCTGGGAGGAGTTCTTGACAAGACGCCTCATACCCGCGAGCCGGCCGTATCATCCGTCTGCAGCAGTGCTGAGCTACGGGACGAGCTTCGCGCGTACGGAGTCGAGCCTGTCGACTACGAAGGGCCCGGCGGCATTCGCACGGCGCTCGTCCACCTGTGCCAGAAGGCGTCAATCGAGATGGCCGTGCTCCACGCCCGCGTGACGTATTACCCTGAGTTCAACATGGTCATCGCCCACAATCCGAAGTCGATTCGCGCCCTCGTGAAACGACTCAACCGTCTGCTCGACTTGCGCCTCGACCTGTCCGACCTGGACAAGGAGACAAAGGACTTTGAGTCGCGCATGGGATACTTCGCGTTGCAGAACCGCGAGTTCCGCACGTATGTCGAGGCACTCGAGAAGGAGTTCTCGGATGCCGGGGGAAACGAGTCCGCTGACCTGTCGGCGGACGAGGCCGTGCAGGCTGCTGAGGAGTTTCTGCGTGGCCGCCCCGAGGACAAGAACTGACCTGAAGCTCTCGCCACTCCATTCCCCTTTTTCCCGCGCCGTCGGGAGACCGGTCGTGTGTCTCTGACAGGTTCTTGTTCACCCTGATACACTTGTCTGCTGCCATGCCCGCCGCATCTCCGCCCGGCAAGCGTTTCTACGGCTACACCATCGTCGCCGCCTGCTTCTTCATGCAGGCTGTCAGCGTCGGCGCGATGATCAGCTACGGCGTCTTCTTCAAGCACCTGATTGACGAATTCGGCTGGTCGCGGACGTTCATCTCCGGCGCATCTTCCGTGGTCATGTTCACGATGGGCGCGATGGGAATACTGTTTGGCCGCCTGAACGACCGCTTCGGTCCCCGCCGGATACTCCTTTCCTCTGGGCTCTTCCTCGCGGGCGGCTTCCTGCTCATGGCCACGCTGCAAGCCGGCTGGCAGTTGTATGTCTTCTACGGCCTGATGGTGGGCGTGGGCATGAGCACGCACGACATAGTCACACTGTCCACGATTGCGCGGTGGTTCAGAAAGCGGCGAGGGATGATGACCGGCCTCGTGAAGGCCGGCACGGGCACAGGACAGTTCTTTGTGCCGCTGATGGCCAGTGCCCTCATCGCCGCCGTCGGTTGGCGAAGCACCTACATCGTCATCGGCTTGATGGTACTGGCAGTGTACCTGGTGGCCGCGCGTCTCGTCCGGCGCTCCCCGGAGGAGATGGGACTGACTCCGGACGGCGTCCCCGGAAACAGCGAACTCGCGGCCCAGACCGACGGAGTCCTCCTGGGCCAGGCGCTGAGGACACCGCAATTCTGGCTGTGCTGCCTCTCGTACTTCTGCGTTGTGTTCGGGGCGATGACCATCCTTGTCCACATAGTCATGCATGCCACCGACATGGGCATGGGTGAGGGGCGTGCGGCCGGGGTAGTATCGACCATAGGTATACTCAGCATCGCGGGGAGGGTGACGATGGGGACGCTGGCCGACCGCATCGGCAGCCGCAGGACGTTCCTGCTCTGTTTCTGCATTCTCATCGTGTCGCTGCTGTGGCTACAGGTGGCGACACGCGGCTGGATGCTGTTTGTGTTTGCCGTCGTCTATGGCTTTGCACACGGAGGCTTCTACACCGTCCTGTCACCCACGATCGCCGAGCTGTTCGGGCTGCGGGCGCATGGGGCCATCTTCGGCATCGCCTACTTCTTCGGCACCCTGGGGGGTGCAATCGGCCCGGTGGTGGCGGGAAGGATATTCGACGTGCAGCAGTCCTACAGCCAGGACTTCTGGCTGCTGGCGGGACTCGCGGTTGTCGGCATGCTGCTGATGCTGCGAGTACGTCCCGTTGCGCACTCTCGCGTATGACGGACCTGCAGCGGCTGGACGCACAGGCCACAGCCTTCACGTGTTACACTGTCTCTCCGTTCCACTCTGGTGCCGTATGACACGTCCCTACTTCTACGGGTACCGTATCGTCGCCGCCTGTTTCATCATCCAGATCGCCGGCGGCGGAGCGTTTGCCACATTCGGCCTCTTCTTCGCCAACCTCCAGGGTGAGTTCGGCTGGTCGCGCGCGGCCATTTCCGGTGCAGCCTCGCTGGCCACTCTCTTGATGGGGGCCGCCTCCATCGTGGCAGGGCGGCTCAACGACCGGATAGGCCCACGCATCATCATGACCGTCTCGGGTATCGCACTCGGCGGCGGCTACCTGCTCATGTCGCAGCTCGGTGCACTGTGGCACCTCTACATCGCCTACGGTCTTCTGGTTGGCGTGGGCATGAGTACGCAGGACGTAGTCACCCTGTCTACTATCGCTCGCTGGTTCGTGGCGAAGCGAGGGATGATGAGCGGCATCGCCAAGGTAGGCACCGGCCTCGGCCAGCTGGTGGTGCCGCTTGCAGCAGCGGCCCTGATACTGGCCTACGGATGGCGTGGGGCCTACGTCGCCATCGGGCTGTTCGTGCTGCTGATGCTGCTCCTCGGCGCCCAGTACCTTCGCCGAGACCCGCAGAGGCTTGGAATGCAGCCATTGACGCGTCACCAGTCCGGGGCGCCGGAGGGGACCTGGGCGGAGAGGGGTCTGACCATGGCGGCCGGCATCAGAACCCGACAGTTCTGGCTGGTGTGCGCAGCGGAGTTCGCGATGTCCTTCTGCATTATGACGACACTGGTGCACCTCGTGAACCACGCACGCGACCTGGGGGTGACGCCGGCAACTGCAGGTGTGCTCCTATCAGTCATAGGCGCCTCCAGCATCGGCGCGAGGTTCCTGATGGGCTCCGCGAGCGATGTCATTGGATGCAGGAGAGCCTTCTCAATGTGCTTCGCCGTCCTTTTCCTCGGATTGCTGTGGCTCCAGGTGGCCTCTGCGATGTGGATGCTGGTGTTGTACGCCGCAGCCGACGGGTTTGCGCGGGGAGGCAACTTCGTGGTGGTCTCCCCGCTGATGGCCGAACTCTTCGGCACTCGCGCCCACGGAGCGCTCTTCGGGCTGGCCACGTTCATCGGGACCATCGGGGGAGCCATCGGTCCGTTGCTGGCGGGAAGGATATTCGATGTCACGCTGAGCTACTCAGCGGCATTCATCCTGCTCTCGGTGCTGATGGGAATAGGGCTCACAGCCACGCTGCTGCTACGTCCCCTGCGGGAGAGGGTTGCGCTCTAGAGAATCCGTGCAGCCCGAGCGAACGCGGTACCGTCCGTCTTGACCGGCCCAAGCCCGTGACTCAGGACAGGAGCCGCTTGCGCAGGAGGGCGTCGCACGCGTGCAGGAACAGCTTGAAGAGGTAGTGGTGGCCGCCTTTGGCGTGGTAGCCTGTAACCGGGTCCCAGAAGTGCAGCAGCACAGATTGGCGCTCCCCTGATTCCAGCAGCGAGTAGTAGACCGGCTCGCCGTACATCGTCGTCAGCAACTCGTGATGCAGACCGAGTCGGCCGACCAAGGGCCAGAACACGGATTCGCAGCCGGCACACACGATAATGTCGGGCTCGGCTTCTTCGATGGCCTTCCGAACCGAAGAGGCATCGCATTCCCCGGCCCTGCCGACGCTTAACACGGAGACGTAGCGCAATCCGGTGGCTACTGCCACATCACCGATGAGGAAGAGGTCGCGCACCCGGTGGTGTACGCCGTAGCTCCAGGCGCCTAGTGGACGCAGGACTCCTTCCCACGCCTGGCTGAATGCGCCTCCGTTCAGAACCGTCTCCGACTCGGACTGTACACGTCGCGTGAGATCCTCCGTCTGTCCTGATTCCCTGTCGCCAAGTAGATACAGCAGGTGTGGCCGCGCACCGACGCGGGTCAGCCTCTCCAGCTCGTCCGCATACGGGGTGCGTGCCTCCGGCGGTAGGGTGGGAGACCTGGCTCCGGAGGACGGGCGCGCTACCATCGAGAAACCCCTGTCGCAGAAGAGATGCGCTCACGGACGAGGCGCCTCGACCAAAGGAATCCCACTTCCGAAGAGGGTTCTTCAGACCTGTCCATTCGCTGCGCCATGACGCAATCGCACACCATGGGAGGGCAACCCGAGGGTGGTACGCCTACCGGAGACACTCGCGCAGCAAGGCCACGCGGATGGAATGCTCCATTCTTGTGCTGGTACGCTCGATTACCCTCCGGCTCTGGGTCAGGTCCTCGCGCCGGAGGCATCCGATGCCACAATCGTATGTGACCATGTTAGCAATTCTCGGCTTCACTGTGAAGAGCCTGCACGCAACTCCGCGCGGCCATACCCCTTTCTAGGGGACGGGCGTGATGATGTCTCCAGCAGTGGTTGCATGCATCCCGAGGGAGTTGGTAGCGATGACTTCAAACAACAGCGGCTGGCCGCAGCCGGCTTCGAGTTGAAGCGTCTTGCTGTAGAACGGGGTTGATACAGACCCGGAGTTGAACCACGGCGCGCCGTGCAGCGTCACGCTCACCGCTTTGACCGGATAGCTCCCGCCGGAGAGGTCGCGAGCCGAGGCGGACACCGTGACCGTGCTCCAGCAGGTCACTCCATCGGTCTGGCTTACCGCATGGAGTTCGAGATTCACCTCCAGCGCTTCCTCGGGCAGAGGGGGTGGCCCTTCTTCGCCCTGCACGAGCGCGACCGCCATGTCGGCGTCGACGACGATGACACTGTAGTCTACCGAGCAGTGAGCGTTGGCGGTGCCCTTGTTGAAGTTGGGGCCGGGTTCGCGGGCAATCGCATCGTACTCGATGCCTATGATATCGCCGGGCGACAGCGGCCCGACGTCTGAGAGGTCCCAGATGAAGATTGAACCGCCGGCTGACTGCCACACCTCGTCCGGGTTGCGGCGCGTGGCCGCGCCGCCGGTGTCTATGGTCGCGTCACCCGCGTACTGCAGGCAACCCGCCATCTCGTCGATGAACTGAAGGTCGACCAGGTCGCGGCACTTCCCCGTGTTCTCTATCTCTATCCGGAAGCGCACCGTGCTCCCGGGCTCAACCTCTACCCGGTCCACCCACCTCGCGACATCCCCGCCCATGACCCACTTGTCAACGTCGATGTCAGGTTGACACGGGCACTTGCAGTCGCACTTGCGGCCGTCCTCCCATGGCTGCTGCGCCTTACCGCGCGCCCTGTTGCTGTCCGAGATGGCCTTCTTGCCATTCTCGTGCGCCTCCAAAGGTTCCACCCCGTTGGGCGGGTCGTCGGTGTCCACGGCGGGGTCCCGCATACCCTCCACGAGTCCGCGGGTATACGCTCCGCCGCCAGGGTACGCAGCCCAGGCTTCCGTATTCGTGGAGGTGCCGACCACCGTGCGTCCCTGCCCCGTGACACCGTCCACCTTGAAGTTGCCTGCAAAGCAGGATTCCAGGATGACCGTCACGTCACAGCAGCAGCCTGGCTTCTCGCAGTCCTCATCGGGACAAGCCGGAATCTTGTTGAGGAAGTCTTCCAGGCTGTTGTCCTTGCCGTCGTCCTTTCCTCCACTGTCGGTGGGCTTCATGACCTCCTGCGTCCTTCCTGAGGCGTTCTTGATAGCAATGCCGCCGTCCTTAAGTCCGTGCCCGCAGATGTAGATGAGAACGCGGTCGCCGCACTTCACGTTCGCCGCAAGCTGGTCGAACGCCTTGCCGATATTGGCGATGGACGCCTTGCTGTCGCCCGCTCCACCCGGCGACAGGTTTGCCACCTCGTTGTAGCCCTGGTCGTGCGCCGCGCCACTCACTGAGTCGGACGATGCTTTGACGATAGGAGTCCCCTTGCTGAGGTCCTTCTCGTTGTCGCCGCAGTTGATGACGATGACGTGGTTCTTGACGTCGTAGCCGCACGGCCCTTTCTCAGGGCCGGGTGGTGGTGGAGCGCCGCCGCCGTTCTGCTGCCCATCCCCACCCGGTGGCTGGCCCGGAGCGGGAGGCCAGCGCACCTGCTGGGGAACAGGGGGCTTCTCCATGAGAAAGACGAGATAGTCCTCTACCTCTCCGCGCTCGAAACTACCGCTGCCGTCCCAGCCCCCCCGGCCGGAATAGGCGCTCTCATTCACCTGCTCCCGTGAGAAGAGCGCACGCATCCAGACGGGGGACATCGAGACACTGCCCGTGCCCCACGAGAACGCCGGGGTGATGATTGTCTCTGACCTGCCCGGCGCGACGCTCACCGCAAGATTCTTGACCGGCCACTCAGGCCCCCTCGCTCCCGGACCCCACGTGCCGCTCTGGTCGAAATCGATGAGGACGTTAAGGTAGCGGACAACGTCCGGCGCCACAGGAGCAACCGATACTGTGATGGCGATTCGGCTTGTGGAGCCATCGATGATGACGAACGCCCGCTCGTCACTGTCGGCGTCGACGAGATTCGGTACACCGTCAGGGTCGTTCGGGTCGGTCACATCAACCTCGGCGCTCACAGCGCGTCCGATGGTCTCCTCTCCGGTAACCAGGGTGTGGCATCCCGGGCGCCCCTCGAAGCCATAGGACGTGGCATAGCGGGTGGGGTACCGCCCTGCTACCCCGTGGTATGCCTCTGTGCCGTCCGGCGCATCGCCGTAGTCGCCGCGCGGCGCAGTACTCGCCGCTGCGGGCGCCGGCACCGGACAATCGAGCACCGAAAGCACTTCCACCAAATGCCAGTTGGCGCCTGGCTGGTCCCACATGGAGCTATCGTTGATATCCGGCGGCCAGCTCTCCGGAATCAATTCGTACGCGCCCGTGCCCGCATCGATGAAGACGTAGCGGCAGGCATGGGCGAAGAACGCCTCAGGAGCGTCGTCTATGAACGCGAACCACGTGTCGTCCTCGACGAGGTAGCTGTAGCCGCTCTCGGAACTGACGACGTCTCCCGCCTTCAGCGGCTCGGACGGCATGTAGGCTGAGACTCGAGCTGAGGAGGATGCTGGTGGGAGGACTTCGCCGAGAAGTACATGCAGGGCATCGAGCAGACTCAGCGGCTGTGTGACAGAAGGGGTAGTGGGCAGCGGTGGGATGTCTTCCGGTTGCCGGCAGGAGGCTACGGGCACAACAAGAAGAAGTGCGAGGAGAAGCGCCGTCAGCGCCCTCGCCCCCGGGACGGTCGCCACCCGTGGGGACACCTCTTCCGCCTCGTCCGCCCGAACTCCAACTCAAGCTAATCACTACGGGACCCAACTGTCAAGTGCGGCGGCCAACGAATCCGACCTGATTTCACGAATATGCGCAGCGTATGTGATAATGGCGGGCTATGGAAGGCACCGCAAAGCGAACAGTACAAGTGTCCGGCAACGGCTCGCGCCTTATGGAAGACCTCGAGCGCTACTGTGCCCGTGCGCTCGAACTGGGAGCCACAGATGCGAAGGTAATCAAAGCCGAAGACGTGGTGGTGGATGAGAGGGTGCGCGCCAAGTGCCGTTATCCCACTTGTTCGAACTACAACACGAGCATGAACTGCCCACCCCACACTCCGGGTGCGGATGAGGTTCGAACGCTGCTGAGCAGGTACCGGTACGCCCTCCTCTTCAAGATCGACGTGACGACAGGCGTCATGGACGACTTCAGAGCCGCCAACCGCCGCATGTACCTGGACATGGTGTGGAGGCTGGAGTCCGAGGCGTTCTACGACGGGCACTATCTCGCAGCCGGCTTTGGTGGCATCAGCTGCAAAGAGATCTTGTGCCCGAAACTCGATTGCGCCGCCGTGGCGGGCAAAGGCTGCAGATACGAGTACAAGGCGAGGCCCGGCATGCACGCCATGGGCATCGACGTGTTTGCCACGGCGGCCCGCGCAGGCTGGACGCTGTACCCCGCAGGTACATCGTGCGACGTTTCCTCACTGCCGCATCTATCCAGCATTGGACTCGTCCTGATACACTGAAGCCAGATACATTGAGCAGTATCGGGGGAGGGGAGATGGAAAAGGACAAGTCTGGGGGAACGGGTCTGGAAACCCACGTGGCCAGCACGCTGGCCTATGTGGGGGGATGGGTGTCCGGCCTCATACTGCTGTTCGTGGAGAAGAGTAACCGCGTTGTGCGTTTCCACGCCATGCAGTCTGTCGTCACCTTCGGCATCCTGCACATTATCATCGTCATCCTGATTTCGCTGGGCTCACTGTTCTCGCTGGCGGTATGGGGAGGCACGCTCGTGCCAGTGTCGCTCGTGTTCACGGTGCTTTGGGCGCTGGTACTCGCCTTCTCCATCGTACTGTGGATACTTCTCATGGTACGCAGCTACAACAAGCAGCACGTGCTCCTGCCCCTGGCGGGCGACCTCTCCTTCTGGATGATGGACAAGTTCGGGCTGGCGGCGCCGGAGCGGGACGCGATTGCGTTCCAGGGGCTGGGCGGCGAGCTGCCGCGCCATAACGACGAACGCTCCCACCGCACCCGGTTCGAGGACAGCGCCGCCGCGAGAGCAGTCGGCTCCGTCGCGGTAATCGTCTGGAGCATCTTCCTGTTCGTGATGTTCAATTTCTACGCCGACTACATCGCCTTCTACCACAGCAGTTCGGAAGGCGGCGTTACGCAGCTGCTGCGCTATCCCATCCTGACGGCCGAGCTGTCGCGAGTGCTCCCCATACTCAATGCGACCCTGGGATTCAACGTTCTAGGACATCTCGTCGCCCTCGCGTGGAACCGGTATCTGCTGCGCCAGCTGATCGAGGTGGTCCTGCATGCGATGGGCCTCGCCGTAGCCGTTGTGTTCCTCAGAGTGTTCCCTTTCGACTACAGTGACCTGCCCATCGGCGCGCTGGTAGCGACCTTGCCGACGATAACCATCGTGATATTAGCGCTCGCCATCGCCGGAAACGTGGTAGAGATAGTCGTGCACCTCGTACGGCTCATCACCGGACTGGCGAAGCGCTAGGCCGACCGTGGCTGCAGCAGCGGGCATCCGCTTGAAGTCGGAAGAGACCTCTCAGGGCAGGGTGTCGCCGTGTGAGCTGTCCTGTGCTTTGAGTAGCACGGCGGCGCAGGCGCGCGTATACTGTGCCCTCTCGCACAGGCAGTGTCACGCAGGGGATGTCGATGATCTGGCGCTTCTCACTCTACGGCTTCCTCAAGAACCAGCGGTACTTCGAACCGTTCATCATCCTGTTCTTCCTGCAACGCGGCCTGTCGTTCACTCAGATAGGCCTGCTCATCGGGTTTCGTGAGCTGTTCATCAACCTGACTGAGATCCCGAGCGGCGCCGTTGCGGACCTGTTCGGACGGCGACGCTGCATGATGCTCTCGTTCATGGCCTACATCGCTTCGTTCGCCCTGTTCGGGCTCAGCCGGGACTACCCGCAACTGTTCGTCGCCATGTTCTTCTTCGCCGTCGGCGAGTCGTTCCGCACCGGAACCCACAAGGCGATGATATTCACCTGGCTCCGGCTCGGGGGAAGACTTGACGAGAAGACCAGAGTCTACGGGTACACCCGGTCCTGGTCGAAGATAGGCTCGGCTGTTTCAACAGTGGTGGCGGTTGCCATCGTGTGGTACACGCAGAACTACGCGTGGGTGTTCTTTCTCGCCATAGTCCCATACGTGGCAGGCCTCGTCAACTTCATGGGGTATCCGAAGGAGTTGGAGGGGCGGCCCGGAACTCACGTGAGCATGCGCGACCTGATGCTCCACCTTCAGAGATGCATCCTCGACGCCCTGAAGGTCCGCGGCCTGCGGCGCCTCATGGTGGAATCGATGTCCTTCGAAGGTGTCTACAAGGCCGTGGAGAACTATCTCCAGCCGGTGGTAAGGAACATGGCGTTCCTCGTTGTGGGATGGGCATGGCTCGGAGAGACGCGTCGCAGCGCCCTGCTCATCGGTCTCGTGTACGTGGTCCTCTACCTCGGCTCGGCGTACGCCAGTCGCAACGCGCACCGCGTCGCATCACGCGCGGGTGGTGAGGAGATGGGCAGTCGGCTTCTCTGGAAGGTCGTATTCGCAACATATGCGATCCTGGTGCCGCTGCTCTATTTCGGGCTGTACCAGGCGGCGGTAGTGGCCTTCGTACTGCTCTCGATGACCCAGAATCTCTGGCAGCCGGTTCTCGTGAGCAGGTTCGACGCGTACGCCAGCGAGACGGAGGGCGCCACGGTTCTGTCCATTGAGAGCCAGGCCAGGGCGGTTTCCACCATGGTGGCAGCGCCTCTACTAGGCGTGGCGGTGGACTTCGTTCGTGCGAACGGGCCCGGCGCCGAGTTCTGGCCGGTCGCACTCATCGCCGCAGCCATCGCAGCCCTGATGCTGCTCACTCCTCCCAAGGGCGATGGCAGGAATGGGGGACCGGCTTGCGCTATCGATGAGGATCGAATCGGGTAGTCCGCCATGCTGGAGTCCAGCTCCGGCATGCGGTGCGGTAGAGTGCGGCACAGAGGCAACGCCGTCGACGTCTGGCGGGCAGCGACCACTACTCACCCCAACCGGGACGTTCATCCTTCATACGTGGGATACCTCTCGCCGCGCGTGACGCGTGTTGATTACAATAGTGAACACAGAGAGTACGGTATCAGTCTGCCGCAATCAATCGCGGCGGAGCAGACCACTCCGTGCCTCGTAACAAATGTCCCCCTGACGACTGGGGCCTGCCTTGACCGCGGACAATGGCCTGCGTACCATGCGACTGCAGCGTGGCCACCCTTCCAGAGTGCCGCTTGCAGATTCACGCGGCAAGAGCCTTACTATTCGACGCGAACAGGAGAGATACCGATATGTGCAGCAGCGAGCCGCTTATCACCGATGTCCGGGCACTTGAGATAATCGACAACCGCGGTCGACCGACGATACGCGCGCGGGTGTACGTAGAAGGCGGCTCCTGCGGCCGCGCGGACGTGCCGTGCGGCTCTTCCACAGGGTCATACGAGGCCTTCGACTTACGCGACGGCGACGCGCGCTACAACGGACGCGGAGTGCGGAAGGCCATAGCCAATGTCCACGACGTGCTCAAGCCGGCGCTCCTGGGGCAGGGCGTAACCGCCCAGCGCCGCCTAGACGCCCTCATGAACGAGCTGGACGGTACTCCGAACAAGTCTCGCCTCGGCGGCAACGCCATCCTCGCCGTGTCGATGGCAGCCGCACAAGCTGCCGCTGCGTCGCTCGACCTGCCGTTGTACCGCTATCTCAGTGCGGATGCACATGTGCTGCCCGTGCCACAAGCATGCCTCATCAACGGGGGGGTGCACGCGGGCAACGACCTCGATGCACAGGAGTTCTGCGTGATGCCGGTCGGCTCACCTACCCTTGCCGAGGCCACCCGGCTGGTCTGCGAGGTATTCGAGGTGCTCAAGGGCATACTCGAAAAGAAGCACGGCAAGCTGTCCACCAACTTCGGCGAAGACGGCGGCTTCGCGCCGCCGCTGCGCACGTCGAAGGAGGCCATGGACCTCCTATGCGAGGCGGTGGAGAAGTCGGGGTACACGAAGGACGTGGTCTACGGGCTCGACATCGCCGCCACCGGGCTGTACGACCGCACCCAGGGCATGTACCGTTTCGACGGCAGGGAGCGAACGCCTGACGGGATGATCGCGGCGATGCTGGAATTGGTGCGTGAGTATCCGGCCATCGTGTCGATCGAAGACCCACTTGAGCAGGACGACCTCGGCGGATGGAAGATGGTGGTGGACGCGCTGCCGGGTGTGCTCGTCGTGGGCGACGACCTGACAGCGACGAACGTGAATCGGCTGCGCCTCGCCATCGGCGCGGGTGCAATGAACGCACTGCTGTGCAAGGTCAACCAGGCCGGTTCAGTGACCGACGCGATGGATGCGGCGCGGTACTCGCAGCGCCACAGGTGTCCGGTGGTGATGTCCGTGCGCTCGGGCGAGACCGAGGACGACATCCTGTCGGACATAAGCGTTGCGCTGAACGCGGGCGTCTTCAAGATAGGCGGTCCCCACGGCAGCGACCGCGGCAAGAGCTTCAACCGCTTCCTGGAGATAGAAGCAGAGCTTGGACCGGTTGCCCGCTACGCCGGACGCGACTATGCACAGCTTGAGTAGAACGCGCCCGCTGAAGCGAAGGCCGCCGGCGCGCCGGCCCATGGCGCGTTGCGGGAGTGCGTGACGTGTTTGACCTCGAGCGCTTGCTTTCCCATGGTTTCGTGTCCGGGCGGCGCCTGGCACTCGACATCGCCGAGCATGCCCTGAGGGCGGTCGACCCGCGCCGCGCGGTCCTCTCCCGTCTGAGCGTACAGGCAGGTCGACTGCGCATCGACAACGATATCTACGACCTCGACCGATTTGAGCACCTCTACGTAGTCGGCGGCGGAAAGGCATGCTACCCGCAGGCGCTGGCGGTGGAGCAGTTGCTCGGCGACCGCATCACCGGCGGGTTCATCTCCGTCAAGAAGGGTCAGCTTGTCCCATTTGTCGAGCGAATGGGCCGGCTGACCCGCCTTCGCGTATTCGAATCCGCCCACCCGGTGCCGGATGAGACCAGTCTCGAGGCGGGCCGCGAGATACTCGCGATCGCGGACAGAGCGGGCGCAGGTGATCTCGTCATTTGCCTTATGTCAGGTGGAACATCGGCGCAGGTCATCGCGCCGGTGGATGGCGTATCACTCGCGGACAAGGCGGAGGTCAACCGGCTGCTGGTAACGAGCGGCGCCGACATCACCGAAATCATGACGGTCCGCCGGCACCTGTCGCGCATCAAGGGCGGGCAACTCGCCGCGCGGCTGTCTCCTGCAACGGTCATCACACTCACCGTATCGGACGAGAAGACGGACTCGCTGACGTGGAACACCGACTGGGTGAGCTCGAACGGCACCAGACCTGCCGACGCTATCGCCATTCTCAGAAGGTACGAACTCTGGAGACGCATGCCGGAATCGGTGCGCCATCGTCTTGAGGATGCGGACGGGGCCGGGGCAACACAGGAGCTTCCGTTCGGTGAGAAGGTCAACCGGTACATGGTTGTCAGAACGAGGGACCTGTTTAACGCGGCAGTAGTGCGCACCGGAGAACTTGGCCTCACCCCACTGCCACTCACCACAGTCCTGAGCGGGGAGAGTCGCGAGGTGGGTCGTGCGCTGGTGAGCATTGCGCGAGAGGTGGTCCTCAGCGGCCGGCCTGTTGCGGCGCCGTGCGCGCTTGTCGCCACGGGAGAGACGGCCGTACGACTGCCAATGGGATTGGTGGGGGAGGGCGGCGCCAACCAGGAGCTGGCGGCGGGCGCATGCCTGGACCTTGCTCCCGATGCGCCGGTCGCGGTGCTGGCGCTCGATACCGATGGCTCCGACGGGCCGACCGATATCGCCGGAGCGCTGACTGATGGAACCACATCGGGGCGTGCCGGGTCAGCAGGCGCGGCCCTGCACGACGCGCTGAACCGCCACGACGTGTCACGTGCCCTGCGCGCCGCCGGCGATGCTGTCATCACAGGCCCCACCGGCACCAACGTCAACGATATCGTGATTGTCGTTGTGCTGCCGCCACAAGAAGCTCCTTGAACCGGGGGGCCATCGACAGACGCGCACTCAGCTTCGTGCCCGCGCGCCGGCACTTCTTGCCCGCAACTGCCCGTGTTGAGCCGTGTGTCTGCCTTGCAGGGAGCGGACGGGCCAGGCCCGTTATCCTGGTTTGAACTACGCCGGTCTCCAATCCGGATAGCTCCAGCTATGGTTCCACGCACGGCACATGTGCCGCCTCTGAGCAGACGGTTTCTGGCAGCGCAACGGTAGCGCCAATCCATCGCACCTGCTATGGCCATTGGTCGCTCGCCACGCCTTGCGCCGCCAGGAAAGCGGCGGTAGACTGGAAGACAGATGATTGCCGGGTGGAGACCGGCAGGAGGGCCTCTCCGATGGGATGGAAGACAAGAGTACTCACCCTTACGCCACTTATCCTGCTCGCCACGGCATGCTCGCCACAGCCTCCCCGTGACACCGTCGTGGAGATTCCCTGCGAGAAGTTCTCCGCGGAAGCCGGCGACCAGGTCAGAATCACGAGGAACGTGTCGGTCAAAGAGGGAGGACACGTCGTCGTGCGCTTGTGCACGAACCCGAGCACCGGTTTCGCATGGGAGGACGCCGATGTCTCTACCCCAACGGTGCTTGTTGAACGGTCGCGCGAATTCATCCCACCGGGAGTCACAATGCCCGGCAGTGCGGGACTTGAGCAGTGGACCTTCGAGGCGATTGGAGACGGGGTGTGTACCGTGGCGTTGAGCTATAGCCGCCCGTGGGAGGGGGGAGAGAAGGGCATCTGGCTGTTCGAGCTTGAGGTCACGGTCGCGTAGCGCACCACTTCTGTGCCGGAGGTAACACCATCCATGCCTGGACGCATACGTATCGGGACATGCTCCTGGACAGATCCCAGCCTCATCCGCGCCGGGACATTCTATCCATCCGGGTCTCAGACGGCCGAGTCCCGGCTCAACTACTACGCCAGCCAGTTCGACATAGTGGAGGTGGACAGCAGCTACTACGCGATGCCTTCACGGCGAAACGCAACGCTCTGGGCGGAGAGGACTCCGGACGACTTCGTGTTTGATGTGAAGGCGTTTCGCCTCTTCACCAACCACCCAACCCAGCCACAGTCGCTGCCTACCGACATCCGCGGTGCGCTCCCGGGCGACATCGCACAAAAGAAGAACCTGTACTACCGTGACGTACCGGCAGAATTGCAGCAGCACTTGTGGTCCCGCTTCGAGGACGCTCTATTGCCGCTGGATTCCGCCGGCAAGCTCGGAGCCGTGCTGCTTCAGTTTCCTCCATGGTTCCAACCAGGAGTGGCCCAGATGGACCACATACTGGCATGCAGGGAGCATCTCGCCCGCCACACGGTCGCGGTCGAGTTTCGCAACAACAGATGGTTGTCGGAGCAGAGTCGCGGTGCGACTCTGTCGTTTCTAAGACAGCACCAGCTGCCGTTCGTGTGCGTGGATGAACCTCAAGGATTCAGATCGAGCGTTCCGCCCATCGCCGAAGTCACGGCCGACACTGCAATCGTCCGGTTCCACGGCAGGAAGTCAGAGGCGTGGGAAGCGAAAAACGCATCGCCCGGCGACCGATTCGACTACTACTACAGCGAAGAGGAACTGACGCCATGGGTCGACCACATCAAGGGGTGTGCGGCCGGCGCCTCTGAGGTGCACGTGTTGTTCAACACTAACAACGGCGACCAGGGCGTGGTGAACGCCAGGCTCATGGCGCGTCTTCTGCTCTAGTCGAGCACTCGACTGCAAGCACCTTCGTGCCTGCGGGCCGACAACCTTCAGTGCTCCGGACCAGGGCCAGGCTGACCACCGAAACCACCATTGTGTCCCTGCGGACGGCGGTGGCGCGGGCGACGGCGGCGTGGACGATCCCCTCCCTCTACGGACGAACCGGAACCATCTCCGTCCCCCTCCTCTCCAGCCTCACTCTCCGGAAGAACAAGCCAGGGGAATCGGCGAGCCACGTCTTCGACGTCAAATGGACCGCCGTGCCCTGCCAGCAGCGTCTTCGCTCCGGCATTCACAACCTTCTGAAGGCTTTCACGGGCTTCGGTCGCATTCTCAGCGAACCACGGGGCTGAAGGCGTGCGGGCGGACAGGCCTCGCATCAACAGGTCTCCCACGATACACATGCCGTCGGGCAGCAGTATGGAAATGGAACCGGCGGTATGGCCCGGCGTCTGGATCACCCTGCCGTGGCCGGCATACCTGCTCAACCTGTCGCCATCGTGGAGGATGATGTCCGGCTCAACCGGCTCTGACTTGACGGCGAACAGCGACTTGAGCAAGCTCCCGAGGCGGGTCACCGGCTTCAACACCGGTACGCTACCGAAATTCACATACTCGGCATCCAGTTCGTGTACAGCAAGAGGAGCCCGGGTCCACTCTTTGAGCTGGCTGGCGCTACCGAAATGGTCGGGGTGGCCGTGCGTGATGACAATAAGACCGATATCGCCCAGCGAGATGCGGTGCCTCGACAGCTGCTCCAGCAGCTCGCCTGCCGTCCCGGCCGGTCCGGGGTCCACGAGCACGTGCTTCACGCCCGGGATGAGGTATGCGTTATAGCACCTGAACGGGTTCTTGCCACCAAGGTGGAGCGTCATGACGCTCACATCGGCGCGCTGCTCCCCGTCATCAACTTGTGCTGTCTGTGCTTGCTCTTCCTTCGGCTGAACCTGGTCTGAATCCTGGGGTCTCCTGAATCTGTTGCGTCTGCTCATCTTCCCGCCATTCGCCTTAGCTGGAGCCGGACGTCCCGCATCCGCTGCTGTGGGTGCGTCTCGCTGCCCGTCTCCTGCCAAACGGTATCCTGCGTTGCGTCACCACCCTGCGTGCACTTCGGTGAATTGTGTTGCCGCAGAAGTAGCCGGTTCACGGGTTCTACCGAAAGGGAGCCTGCAATCGAGACAACCTGCTCCGGGCACCAGTTGGTTTACTGCTCCGATAGGGCCCCGCCACACGAGACCGTGGCCAAAAGCATATGTCAGCCTGTGTGTAGTGTCAAGCAACCACGAATAGCCTATGGAATATCTGTACTACAGTCCGACCCGGTGGCACAGCAGAAACGTCCGCGTTGACGAGTGCCGCCGGCATACGGCGGGGCGCGGGAGATACGCTGCAGAAAGGCTATCTCTCCAGCGGCGCGACCATTGACGGGGCGATTCCGCGATGCTAGCCTGTGCATATGAGGCGCCATCCCTCACCGGGGCGGGGGAACGGCTCACAGAGTCGAACGGCACCTCTGAGTTCCGCGGAAACCAGTTGTCCAGGCTCTCCCCTGCATCACTCCACAATACCGGCGTCTTCGTGCAACCACATCCCTTTCAGCCGCCCTCTCGCCGCTCGACCATGAAGCGAATAAGGAGGTGGACATGAAACGAGTCCTGCTGCTGCTCGCGGATGGCTTCGAGGCCTTTGAGGCTGCCGCATTCACAGACGTGCTAGGCTTTGCCACCGCATTCGGAGACGAGGAGATTGAGGTCGTCACGGTCGGGCTGCACCCCGAGATTCACTGCACTTTCGGATTCACGGTCAGGCCGGAGTTGATGCTTGAGGATGCCAGGGATGATGAATTCGACGCAGTGGCCGTGCCGGGAGGGTTCGAGCGTGCAGGATTCTACAACGATGCGTATTCGGATGTGTTCGTCGACGTGTTCCGCCGCTTCGCGGCGGCAGGCAAGCCGATAGCAGCCGTCTGTACCGGCGCGCTGCCGGTGGCCCGGAGCGGCGTTCTCCGGGGCCGGCGCGCCACCACCTACCACCTCCTCGAGGGCAGGCGCCGTCGAGAACTCGCGGACATGGGCGCCGACGTCGTTGATGAACCGGTGGTGCGCGACGGCTCGATAGTCACATCCACCTCACCTGCCACGGCAACCGACGTGGCCTTTACGCTCCTCGAGATGCTGACGTCAGCGGGGAACGTCGGAACTACCCGTCACGCGATGGGATACGAGTAGCCCTCGCTGGAGAATGCCGGCTGCCCCCAAGCCAGGCGCCGGACAATCCCGCCACTTCACATCAGGACAACGACGTTACGATTCGCTCTCGACTGAGAAATCGCGTGCCCCAGCCAATCAGGCACAATGCGATGATTGCCGCCAGTGCCACAATCCCGACCGGGAGCCATCCAATCGCGAGCGTTCCTGTCGACGTGTATCCAATGCCGTAGAGGCCGGCGAAGATCGGGATGAAGAGGGCCATTCCGATGATGCGGTTCTCCTTCATGCCGAGCAGCAACTGCGCGAAGCCGAGCGCCCCGACCAGACACGCGATAACAAGCGGAAGTACACACACCAGGTACAGGATGACAGCCGCATTCGGAACGGCCAGCGTGCCCATGCGGGCACTCGTGACAATCGAGGTCAACACGCCAGCCCCGAACGCCATCACATGGGCGAAAGCGGTCACGGCCAGGGTCTTGCCCAGCCACACGTCGCGAAGGCTTGCGGGACTGCATAGCAACGTCTCAACCACAGAGTCCATCTTCTCGCGCAGGAAGACCTGGCTGGTGGAGGAGTAACCCAGGAACGCGCCAATCATGGTCGAGAGAAAGAAGAGCAGGCTCCCCAGAGATAAGTCGAGTGCCAGCGGCATGTCTCCGGTCAGCCTTAGAGAGTACACACCCCCGAAGAACAGAGCAAATGCGATCCCCGTGAATAGGGAGCTGCGCACACCCAACAGCTCTTTGAGTTCTTTCCGGAATACTATTATCACGCTATTCACCACGTCTCTCCTCACGTACGATATCGAGGTAGACCTCCTCAAGCGAACGCCTTGACCGCCGCAATTCGTCCACACCGATGCCACTGGCCTCCAGCACCGCAGCCAGCGACACAGCACCATGCGCGTTGCGCAGAGTGACAGATATCGCGGCGTCCCCGCCCGATGTGACGGCAGAGACATCCGGCTGTGATCGCAGCAAACGAACGGCTTCCTCCGTACGGGCGGCATCCGAAATCACTACTTCCACGCCCGCACTCCCAACAGATGCCTGCAGGGCCTTCAGCGTGTCACACACCCGTATTCGTCCGTGCTGCAGGATGGCCACCCTGCCGCAGATGCGTTGCACCTCGTCGAGATCATGCGAACTGAGAAACACCGTTATCTGCGCTTCACTCGAAAGCGTCACAATCAGGTCGCGCACCATCTTCTGCGCCTCGGGGTCGAGTCCCGCGGATGGCTCATCCAGCATCAGAAGGTCAGGCGAGTGCAGCAGTGCGCGTACCAGTCCCAGCTTCCGGCGCATGCCTCGCGAAAACGAGCCAACCTTGTCGTGAGACCGCGAAGTCAGACCCGCAAACTCCAGCAGTCGCGCGATGCGAGGTCCCCTGTCCGGCACGGAGTACAGACGTGCGAAGTAGTCGAGATTGTCATACGCGGTGAGCCGTGGGTACAGGCCATCAGCCTCCAGGAGCACCCCTGTTCGTCTGCGCACCTCAGGGCTTTGCGACGCTCGTTTCCCCCACAGCAGGGCCTCGCCCGATGTGGGCTCCAGGAGCCCCAGCAGCACGCGCATTGTCGTGGTCTTGCCGGAGCCGTTCGGCCCCAGATAGCCGAACACCTCTCCTTCGCCCACCCGCAGGCTAACGTTGTCCAGCGCGGTTCGGTCCTTGAATCGTTTCGTCAGGTTCTCTACTTCCAGCATGCGTGCCTCCACCAGGTTCGGCCCACGCGGAGCCGAGTAAGAATACACCGGTTGACGCACCTGACGTAACCCCCAGGGGTGCCATCCTTTGACAAAGGCGAAAGAGAAGAAGCCGGCGATACCTGTCTAATGCAAGTCGCGACAACGTGATACGGCTCACCGGTCGCCGCTGCCCGGGATACGCAACGGTCGAACCTGCGTCACCCGCCAACCCCCGGCTCGCACTCCATGTATGCTAGAATGATACGCGAGCTAAGCGATGATGAACGACGTTGGGCAGGAATTCCGCTACAAGGACTTCGGCGACCGTGTGCGGCAGTGGAGGCAGGCGGTTCAGCCTCCTATGACGCAACGTGAGCTTGCGGACAAGATTGACGTGACAAGCGGGTTCCTGGCGCATGTGGAGACCGGGCGCACGTTGCCGGGAGTTCGCACGCTCGTAGCCATAGCGAGGGCGCTGGGTGTCCCGCTTCACGATGTGCTTCGTGCGGCAGGCTATCTGCCCCCTGCGCTCGAACAGAAAGACGACCTGCTGCTTGAACCCGAGTTGAGGGTTTTCTTCGCGGACGACTGGCTCAATCTCACAGAGGATGAGCGTGAGTTACTGCGTGATTTCGTCCGCATGCTGAAGACGCGGCTCAGGCGCCGGCAGTCGCGCCTGCCGGAGGCAGGAGGCTATCGACTCGACTGCGAATAGGACTAGGGCCGCATCTCCCCGTTGATTTCGCTGATGGCCAGTCTCGCCAATTCGTCTGCACGCTCATTCTGCTCCACCCCGGAGTGTCCCGCGACCTTCCTGAAGACTACTCGGTGCCTGCGCACAACCGTGAGGAGGCGCTCCCACAGGTCCCGGTTCTCGACCGGCTTGCGACTGTAGTTCAGCCACCCGTTCTTCTCCCAGCGTTCATACCATCTCTGCTGCATACCGTTGACGAGGTACGCGCTATCGGAGTGCACCACCACATCCAGCCCTTCGCCCTTCAGGCACTCCAGCGCCTCGATACACGCGGTCAGCTCCATGCGCTGGTTGCTGGTGTTCTTCGCCCCACCCCACACCTCCTTGATGGCTCCCTTGTACAACAGCACCGCCCCCCAACCACCTCTGTTTCCCTTGAACTGGTTGCCGGAACACGCCCCATCGCAATAGATGGTGACCGCTTCTCTCTCAGGCGCCACGATGGTTCTTCATCCTCCTTCAATTCAACTATCACACAGGACAACCGCACCACCACGACATCCCGGACGAGGGTGATGCCCCCTAGAAGCGAAGCAGCGCAGCGACCTGCCCTCCACCCGGCACATCCGCGGGCGGCACCACGTGCACCGCGGCTCCTGTGAGGAGCGCGCGCTCCACTGCAGTGTCCGCCAGGTCCGCGTCGCCCGGCTCATAGTCGCGGTGAATCTCAACATTCCGCTCCTGCGCGGAGAACTGCCCCCACACGTGGGCGCCAAGCGCAACGAAGAGCACTCCTATCCTCCCGTCGTGCGCCGCCAGCAGCACGTCTTCAAGCCGGCTTGTCGTCAACCCGCGCGCCGACCCTTCACCAAAGCGAGCAAGTGCGACTTCACGCCCCCGTGCGAAGTGCGCCTCCACAAACGGCCACGCCCGACTCTGCAACTCGGCGGGGCTGAACGTGTCCGGGTTGCCGTCCACGCCGTCATCCAGCAGGTGAGCATACGTGTTGACCTCACGGAATAGCGCCCGAAGTGAGCCCACTCCTGCGAGCACCAGCGGCGCGTCGCCACCCTTCAGTGTCTCCTGCAGCCCGTGGTCCACTTCGCGAAGAAAGCGCACGATGATGTCCTTCTCCCCGTCCTTTCCCTCGCCATGCCCGTGGTACATCGCAGAGCCCTTCCCTCCTCCTCCCTGCGATGTACCGCTGTGGACCTGGAGATTCCGGCTGAAGTCACGATTCTGCAGGATATCGGCCATGCTGGCAGGCAGCGCGTCCGGAGTGACCTCACGCGCCCCGTCCCTGCTGCACTGCACGAGTCCGACCTTGTTCTGGCTGAGCGCAAGGACATAGAAGATGCCATCAGCCGCGAACAGCGGCAACAGAGGACTCAGGTGGAACCGATCGGCAACCACGACGGTCTCTTCAGGATGATATGGGAGCCGGTAGTACGTGAATGTCTTCCCGGAGAGGAATACGGCAAGCCCGTCCGCCTGGTGATGCCAGAACAGTGTGTCTTCTACGAGTGCCCATGCTTTCTCCAGGAGGTGCGCTGCTTCGGGCTGGCGCAGCCCCCTCACCAGGATCTTCTCCTCGGCTTCGCGCAAGAGATTCTTGAGGCGAATCCCTCCCTGCTCCACGTCACCCGTCTTCAGTGTCGGCAAGTAGATGGAAACTGAGATGTCCTCCGCGCTGTCCAGTAGTGCCTTCAGGTCCTCTCGTCCAAGCAGTCTCATCCTTCACCTCCCCTTCCACGTTCTCTACACGAACCGCACACATGGAGGCCGCCAGCCGGCTCTCCGGTGAAGGCGGCATGGTATCACAACTTACAGAGGCAAGGCGCCCTGCGGGCGACTGCCTCCCCCGGAGGCGAGGCGCCGGTGAGTTCGACACCAACCTCACAACCCGCCCCACTCCACATCATCAAGGATAGCATCATGCCGGGGCGCGGATTGCGCTGCAACCGGCAGATGAGAGAGGTCGGCAACGCCACCGCCTGCGTTGTCCCGGCGGGCAATGCATAGCCTAATGACGCCCTCAAGATATCGAACAGCAGCCTGGGCCCGGAGGAACCTCCGGGCCCAGCCGTGTCAGTTGCATCAAGGCCAACGACTATACCGCCGAGACCCCGCGTTCACCTGTGCGTATTCGAATCACCTCTTCGATCTCAGAGACGAATATCTTGCCATCCCCCGCCTCGCCTGTTCTCGCGTTTGCGGCGATCGCGTTCACCACCGGTCCAACCGACTCTGCGCTCTCAACCACAAGCTCTATCTTGACCTTGGGCAGAAACTCTATGCGGTACTGGCTGCCGCGCCACTGCTGCACCAGCCCTTTCTGCTTCCCGTGCCCCTTCACCTCGGTGAGTGTCATGCCCGGATAGCCCAGTTTCTCCAGCGCCTCCTTAATCGTAGAGACGCGCTCGGGACGTACAATGGCCTCTATCTTCTTCATTTCATCGCCTCCATGCACTCATCCGCTCAAGACTCGCGGTACGGCAGTTCGTCGACCACCGTGAAGTTCGGATACGCCTTTCCGCCATGTTCACCGATATCGAGTCCCTCGATCTCCTCCTGCGGAGGAACACGAATCCCGCCCAGTGCCAGGTCCAGTAGCTTGAACAGCACCAGCCCAAGGCCAAGAGCCCAGGATGCCGCCACTACCGCGCCGATGGCCTGCGCAATCAACTGCCCCACTCCACCTCCGTAGAACAACCCAACCACCATGGGACCTTCCGTCGTGTACAGACCATAGGTGCCGTCTGCGAACAGCCCCACCGCCAGGAGTCCCCAGATGCCGTTCAGTCCATGCACGCTGACCGCACCGACGGGGTCGTCCACCCGTACGCGGTCCAGCAACAGTACCCCGAGGACCACGATTGCCCCTGCCACAGCACCGATGACCACCGCCGCCCATGCCTCTACCCATGCGCATGGCGCGGTGATGCCCACCAGCCCGGCGATGGCTCCGTTGAGCGCCATGCCCACATCCAGTTTCTTCGTGATGCGGTGAATCACTATAAGCGAGGAGACTGCTCCCGCCGAAGCCGCGAGCGTGG
>Ga0351852_10050_pt1 | contig 50397 bp, 49 predicted proteins | sample TotcelHFGM3001N6_FD_206802 | JGI IMG/M metagenome (GOLD analysis project Ga0351852, IMG submission 206802) | Enriched cells from coal bed in the Powder River Basin, Montana, United States - Total cells FGM rep1 HSBNCT.FGM.300.1.N6 ...
CGGGAGACGGAGTCAAGTGGGTGGAGGCTCCCACTCCGTCGGGCCTGAGTTGCTCTGTTCTACTGGATTGGATGAGCATCACCTGCCCGCCGGAGACAATCAGGTTGGCCCCGGCGGCGATGAGGTCTTCGTTGTCAAGAGTATCGGTGACACTGTCTGGGAGAGTGGCCAGACAGACATCTCCCGGGCTGACAGAGGTATCCACCCGGTACGGGACACCGTGTTCAAAATCCTCCTGAGTTGTTTGCGCCCAGAGCGCGGGAGTCCACGCGGTGAGTGTTGTGTCGGAGGAACTCTCCACGTCGGTGAACAGCGCCCAGGTAGAGCCAATGCCGGCGGACGTGAAGACCACGAGTGAACTCAGCAAGCTCACCATCGCGACGAGCCAGCGCCTTTTAGCCATCTCCGAGTCTCCACCGGAGGGTGATGTCCCTCCATCTTCACATCAGCCCGCACCTGGGGATGCACAAGGGAGTGGAGAGCGGAATACCCGGACCACGGCCGTGCCGGCAGGTCGAACCCGTCGACCGGTACCTCGCTCTCCCTTCAGTCCTCATGTCGTTGATTGTTGGCCGCTGACGCAGGGTGGGGCAGGTGAATCCCCTGCGTCAGCGCTCGACCATCCTGGTTGTGTTCAGTCTGGCTGTGGTGCTATCTCACGAAGCCGGGAAGCTCTGTCAAGGGTGCCTCGGGTATAGGTTCGCCCTCGCTCTGCTGCGCGTAGAACTCGATGGTGAAGGTCATAGCGTCGCCCTGCGCCCAGTGTCCCGTGTCGCGATCCAGCATGAACTTCATGGTTCCCGGCATTGCTGCGTAGGCCGGGTCGTCGGGGGCGAGCAGATTGCCGAGGTAGAGCCAGTAGCCGTCAGCCCCGTCATCGAATGCCGTGACGTAGAAGTCATCGACAGCGATGTCAATGTTCACGTCCCCGAGTTGCAGGCCTATCAGGATCATGGTGTCGATGTTGTGTTTCTCAACGTAGCCCACTCCGGTGGGAAGACCATCAACGTCAAATGCTCCACCTCCCGGCATATACGCATACTCGGGCTCAGAGGAGGCATAGTCATGGTACGAATCAGCGCCTCCGTCTGTCACAACATCCGTAATCCTCATCCAGACATCCATGGGATTGGTGCCCACATTCGTCAACGTGATGGCGATTGGCACCATCATGCTTGGTTTCAGATCGGAAAGTTGCGCGGTGAATGTTTGATTCCACGGATTCTGCCCGTTGACCGCGAGGTCGATTGTGCCGGTGGTGAAGACGTTGGGTAGGCTGGTTTCGGTGTCGCCGAATAGTGCAATGGTCCCTCCCACAACGGAACCGATGATGAGTAGAGCTGCTAAGGACAGGCCAAGTATCTTTTTCATTGTATTTCCTAGTGTTTCGTCGCCATATTCAGGATGAGTCAATCGTGTAATGGAACACACTGATCGTCTGTAGACTCTGTCTCTGCATCGTCTTCTTGCGCCTCCTTGCGACAGAAGAAGTCGTTCTTCACGGTCTACCCGGATGGCTGGACGCCTTTTCCGGATGGTTTGTCATCCTTCAGAGCCTCCCGGATGATTTCGCGCACCAGCAGTCCCACCAGTATCGCAGCGGGCAATACGATGGCCAGGAACCAGCCTTTCTTGGTGCTGATGAATGCGGTAAGGTAACCGACCTGAGGAACCTTGCTGAGGTAGACCCCTGCTATCTGGGAATACGGTATCGGTTGCGGATCGGGGGTGGCGTTGGCGTCGCCCTTGGTGATGATGGATTCGCCGCTGGCCGAGACCACTCGGTGCGTGACTTTCTGCGTCCCCAGCTGGAACGTGACGATATCGCCCTGCCGCAATGACCCGGAAAGCGGTCGGGTGACAATCATGTCGCGGGCCGAGAAGACGGGACTCATGCTGTCGCTGCGGACGATATACAGATCCCAGCCCGGCAGGAAGTAGATGAGGCCTAGTGCAACGACCACCATCCCCAGGAGAATCGAGATTGTCCACGTGAATACCTTCAACATCCGTTTCATGCGTTGCTCCATGCCACCCGGGTGGCAACTCCATCCCGGCGCCTCAGCGCCTTTCTCTCCGAACAGTGCTGTGCTTCATCGCCTGCGGCACGCGCACCTTAAACCTCAGCGGGTCCGTCGCTCGCTGCTATCCTCATCCGCCGACCTGAAGTTGCCGACGGGTGAAGTGCCACGACAGTCTCCGCCCCAACAACAGCCAACGCCGCACGTCACATGGACCTGCGGTCTCATCGCCAAACAAGACGGTATCCTCCTATTCGTTACTGCCCTGTTCAGACCAGGGACTCAGGAAGTTGTGCTGGGTGTGCGGGCCCCCTGCAACAACAGCATCATCCACCTTGAGCAAGTCCCCCCGTTTGCGACATCCACCCATCCTCTTGCTTCTTCCTGACAGTCACCCAGCACAACGTATCTTCAGTGTGCACCGGGTGTCACGCCGCCACAAACCTCCGGGTGAGAAGATGTACAGGCATTCGGGTGCTGGTGGACTACCCTCAGGCAACGTAGTCAATTGCACTTGACAAGACCCAACAAGAACTCAGTGCTCTACCACCCAGAATGGCACCAAGGGGCTGTGGCGACAACCTTTAGTGCCGGAAGGAGGAGCTAGTACCTATCGCCATGACAGGACGTGCCCGTTCGCCGGATACTGGCGCCGGTGTAGATTGCGGTCCGCTGATAGCTCGACGAAGTTCGAAGGGGGTCAGCCTGTGGCTGTTGCCGTGCCCGCATCTGAACTGCATGAAGAGCGGGTGGGACAACGGGAAAGGGTGTGCTGCCCGAAAGCAGCACACCCTTTCCTTCAGAAACCGCGTTCTACTTCTAGCTCGCGGGCTTGAAGACCGTGGTGCCTTCCTGGTCGACGATCGGCTCTCCGAATTCGTCCCAGCGCATGGTGGCATTGAAGACTGCGGGGCCTGCTGCAAGTGCCTTCACTTTGATGTGGAACTCAACTGTAGCTCCTGGCTGCAACTCCGCCACTGGCGCGAATCGAACCTCCTGGCCCACCACCGTGAATGCGGTGGCTCCGTCGGCGCCGACGTAGATCATCTCTGGGGGTATAAGGCCGACGACGGTCATGTTGTGAAGACTGTTGCCTTCACTCTGGTTGAGCACCTTCATGGTGTAGGTCAACTCCTCATTAACCGCCACCGGGTCGCTGCTATCGATAAGCGACATGTGTGCTCCGGGTGCGCCAAGCACCGTAATGGGAAGAGTGTCGGTTGCGGTGGCGCCTTCGTTGCTGGTCACCGTGGCGGAATTGATCGCCGTGCCTGACTTTATGCCACCGAGGATAACCACGACTTGTTTGGTCTCCCCGATATTCAGAGTGCCGAGGTTCCAGGAAATCTGGTTGCCGGCGACACTGCCTGATGGCACCGAGCTTTCGTAGCTCAGAAGAGCAGGGAGAGAGTCCGTGATCACGACGTCAGTGAGTGCAACTGCGCCGGTATTGGTCACGGCCAGGATATAGCTCCTCGTGAAGCCGGTGAAGATGCCGGATGGTCCGGTCTTCGTAATGGTTACCTCGGGAGTCGGGACCACGCGAGTAGTTGCCTGCGCCGTGGCTGTGCCGACTTCCTCGGATGCAACCACCACCGTATTGGTCCACAGCCCGACCTCGGTTCCTTCAAGCACTACCTTGAATGTGCGGGATTCGGACTTGTTCAAGGAACCGATGTTCCAGGTAATAAACTTACCTGACACGGTTCCAGTTGGGCTTGAACTCACGTAGGTCATGCCCATCGGAATCTGATCGGTCAGGACAACTCCGGTAGCTGTCAGGTCGCCTGTGTTCTCCACATTGATGTCATAGGTCGCCTGTCCGAGAAGAATGATTTGCGCAGGCCCGACCTTGGTTATGCCAAGTTTGGTTGCCTGCCATTGCTTGGTGACGTCTTTGGTCACCAGTACGAAGTCACGGTTGGGCGGAGCCAGCACATCGATCCTGACAGTGTTGGTGCCCTGTGTCGCGGTGGATTGCTTGAGTGTTGCAGATGCGAAGCCATACGCATCGGTGCTGGTTGTATACGTGGTCGATGGTGGAACCGTTTCCTCAAAGACGGCCTTCGGGTCGTTTCCGACAATAGTGAACCGTACCGGCACATTGCCGACCGATGAGCCATCGCTCACCTTGACCGTCTGTACCACGAACAGGTGGCTGGTACCGACTGCATTGATGGCGTTGTTTGGGAAACGCGCAGTAAGGTCCAGCCAGTGTTTCACGGCGTACTGCTTGTGAACGGCAGCGTCACTGATGCCGGGTACATAGGCGGTGATATAGGTGTCGCCTTCGTACGCGGAGGTGATTGTCAGTCCGGCTTCTCCTTCGCTGCCTGTCTTGACGACACCATAGGTGTTGTCGACTTTGTTCGCTCCGCTTCCGTCCAGGGAGACGATATCCCCGACAGCGTCAGGTGCACGGTTGAGTATCCACTCAACCGCGGTTCCCTTCACCAGCGACCCGTCGTCGTTCTTCACTTGAGCGACAAGGGTGTGCTGCGTTCGAATCGGGTTGTAGGCCTCACTTGGGCTGATGGTAATCGAAGCCGGCGATGTTGCAGGCTTCGCCTGGCAGCCGGCAAGCGCCAGTACGCCTGCTACAAGTGCCAAGGCTATGGCAGTTATGATTCCCCTTGATGATTTCAACATGGTGTTCTCCTCCTTACACATCCCCTGAAGTCATTCCGAATATGGGCTGCACTCGCCCATAGCAAACTGCGGCTGCTAACCTAAGGGTGTGCTTTGTTCGTGGGCGCCACAAGCCTCTGCGGCGGGTATGGTGCTGGGATATTGGAGTGAATCAACTAATCCGGTAAATGGCATCCCAAAGGTTCGGCAACTGATGCAATGGCGTAGGCAGGGTGACACTGAATGGGCACCAACGTGCAGTGTGCGTCTACAATAGTGCGCACTTCCGGGGGACAGCGCGAGCTGCAACTGGTATGCGGTCTGGCTGATGTCGCGGGCGAACTGCATGAGGTATTGACGGAGTGCGATTTGCTTCAGGTACAATCGAGCGAGACATGAACCGCGCGGTTGTGTGGTGATGTGGCGACGCTGCAACAACTCTTGCGACAGCCTGCGAATTCTTACCGGGGAGGCAGCATGTACGATGAGAAGACGCTGAAGCAGGTTTGCGACGGGACGGCCGAGTGGTCGGAGAAGGTGAAGAGGGCCGCCGGCGGCGCTCAAGAAACGAGGCGCTTCTCTACCGTCTCTGACCTCGAGATCAAACCCCTGTACACTCCTGATGACACCAAAGACCTGGACTTCGCTGAGACCATCGGTCATCCCGGCTCATACCCGTTCACCCGGGGATGTCAGCCTGATATGTACCGGGGGCGCGTGTGGACCTTTCGGATGTTCTCAGGCTTCGGCAGTGCTGAGGACACCAATCGCCGGTATCATCACCTGCTCACCCACGGTGAGACCGGTCTGAGCATCGCCTATGACTATCCCTCCCTGATGGGATATGACAGCGATTCGCCACGTTCCCACGCAGAGATCGGCAAGTGCGGCGTGGCCATCGATTCCTTGGCCGACTTCGAAGTCCTCATGGACGGAATCCCCCTGGGCGATGTGACCGTGTCCCACACCATCAATCCCCCGGCCACCATCATGTGGGCCATGAACCTCGCGTTGGCCGAGAAACAGGGGGTTGGCTGGAACAGGTTGGGTGGTACCATCCAGAATGACATGCTGAAGGAGTTCATCGCTCAGAAGACGTTCATGTGCCCAATCGAGCCGTCGGTCAGGCTTGTCCGGGACACCATCGAGTTCGGCTCAAAGCACGTTCCGCGGTGGAATACGGTGAGTATCAGCGGCTACCACATGCGGGAGGCGGGCGCTACAGCGGTCCAGGAGTTGGCCTTCACGCTGGCTGATGGCATCACCTATGTGCAGGACGTTCTGGACCACACGGGGATGGAGGTCGACGTCTTCGCCCCGCGGCTCTCCTTCTTCTTCGATTCCCATATCGATTTCTTTGAGGAGATTGCCAAGTTCCGCGCGGCCCGGAGGATATGGGCCAGGGTGATGAAGGAGCGGTTCAAGGCGAAGAACCCCCGCTCGCTGTGGATGAGATTCCACACCCAGACTGCCGGTTGCTCTCTCACCGCCCAGCAACCTCTGAACAATGTCGTCCGGACGGCCACGGAGGCCCTTGCGGCGGCACTGGGAGGAACGCAGTCGCTCCATACCAACTCTTACGATGAGACTCTCGCCTTGCCTACTGACCAGGCAGTCACGGTGGCTCTGCGCACCCAGCAGATAATCGCTGAGGAGACCGGCGTGACGAACACCATCGACCCGTTGGCCGGCTCCTATTTCGTCGAAGCGTTGACCAGGGAGATGGAAGAGAAAGCCCTGGACTACATCGAGAAGATAGACAAGATGGGCGGTATGCTGGCGGCAATCGACCAGGGTTTCCCCCAGCTTGAGATTGCCGATGCCGCATACCGGTATCAACAGCAGTTGGATTCAAAGACGAAGACGCTGGTGGGCGTCAACAAGTATGTGACTGAGGCAAAGGCGCCGATCGAGTTGCTCAAGATAAACGAGAAGCTGGAGGAAGAGCAGGTCAAGCGTGTGAACGACGTGAAGCGAACGAGGGACAACCGGATGGTCTCGCAGGCGCTTGGCGATGTCCGGCGGGCGTGCAAGAGCGGGGAGAACGTGATGCCGCACGTAATCGAGGCGGTCAAGGACTATGCGACCGAGCAGGAGATATGTGATGTCTACCGGGAAGTCTTTGGAGAGTATCGAGACCCCGGCTTCTTCTAGGCGGCCGAGGATGGAACGACGTGCATTTTGACGCAGGGGGCAGTGAGCAATGGTTCCAATGACGAAGTTGAGAGTACTTGTGGCCAAACCCGGACTGGACGGTCATGACCGTGGGGTCAGGGTGATTGCCCGCGGGTTCCGTGACGCCGGCTATGAGGTCATCTATACCGGTGTGCATCAAACGCCGGAGCAGATAGTCAGCACAGCTATCCAGGAAGACGTAGACCTGGTTGGCCTGAGCTGTCTTTCAGGTGCTCACCTGTTCCTTTTCGGCGAGGTTGTCAGGCAACTCAGAGAGAAGGGCGCAGGTGACATAACTGTGGTTGGTGGTGGCATCATACCGGATGAAGACATCCCGAAGCTCAAAGAAGCTGGTATCAAGCAGGTGTTTCTGCCCGGGACGTCTCTTGACGAGATTATGAAGTGGACGGAAGAGAATGTGACTCCTGCGGGGATGCGTGAGGAGTCCATGCAGTGACCGTGGACCTGGTCGACAGGATACTCGCGGGTGATGTTCGGTCGGCGGCACGGTTGATGAGGGGTATCGAGGACAGCGACCCTGTCGCTTTCGATACGCTGGAGAAGCTCTATCCCCACACGGGCCATGCGTACATAGTGGGCGTCACAGGCGCTCCCGGCGGCGGCAAGAGCACTCTCGTCGATGCACTGATAGGCGCATTCCGGCGGCGTGACATGATGGTCGGCGTGGTGGCCATCGATCCCACCAGTCCATTGACCGGAGGCGCGATACTGGGCGACCGCGTACGCATGCAGCAGCACTGTACGGACTCCGGAGTATTCATCCGCAGCGTGGCTACGAGGGGTTGGCTCGGTGGGCTGGCGCGGGCGGCGATGGGTATCATCCATGTCCTGGACGCGATGGGAAAGGACGTTGTGCTGGTTGAGACGGTGGGTATCGGACAGCAGGAAGTGGACATAACACATCTGGCCGGCACTTCCATATTTGTCCTGACTCCGGACTCCGGAGACGCCATCCAGATGATGAAGGCCGGCATCCTGGAAGTGGCGGATATCTTCGTCATCAACAAGGCGGACCAGGAGGGCGCACTGCGCGTGAAGACGGACCTGCAGGCGATGCTCAACATGAACGGCAGCACACCTGATGAGTTGAAGCCTCCCATAGTCCTGACCGAAGCAGTGAATGGCAGCGGCGTTGACGCGCTGGCCATGGAGATTCTGAAGCACAGGGAGTTCCTTGCGTCGCACGGCGGACTCCAGAAACGCGAACGCGAGAGAGCCCGCCTGGAACTGGCGGAAGCCATCGAGAGTGCCCTGAGGGACTACATCAGTTCCAGTGTCGATAAGGCTTCTCAGGAGAAGCTTGTAGAAGACCTTGTGCGGCGCAGAATCAGCCCGCGCGCAGCAGCTTCCGAGGTCATCAGTCACCTGCCCAGACCGTAGGAGGAGACGATGCAGCGTTTGAGTGTGAACGGGAACCGACTCTGGGGCACCCTCATGGAGACCGCGCGTTTCGGTGGTACCCCGGGTGGGGGCATAACCCGTCTTCCTGTTACGGATGCCGACAGTGAGGTTCGAGACTGGTTGACGGAGGCGTGCAAGGCCATCGGGTGCAGCGTTGCGGTTGATGAGATGGGCAACATGTTCGCGCGGCGCGAGGGACTGGATGCGTCTCTGCCGCCGATAAGCTTTGGTAGCCACCTCGACACGCAGTATGCGGGTGGCAAGTTCGATGGGACGGCCGGTGTCCTGTCCGGGTTGGAGATACTGCGCACTCTCCATGAGGGCGGCTATCGGACGTGCGCGCCGCTGGAGTTGATCAACTGGACCGCGGAAGAGGGCGCCAGGTTCCCACCTCTGCTTGGGGCCGGTGTGTTCGCCGGCGCCTACGAGCGTGACTGGGCCTACAACTCGAAGGACCCGGAGGGGATACGCTTTCTGGACGAACTTGTGCGTGTCGGCTATCGCGGCAGCCTGGGATCACCCGGACACAAACTCGGGGCGTATTTCGAGATTCACATCGAGCAGGGGCCGATACTCGAAGTTGAAGACAAAACCATCGGCGTTGTGGTCGGGGCGCGCGGTCAACTCTGGTACGACGTCGTGGTTACAGGCCTGCAGGGACACGCAGGCACCACTCCCATGGCGATGCGCAAGGACCCGATGGCGACGTTCGCCAGGATAGCGCAGAGTGCATTCGACCTCGCATGGGCTTACGCTCCCGAGGGACTTGCCACCATCGGCCACGTGGAGGTGATTCCGAACTCCCGCAATGTGATTCCCGGGGCCGTGTCATTCACCATCGACCTGCGTCACTCGGACAAGTCACTCCTGCACCGGATGGACTCAGAGCTGGTCGCCCTGGTGGACACGATAGCGGCCGGCAGCGAGACCTCCGTGGAGCTTGAGAAGTTCTGGACCGTGGAACCCATGGACTTCGACTCGAAATGCGTGGCAGCGGTCCGCAATGCAGCGGAAAAGCTTGGCTACAGCCACATGGACATCGTGACCGGACCGGGCCACGATGCGCTGCAGGTCGCCCGCGTTGCGCCGACCGCGATGATTTTCATCCCGTGCGAGCACGGCGTGAGCCACAATGAGGCGGAGAATGTGAAGCCCGAGCACGTCACGGCCGGCGCGAATGTTTTGCTCAATGCCGTTCTGGAGTGCGCCGGGAGTTGAAAGTGGGGATTGCGTGCGGGGCCTCCGGCATTCATAGACGAGCACACTTAGCTCGTGGAGGACGGGCCATCCTTCGTCAGATTCAGAGGAGACAAGTATGAGCATCTACCTGATCTCAACCATGTCCATCCACGACCCGGAGACCTACCGCAAGTACACTGCTCTCACTCCACCAACGGTCAAGCGCCATGGCGGGCGTTTCCTGACGCGGGGTGAGCAGGTGGTGACCGTTGAAGGTGAGCCGTTCAAAGACCGGATGGTCATCATGGAGTTCCCGGATGAGGCGCACGTCAGGGCGTGGATGAGCGACCCTGAGTACGTTGCAGCGGCACAGTACAGGTATGCGGCGTCGACCGGCCGGATAATAATCCAGCAAGGCGGAACGAACACCGAAGATCCGAACCCGAACGTCTGAATCAGTGACCTAACGCGCCCTTCGGTTATGCCAGGTATTCGGTTGCCGCGAAGTGCGTGACGGTCGTGTCGTAGCTCGTCAGCACCGCCTGCGCGTGCGGCTCAACTACGGCTGCCTCCAGGTCGGGACCGGCGAAAGCGCGGATGGCTTCAAGCGATTGCCACAGCGTATGGACCTCGATGTCCACCGTGCCGTCACGATCTCGCGTGAGCAGGTATGCCTTCAGGAATCCGGCGAGGCTCTTGAGTTCGGGCAGTACGTTCCCCTCGAAGTGCTGCCGGTACCCCTGTGCGCCTTCACTATTCGCCTTCGCGCGCCAGATGCGTACTATCATGTGAACTCCTGTGCGAATGAGGCTCCAGGTACATGGTATCCGGTCCTTATTCTGTGTGCCACGGGCAGGCTGCTACGGACAACCTCCATGAGTTGCCGGGGGCAACTCCAGGGCTCGGAATCCACGCGACCATCCGGAAGAGCCGCTTGAGAATGGGGCCAAGGTATGCCCGCTTGCTGAGGAGACTCAGTCATCGGATGCCGTGCTCAAGACCCACGGAACTGGAAATCCGGCCAACGCTATCCCGGGGCAATCGGCACTGATTGGGGCGAATGCGATACACTGTTCGGCGCGCTGAGCATGCTGGAATTAAAGCGCCGAGATGAGACCCCGAACTTGCAGGTCCGGGACAGCAGCCACAGCCGGGTCTGCGATTGGCGGCGTCCGGCGTGTGGGGATGGGTGGTGACACCCCATCAGGATTCACGAAATGAGGCGGACCGGAATCTTCTACGGCTGGTGGATTGTCGGGGCGGCTGTTCTCGTTGGATTGTACGTCGGCGGCATCGTCGTGTACGGCTTCACGGCCATCTTCGAACCGATAGTGCTCGAGTTTGGCTGGAGCTACGCCGCCGTGTCGGTTGCCGCGTCGTTGAGAGGAGCAGAGTCGGGGCTGCTCGAGCCTGTGGTGGGCAGACTGGTCGACCGATGGGGGCCGAGGCGGGTGGTTTTTGCCGGGGGACTGTTCACCGCGGCAGGACTGCTCCTGCTGTCGAAGACGACGTCGCTCGCCATGTTCTACGGCGCATTTGTCCTCCTCGCGGTTGGCATGAGCTCGTGCGGGACCACGGTGCTCGTCACCTCTGTAGCCAACTGGTTCCGTGCGCGGCTGGCCTTCGCAACGGGCCTTGCTCTGTCCGGGTTTGGGTTGGGCGGCCTTGTTCTGCCAGTCATGGTTGCGCTCATCGCGCGGTACGGTTGGCGCGACGCTTTCGAGTTCCTTGCGATAGGGGCGCTGGTCCTCATCTTGCCGCTCTCCCTGTTGTTTCGACACAAGCCCGAGGAGTATGGCTATGTCGCCGACGGGCGCAGTAATGGGAAGAGCACACGGGGGGAGGCGGATGCGGCTGCCGCGCCGCGTGGCATGGACGACCTTTCCATGGGCGCTGGAGAGGCCGTCAGGACGCGGTCGTTCTGGCTCCTGACTCTCGCTTTCACGTTCTACACAGCGACCATCATCACAACAGTCACGCACGTCATGCCGTATCTCAGCAGTATCGGCATTTCGAGGATGCAGGCGAGCATGGTAGCGACGGCGATACCTCTCTGTAGCATTCTTGGACGGCTTGGGCTCGGGTGGGTGGGGGACAAGAGTAATCGTACCAGCGTGTGCATCTTCTCATTCGTGATGATGAGCCTGGGGTTTCTTTGCTTCGCGGCTGTTTCATCGACTGGAACGTGGTCGCTGCTGCTGTTTGTTCTCTTCATGGGGGTCGGTTACGGGGGTGTGACGGCACTGCGTCCGGCGCTCATACGGCAGTACTTTGGACGGGGGCGCTTTGGCAGCGTCTTCGGCCTGGTTGTCGGCATCAACGCCGCAGGGGGCATCATTGGGCCACCGCTCGCCGGGTGGTCGTATGACACGTGGGGGGACTACCGCGTGGTCTGGCTGGCGTTCTCGGCGTTGTCACTGGCCGCCGCCGGCCTCGTTCTGGCGAGCCGGCGACACATGCCGGAAAGACGGCCGACCGTAGCCTGAGACAGGAAGCTGCGGACCCGTGTGTAAGAAGCTCGTTATCATGAAGATGGAGCGGCAGTTCGGACATGATGCGGGTTCGTCCCACCAATTCGGCATTCGCAATGCACGCGAGGTAGAATCCTATGGGGAGGGTCTCAGAGTCATCGGTGAATGGTCGTACGTGGATGACCCCGATGTCCGCCCGAAGATACTGAAGTACCTTGGCCTGCGGAAGAAGCAGTGGACCATATCGGTAGGGGTGAACGGGCATTGAGCTTACCTGCAGGAAGGGGACAAGGGGTTCGATGGAGATACTGCCGGTGATTGCCTCTCACGCTGTCTACGGCCTGATTGTCTGGGGCATCGTCGTGCTGTTGCGTCGGTTCGGAGCCCTGCCGCGTGCGCGGATACTGCTGGGGTTCCTCGTCGCAGGTCTTGTGGCGGGACTTGTCGCCATGCTGGCGTGGCCCGCTGACGTGGCGGTGCTGCTGAATCTGCCGGGCGTGCTGCTTGGGGACACGGTCTACAGCGGGTCGATCAGGCTCTTCGGAGACCCGTCTTCTCCCCAGGCGCATTACACCATACCGTGGCTGCTTCGGGTGCCTCAGGTGTACGTGCTTGTCTCAGCCCTGGTCTATGGTCTCGTTGGAGCCACAGTGCAGGTCGTCCTGAACCGGCAGAGGAAGTGAACCTGCGCTCCGCCCCGGTTTTCTGCAAGGGCGCCGGTGTGCCCTCAGCGGCGATGTGTGACAGCGTTCGCGACGCTTGTCAGGTCAACCCTCGAACTCGTCGTGCGAAAGGGCGATGAACACTATTGCGGGGACGCCCAGAAGGAACGACATCGGCGTCAGCGTGGCACAGATGGCGCCCGCTAGAGACAAGCCCCAGCGTTGCCGCTTGAGCGCGAAGATGCCGCCAACTATGGCTACTGCGCCGAGGACGAGTGCGGGCAGCCCGAACCAGCCCAACAGCCCCGCTCGCCAGGGCATCATGTAGCTGTCCGTTCCCCACATTCCCCACATGCCAGGCATGCCGCTGTAACTGAATACGCCAAGCACTCCTGCCAGGAATCCGCCCATGATGCCAAACGCGCCGCCCACGATGCTGCAAATGCCGCCGGCAGTCGGCTTCCATGTCTTCTTATCCATCATCTGCCACCTCCAGCGACCAGTGTACCATCCCCGGCCCGAGCACGTTCAATACCCCACCTCACCCGTGCGCTTGGTTACATATCACCCTCTCGAGGTTGCGACGACGGCCTTGCGAAGTCTTCCGTCCAGGTGTGACTCCGGTATCTCCCCGGACGGTCTGAGCCTGACTCCGCTTGTGGCGCGCTCTTCGGCGAACATGTCCTGGACCGGAGTCCGCGGGCGAGACGCAACCTGCCTCGGGGTCAAGAACGGACACCGCACTGTGTGCGACATTGACGGTCACCGCTCGCTCGACCCGAGCGTGTAGTGGGATTGAGCGCAATTCCCCCCGGAACCAATGTGTCGTGGAGGCCCCGGAGTTCGCGCTCGCCGGCGCCCATTCGCCGAGAGCTAAACCTCCGCTGAACCTTGACAAGTAGACTAATGAACCATACTATTAGGCAAATGATTCACCTTGCCGTTCGCAAGGATACGTCACTTGGCCTGAAGGACCAGATTAAACGCCAAATTCGCGCCGCAATCGTTTCGGGCAGCCTTGTTGCAGGCGAGCGCATTCCGTCGTCACACGACCTGGCGATAATGCTTCATGTCAATCGTAACACCGTGGCGCAGGCGTATCGAGAACTCGTGCTGGAGGGCTATATGCAGAGCACCGTCGGTTCGGGCACCGTTGTCTCAGAGCATGTGCCGCACGCGGTCACATCGGGGCTGCCGCAGATAGTGCGGCAGATGCTTGATGAGGCCCGACAAAGTGGCTTCAGCGAGGAGCAGCTCCTCGATGAACTTGTCGCCGCGATGGCGTCCCGGACGGCAGATGACGCGGAGAAGCATGTCATGGTTGTCGACTGCAGCAGCGAGGCAGTCGAGTACGTGCGCACCAGGATAGAGACCGAGATTGGCGTGTCGACGTCCGGCATGCTCATCCAGGACGTGGAGGAGAATCCTGATGAGGCTCTTGCGCTGGCCAGAAATGCGGACCTCATCGTGTGTGGGCTGAGCTACATGGAGGACCTCCGTGCAGCGATTCCACATTGTGAAACGAATGTCATCGGGGTGATGCTCAGACCTGACATCCGGGTCGTGCGCGAACTCTTGCGGCTTGCGCCCGGCAGCACTGCGGGCTACTGCTGCTCCAACCAGCGGAGCGCCGAGACGCTGTATCGCAGTTCACTGTTCGACCATGGCGTCGAGCTTCGCCGGGTGATTGTTGGGCTCGACGACAGCGAGAACGCGCGCAATCTGCTGGAACCATGTTCCGTCATCTTTGTGACCAGCCCGACTGCACACCGGCTGACAGCGATACTCCGGCCGGACCAGCGCGTGGTCAAGGTGGACATCGAGCTTGAAGCAGGCAGCATCGACCTCATCAAGGAGATGCTGGCTTCCTAGCCGCTCTCCGGATTGCCCCCTTCGCCGGTGAATCCGCATGAAAGGAGTCCTCGACCATGGTTGCTGACGTCACGCACGACGAGAAGAGTGTTGGTCACCCGCCCGCGCTTCTCGGCTGGTTAATATGGGGACTGGGTGCGGCCCTGTACGCCATCGGTTTCTTTCAGCGCACCGCTCCGGCCGTCATGACTTCCGAACTCATGGCGGATTTCGACATTACCGCGGCAGCTCTGGGCAACCTCGCGTCATGCTATTTCTACGCGTACGTTATCATGCTCATTCCCTCCGGCTTGCTTTCCACCGTATATGGACCGCGCAAGCTGCTGACTGTCGGCGCAGTCTGTACGGGCGTGGGCCTTCTGCTCTACGCCCTCGCACCGGGTATCTTCATGGCTGGGGCCGGCCTTGCCATTGTAGGTGGGTCCGGCGCCGTAGCCATGGTGCTCACACTTGAATTGGCCGGTCGCTGGCTTCCGCGACGCCGTTTCGCCCTGGCATCGGGATTGACAATCGCCAGCGGCGTTGTCGGCGCCTTGCTCGCGGGGTTCCCTCTGCGCGTCACGCTGACTGCAATCGGGTGGCGGCCGGTCATGTTCGCGTTCAGCGCGCTATCTGTCGCACTCGGCGTCATCGTGTGGCATCTCGTCAGAGACGACCCGTCCGAGAAGGGGTATCTCTCTTACTCGACTGCCGCGCGTACTAAGGCGGCCCTGTCACGACACGAGGTTCTTGTCGGCCTGCGCAAGACGCTCACGATACGCAACACGTGGCTCATGCTTGTCGTTCCCGGCAGCGTTGTCGGCGCGATCCTGTCATTCACCGGTCTGTGGGGAGTCCCCTATCTCAAGGCGCGATACGGCCTGGCAACCGAGCAGGCTGCGCTCATCTGCTCGTTACTTCTGGCCGCTATGGCTGTGGGAAGTCCTGTCATCGGTCTCATTTCTGACCGTGTCGGCCGGCGCAAGCCGCCCTACGTCGCAAGCGTTGCCATCGCGGCTGTCGGATGGGCGACGGTTATTCTGCTGCCTGAGCTTCCTCTCGTGGCCGTCGTTGTGGTACTGACAGTCACCAGCTTCACGACGGGTGTCGGTGCGCTCAGCTACGCCGTTGGCCGTGAATCGGCCCCACCGGAACTGTCAGGGGCCATCACCGGTGTGGTCATCACGGGCATCATGATCGGTCCCGCACTCATTCAGCCTGTGACCGGATTGCTGCTCGACATGAACTGGGGGGGAGCCGTTGAAGCCGGAGTACGGATGTACGATGTTGCAGCTTTTCGCATCGCCTTCCTTCCCACGTTGATCTGGACCGCCGCGGCGGCGCTACTCGCGCCCTGGATGAAAGAGACTCATTGTGGTGAACGCAAAGGAGCAGCATGAATACACACTGCGTAGTCGGCGTGGCTGGAATGGGAACCATGGGCACCCCCATGGCGGCAAACCTTGTCAGGTGCGGGCTGCAGGTCATCGTGTACAACCGAACCGTCGAGAAGACCAAGCCGTTGGCGGACCTCGGCGCCCGAGTGGCCGCGACGCCTCGGGAGCTCTGTCTGGTGGCCGACACGCTCATATTGATGCTGGCTGGCCCTCAGGCCATCGACGAAGTCCTCTTCACGGACGCGGGTACCATCGCCTCTCTCAAGGGCAAGACGGTGGTGAACATGGGAACCGTCAGTCCGGCGTACTCGCGCTCGCTTGTTGCTCGCCTCGCGGACGTCGGTGTCCACTATGTGGAAGGGCCGGTCTTCGGCTCAAGACGGCCCGCGGAGCAGGGCGCTCTGGTCGTTCTTTCGGCGGGTGAAGCAGCCCTCCTCGACACACTTCAACCTGTCTTCGACGCCGTCGGCAAGAAGACGGTGTTCTGCGGCGATGTGCCTGCCGGCATGGCCACGAAGATAGCCACCAATCTTCTCATCGGGGCACACGTAGAGGCGCTGGCCGAGGCGTTGCACTTCATCGACAAGTGCGGTGCGGATCCCGCCACGTACATGGAGGTTGTCCTTGCGGGTCCCCTGGCCAGCGACTTCTACCGTATGAAGGCGCCGAAGTTTTTGCATCGGGAATTCTCTCCTCAGGCGTCGAACGCGCGCGTTGCCGAGACGTTCGACTACGTGGTAGAGACCGCATCGCAGACTGGGGCATCCGTGCCGGTGTCTACCGTGAACCACCGGCTCTATAGGGAGGCTATCGACGCGGGGTTCGGTGATGAGGACATGTGCGCCATCATCAAGGTTCTCGAGGCGCCGGCGCAATAGGGCATTCCCGTTCCGCAGTGAGAGCCGCAGCGATTGTGAAGTGCAACCCTCGTTCGACGGAGTGCATTGGGAATTGCGTGCGACGATCGCCTTAGCCGAAGGTGCAGGGAGTGAGGCAGAGTGTCCCTGAAACCGCCGCACTCAGGGCCGGTGTCAGCGGTCCTCTGTGAGCGTGCGGTCGCTCCGGTATGCGCCACGGGGCGACGCTTGTTGCCCCGTCGGTGGTGCTGTCAGTGCTTGAGCGCTGGAAACCTCAGATTGTGGAGTCCTCGCCTGTCGCTCCCGAAGCTACAAGTCCCTCGCTCAGCCGCATTCGACCATCTGACCTTCAAGGGCGGCAGTCCGGCACTTCGTTGATGCCGTGAGCAAGTTGAAGGCAGCTTCGCGGACCAGTGCGGCTGCAAGCTCGAGGCGGCCAAGGATTGCGGGATGGTCCGTGTCGCCGAGAGCGGAGCGGCAGTTATCGAGTTCCAGCCACGCAGCTGTCAGCGGTTCGCCGACGTGATGCTCGAGTTCGCATGCCGTCATGATGAGGTCTCCAACGCGCTTTCGGTCTACGCCACGCGGCACTTCAGGTAGTTCAACCGACAGTTCTCCTTCGTCAACATCATCCATCAACTCTGTGATATCCATCTCATCCACCCCCCGCTTCCGTAGGATGACCCCATCTCCGCTCGATGGCTCTGCCGCCATGCGGATGTGTGGTCGGCACCGACAGAGTAGCTGCTATCCCCCGTTTGGGGCAGGTGCAATTCTCGATGGGCGCGACGCGTCCAGGCCTCTATATCCAGTGGTGGGAATCCCTCGGGGTGCCGCCGGTTTTCAGGATAGTGACGAATCCTGCGAGGCAGCATCAGTGTCGAGCGATTCTTGAGGCGCCATCCGCCTTCCCTCTTGAGTGCTTCCGGCCGCCACCCAATGCACCTGATACCCAGTGTGCGCCCCGCTGTCCAATGGCACAAACCGCCCCGGGTGGTACCGGCCGGGCATTCCGGTGCTTGTTGACGGGCACCATGGATGGTAACCCTCTGGACCCGGGAGGATGACATGAAGTGGGGTGTGGATGGCACTATCGAGGGTTAGTCCGGCTTCTCTCCGCATGTGAAGCAGAAGTGCCGATGGACGCAGACGACTCCACCGCATTTGCGGCAGCGCCACCGCTCGTTCTCCTTCTCGACGAAGGCGCTCAAACCATGCTCGCGGATGTACTCGAGGTTCTCGAGCATGCTCATCCCGTAATTCGTTCTGTATCTCTTGTCCAGGTCCTTCAGCCTCTTGCAGGGGAGTTTCTGGCATTCGTAACAGAATCCGGACTGGCTTGCCTTGACCCTCTCGCAGTTCTTGATGATGCATCTGACGCAGGAGGCCGGCTTGTTGGTGTCATCTCCGCGGCAGCCGGGGCACGTACGCTTGTCCCTGAGGTACGCAAGGCAGACTCCGCAATTCATCCCGCACGGGGCAATGAGTTCAGCGTTGAGTGTCATAGATCGTGCTCCTCCGAGTGAAAGTATAACCAGTCGATGGCCGCGGTCCACCGAGTCCGGGCAAATGGTGCGCGAAAGCGCGGGAACCGAACCCTATATGCAATCCAGTCGTGCCGTCCTTGGGAACCGGTGTCTTTGCGCACTGGCTACGGTGTCGTTCCCCCGTGGGTATAAGCAAAGATCCGGACGGTCTCTATGCCGTCGCAGGCATTCAGATGCAGGGTGAATGAGCCTGTCTCTCCATACGCCAGGTTGAGCGTGACTTGCCCGATGACGCCCTCGGCGTCGAGTGTCTGAGCGACCTGCTCGCCGGCCCGGTTGTAGCCGTAGGCGAAGATGGCCAGAGAGGAGTTGTCCGTGTCCATGTTTCGGACATCGCCGCGGACGATCAGGCACGACTGCCCGATCCGGGCTCCAGGGTACTGCTGTTCGAGGACTCCGGGGCCGACGGTGACATCTTTGAGAACAACCCTGGAGAGGGAATAGAGGTTCTGTTCGAGTGGCGGCTCCACCCGTATCTGCATGGCCGCATCCGGCTCGTCTGTCGCCTGGCATGCCCCCGCCGAAGCAATAGCGGCAATGAGGAGAATCATAAGGGCGTTCTTCATGCACTCGAATCCCACGGAAGCCTGCCCACCCAATAGTCGAGACCAGGTCCCGGAGGGTGCGACGCTCCACGCATAGTCGCACGCGTCCATCGGGCTGTCAAACTGGTTCGACTGCAGCGGTGCGTGTCTCCGGGCGACGACGATGCAGGCAGGAGTCCGTGTGGCGCACTCAGCGCCTGTTGCGAACGCTAGAGGAAGTCGGTGCGCGGCGTCCTCGGGCTCCTTGGCTGTCCTCCGCGGTCAGCCTGCGCTGCCGAGACCTCTGGCGCCCCTCGGCATCACGTTGATTCTCCGAGCGGCCTCCTCCAGTTCGGCACGGAAATCGGGGTGGGCGATGGAGATGAGCATCTCCGCCCTCTGCCAGGTTGTCTTCCCTCTCAGATTCACGGCGCCGAACTCGGTCACCATCCATGAGACGTCTGTGGCCGGAACGGTGACCATGTCGCCCAACTCCAGCGTGGGCACGATGTTGGATTTTCTCTGTCCCTGCCCGTCTGTGTACGTAGCGTAGAGGCACGTGATGGCTTTCCCGCCTGGCGATGCGTGGGCGCCCCGTATCCAGTCCAGCTGGCCGCCGGTGCCGCTTATCTGGCGCGTTCCTACCGACTCCGAGCACACCTGGCCTCTCATGTCCACCCTGAGCGCGTTGTTGATGCATATCTGCCTGTGGTTCTGCGCGATGACATCGCGGGCGTGAGTGTAGTCGCAGGAGAATCCGGCAATCATAGGGTTGTGGTTCACGAAGTCGTACAGCTTTCTGGTTCCGTGCAGCGTGGTGAGCACCACCTTGCCCGGGTGGAGCGACTTCTTCGCGCAGGTCACGATTCCGGCTCGGATGAGGTCGACGACACCGTCGGTTATCGAGCCGGAGTGTATTCCCAGGTCCTTCAGTCCGGAGTTCATCAGCAGATTGGCGATGGCGGTGGGGATGGCCCCGATGCCTATCTCGATGGTGGACTCATCCTCAATGAGGCTGGCGACGTATCCCGCAATCATCTCATCCGTCTTTTTCACCGGAGGGTCGGGACGCTCGGCCAGGGGGTATCGCGTGTTCTCCACAACGTGGTCAATTGCTGAGATGTGGATGACTTCATCGCGGCCGCCGCTGACCCAGGGCTGTGATTCGCTGACCTCCAGGACCACAGTCCGCGCGGCATCGCACAGCGCCTTCTGATAGGCGATGGATGCTCCGAAGTTGAAGTAGCCGTCCTTGTCCATCGGCGTCACCTGGACGAAAGCTATGTCCGGGCGGTCGGCCAGTCCCTGCCGGAACATGGCGGGTATGTCGCCGAGGCTGGACGGGAGGTAGCTTCAGATGCCCTGGTCGTGATGCGTGCGCTCCGCCGCGGACAGATGCCAAGAGCTGTAAATGAAGTGCTCTTGCCCGGGGTCCGCCAGCAAGACCTGCGGCTCCGTGTCGGCCAGAGCCGCCCGGATCTTCACCCTCTCCAGGTCGGAAGCTCGCTGCGCCAGCGCCTCGTCTATCAACCGGGGGAAACCCAGGGAGTAGCCGTAGTCCACCCACATGCCGGACTTGACCAGCCCCGCCGCCCCCTCGGGCGAGATGAGTTTTCTGCGGTACTCGTTCAGATGGTTGATGGCTGGTCCTCTGTGTCCCGCGTGTACTGGAATCTCTTGCGTCCTATCAGTCTAACAGAGGACTCCAATTGACATCGGCACTGACTACTGAGGGCGGGGGCGATGTGCAACTTGTTGCCTGAACAACGACGGACTTTGACGCCTTGACGCTGGCGGGGTACGCTGTCCCGCAGCGTCACGCTGGCACTCAACATCGTTCAAGACGCATACAGGGAGGTTTGAGAATGTTCTACAAAGTCGATGTACCCGAAGTCAAAGAACCGGTCGCAGCCATGGTCACGTTGAACCCGGCGGAGTCTAGGCGTCTCATTGCGAAGGCGGCAGTCGCACTGCCCGAGGTCAAGGCAGCCATGAAGAAGGGCTGGATTATCATCGCCCGCGGCATCACCGGCGCCTACGTCAGCGAGGAGCTGTTCAACATCGAGGTGAATCCTAAGTCGCAACAGACAGTGGGCATCATCAGCCGCGGCATGACGAATGCGAACAATACGCCTCCGCCGTGCACGATGCACGTGGTGCATGATGGCAAGGTCGTTGAGAACGCCGATTCGAACGTCGAGATTCTCAACTTCGGTCCCAAAGACGTGTTCATCAAGGGTGCGAACGCTGTCGACGCGCAGGGCAACGTTGGCATCCTGGCTTCAAATATCAAGGGCGGGACCTGGGGCATGTTGACGCCCATCCTCACAGGCCGGAACTCACAGCTCATCATCACGGTCGGCCTTGAGAAGATGGTGCCGTCGGTGTGGGATGCCTGCGCTCACAGCGGCGTCTACTACTACAAGTGGAGCCTCGGAATGCCGGGGAAACTGACGCCGGTGGTGCAGGGGAAGGTCGTCACCGAGATCCAGGCGCTGGGCGTCCTGGCCGGCGTGAACGCTTACCACATCTGTTCCGGCGGCGTTGGTGGCTCCGAGGGAGCTGTCACGCTCTCCATCGAAGGTGACGAAGCTCACGTCAAGAAGGCGCTGGACCTCATCGTGTCTATCAAAGGCGAGCCGCCGACCTCGGTCGTCGATACGTACCGTATCAGCGACCCCGCCGACTACAAGTTCGACGCGTACGAGCAGCTTGCGACTCAATGGAAACAGTAGTCGATGAAGGTTCCCATTAACGCAGGAGGCGCCGGTCATCCGGCGCCTCCTGCGGCGCTGTTGCGCACTCCCCACTGCGTCTACCTGGATTGTGTCTCGTACACTTCCTGGTGCCGGGGGAGCGGAAGCCCCGGGCAACACATGTGGCTCGGGAATCGTGTATCTATGAGGACACTGACCTTCCACTCGAAATCGGTGCCGGTGTGAATCGGAGTCCACTGGCGGACACGCTGAAGACGTTCTCGGGACGCAGGAAATGGCCAATGTACTATGCGAACAACTCCGATTCTGCTCTTCTCGTCAGGGTCTCCTCCAGTTGGTGTTTGTGGTAGAGGTACTCCTGGTCGACGTAGTACCTTGCCTGCTGCGGCGCCCCCCGTCCGAATTGCGGGGGCCACCTCCAATTTCGAGGGGCACTACACTTGCCCGCCTCTCACGGCCGGGACAGGCACCGGGTGAGCCATCTTAGCCCGACTGCTCTTTCGCAGCAGTACGAACGAGAACCCGAATGAGATATCGATGACAGTCCCCGACTGGTACTTCAAACGGGCTGTCACCATCTTCCGTTCTGGTCGCTCTGTGAAGGTATCGGGTTTTGCGACTGCTCCAGCAGGTCATCGAGGACTACGCCCCAACACTCTGAGGTCTGTGCAGCCAATTGGCTTGCTGTAGAGACCCGCCCAGGTCACCAGACCAGGTTCTCGGGGAGCATCAACCCTGCTCCGGAAATCGGCGATTCTCGTGGCCATCTAGTTCGTCTCGTTCGCAACCCTCTGCCGCCATCGAACGAAGGTAAACACAACGTGTGTGAGTGATAGGCACATGAGGATGACGGCGAAGGAGACGTACACAAGGTCGGGCAGATATCGCCGGAGTAGGCCGATCTGGGCCAGCATTGGAGTGACCCACGGGGACGTCGGCTCCAGGTAGTTGAACCACCAGGGGACATTGCCGAGCCATAGCCAGGCGGCAGGAAGCACGGCAAGTACCAGAGCACTGATTCTTTCGCTCAGGTAACGCGTTTGGGAAGCCAACAGGATGGCTAGCGGAATGTAGACAACGAGATACTGGTAGTTCACGCGATAGGAGAAGCTGACAAAGACGAGGAAGCCGGCAAGCGCCCCTTGGACAGGAGTCGCTTCGGTCCTGTAGCTCAATACAGCGGTAATCGCCAGGGCAATGACCAGGACAGGCACTGTGAACGGCAACAAGGCACCGGTTTCCCAGCCGAAGGCATTATGAAGATAGGTAAGTAGAGCACCGCTCCCGCTGAGGGCAAAACACAGAGGGTATTGGTAGACTGGCGCCGCCCCGGGAAGGAAGAGTGACTGTGCATAGGCATGGAAATTGCCGGTGAACAAGAAGGGAATGGACAGAAGCACCACGACTCCGCCGGCTATCAGGCTGTTGGTGAGAAGCCGGCGTTTGCTCAAGTACCGTGCACTGATGATTGCCATCATGGCAATGGACATGAAGGTGTGCTGCTTGGTCATCATAGCCAGGGCAGCAAGAAGAAAGGCCCACCTGTCCGCACCCCGCGTGAGCATAACCACCGAAGCCAGCAGTAGAGCAGCGGCAATGGCATCGAACTGTCCGAAGACCGCCGACTCGTACAACGCGGTGGGATGAAGCAGCCAGATACTGGAGAACAGCAGCTTGCGCCACCTGGAGCCAGGCACGGCCCAGTACAGCAGGCATCCGATCGCCAGGTCGGCGGCGATAATCGGGGTCTTCATGGCAATTCGCCAGCCGGTATCAACCATGGCGCTGGTGGCTGAACTTGACGGAACGAACAGCAGAGTCAACCCCAATATGAGGAGCCATATGGGCGGATAGACAAAGGCCCAGCCGTAGAAAGGGAAGATGTCCAGACTGGCATCGGCGTATTGATAGAAGTCCAATCCATGGTGCTGGAAGACCTTCGCGAAGGCCCAGAATTGGGCAACATCAGGACCTGCTGACAGGGGGGCCGCCCACAGTCTGATCAATGCAGCAATGATCATCGACATGGCGAAGAGCCCAAAGGGGAGCGTATTCTTCCAGCGAGACAGTGTCATGTCATACAAAGCATGGTCCGGTAGGCGTTATGATCCATGCCATTCTCGGCCTTTACGCCTTTCCGGATTCCGGGGCACCACACTCGATTCACCGCTACGTTTGGAAGCAGTCTGCCTCTGCTACAGAGGCACCGCGTCTGCCCTGACCTTCCCCTCGAAATCAGTGCCGGTGTGAATCGGAGTTCTCGGATACACAGGGGCAGTCCTCGGGCGATGGGTCACGCCAACGTACTACACGAATAGCTCCGGTTCGGCCCTCCTCGTCAGGGTTTCCTCCAGTTCGCGTTTGTGGTACAGGTATTCTGGGTCGTCGTAGTACCTTGCCTGCTGCGGGCACTTCTTGACGCAGGCTCCGCACCTGATGCAGATGCCGGTGTATTCCCTCACGTTGTCGAAGCTGATTGAGCCCATCGGGCACAGCTGCGCGCAGAGCTTGCAGTCGTTGCAGTCGTCGTTCGTCAGCGGCCTGATGCTGCGGAAGTCCACTGGATTGCCCTGGCGACCGCGGGGCCGGAGGTGTGGTCGATACGGACTGGGAGTACCCGTCACGCTGATTGGCGGCGGCGTGTACCCGTCAACGATGGTTCCCACTTTCCCGGCCACTTGCTTTGCAAAGGCGTCGGCAATAGCCATGTCAGCCTCGTCCGGCCTGCCTGCACCCAGGGTATACGAGAACGAGTGCTCTCCTACGATCGCCGCGGCGGCCACCGTGTGGAATCCATCGCTCTCCAATATGTCCCTCAGCTCGATAAGCGCATCGTCGAAGTTGCGATTCCCGAACAGCACCACCGGCACCGCCAGTGCGCCGTTTCCCCGCACGGACGACAGGTACTTCACCAGCACGTTGGGAACACGCCCGGCATAGACGGGCGTGCCGAACACCACGAGGTCGCTGGCGGAGAAGGTCGGCGTGTTCTCTCTGGCTCCGGGCAGGGTGAAGTCATACGTCCTGAGTTCAACGCCCAGTTCGCCGGCAATCACCCCGGCGACCCTTGACACGACTTTCTCAGTGGTCCCGGTCGCGCTGAAGAAGACGGCCCATACTGTCTTGATGTTCACGAATCGCTCTTCCTTTCACGGTCTATCGTGGCAGCCCTAGCGCAGATTATGCCACGGGCTTGAGCTCGATTGCTGCTGGCGCCACTGTCTTGTCATAGGGGGTTGACTGGTGCAGGAGGTGCAATAACTGAGGGGCGCGAGTACACTGAGGATGGACGTAGCTGAACGTGAAATACCCTGAGTGCAGTGATGAGGACCTGGCCCACCGCCCGGAGGGCGCCACTGGGTCGACCGGCGGAGTTCACCATTCCATGCACTACTATCACCTGGGTCTGAACTTCTCCGGACTGTCGGAGATGATGGTGCGTCGACTGCAGCAAGGTGGTTGGGCCTGCCCCGTATGTGGTGAGTCATTCCCGCCGGGCACCGATCCTCGCGGGAGCCGATGACCATGTAGCTCCCGTGCTCATTCCGGATGCGAAGGAGTAGGCCGGGGATATCCAGTTGGGTTATTGAGAGAAGCTGCTTGCCGGAAGCCGGGCCCGCGATCCAGTCGCCCTCGCGTTTCCTGTACTCCAGCGCATCGCCGAAGTGCGGGGTGTTAGTGAGGTCCGCGCTATCAAGGTCGGCAATGGTGCGGCCCTCCTTGAGCACCCGGTGGTAGGCGCGGACCGAGAGGTGCGGCCGGCGCATGGTGGTGTGGAGCACCTCTTCGCCCCTCGGCGTCAGATGGCAGAAGGCGAGGACATCCTGGGCCGTCATCTCGACGCTGCAACTGGCCCGGCTGTAGGCTAATGGTTGTTCCTCCTGGCCATGGGCTGAATCCCCGGGTCCTGACAGTGTGTGGTTGAGCGATAGGAATGCATGGGGGCCGATTTCGAGGTGCGGTCCCGTGTGTCAACTCCGGCCCTGAATGCCAACATCATCGGGTCACTCCTGAGAAGGCCCATCGGTGGTGGAGCTTGCCTGGGGCCCAAATTCCCACTTTACTGTGGTATGCTCCCGAGAAAGCCGGCGTGGCACCCAGCCTGGGATAGGAGTTCGCCCCCTGCATCACAGGAGACAGTGCGTTCATTATGCTGTGTATCGACTACTATCCGCGTCGTGTGGGGGTACGCACGATATTCCGCCGCTCTCGAGCAATCGGCTATTTCGGGGTGGTACTGATGGTTGGCAGCTACTGGCTGTCTCGGCCAACATCTCTTCGGGTCCTTCACGGTCCCCGACAACGAACGTATCGAATCGGTCATCTGCGATGTCTTGATGGAGGGTTGAAATGAGAACGATGGACCCGGACCAATGGAAAGCGTTCATCGACCGGCTCATTGAGGAGCCGGATTTCGATGTGACAGGCGTCACGGAGAAGGGCAGCAGGTTCGTTTTCGCGCCATTGGGGCAGGCGAGCGAGCTCAGACTCGACTACGACATCACCATCCTCCCGCCGAAGAAGGAACTGCTTCCTCCCAATGAGGACCTCCTTACTTTTGACATCAGCAAGCCGTTCGATGTGCTTGCCGCCCGCCATGAGCGGAAGAAGGTGCTTGTCGGGGTACATCCATACGACCTCATCGCCATCAACATGATGGACCAGGTCTATCTCGGCACGCACGTGGACGACAACTACGAGGCCCGCAGGCAGAACACGATAATCATTGCCTCCGATATCATCAACATCCCCCCGAAGGCGTTCTGTGGCAGCCTGGGAACGCATACGGTCGAGACGGGTTACGACCTGCTGGTGACGCCGCTGGATGATAGGTACGTGGTCACCGAGGGGACTCCCGCAGGGACCGCACTGTTGGAGAAATTCGCTGAGACGAGGGAATCGTCCCGCTACGATATCGAGAGGGTGGAGAAGCTCAGGGCGGAACTGCCCTCTCGCTACTTGAGAAGTCCGCATGTCGACAAGTACAAGTGGTCGGAGATTCTCGAAGAGAACTACGAACACCCGCTGTGGGAAGAGAACGCCAGAAAGTGCCTGACGTGCGGCACCTGCACCCTGGTCTGTCCGACATGTGTCTGCTACGACGTCCACGACGAGGTGGAACTGGACCTCGAGCGTGGCAAGAGAAAGAGAACCTGGGACGGCTGTCTGCTCAAGGAGTTCACGCTTGTTGGCAGCGGGGAGATATTCCGGGAGACACCCACGAACCGGTACAGGCACAGGTACTATCGCAAAGGCATGTACCTTCCGATGAGGTACGGTTTCGTCGCGTGCGTTGGGTGTGGAAGATGTGCAACCCAGTGCCTCGCGGACATCGCCGACCCCCTCGAAGTTATGAACGTCCTTGCGTCATCGTCCATGGAGGACAAGAAGAAGCTCCCGATACCCGAGGTCAAGGTCCACGGCGTGAAGCAGGAACTGCTTATCCCCAAAGCGGCGGACATCATCTACAAAGAACCGATGACGGACATAGACACGTTGTACAGGATACGCCTGGATTCCGGAGAAGCTCTCGGACACCGGCCCGGGCAGTTCATAGAACTGTCTATCTTCGGCATCGGCGAGGCTCCGATATCAATCGCGTCCTCACCCGGCTCCGGACCGGAGTTCGACCTACTCGTGAGGAAGATAGGCGACGTGACGTCGAAGCTCGATACCCTGGCACTGGGCGACAAGATCGGTATCAGGGGGCCATTCGGGAACGGCTTCAACATTGAGGCATTGAAGGGCCGGAACCTTTTGTACGTTGGTGGAGGATGCGGCCTGGCCCCTTTGAGGTCCCTCATCAATTACTCGCTTGAGAACCGGTCGGAGTTCAAGAAGATCTCGATACTATATGGCTGCAAGGACCCCTCGTCCCTGCTGTTCAGGAACGATCTCGAGTCGTGGGGGACTATGGAAGATGTGGATTTCAGGATGACTGTCAACATCTGCAGGAGCGACGAAGGCTGGAAGGGGAACATTGGAGTTATCACTACCCTCATTCCGGACATCGATATGGACCCGGACACGACGATGGCGATTGTGGTCGGTCCGCCAGTGATGTACAAGTTTGTCATCCGCGAGCTGAAACAAAAGGGGATTCCCGACGAGAACATCATCGTCTCGCTCGAGAGGAGAATGAAGTGCGGGGTCGGCAAGTGCGGGCACTGCCAGATAAACGGTGTCTATGTGTGCCTGGAAGGGCCGGTCTTCAACTATGCCGATATCATGGGACTCCCGGAGGCGTTCTAGATGAAACCAAAGGTGGCTTTCTTCGATTTCGCGTCCTGCGAGGGATGCCAGCTACAGGTAGTCAACCTCGAGGAGAAGATCCTCGACCTCGTGGACATAGTGCAGGTCGTCTCGTTCCGCGAGGCGATGAAAGAGCATTCCAACGACTACGATATCGCCTTCGTGGAGGGGTCCATCATGCGGCCCATGGACGAGGAGAGATTGATCCGCATCCGCACGAACGCCAAGATACTCGTGGCCATCGGCGCATGCGCCTGCTCCGGCGGAGTCAACAAACTTCGGAACAAATGGCCTCTGGCCGACGTCATAGCCGAAGTCTACGGCGACGCCCGCATTGAAGGGAACCCGTATTTCGATGTCTTTCCGACCAAGGCGGTCAGGGAGGTGGTTGCTGTGGATGTGTACATCCCTGGTTGCCCCATCGACAGGAACGAATTCGCCAAGACCGTCACGTCGCTGGCGTTTGGCAGGAAGCCGAGGCTTCCGAACTATCCCGTATGCGTCGAATGCAAGAAGAATGAGAACATCTGCGTGTTCGAGTTGGGCCAGTTCTGCCTCGGACCGATAACCAGGGCAGGATGCAACGCCATCTGTCCGTCGAACGGTGAAGGGTGCGACGGGTGCAGGGGCTTCCTCGAGGACCTTCGGGTGAACGCCATGAAGGATATCCTGAGGAAGCACAACGTGTCACTGGACCAGATGATGAAACGTTTCAACCTCTACAACTACAAGAGGGAGGGCTATTGATGGCCAGTCCTATCGACATCCACGTCGAGCACCTCACGAGAGTGGAGGGGCACGGCGACATATTCTTCAACGCGAAAGAGGGGAAGGTAGAGAACGTGCAGTGGCACGTGACCGAGGCCCCCAGGTTCTTCGAGGCGATGCTGAGGGGGAAGTCATACGAGCATCTGCGGGCCATCACTTCCCGGATATGCGGCATCTGTTCCATCGGTCACTCGCTGGCTTCTCTGAAGGCGACCGAGGCGGCCCTTGGGGTCGAGGTCTCGGAGGAGACCGTCCTGCTCAGGCGGTTGGCTCTCCATGGTGAGAACATGCAGTCGCATGTCCTCCACATTGGATACCTCGTGGTGCCGGACCTCTTCGGGGTGGGCTCTGTCTTCCCCATGGTCGCCACCCACAAAGATGCCGTCGTCAAGATCGTCGGTCTTCACCGGCTCGCCAACTTCATGTCCGACCTCATGTGCGGGAGGACCACGCATCCGATTACGCTCCAGCTCGGAGGATTCAGCAGAGTCCCGACAACGGGGGAGCTGACCGACCTGAAAGCCAGGCTGGTGGCGTCCAAACCCGTCATATCCGAGATAGCCGGCGTGCTCGCGTCCGTGAAGGGGAACGTCCCTGATTTCGAAAGGGAGACAGAGTACATCGCACTCGTGGATGAGAATCACTATGCCCTGTACGACGGGGACATCGGGTCCAGCGACACGGGATCGCATCCTGTGAGCTACTACCGGTCCATCACAAACGAGTATGTAGTCGGACAGTCGACGGCGAAGTACACCAGGCATGTCCGGGATTCATACTTCGTGGGTGCGCTCGCAAGGTTCAACCTCAACGAATCGAAGCTCAACGAGTTCGGGCGGGAGACCGCGCAGGTCCTGGGCTTGAAGGCCCCTGTTCACAACCCCTTCATGAACACCTATGCTCAGATGGTGGAGGTTGCGGACTCGGTGGAAGACTCCATACTTATCATCGATGAACTCATCGAAAGAGGCATCACGGGTGACAGGGCCACGGTAGAGCTGAAGCCGGGCCGTGGAATCAGCGCGGTGGAGGTTCCCCGGGGAATCCTTTTCCATGACTATACCATCGACAGTATCGGCAACTGTACGAAGGCGAACTGCATCATCCCGACCAACCAGAACCATGCCAACATACAGAAGGACATGGAGGGGCTTGCTCCTGGTCTGGTCGAACTGCCCGAGAAGGAGATAGAGCTGACGCTGGAGATGCTGGTGCGCGCGTACGATCCATGCATCTCGTGCTCGACGCACTACGCCAAAGTCCACTTCGTATGACGGAAGAGAGTAAGCCACGCGTCGCCATCATCGGTATCGGCAATCCGATGATGGCGGATGACGGGATCGGTCCGAGGCTTATCGCCGAGCTTGAAGGCTCTGTTCCCGGTGTCGACCTCATCGATATGGGTACCGGGGGCATGCAACTCGTCCATGTCCTTGCCGGCTACGATTCGGTCATCATCATCGACTCGGCGGACATGGGGCTCTCACCTGGCGAGTCCCGTGTCTTCTTCCCTGACGCCGTCGTCTCCTTCAAGGAGACGCGTGCCTATTCCCTTCACGACTGGGACCTGATGAGGTCCATCGAGATATCGAGAGAATTAGGCGAAGCCCCTGATAGGATTCTCATCCTGGCCGTGCAGCCCGCCTGCCTTGAGATGCGCGAGGGCCTATCCCCAGAGATCGAGCTGGGTGTCCCTCGGTACGTTGAAGACGTTCTGGTAGTTCTGGCGGCCGTTAGAGCCTGACCGGACGCACTGCAGACCACCGAAGCACGGACGAAGGACTGCAATAGCGCCAGGCCCCACAGTTCACTCGGCGGTCTGACGCAGGAGTTCATAGACACCACGGAGAGACTCCAGTCAGCCTTGGTACTAACTACGGGGTAAGGTCATGCGGCATCAGCGAGGCGACGTACTACAACTGGAAGACGAAGTACGCCGGGATGACGGTCAGCGAGTTGCGACGGCTGAAGACGCTTGAGGCGGAGAACCGGCGGCTGAAGCAGATCGTGGCGGAGCAGACGCTTGATATGCAGACGCTGAAAGAGCTGCTGGCAAAAAACTTCTGACGCCCGAGGCGAGGAAGGCGGCGGTGGCATATGCGGTGGCGTGTCTCGGGCGGAGCATACGGAAGGCGTGTGAACTGGTGGGTCTGTCACGGCCGGTGTATCGCTACACGCCGCGCCCGGACAGAGACGTGGCCTTACGCGAGCGGCTGCGCCAACTGGCACAGGAGCGGAGACGGTTCGGCAGCCCGCGGCTGCACCTGATGCTGAGGAGAGAAGGACTGGTGGTGAACCACAAGCGGACGGAGCGACTGTATCGGGAGGAGGGTCTGGCGCTGCGTAGGAAGCGGCGTAGGAAGGGCGCCTCGGGCGTGCGAGTGGAGCCGCCGATGCCACAGCGGCCTAACGAGAAGTGGGCGATGGACTTTGTGCACGACAGCACGGCTGACGGACGTCGATTCAGGGCGCTCGTGGTCATGGACGAATACACACGGGAATGCCCGGTGATAGAGGTGGACCGGTCGCTCGGCGGCAAGCGGGTGGTGAGTGTCCTTGATCGGCTCGCGGAGTCGCGTTGCCTCCCCGAGACCATCACGATGGACAACGGCCCTGAGTTCATAGGGAAGGCACTGGACGAGTGGGCGTGCAGGACAGGCGTGAAGCTGCACTTCATCGGTGCCGGCAAGCCGATGGAGAACGCCTATGCTGAGAGTCTCAATGGCAGACTGCGCGATGAGTGCCTCAGCGGGAACTGGTTCCTGAGCCTTGCGGATGCGCGTGACGTCATCGAAGCATGGAGGAAGGACTACAATAGCGCCAGGCCGCACACTTCACTCGGCGGTCTGACGCCCCAGGAGTTCATAGACACCACGGAGAGACTCCAGTCAGCCTTGGTACTAACTATGGGGTAAGGTCAAAAGTCATGAACATGCCCAGCGTCGCTCCGTTCCGATCACCCGGCCACCTTGCCCCTGACGGGTGGCCACTTTCGCCCGTGCCGCTGGCCTGGTTTCACCGAATGACGCAGTCAGTTCGACGGGGTTGTTTTCCCGAACTCTTCCTATGCTTTTAGAGGAAGTATTAAGGAGCCTGAAGTGACAGTTTCGATTACTAGAACGGAAGCGCACGACATAGCCAGCATGCTTACAATCAGGAACCTGGCGTTCATTGATGGCAAGTCTTGTGCTGCAGCCGATGGAGCTACCTTCCAGACAGTGAATCCTGCAACAGAAGAACCCATCACAGAAGTAGCGCATTGCGGCTGTGCGGATGTTGACCGTGCCGTTAATGCAGCCAGGCGTGTTTTCAGAGCGGGCAGGTGGTCAAGGATTGCACCCGAAGCCCGTAAGGAAACACTGTTGCGTCTGGCTGACCTGGTTCGCACGAATACCCGTGAACTGGCCGTCTTAGAGAGCATTGACAGCGGCAAGACCATCACAGACTGTTTGCATGAGATTGGCACCGAGGTGCCCAGTTTCTTCCAATGGTATGCAGAGCTCATTGACAAGAGATTCGATAAGGTTGCTCCAACAGGTCAAGATGCGCTCGCATTGATTGTGAAGGAACCGATCGGTGTTGTTGGCCTTGTATTGCCATGGAATTTCCCGCTACTTATGGCCGCATGGAAGCTTGCTCCTGCACTGGCAGCCGGATGTTCGGTGCTGCTTAAACCGGCTGAGCAAACCCCACTTACAGCCCTGCGATTAGCTGAGCTTGCACAGGAAGCGGGACTCCCGGATGGTGTTCTTAATGTTGTTCCTGGCATGGGTGAGACCACCGGTCAGGCAGTTGGAAGGCACCCGGACATCGATGCCGTTTCATTCACTGGCTCAACAGAGGTTGGAGCTTGTTTTCTGCGTTATGCCGCAGAGAGCAATCTGAAAACAATAGGCCTGGAAATGGGTGGCAAGAGCCCTTTCATTGTGCTTGACGACGCTGATCTGAATGACGCCCTGATTGAGCATGCAGCTAATTCAGCCTTCTGGAACGGTGGGCAGAATTGTTCAGCCAATATGCGCCAGCTGGTCGATGCTAAATTGGCCGATGAATTCATTGAAAGAGTCACAATCCGCGCGCAATCCTATCGACTTGGTGATCCATTGGATCCTGAGACGAATATTGGCCCAATGGTGACCGCAGAACATCAGGCTCGTGTAATGGGTTACATCGAACAAGGGAAAGCGGGAGGTGCGCGCTTAGTTACGGGAGGCAATACAAGGAGGCCAGGCTGCTTTGTTGAACCGACTGTGTTTGCAGGCGTGACACCGGACATGACGATTGCGCGGGAGGAGATATTCGGGCCTGTGCTGGGAGTGATGGCAGTGAATGGGTTGGATGAAGCCCTCCGGATTGCGTGCGACACAGAATATGGCCTTCACGCAACAGTCTTCACTCGGGATATCGATCGCGCCATATACATGGCGCGTCAACTACCCTGTGGTACGGTCTCGGTGAATGGCTTTTCGGAGGGTGATATCAAGACGCCATTCGGAGGCTACAAGCGCTCAGGCTCACTAGCACGTGACAACGGAACTGAAGCAATTGACCAGTACATGCAAACTAAGACGATTTGGGTTAGTACTGCTCGCCCTGAAGCAAAGCGATAGCTTTCATGAGTCATAATTCCGTAATTCCGGGGACACCACACTTAATTCGCCCTTACGTTCAGAACCATGGCTGTCGATACGTCTGACGGCTCCGCAGGACCGGTGGTAGCTGTGAGTTCGCAAAGATAAGTGTGGTGTCCCCTTGGTTACATAACCGTCATTGACGGTGGCGGTCGCGTGAGATTCGGGAAAGGCGGGAGGGGCGCGCTATTTGGTGTGATCGCCGTGTGATTGGTCTCTCTTCACGGCGTCCGTGTGCTCCAGTCGCCGGTAGACCAGCAGATAGAATGCCAGGAGGCCGCGATAGGGACGGAATGGCTCGAGGAGTTGCTCCACTCCGGCCGACGACGTGCGGAGGCCGTCGCCTAGGTACTTGCCGACGACGTCTCTGATGGCGATGTCGCCGGTCGGAACGCTGTCAGGTCTGGCGAGGCCGCGCAGGAGAATGTAGTCCGCCGACCATGCACCGAAGCCACGGAGTCCGACGATAGTCTCCTTGGCTTCGGCATCGCTCATCGACTTCAGGGCGTCGAGATTCAGTTCGCCCGACTCAACGCGCAGTGAGAGATTATGGATGTAGTCGGCCTTCTGCCTCGTGAGTCCGACGGAACGCAGCACTTCGAGAGACGCCCCGGCGAGGACGGCGGGCTCCGGGAACACCCACACGTCTTCGACCGGTTGGCCGAACCGTCGGATGAGTCTGTCTCTCACGTGGTGCGCGGATGCGAGCGAGACTTGCTGCTCCGTGACTGCGATAACGGCCATCTCGAAGAGTGACGCCGGACGCATGGGCTTGAGCCCGTGCATTCTCATCATGATGGGGTGCAGCCTTGAATCCCTGGTCGCGAGCCGGTAGAAGGGAGAGAGGTCCAGTTCGGCGAACAGGACCCACTCGACGAGTGCGCCGACTTTCTCTGCATCGCTCTCAGGTCGACAACGGGCCTGCAGCCCGGACCCGGATTCATCCGGGGTCACCTCGATGATAGCCGGGGAACCGTCCATCATGGCCGGGATGCGCAACCGCGTTTCGCCAGCGCGCTGCCCCGGCTGGCGGGACAGCATGGCGTTCAGCGATAGTGCGAAGTCGTAAGGCGCAACGGAGCGTAACTTAATCATGGCACTGCTGATATGTTCCGCCCGACGCTCGTCCATTTCGGCATCTTACCGCGCCGGCACGCTCGATGGCCACTGTCGATGGTGCGGGAATTCCGGCGACGCCACAGTCATCGTTTCGCGCATGACCGTGTGGACGTGACGTGTCATACTTCGGAGCACCATGACAGGCACGTCCTATGATCGGATTGCGCAGTCACTCGATGATTCGCAGCTCTGGAGCGAGACTGCCGCGGACCAGCTCTTGAATCAGGCGGAGTATCGGAAGGTATACAAGGGGATGAGTGCGCGCGAGCAGAAACGTTGGCGGCACAAGGTGTCGACCAGACTCTGGAGGTTGTTCAAACAAGAAGTGGCCCTGAGTGATGGCGCGGCGTTCAATGTGCCAGAAGTGTGTGAGGCCGTCATCGCCGATGTGAAGCTCTGGCTGGACGCGGAATGGAAGGCGCGCTAGGTGAGCAGGAAGTCAGGCAATCCAACCGTCGACTTCAATGCAGCGGATGCCGCGTGACCCAGCTTCGAAAGGCGCGATACAAGGGTTGCATTCCGGGAATCACTGTGGTCATCGCATCTGGCTGACTTCAGGAAGGTGGCCGGGGAGTCCTGGGGACACCACACCAATCCCCACCTGGGGCGCAGCACTCGCGGTCTCAGGCCTTTCCTCTAGTCCCCTTCGCGCTTGCGGTATTGCGGCGCCTCGGCGACGCTGTTGGCGAACATGAGGATTCGATGGTGCGGACAGGCGAGGTCTCATTCATGTACAGTACGTGACGAATCGAGCAGGAGGTCGTTGTGAGAAACAGGAATCCACTGAGAGAACTCCTCAACGAAGGCAAACCAACGATAGGCACGCAGGTTATCAGTGTCTCACCCCAGATCGTTGAGGTAGTGGGGCACACGGGCCATTTCGACTACGTCCAACTGTCGGGCGAGTACGCGTCCTGGACGGTGCCCGATTTGGACAACTTCGCTCGTGCAGTCGAGCTGTTCCCTTCGATCACAGCGGTGATGAAGATAGAGGATGACCCACGAACGTTCATCACCCGCAGAGCGCTGCACGCCGGGATGCAGGGAATACTCTTCTCCGATTGCTCGTCGGCCGCGGATGTCGTGGGGTGCATCCGTGCCGTCAGGCCGTCGACGCCGGAAGATGGAGGTACCAACGGATGCGCGCTGACACGCGATGTCGGCTTTCTCATCACGGAGGTCGGCGGTGAGGCCTGGATTCAGGCCATGAGGGACATCGTAATCATGGTCATGATAGAGAAGAAGGGAGCCATCGACGAACTGGAAGAGATACTCGCCCTGGATGGGGTGGACATGGTCAACTTCGGGCCGTGCGACTATTCCGTGAGCGTTGGCAAGGCCTTCAACACCAGTCACTGGTGTACCGAGGCGTACAGGGCGCACAGGGACATGCTGGAACTGGCCCTCAAACGTGGCAAGCGCGCTAGAGTGGAGATATGGAGCTGGGAGCAGGCCCAGGAATACATCGACATGGGAGTGCGTGACTTCAACGTCGGGGTGGACCTGCTCGCCATCTACGAATACTGCAAACAGAACGGCGGCGGTGTGCGCGAGTTGCTCTCCGGAAAAGGGTAAATGTCGGACTCTGGAGTGCGTGATTGCATAGCGGGTCGGAAACGTCTCATCATGGGAGGTGAGCCAGTGACCATCGCGGAGATCTGTCCTTGCGTCAATGTGGGATGTCCCAACCACGGGCAGTGCGAGAAGTGCATCAGCCGCCACATGCGTCTCGGTACCCTGAACTACTGCTCCTTCTACACGCTCCTGCCCGTGCTGCGGAAGGCCATCGCCGCTGACCCGGAATCGCCCGCCGCAGACGTGCTTCGGGGAATAACCGACCATCGGCTCGAGGTCAACGCCGAGCTGGCAAAGAAGAACGGCCTCTCGGAAGAGAGGCTCGCTGACCTTCGCAAGCAGGTGGCCGAGTACAGCGACTACTAGCCTGTGACCCGCCCGGTGGAGGACCCATGGACATCTGCCGGCCAGGTCAGCTCTAATTCCGGGGACACCACACTCAACCCACTGTCACGTTAAGACTAAGTCCATACGAGCCCCGCATTGCCGTCTTTTGCTCGGCGGTAGCTTTGGGAACATGGCGATGAGTGTGGTATACCCATGGTTACATATCAATGATGCGACGTACTGCAACTGGGAGGCGAAGTACGCCGGGATGACGGTGAGCGACCTGCGGCGGCTGAAGACGCTTGAGGCGGAGAACCGACGGCTGAAGCAGATAGTGGCGGAGCAGGCACTGGACAATCGGAGGCTGAAGGAACTGCTGGGAAAAGACTTCTGACGCCTGTGACGAGGAAGGCGGCGGGGGCATAGGCGGTGGCGTATCTTGGGCGGAGCATACCGAAGGACTGCGACCCGGAGGGACTGTCACCAGCGGTGTATGGCTTTGCGGGTCATCTCATACCGGTAAGTATGTAATGAGAAGTCCACCCAATATCAAGCTGGCTACATTCGCCGCGACAATACATAGCGCCGTGCGCCTCTTCCTGAACTCCTTCACAATGCAAGTAAGAGCTACGACCTCCACGGCTATAACTACTATCTCGCCAATAATGTAGCCGATCATCCAATACGAACCTATGCCGGGCCCGGTGAGCATTGCATTGAGCCCGCTCTGAGTAACGATATTGACTGCGAGGAAAGCGAGCCAACTCCGTCTCTTGCGGTAGCCAAACAGGAAGAATACGACACTCTCAATCAGTAGGGTCAACGCGACCCGCATTGCAACTAGAATGGGCACTCTTAGCGGAGATTGTCCTCTTGTGAGGCTTTCCGTCTTTAGGTCCAGCGACAATAAGTTGTTGTATCGGTCAAACGTACCGGCAGGTAGAGCACACTCAAAGCTCTGGTCTCCGCTTCGAACAACCAGCGTGGCGCCGTCCAGGCTGTCATTTCCAGAAGGAGATACATGATTGAAGAATCTATAGTACGTCTCCCACGCCTTTCGTTCTTTTCGTAATACAACTGCCTCTGACTGACTCATGCCTGAAAGCTGCAAAGATAGCGACAAATCATCCGGCGGATTCGATACGATGACAGTAAGAGAGGGCGGCTCCGCCGCATTGGCGTAGACTGCCGTTGGCAACGATATGCTCAACAGCACTGCTGCTATGAAGAGTACGAGTACGGGGTTACACCTTTTCATTCAGACCCTCGTGCATCATGAAGCCCGACGGCAAGATACCCGCTGCGGTATACGAATTGCTCCACACTCCCGCGACACCGTGCTTGGAAGGTCGGAACGTTCCCGCTAAGTCAGTCCCCACCCGTGGATGAATTGTAGCAGCTACTCCTTGTGGAGGTTCGCCTTTGTGTTCTCGATGAAGGCGCCCACGCCCTCCCCGAGGTCAGGGTGGCTCCAGAATAGGCGAGACACTCCGTCTTGAGTTCCGCGCGAGTTCAGGGGACGCCATTGCTGAGCTCGCCGCCGGTTGCATCATAATGCGAGATTGCGGCTCCGTAGCAGGCGCCTGGTCCCCTTCGCGCTTGCGATACTGCAAGGCCTCGGCGATGTGGCAGCGGGGGGCGTAGAGATTCCGTACCAGACGAGCCGCCGTCGAGCCGGTCCGCGATGGCGGCTCGGCCCATGTCCTGGACGCGCCAGATGCGTGGACACCGCACCCGTCTGAAGGGCCTCAAAGCCGGTGACTGCCTCCTATGCTCGCCTGCGACCGAGTTGGCGTCTTTGCGGTGGCGTCAGGTGTTCGCTCTGGTTCGGGCTGATTGACGCATACCTGGGATGGGCCTACCATGACGACAGGCATGTCGACGTTGGGGCGGCCCTGCATGCAGGCCGTCGCCCGTAGGGAGGGACATCATGGTGGATGTAGCGAACACGTCCGGAGCGGAGAAGTCGAGCGCAAGCAAGTCTGGCGGCGAGGCCGCGGCCCTTGCGAGAATCGCCGGGATGCCGGAGCCCTATCGCGCCATGGGAGAACGGCTCCATGACATCATCATGAGGAATGCGCCGGTTCTCAGGCCCACGACCTGGTACGGAATGCCCGCGTATGAAAAGGGCGGCAAGGTCGTATGCTTCTTCCGCGGCGGGGAGAAGTTTAAAGAGAGGTACATGACGCTCGGCTTCAATCAGGAAGCGAACCTCGACGAAGGCCATCTATGGCCGATTGCCTTCGCACTGACTGAGTTGACTGCCGCTGGAGAGGAGAGGATCGCCGCGCTTGTCAAGAAAGCCGTTTCCTGAGGCTGGGCTGCGTTGTCTGGCGAGTTCAGTTCGGTGAAACGGATAGTGCGGGCACAGGCTATTGAACCGGTATCCCCGCTCTGCAACAATGCATCGTGCGTTTGTGGACAGCGTCTCAGCGACGAGTGCGATGAGAACTAGTACCGTACGACTGGCAGCACTGGCGATGCTTGCCGTGGCGCTCTCAATCGGCGGATGTGTCGAGGACAGCGAACCGGTTCAAACCCCCGCTTCGCCGCCCGTGCTCACTGTCTCTCCTGCCAGCATCGCTCTTGCCGGGACTGTGGGCCAGCCTGTGCCCGATGCGGTCATTCGTATCGACCGCTCGAACGTTGCGTCAGACCTCGCCTGGTGCGCCGCGAGCGACGCGGCTTGGCTGGGCCTGCTCCCCCCAGCCGGCGTACTCCGTTCGAGCTGTGCCGACCTTCTGCTGAGAGTGTCCGCTGACAACCTTGGTCCCGGCAGATACGTGACGACGGTGTCTCTCACCATTGAAGGAATCAATGGCGTTTTCGCGACTGTGCCGGTCACCGTGGAAATGCAGTCGCCCGAGGATCCTGAAGTCGTGGCCGCTCGCACGTTCTGGGAGTCAAGGAACTACCAATCCTATTGGGACCTGAAGGCGCCAGGGGACGTGCGGGCCACCCTACTTGCCTACACGTTCCCCGAGTACGGCCTCAGGGATGTCGAGGAAATCCACGTCAAGGCAATCGACTTCGACTATGTTCCTGAACTGTACGTACGCCCTGTTGCGCGGGCGCGCTGTGAGGTCAGCTTCGTCATGTGGGAGGAACTCACGGGTGCGGAATGGGAAGAGGACATGCGGGAGTTCACCCGACACTGGGGTGAGGTCGACGTGATCCTGCAAGTGGATCCGGGACCGTACAGCGCGAACCGCAACGGATGGAGCGTCGTCGACCTGGAGGACCGTACGATTTCTAGTGCTTCGACCAGCGTGGCCAGATCGGATATCACCGGCGACGATGGTTCCGACTGTGGATGCGACGATTGAGTCTGACGTGGGCTCCAACGGAATCCCGGGGACACCGCACTTGTCTTCACCCGACAAGTAGTTCAATCCTTCCTGCTAGTCCCCCTCTCGCTTCCGGCATTGCAGCGCCTCGGCGATGTGAGGGGTGTCGATGAGGTCGGCGCCGTCCAGGTCGGCGATGGTGCGGCTCACCTTGAGCACCCGGTGGTAGGCGCGCGCCGAAAGGTGCAACTGGCGCATCCCCGTGTGCAGGACATCCTTGCCGACCGTAGTCGTGCGACAGAACGCGGCGACGTCCTTCGCTGACATATCAGCGTTGCACGTTGGTGGACTGGCGGCGAGGCGGCGCTCCTGCCGCAGAGCCTTCTCGGGTCGCGTACCACGTATTTGGCATGGTAGTGGTGAGTCGTGCCACTATACTGGTCGCGGTCTCCCACTCTATGCTGGTCGCCGAGCCACGACTATGAGGAAATTGGGTTGCGGGGAACCAACGAGGGCGAGCAGGAAGCTGAGGCGGCCGAGCAGCCGGTGGTTCCCTCTCAAGGCGAGAGGTAGCGCGCGGGACATGACGACCTCGAGACCCGCGGAGCGTAGGATTGACGCCAGGGAATCCTCGTCGAATGACCGGACATGCCCCAGCCAGTGGAACTCGGTCCCGCAGTGCGGGCACACCGTCCTGCGCCGCGTAAGGTCCTCTCTGTAGGGAGTCACGAGAACCGCGTGCCCGCCCTTCCGCAGCACCCGGCGTACTTCGTGCAGACCGCGTGAGAGCCGGTCTCCTGACAGATGCTCCAGCACCTCGATGGAGAAGACCGTGTCGAACGCCTCTGACCTGAACGGCATGGCGCACATGTCTCCTCCCACCGTGTTGGACTGCCGTGGCGCGAGATCCAAGCCGACGGCGCGGGGGAACAGCCTCATTGGGCCTGCCGCCCCGGCCCCGGCATCCAGGATGTCGCGACCGACGTATCTCCGCACCAGACTGACCAGTTCCCGTGCGGCGCCGTCGCCGGCAAACTGCGACCCGCAACCCTGCCACCGTCTCTTGACGGCTTGGGGAGTCCACTCGAGCCCCTGCCGGTCCCGCGATGCGGCTGTCATTGTTCCTGCGGGCAATTCTACCATGAGGGGCGAAGGTCACGTGTGCCAGACGGACAGGCGGGCCGATACGCGGGCAGGGACGCATTCTACAATAATGTGAGGTGAGGCAACGTTGAGATCGTCATAAACGCGTACCTGTATCGCCCATCATTTCCTGGCGGTCTGATAGCGGCCCGGAGTTCACTGCCAGGGAGATACGAACATGGCTTGGCATGATGGACAGCTGTAACGTTGCTGGTGGCAGGTCAGCCGGACTGAGTCGAGAACGCTAGTCTATCCAGCCTCGGTCGCGGTAGTACCTAAGGGCCCCGGGATGGTAGGGCTCGTCGTTGCTTTGGGCGAGTGCGACAGCCGAGGCGACATACTCCGGAGTCAGCAGGACCACGGCGGAGGGATGAGCGGCGGCGAGGACATCCAGATGTTTGAAGACCGCCTCGCACACCCCATAGACCACGTCGTCGGCGATATCGGGCCGTGCGACCAGCGACTCGATAGTTATGACGGTCGGCACGTCGGCTGTGAGGAACCGGTACGTGCCTGCGGGTATCACAGCCGGCACGCAGCCGTAGCCTTCAAGCATGCTGACCAGACCCGGGTCGGAAAGCGGCAGGTACCTGAGGTCCAAGGTCGCTCCCGTCAGGGCCGGGCTTGGTATGGTGCCGAAGGTGAAGCCCATGTCGGTCCGGCCTGCCTGGAGCGACTCGACGCTCGTCAAACTGCTGGCAATCATTGCCTCATATGAGGCACCCCAGGACTCCGACTCCTCGACGCTCGAGCCGTAGTACTCCAGGATCCGCCCGAAAAGTGACCTCATAATCCCTGCTCCGCACCCCATCGTGAACGGGTACCTGCGCTCCACTATATCGGCTGGGCTGGTGAGACCCGTTCGGGGAAGGGCGAAGAGCTGCACATGCGCCTCCGAGGAAGGCATGACTAGGCTATACGCTGTTGCCTGCTCAAACTCGATACCCGGATGCAGAGGCGCGAAAGTCGCGATCTCGAGGTCTCGGAAGCTGGAACTGAAGTAGAAATGGGCCTCGCCGGCTATGCGCCGCTCGATCAGGCGCGCTTCTCCGCCGGCGGCCATGGACGTCACAGACCACTCGGGGTGTTCCAGCCGCACTGTCTCGGCGATGGCGTCAGCCTGCAACTGCTGGGGGGAGGCCGCCTCAATGCCGAGGAATGTCAGAGTGACGTCGTCCGCAGGCTCGTTTTCTGGTGCGCTGGGCTGAGGTGCGGAACACCCGGTGAGCGCGACAGTCACCACGGCCAGCAGCCCAAATGCCAAGAGACTTCTCGTCTTCATTGTGAATTGTCGCACCACCGACTCGCCGCAGTCGCACCATGATATATGCAGAGAGAGCGTCGCGTCACCTCTCCGGGGGGTTTCGCGTGATGTGCAACGGCAGAAGCTTGCCCGCGTCGGTCAGACGAGGCTTCTCTCGCTTGACCCGCAGGACCCGCGCCTGGCGCCAGACCTCCGCCATCATGCGGTTCGTGTCACCGCCGCGACTCAACTCGGCCAGTATGACGCGGACGACCTCTTCCTCGTCGACCGTGCCCACCTCGGGGCTGACCACCACGTCGAGGCGGGCCCTCCCGCCTTCCTCCATTTCCGCCATCTGGTAGTCGGTCGATGCGCCGCCGAACCGCTTTGGTAGAACCTCTTCGATGATGCGGACCAGGTCGGTACCGACGAACGTCATGCCCTCCCCGGTCAGCTTGTCGAAGCTTCGGATGGTGTGGAGGTGTTGTGTCAACCCCACGTCGCCGAGCTCGCAGCCGCACTGCCGCGTCTCGAGGACGCCATAGTCGCCGCTCTCCACGTTCAGCAACATCCTGGACGGTCGTTCAAGCAGGGACGTGAAAAGAAACGAGTTCACTACGCCGCCCCCGAAGGATGTGCTCCGTTCGCGCTGGATGATGGTGAGAGAGTCCTGCTGCAGGTGGATGTCGTCACACGCCTGCTTCTCACCGGCACAGCCGAATCCCACGATGCCTGCTTCGGTGAAGGCATAGATGTTGATGGCATCGGCGCCGGCGGAGCGTATCTCCGCCATCTTCGCCGGCGTGAGCGGCTCTCCGCCCGCGGCGAACGTGACCCGGTGGAGGTTGATGCCGGCGGAGCGGGATACCTGGCAGACCCTGACCGCAGCGCTGGGCGAGCAGGCCACGACACAGCCGGGGCTGCGGCGGAGAACGTCGCGAAGGCACTCGGCCACGATGATCGTCTGCTCGCCGCTGACGTACTCAGGCGAGGGGATTCGGGAGCCGAAGAGCCTGCCGGCATGAACGACGTACATGGTGGCGAGGCGCTTCGAAAGTGCGAGCTTGACGTTGGAGGCGGTAACCGGTGTGAACCAGCGCTCGGGCGCCGCCCTCATCTTGCACAGCTGCAGTAGGTGCGTGATGCCCGCGCCGGAAGGCAGGATGGGCATCCAGACGATGGTCGCCCAGCCCTGGAGGCGGTGGGCCGAGAAGACCATTGCGTGGCAGAAGGAGTTGAAGGCCACGTGTTCGAGGCGGATCATGGTGGTCGTCGCAGGTCCGCGGCTGCCGCTGGTGCTGGCCTGCAGTCCCCTGGTGTGGTCGACGCTGTTGAAGCCGGAAGGCCGGCAAGGGAAAGTCCTGCCGCCACGCACTACGGGCTGTTGGCCCTTGAACTCCTCGTGGGACAGGTACACGCCGGCACTGCAGAGGCGCTGCAACGCGCCCTCGACACCGTGGGCGCCGACCATGCTGTCAAGGTCACCGTACTCACATCGGGCGTGCTGCAGCAGAGGGAGGTACGGGCTGACCGGGTTGTCGTAGACCTCGCGTCTAAGGAGATTGAGAAACAAGCGATCGCGATCGCTGAGTCGCTGCCGAATAAGCTCGCGGCCGCGAGCAGCGGTGGCCGGCTCTCGGAGGAACGCCCTGAGATCCCGGGCATAGCCTGCGTAGGCAGCCAACTCGTGATGCAGCGACATGTTGACTCCAACTGGAGACGACGGGCCATCATAGCATGCGGGTTTCGCAGCATGCGGACCGTTGCCCCCCGAGGTCGAATCCGGTGTCGGGATTGGACCGAAGGGCGGAAAGGGAGAGTGGCGTGATGACTCAGGGTGTTCTCACTACTGATAGGGATACGCTCTCTCCGCTGGAGGAAGCGTTGGGCTATGACCTGAGAATTCCAGGGACACCGTACGTGTCATCGCGGATGGCTCTCTGCTTCGTGGCTGCAGTTCCGCCTCAGACATCTAGTCTCCCTCGCGCTTCCGGTACTGTAGCGCCTCGGCGACGTGTGGGGTGTCTATGAGGTCGGCGCCGTCCAGGTCGGCGATGGTGCGGCTCACTTTGAGGACCCGGTGGTAGGCGCGGGCGGAGAGGTGGAGCTGCCTCATGGCGGTGTGGAGCACCTCCTTGCCGCGAGAGGTCAGGTGGCAGAATTCGAGCACGTCCTTGGCAGTCATGTCTGCATTGCAGGTAGCCCTGCTCTCGGCGAGCCGCTGTTCCTGTATCGCGAACGCGGCGGAAACCCGGGTGCGGACCTCGGCCGACGTCTCGCCGTGCCCATCGCCGGTGAGCTTGTCGTAGTCCACCCGCGGCACGTCCACGAAGATGTCGATGCGGTCCATGAGCGGTCCGCTCAGGCGCTTGCGGTAGCGGATGATGTCCGAGAGCGAGCAGCGACACTCCTTCAGGGGGTCGAGATAGTGCCCGCAGGGACACGGGTTCATAGCGCCGACCAGCATGAAGCTGGCGGGGAATGTGACGCTGCCCTGGGCGCGACTCACCGTGACGTGGCGGTCCTCCATGGGCTGGCGCAGCGACTCCAGGGTGGCGTGTCCGAACTCCGGCAGTTCATCGAGGAACAGCACACCGCGGTGGCTCAGGCTTATCTCTCCCGGCTGGGGCGACTGCCCCCCGCCCACCAGCCCGGCGTTCGAGATGGTGTAGTGGGGCGACCGGAACGGGCGCTCGCGCACCAGCGGCTGACCCTTGGACAGCAGGCCGGTGACGCTGAAAATCTTCGTGACTTCAAGAGCCTCCTCGTGAGTCAACGGAGGCAGCACAGTCGGAAGCGCCCGGGCGAGCATGGTCTTGCCGCTGCCGGGAGGCCCGGCCATCAGCAGGTTGTGCCGTCCCGCGGCGGCGACCTCCAGTGCGCGCTTGGCATGCTCCTGGCCCTTGACATAACGAAGGTCGAACGACTCATCAACGATGGCAGCCGCTTCAGTCGTGGCCGTTGCAGGCGGCTCGGGCAGGGGCACATCGCCCTTCAGAAAGGCGACGAGTTGCGCAAGCGACTCCGGCGCGAGCACGGTGACGCCCTGCACCAGGTGTGACTCCTCACGGTCTTCCAGCGGCACGCAGACCCTGGCCATGCCGGCATCGCGTACAACGGAGACCATCGGCAGCATCCCCTGGGTGTGGCGCAGCCGCCCATCCAGCGACAGCTCTCCGAGGAACACGGTGTCGCGGACGTCCGCGCGAAGCTGGTCCGAACTCATGAGCAGGCCGACCGCGATGGCGAGGTCGTACGCCGGGCCTTCCTTCTTGAGGTCGGCCGGTGCGAGGTTGACGGTGATGCGTTTGGTGGGAAATCGGAAGCCCGAGTTGCGGATGGCGGAGCGGACGCGTTCCCTCGCCTCCTGGACCGCCTTGTCAGGCAGTCCCACCACTTGAAAAGAGGGGAGACCGGTGGAGATATCCACCTCCACCTCGACGAGTGCGCCGTCCAGTCCCACGACGGCACAACTCATCACCTTGGCCAGCATATCGTCTAGTGCCCGCCCATTTCAGTTGCCGAGCGCCATAGCTACGGCGTATTCCTTGCTGTCGGACAGGCTCACCGTCACCTGGCGGATTCCGAGAGCCTCCGCCCTGGCCTGCGCGCGCCCGTGTAGGTACACCACGGGCTTGCCGCGGGGGTCGGAGAGTATCTCGATATCGTGCCAGCCCACGCCCCGGAACCCGGTGCCGAGGACCTTCATCACCGCTTCCTTGGCAGCGAAACGGGTTGCGAGAGAGGGGACGCGGTTGCAGTACTGGTCTATCTCGCGCTGTGTGTAGATGCGTCGCAGAAAGCGGTCGCCGTAGCGTTCGATTGCCCCGGCGATGCGAGGTATTTCGATGATGTCGACTCCGATCTCTGCCATTGAAACGACTGCCACCGGGGAGCGCAGCGCTGCGATCGGTCTCGTGGGCCGGATGCCGTATGTAACGAAACCGGTTTCGAATGTTACCAGCTACGCACCCCGGGACACAATAGGGTTGGAGACTGCAGGGAGCGGTTTCAAACAGTCCCGAGGGTCAGGGGTTGGTGACGCAGGTCCCTGGCGCAACACACCGTGCTATCATGCCTGCGCACGTCAGGCTGGAAACTTCAATGAACGAATCGCACGACATGCGTCCGCCATCATTCACCATCACCTGCCGGAAGTGCGGCGAGGTCGTGCCGGCCGTGCCGTGGACGTGGCGGCACTCATGTGGCGGGACGCTGCGGCTTGACGTAGCCGTCGACGCCGCGCGCATCGCGGCGTGCTCGGCCTCAACCCGCGGGGGCATGACGCGCTTTGCGCCCGTTCTGCCCCTGCAATCGGCTCCCGAGGCGGCAATCGGCGATACGCCGCTGGTCCTTGAACACATCGACGGCGTCCAGGTGGGACTCAAGCTGGAGTACCTCAACCCCGGTGGCTCTTTCAAGGACCGTGGGGCATACGTCACCGTTGCGCGGTGCGCAGAATTGGGGTTCAAGTCGATCGTGGTGGACTCCTCCGGCAATGCCGGAGTCGCCATCGCGCTCATGGGACTGCGTTTCGGCATCGGAGTCGACGTCTTCCTGCCGCGCTCCACTCCGGAGGGCAAGAAGCAGTTGCTGCGCGTGCTGCGCGCGCGGCTGCATGAGATAGGCGGCGACCGCATGGCGGTGCATGCCGCGACCCTGGCGCACGCTGCCTCGACCGCTGCCGCGTACGCCGGACACTGGTTCAATCCGTACTTTGCCCACGGTGTGAAGACCATGGCCTACGAGGCCGCGGGCCAGATGCCGTCCATCGACTACGTCTTCGCGCCCGTCGGCGCCGGCACGGTTCTGCTGGGGCTGCACGCCGGATTTGCGGAGCTTGTGTCCCGCGGCGCTCTCGCCAGGATGCCGCGTCTTATCGCCGTCCAGGCGGCGGGCTTCTCACCCGTGTGCGCGGAGCTTGGCGTGGAAGACCCGGTCGGACGTTCACACCTGGCTGATGGCATCGCCATCGCCGAGCCGCCACGCAAAACCGAAATCGCTGCAGCGGTGCGGGAAACCGGTGGGTACGGCGTGGTGGTAGGCGACCCCGAGATAGCAGCGGCCCTCTCGTGGCTCGCCGGCAGAGGCTACGTAGTGGAGCCGACGAGCGCCGTGCCGCTGGCCGCGCTGGTGCGCTGCATCCAGGACGGTCGCGTCCCCGCCGGCAGCACGGCCCTGCTTCCGCTGACCGGCACAGGGATGAAGGTCCTCGACGAGCTGGCTGAGCTGGCGGGCGGCAATGTCGCCGCGTGAAGTCCGCCGCGTTGGCGGCGCTCCTGACGCCGCAGGCCCCGATTCCACGTTGACGATGATACCTTACGGGCGGTCGCCCGTTGCCGCGCCGGAGCGGGTTGACAGCTAGAGCCTTTTCAGAGAATATGTGCCCCCGGAGGTGCCTGCATGACAGCACAGTTGAGCGCAATCGCGAAGGCGGTCAAACCCTCAGCAACCCTCTCCCTTAAGAACGAAATCACCCGTATCGAGACCGCATCCGGCGTCAAGATAATCGACCTCACCGCCGGGCAGCCGGATATCGGCCCCACGCCCGATGTCCTCGCGGCGCTCGTGGAAGGCGGCAAGCTTCACAAGTATGGCCCCGTCCCCGGTGAGGCGGGACTGCGACCTCTCATCGCCGAGGTGACGAACAGAGAGACCGGCTCCAAGTTCACCACCGACCAGGTGGTTCTCGCCGTTGGCGCGAAGGGCGCTATCGACACTGTGATGCGCGCCATCCTCGACCCGGGCGACGCCGTGGTCATCCTGTCGCCGTACTGGGTCACGTACCCGGAGGTTGTCGCCATCTGTGGCGGAGTACCCGTCTGTGTGGACTGCAAGGCCGACCTCCATCCCGACATCCAGAAGACCGCGGCCGCAGTGAAGGCCAATCGCGCGAAGGCCATCCTGTACAGCTCTCCGAGCAATCCGACGGGTGTGGTGTACACGCGCGAGGAACTGGCTGCCCTGGCCCGCATCGCTCGAGAGGCTGGTATCTGGCTCATCGCCGACGAGATATACCGGGAGTTCGGGTTCGATGGCAAGAAACCCCCGAGCATCTTCTCCATCCCGGAGCCATACGACAAGACCGTGCTCATCGACGGCCCATCCAAGCGTTTCGGAATGCCCGGCTGGCGGCTGGGCTTCATCGCCGGCCCCACGGAGCTTGCGAAGGCGGCCACTGCGTTGCTCGGCCACACCAGCAATGCCTCGCGGCCCATCCAGCACGCCGTCGAGGTGGCGTACAAGAGCGAGCAGGCACGGCAGGCAACTGTGAACATGGTCAGCCGCTATCAGAAGAACCGCGACGTCTTTGTGTCCGGTCTGAACAGCCTCCCGGGCATCAAGTGCCCCACGCCCGAGGGCGCCTTCTACTGCTTTGCCGACGTGTCGGGGCTGTATGGCAAGACGTACGAGTACGACGGCGGGAGCAAGGCCACCGTAATCGATTCGACCACGTTCCGCGACTTCCTTCTGCGGAAGGCGTTTGTCGCTGCGGTCGAGGGCAGCCCGTTCGGCCTCGACACGCACGTGCGGTTCTCACTCGCCGTGAGCGAGAAGGATTGCACCTCCGCCATGGCGAACATCACCAAGGCGGTTGCTGAGCTGCGCTAATCCGGATCGACCGTTACAAACGGAAGCGGGGCGCGAAAGCGCCCCGCTCATTCATTGTGTGACGATTCTGCCTACGGGTTGACCTGGATGCCGCGCGACGCGAGGTAGTCCTTCGCCTCACGCACGGATATCTCGCCGAAGTGGAACACCGACGCTGCGAGGACGGCCGACGCCTTGCCATCCACCACGGCCTTGTACAGGTGCTCGAGTGTGCCCGCGCCTCCTGAAGCGGTCACGGGGATGCTCACCGCCTCGGCCACCGCGCGCGTCATCTCGATGTCGTAGCCGTCCTTCGTCCCGTCCGCGTCTTTGCTGGTGAGCAGTATCTCCCCCGCCCCCAGCTGCTCCACCCGGCTGGCCCATTCGACGATGTCGAGGCCGGTGGACTCGGTGCCGCCGCTGACAACGACCTCAAGGCGGGGCTTTCCGGAGCCGACATGGTTCTTCTTGCCGTCGATGGCGACTACCAGCCGACCGCTGCCGAACCGGGTAGCTGCTTCCTTCACCAGCGACGGATTCTTTACCGCGGCGGTGTTGATGGACGCCTTGGCTGCGCCAAGGTCGAACAAGGCCTGCATGTCATCTGTTGTGCGGATGCCTCCGCCGACCGAAAACGGGATTGAGACCGCCCCGGCCAGCCTCTTCACCCATTCGAGGCGCGTGCCCCTGTTCTCGACGGTGGCGGCGATATCGAGGATGACGAGCTCATCAGCACCTTGCTTCTCATAGGACTTCGCTGCCTCGACGATGTCGCGCGCATCGCGCAGATTCTCGAACTTGACGCCCTTCACCACGCGGCCGTCCTTCACATCCAGGCAGGGGATAATCTTCACTGTGGTCATCGGTCTCTGCTCCTTCGTTTCATTGGGGCCGCGCGCTGACAGCGCGCAATTGACAGAACTCAAGCATGGCGCGATTGAATGTCCGCCGGTGTGGTTCCCGGTGTCACACGTTGAAGAGGAAGTTGATGACATCGCCGTCCTGCACGATGTACTCCTTGCCCTCCAGCCGCATCTCGTGCACCTGGGCGATGAGTCTGAGCTGTCGCGCCACCATCGTGAACACGTAGCCGGTGGACAGCCCTTTGCTGTACATGTCATCCAGCCGACGCCGCGCCACCTGCACATTGCGTTCAACAATGGCATCGACCAGCATGAAGATGCTCGGCGTCGTGGCGGACGCAGCCATGTTGTCCACCATGGCCGTCTGTACCGGCGCGCCATCGGCGTAGACCACAAGCTTCTCGATCTCGGAGTTCAACAGCCAGAGGTCGGCACCGACGAGCGCCACCAGCCGGGACGCCGCCGGACCTTCGATGCGGCCACCGCGGGCAGCCACTCTCTCCTGCACCCAGCGAACCAGCTCTCTCTGGTCGAAGGAAGCACACAGAGTGACTTCCTCGGGCCGAAGAGAGAGTGCACTGAGCAGCGCATTCGCGCCCTTCAGCTCCCCATCCAGCAGGATGAGAACGCTCGATTCAGGAAGCATCCGCATGCGTTCGCTGAATGCCTGCCATTCCCCCAGGTCATCCGATTTCGTAGTACGCTTCTTCCCCTTCGTCGGTTTCTTGCGCCCATCGCTCTTCGAAAACCGCGCGAGCAACCCCTCGACCACCACAACCTTCGTCGTCGTGAACATCGAGACCTGGCCGCAGGCTTCGAGTATGTCACCGGGAGTGGCAGCCTTGCCTTCAATCCACTGCACGTTGCCCGGCTCTTCTCCCTGCCCGACATGAGAAGACAGTATCTCGCGCAGTATTTCGTGCGCGGTGAACGTATCCGGGCCGTATATGACCTGCAGCATTCCGGAATTCTAGCATGGGCAATCGAGGCAAAAGTCCGCCACGGACTCCGCACGATGGTACAATGTAACGGACACGCATCTATGAAAGCGGCAATCGTCGGACTGCGCCACAGCGGCAAGACCACTCTGTTCAACGCCCTCACCGGGGGAGTGGCCGAGGTCGGCACGTACTCATCCGCCGTCAAG